>Ga0209415_10004573_pt1 | contig 25271 bp, 22 predicted proteins | sample PeaSoiSIISIP2007_FD_187696 | JGI IMG/M metagenome (GOLD analysis project Ga0209415, IMG submission 187696) | Peat soil microbial communities from Weissenstadt, Germany - SII-SIP-2007 (SPAdes) (version 2) | ecosystem: Environmental > Terrestrial > Soil > Wetlands > Peat | place: Germany... | reverse complement strand
CGTGGAATCAACCATCTAGGAGTCATACGCGTGCTCAACCCGCTGCGCTCCGAGGAGGAGGCCTTCCGCTTCCTGCTCTACGCGATGGCCGTGATCGTCGTGATCGTCGGCCTCGTGCTGATCGGCCGCGCGATCTTCTGAGCGCGCCGCATCCCGCCGCGTCTGCGACCCGCAGGAACTACTTGACGACGAGCGTGCCGAACATCCCTGCGGCACGATGGCCGGGGGCCTGGCAGAAGAACGTGTAGGTGCCGGGCTTGAGCGTCACCTTCACCGACACGGCGCCCTTGGCGGTGAAGGCGCTCGCGCCGAGCACGGGTCCTGTTCCGGTCGCTTCGTGGGCGCCCGCTTCGAGTGCGATGTTGTGCGAGACGCCCGACATGTTGGGCATTTCGATCGTGACCGCGCCGGCCGTGGCGTTCGCCTTGTTGGTGGAATAGGCCAGTTGGCCGCTGGGGCTCGCGGGGATCTGCAGCTTGCCGCCCTGCTCCACCGCGGGCTTGCCTGCTCCCGGCGCCTGCACGGCGCTCGCCAGCAGGCCGGCGTCCTGACCCGGCGCGGCGGCCACCTCGGCGACGTAGGCGGCGATGTCCTGGGCGGTGGCGCCGCTGGCGAGTTCTTTGGGCATCGCGCCTTCGGGGTTGGGGATCTTGATCTGCCCTTCCACGACCCCTCGGACCGAGCTGCGCTTGAGGCCTTCGTCGAGGCTCACGCGGAAGGCTTCGTCGAGGTTGGGCCCGACGGTCCCCTTCGTGTTGGCGCGGGCGAGCGTGTGGCAGGAGCCGCATTTTGCGACGAAGGCCTGCTTGCCGGAGATCAGGTTGGCGTTGTCGGCCCCCTTGACCGAGCAGCCGGCCACGGGCAGTGCCAGGGCGGCCATCAGGCCACCCACGCCGGCGCGCGCGCCGTAGGCGCGCAGGCGCCCGTTCAGCGAGCGCGGGCGGGCGGGAAAAGGGGGCGTGAAGCTCATGAGCCGGCGGAACACTATCCGAACGAGCGGCTTTCTCGACGGCAGCCGCGGGCCCCTCACGGCTCTCGCAGCTCTCCCAGCTCGCCGCGCGCAGCGGCGATCACCCCGCGTGCCACGCCCTCCCAGGACCAGCGCTCACGCACCGTGCGTACGAGCCCCGAACGGGTCTCGCGGCGCAGCTCGTCGTCGGCGGCAAGCCACGCGAGCAGGCGCTCGGCGAGCGCACGCACGGCGCGGTCGTCGATCGCGAAGGACAGCCATTGGGCCACCGGCGCGGGCACCGCGCGGGCGAGCTCCCCGCTGACCTCGGCGAGCCCCGAGTGGGCCGCGCTGAGCGGCAGCGCGCCGCAGGCGGCCGCCTCCGCGGCGACCATGCCGAAGGACTCGGGGAACGTGCTCGGGACGACCAGCGCCTCGCAGGCCGGAAGCAGCTCGGCGAGCTCGTCGTGGTCCAGGCGCCCGGTCAGCACGACGCGCTCGCCGACCGCACGGGCTGCCCGCAGGTAGCGTTCGCGCTCGTCCGCGGCGAGGCTGTCCAGGAACGCGATCACGTGCCCCAGCGGCGCGGCGGTGCCGCCCTCCAGCGCCCGGCCGGCGAGGGCGATCTCGCGGGCCGTGGCGAGGTCGCCGGCGGCGAGCGCACCGAGCAGGCGTTCCAGACCGGCGCGGTAGGCGCCGAAGCCGACCACGACCAGGCGCGCGTTCGGCACCCGCTCGAGCACGAGCGGCCAGGCCGCGACGAGCAGGTCGACGCCCTTGCTGACGATCAGCTTGCCCACGAAGGCGACCAGAGCGTCGTGCTCAGGGTCCAGACGCTCGAGCGCCGCGGCGGCCTCCAGCTCCTCGCGCGCGAACGCGCTCGCGTCCGTTGCGTGGCTTTGCGGCTCTTCCGCGCTGGTGGCGCGCCTGTCCCGGTCGGCCTCGGCGGAGCGCCGCAGGACGCCCGCCAGGGCTCGCACGCCGGCCGCGGCCGCAAGCGGCTCGCGCGGGGAGAAGCGCTCGACGTCGACCCCCGGCGGGCCCAGCCTGGTGCGCCGCGGCAGCTGTGGCTCCTGCAGCGTGCGCCAGAGGCTCTCGGCGGTGTGGCGAGAGCCGACGAGCACGGCGCTCGCCTCGCGCAGCCCCTCCCGCGCGAGGCCCAGAAAGCGCTCGGGTTGGGGCTTGACGGTGTACTCCAGGGCGCTGCCGTGCACCTTCACGGCGTACGGGGCCGCCCCGCCGAGCCCGCGGGCGAGGATCACCGGCCCCATCACCAGGTGGTTGGCGAGCGCGGCCTCGGGGCGCACCCGGCTCAGCAGCTCGCGCACGGCCGCGACGTTGGCATCGATGTAGCGCTCGACCTCCGCGTCGCTGCAATCGGCGAACGTGCGCGCCTCGATGCCCTCGTAGCGGTCGGCCACGTACACCGGCAGCAGGCCGCCGATATCGGGTCGGTAGACCGTGCACGAGCCGCCCGCACGGCCATGCTCGCCGCCGCCGCGCACGCCCTCACCGACAGCGCGCAGGCGCCTCACCGCGAGCGCCCCGCCGTCCCAGTCGCCGGCCGCATCCACGAACGGGTGCTCCTCGGGGTGGCGCTCCTGGCAGAGCAGGTGCACCTCGTGGCCGAGCCGCACGAGCGCCTCCGCCAGGCGGGCGTTGTAGACGTTCGAGCCGGTGCCGCCGAGCAGGTAGCCGTGGAAGATGAGGATGCGCACGGCCCGCCAGACTATCCCCGCGACCCACGGTCCCCGAGCGCACGCCCGTGGGGAGGTGGCCACAGCACAGGCCGACCAGGTGCCGGCGATCGGCGCGGGCTCGCCTAGGGGATCGATCGACCACCCGCTCAGGTAAAGTGCCCGCGGTGAGCAACAACCAGCGTTACCGCCTGCGCGACACGGCCACCGGCCGGGAGCTGCTGCTCGAGGCCGAGCCGGGCGAGATCTACGTGGACCGCGAATCCGGCGCTCCTCTGGAGGTCGTCGGCAAGGTGCTGCCGCTCGCGCCCTCCGCGTCCCGCCTGCCGTGGGCGGTGGAGAACCTCCGCTTCTGCCCGTGGTGCGAGCAGCTCGCCCAGAAGGACCTCAACGACTGCCCCACCTGTGGGCGGCGCATGGGACCGCTGGGATCGTCGACGAGAACCGGCTGAGGCGGCCGGCGGGACGAGCAGGTGCGCGGCAACCGCAGGCAGGCTGACCCTCATCCACGGCGCGCGCTCGTGCGCGCGGCCGTGATCGGCCCGCGCGCGCTGCTGGCGGTCGTGGCGGCGCTCGCGCTCGCGCTCGCGCTCGGTGCCTGCGGCGGCAGCAGCGTGTCGGTGGCGGTGCCCAAGAGCACTCCGGAAGTGACGCTGCCCACCAACACCAACGCCGAAAAGGCGGCCGCCCAGACGACGTCGACCACCTCCACGTCCTCGTCGAGCACCTCCACGACCGGTACGAGCGCCGAAGGCACCTCTGGCACGGGCGCCAGCGAAAGCCCCTCCAGCGAATCCAGCCAGAGCTCCTCGGGCGGCTCGAGCGGAGCCGGCGGCGGCACCTCGGCAGGCGAAAAAGAAAAAGAAGCCCCGAAAAGCGAAACGAAAGGCGAATCCGGCAGCTCCAGCCCGACCGGCGGCGCGAGCGCGCCCTAGTCGGGTCCTGCTGGTCCCGCGCGGCGCAGTCCGGCCGCCGCCGCGCGCAAGCCACCGATCGCCGGGCCGCGGCCCGGCGATCGTCGCGGGCTACGGGGTAGAGATCAGCGTTGCGCTGTAGGCCAGACGGGCGGTCTGGTACAGGCAGAAGTACTGGACGGAGCTGCCCAGCTGCGTGTGGGCGGTCTGGGAGCTCGTCGTGGTGCACTGGCTCTTCTGACGGCTGGCCCGCCAGGAGGTGTCGTTGCCGAAGCCGAGGGCCAACGTGGGCGCCCAGGTGGGCACGGTCAGCGCGACGACGTCGCCCTTCTTCAGCGGGAGCGTGGTTTCAAGCGGGAACTGGGCGGTCTTGCCGAAATACGGTTCGAGCTTGACGGGGGGGCTCTGGGCGATCAGCTTGTAGGTCAGGCGCTGCTTGGTGACGGCCCGCAGGATCGCGATGCCGGCTTCGGCGGGCCCGCCCTCGTTGGAGTTGAAGAACTTGATCTGCGTGGAGTTGGGCTTGCCGAGCATGATCGTCCAGGCAACAACGGTGCCGCTGCGCGGCGCGCTGAGCGGGTTGTGGACCGCTCCCACCTTGACCTGGAAGCCGGTCGTGCGGCTGACAGCCAGGCAGGGGCTGGCCGGACAGCTGGGGACGGTGGCCGGCGTGGTGGCGGGTATCACGCCAAGTTCGGTGAGCGTGGCGGGTGCGGCGGCGGGCAGCGCGAGCGCGAGCGCGAGGCTCACGAGGGCTGCTGTGTATGTGCGTTTCATGTTGGGCATACAACACACGATCGCGCTCTATGTAGCGGTCCCAGTATTTCGCTGGCCGCCAGCGAGTTCCTGCGCTGCGCGGTCGATCTCGCCGGGATCGCCCGCGGCCGGCACCCAGGGCAGGCGCAGCGGGTCCTGCTCGTAGCGGGGGATGACGTGGATGTGGAAGTGGAACACGGTCTGCCAGGCCACCGCACCGCACGAGTTCAGGAGGTTCACGCCGTCCGCGCCGAGGCGCTCCTGCATGTGCAGGGCCAGCCGCCGCGCGGCCGCGATCGTTGCGGTGAGGTCCTCGGCGCCGACGACGAGTAGATCCTCGCAGTGCACGCGCGGGATCACCAGGGCATGGCCGTGGGTGGCCGGCGCGATGTCCATGAAGGCGATCGTGCGGTCGTCCTGCTCGACGATGCGCGCCGGCAGCTCGCCGGCGACGATCTTGCAGAAGATGCAGTCCGGATCGGCCATCGGCGAAGCCTAGAGGGTGCGCAGCAGCTCGCGCGCGTACCTCACCGCGTCCTCGCGCGTGGCGAGCTCGCCTGCGTAGCGGGCCTCGGCGATGCCCTCGAGCAGCTTTCCGAGCGCTGGCCCGGCGTCGATGCCCAGCGCGCCCGCCAGCTCGTCCCCGCGCACCAGCGGCTGCTCAGGCCCCTCGGCGCGCCAGCGCAGCGCCGCGTCGAGCACCTCCCGCGCGAGGCGCAGGTGCGCCTCGATCGCCTCCTCGGCGCGGTCCCCGCGGGTGGCCAGGCGATCGACGATCGACAGCAGCGTGACGTCCACCTCGACCGGCGTGCACGCGCGCAAATAGGCGTAGAGAGTGCGCCGCGGCAGCGGCGTGGGCTCGTGGACGAGGAAGCCGAGACGCAGGTGGTGGCGCACGAGCGCGGCCACGTGGGCACGCAGGCGCTCGCTGGCGCGCAGCCGTCCGAGCACCCCGCGGGCCAGCTCGGCTCCGCGAACATCGTGCCCGATGAACGTCACGCGCCCGTCGGGAACCCGCACCTCGCGCGTCAGCGGCTTGGCGGCGTCGTGCAGCAGCGCCCCCCAGCGCAGCGCCTCGCCGCGGCTGAGCTGATCGGCCAGCGGCTCGCAGAGCAGGGCATCCACCGGCTCGCGCCGGCCGGCGAGCGTCGCCTCCAGCACGGGATCGGCGAGCGGCTCGTGACCGGTCAGCTCGACAGCCCGGTCGAGCACCTCGAGCGTGTGCCCGTAGACGTCCAGGTGGTGGAAGCGGCTCTGCTGCACCCCGCGCAGCGCCTGCAGCTCGGGCAGCACAACGCTCGCGGCGCCGAGCTCACCGAGCATCTCGATTCCGCGCCGCGCACCCGCTGCAGCGAGGATCCGGCGCAGCTCCATGAACACGCGCTCGGCCGAGACGGCGCCGAGCGCTCCGGCGTGCGCGCGGGCGGCTGCGATCGTCAGCTCCTCCGGTCGCAGGTCGAGCTCGATGGCCATCCGCACGAGGCGCAGCACGCGCAGCGGGTCGGCGTCGAAGGCGCGCGGTCCCGTCATCCGCAGCCGCTGCGCGCGCAGGTCGCCGATCCCGCCGAGCGGGTCGACGGGCGAGCCTCCGTCGATCGGTTCGGCGATCGCGTTCACGGTGAAGTCGCGCAGCGCGAGGTCGGCCTCGAGCCCCGCCCCGCGCATCGGCTCGACGTCCAGCTGCCAGGTGCCGTCGCGCGCCACCACGCGCCAGGCGCCGAACTCCTCGGAAAGGGCGAAGCACGCCGCGCGGCCCGCCTCCCGCGCCACCGCCCGCGCGGCGGCGGCCGGATCCCCGTCCACGACCACGTCGAAGTCGGCGGTCGGGCGGGCCAGCAGGCGGTCGCGGACCGCGCCGCCCACCAGCCAGGCCCGCCCGCCCGCAAGCGCCCTGCGGGCAGCCTCCAGGCCGGCGCTCATGTTGCGCTCGCTGCCCCCAGCTGGTCGTGCGCGTCCGGCGCGGGTGGGGACTTGGGCGGGGACTCCGAAAGAACGCCGTCGCGGTGGTAGCAGCGGGGCACGCGGGGCGTCAGGGCGCAGGTGATCTCGTAGTTGATCGTGTCCAGGCGCCGGGCGACCTCCTCGGCTGTGATCCGCTCGCTGCTCTGGAAGCCGATCAGCACCGCTCGCTGCCCGCGCAGCGCCTGCGCGTCCGCTTCGGCGCCGAGATCGACCGTCACGCTGTCCATGCTCACGGTGCCCACCAGCGGGTGGCGGCGGCCGCCGATCAGCACGTCTGCGTTGTTCGACAGGCCGCGCCGCCAACCGTCGCCGTAGCCGATCGGCAGCACCCCGACGAACGTGTCACGGTCGGCGATGAACTGGCGCCCGTAGCCCGCGCTGTCGCCCTCCGCGCAGGCCTTGACGTCAGCGAGATAGGTGCTCAGCTCGAGCGCCGGCTCGAGGCCCCGCGCAGCGGGGTCCCTGCCGAACGGGTCCATACCGTAGATCGCCACACCACAGCGCGCCATGTCGAAGTGGGCCTCGCCGGCACGCAGCGTGGCGGCGCTGTTGGCGGCGTGGACGAGCAGCTCAGGCTGCTCGGCCTTCAGCGTGCGCGCCCACTCGGCGAACCGCTGCAGCTGCTCGGCGAAGTGGCGATCGTCGGCGAGGTCGTCGGCGGTGGCGAAGTGGGTCATGACGCCCACGAGCTCCACGCCCTCGGCTTCGCGTGAGGCGAGCGCCACGCGCGAGGCCTCGAGCTCGTCGCGCGTGCCCAGCCGTCCCATGCCGGTGTCGAGCTTGACGTGCACGCGGCCGCCGCCGGCCGCGACCACGTCGGCGAGCTGGCGCTCGCTCCAGATGACCACATCCGCGTGGGCCGCCAGCGCCTCCTGAAGCTCGACCGGGCTGAGCGCGCCCATCACCAGCAGCGGTGGCTCGTGCAGGCCGGCCGCGCGCAGCTCGGCCGCCTCGCGGGCGTCGGCGACGGCGAGCCACGTCGCGCCCCCGGCCAGCGCCGCGCGGGCGCTGGGCACGGCGCCGTGGCCGTAGCCGTCGGCCTTCACGACCGCGCACAGCGAGGCGCCCCCGCGCAGCTCCGAGCACAGCCGCGCGCAGTTGCGCTCGATCGCTGCGATGTTCACGCGCGCCTGCGCCCTAGGCATGCCCGATCTCCGTGGACCCCATCGCCGCTGCCCTTTCCCCCGCCCCCATCCGCGCTTCGGCACCGGCCGTGGCGCGGGCGGCGGGCAGCGCTTCGATCACGTCGGAGGCGATCACGCCCTCCACAACACCGAGCCTGCGTGCCGCCTGCCTGCCCGCCTGGGCATGCAACCACACTCCCGCGGCCGCCGCTGTGAACGCGTCGAGACCTCCGGCGAGCAGCGCGGCGATCACGCCCGTCAAGACATCTCCGGTCCCCGCCGTGGCCAGCGCCGGCGTGCCCGCGGCGCTGACGGCGAGCACCCGGCCGGCGGGATCGGCGATCAGCGTGTCATCGCCCTTTAGCACCGTCACCGCCGCCGAGGCCTCGGCGGCCTCGCGCACGTGTCGCACGCGCTCGCGCTCGATCTCCGCGGACTCGCGTCCGAGCAGCCGCCCCAGCTCGCCGGCGTGCGGCGTCAGCACGGTCGGAGCGGTGCGCGCGGCGAGCTCCCCCAGACGCTGCGCGTGAGCGTTCAGTGCGTCCGCGTCGAGCACCAGCGGCAGGCTCGCCTGCCGAGCGATCAGGCGCGCGAGCTCGAACGCCCCCTCGCCGCGCCCGAGCCCGGGCCCGAGTGCGATCGCGCCGCCGCGGCCGGCGAGCTCCAACACTTCCCCGGCCGCCTGCGCCACGAGGCTGCCGTTCCGATCCTCGGGCAGGCCCCTGGTCATCATCTCCGGCGTGCCGCCGCCGGCGAGCACGGCCTGCAGCGACGCGGGCACGCACGCGATCACGTAGCCCGCGCCCGCGCGCATGCTCGCGCGCGCCGCCATCGCGGGCGCTCCGGAGAGCCCGCGGGAACCGCCCACGACGAGCACCTGGCCGGAGGCGAACTTGGTCGACGCGGCGGTCCTGCGCGGCAGGACGGCGACCACGGCCGGCCCGATCAGGCCGATCGCGGCGCTCATCGGCGCGCCGCGGGGGATGCCGATGTCGATGCGCTGCACCTTGCCGGCATGGCCCTTGCCCGGATTGATCCACAGGCCCGGCTTTGACGCGTGGAAGGTGACGGTGACGTGCGCCCGCACGGCCGCTCCGGCGACCACGCCGCTGGAGGCGTCTACGCCGCTGGGCACGTCCACGCTGACCACCGGGGCGCCGATGCGACCGATCGCCTCGATCCCCTCGGCGACAGCGCCGTGCGGCTCGCCCTGGAAGCCGGTGCCGAGCAGCGCGTCAACGACCACCGCCGCATCGGCGCCGCTGGCGTGCGCGGCCGGCGCGTGGCGCCCCGCATCGGCAGGCCCGCCATCACCTTCCCAGGGGCGCCCGTCGAGGCGCAGCGGTGGATCGCCGCCGAGCCGTGCCAGGTTCGCGCGCGCGTCTCCTGCGAGCTCCCCTGGCGGCGAGACGCACACGACCGTCACCGGCCGTCCGGCCTCGCGCAGCAGGCGGGCGACCACCAGCCCGTCGCCCCCGTTGTTGCCCTTGCCGCAGAACACGCTCACCGGCCCGTCGGGAGCGAGGCGCTCGACGGCCCGGGCGACGCCTTCGCCGGCCCGCTCCATCAGCGCGAGCCCCTCCACGCCCTGCGCCTCGATCGCCCAGCGGTCGATTGCACGCATCGCCTCGGCGTCCGGCAGCGGCGTGAGCCAGTCGGGCAGGTCGTCCACGACCAGCGATGCTAGATGGTCGCCCGCCCGGCGGCCGCGGCGGTGGCTCGGTTCTACTCGACCGTGACCGTCTTGGCGAGGTTGCGCGGCTGATCGACGTTCAGCCCGCGTTTGCGGGCGATCGCGTATGCGAGCAGCTGCAGCGGGATCACCGCGAGGATCGGCTGGAGCATCCAGTCGGTGGCCGGCACGTAGAGCGTGGCGTCGGCGTGGGGCTCGACCACGTTCTCGTCGACGCTCGCAACCGCGATCACGCGCGCGCCGCGTGCGCGCGCCTCCTGGATGTTGGAGACGAGCTTCTCGAGCACCGGCGAGCTGGTGGCGACGCACACGACGGGCGTGGCCTCGTCGAGCAGTGCGATCGGCCCGTGCTTCATCTCCCCCGCGGCGTATGCGTCGGTGGAGATGTAGGAGATCTCCTTCAGCTTCAGCGCGCCCTCGAGCGCCACCGGCAGGCCGACGTGGCGGCCGATGTAGAGGAAGAACTCCGCCTGCCAGCAGGTGTCTGCGATCGCCGCCGCCCGGGCCTCGCCGTCGGCGATGACCTCGTCGATGGAGTGCGGCAGGTGCTTGAGCTCGCCCACCAGGGCGCTGATCCGCTCGGGCGGGAGCGTGCCGCGCAGCTCGGCGAGGCGCAGGCCGAGCAGGTAGAGGACGGCCACCTGGCAGACGAAGGTCTTCGTGGCCGCCACGCCGATCTCGAGACCGGCGCGCGTGTACAGGACGCCGTCCGCGTCGCGCGTGGCCTGCGAGCCGCGCGTGTTGGTGATCGCGAGCACGGTCGCGCCGCGCTCGCGTGCGAGGCGCATCGCGGCAAGGGTGTCCGCGGTCTCGCCGGACTGGGAGACGCCGATCACCAGATCTCCCGGGCCGACGACCGGATTGCGGTAGCGGTACTCCGAGGCGATGTCGATCTCCACCGGCACGCGCGCCCACTCCTCGATCGCGTAGCGGCCGATCAGCCCGGCGTGATACGCGGTGCCGCACGCGACGATCACGATCCGCCGCGTGCGGGCGAGCACGGCGTCCTCGAGCGCGCCCTCGTCGTCGAGATCCACGCCGCTGCCGCGCGCTGTACGGTCGGCGACGGTTTCGGCCACCGCGTCGGCTTGTTCGTGGATCTCCTTGAGCATGAACGTCTCGTAGCCGCCCTTCTCGGCGGTCTCCTCGTCCCAGTCGACGGTCACCTCCTCGCGGGCAACGGGCTCGCCGCTGATTGCGGTCGTGATCGTGACGCCGTCGGGCCTCAGCACCACGAGCTCGCCGTTTTCGACGTGCTGCACGCGACGGGTCTCCGCCAGGAACGCGGGGACAGCGGAGGCGATGAACTGCTCGCCCTCGCCGCGGCCGACGACCAGCGGACACTCCTTGCGCGCGCCCACCAGAACCTCGGGCTCGTCGAGGCTCATGGCCACGAACGCGTAGTGTCCCTGCAGCCGAGCGTATGCGGCGCGCACCGCCTCGGCGAGGTCGCCCGCGTAGAGCTTGGCGATCAGGTGGGCGATGACCTCCGCGTCGGTTTCCGAGGTGAACCGCACCCCTTCGGCGTGCAGTTGCTGCTTGAGCTCCATGTAGTTCTCGACGATGCCGTTGACCACGACGTGGACGCGATCGCCGCCGTCGTAGTGGGGGTGGGCGTTCTCCTCGCTGACCCGCCCGTGGGTCGCCCAGCGCGTGTGGCCGATGCCCGTGCCCGGCGGCCGCTCGGCCACGGCCACGCTCCCGGCGGCCGGCGAGCGCGCCTGCAGCGCGAGCTTTGCGCGCAGGACATCGAGGTTGCCCACGGAGCGCACGGCCTCGATGCGGTCGCCGTCGATAACCGAGATGCCGGCCGAGTCATAGCCGCGGTACTCGAGCTTGCCGAGGCCGGCGAGCAGCAGCTCCCTCGCGGGCCGCCCCCCTACGTAGCCAACTATTCCGCACACCGATTCGACGATACCAGCGCCCGCGGGCGCGCCACCCGGGCGCGAGCGGCTATGCGAGCTCGCGCTCGACGAGCTCCGCCAGGCGCGCGCAGACCTCCTCGGCCTCGCGCTCGGTGGGCGCCTCCACCATCACCCGCACGAGCGGCTCGGTGCCGCTCGGACGGACGAGCACGCGCCCCCTGCCCGCGAGCTGCTGCTCAGCTGCGCGAACGGCCTCGCCGAGCTCCGGCGCGTGCTCCAGCGCATCGCGGTCGCGCACGCGCACGTTGACCAGGCGCTGGGGCAGCTTCTCCATCGCGTCGCGCTCGCTGAGATCGCGGCCGCCGAGCGCCTCGAGCGTGAGCAGCGCGCTGGCGATCCCGTCGCCCGTGCGGTTGAAGCGCATGTCGATGATGTGGCCGGACTGCTCGCCGCCGAGCGTCCAGCCGCGCGCCCGCAGCTCCTCGAGCACATAGCGATCGCCCACCCGTGTGGTGCCTACGGCCACGCCGGCCCGCTCCATCGCGGCGTGGAAGCCGAAGTTGGTCATCACGGTGACCGCCACGCCGCCGCCGCTCAGCCCGCCATGAGCCTGCAGGTGCAGCGTCGCGAGGGCCATCAGCTCGTCGCCGTCGACGACCTGGCCGCGGCGGTCGACGGCGAGCACGCGGTCGCCGTCGCCGTCGAAGGCGAAGCCGAGCGCGTGGCCGCCCGCGAGCACCATCTCGGCGAGCAGCTCCACGTGCGTGGAGCCGCAGCCGGCGTTGATGTTGCGCCCGTCGGGCTGGGCCGCGATCGCGGTCACATCCGCGCCGAGGCGCCTGAAGATCTCTGGCGCGACGTGGTGGGTGGCGCCGTTGGCGCAGTCGAGCAGCACGTCCACGCCGCTCAGGTCGAGCGCGCCGAAGCGCAGCTGCAGTTCGCGCAGGTAGTCCTCGGGGGCTCCGCGCAGCTCGCGGATGCGGCCGATCGCCGCCGGTGGGGCGGGCGAGCGATCGCGCTCGGGCGCGTGCACGGCAGCTGCGGCGCGCTCGAGCTCGCGCTCAATCGCCGCCTCCGCCTCGTCGGAGAGCTTGTAGCCGTCGCCGGCGAACAGCTTGATCCCGTTGTCACGGTAGGGGTTGTGCGAGGCGGAGAGCACGACCGCCAGGTCGAAGCCGTAACGCGCGATCAGCAACGGTGCGGCCGGCGTGGGCAGCACCCCCGCGAGCAGAGCATCGCCGCCGGCCGCGCTGATCCCCGCGGCGAGCGCCGCCTGCAGCATCTCGCCGGACTCGCGCGTGTCGCGCACGACGAGCACCTGCGGCCGCGTGACGTCGGTCTGGCGGGTCGCGGCGCGCCCCACCGCGAGCGCGAGCTCGGCGGTGAGGAACTCGCCGGCGACGCCACGGACGCCGTCTGTCCCGAACAGCTTGCGGGCCATCTTGTCTCCCGGGCCTTCGGCCCTAGCGCTTGGAGAACTGCGGACGCTTGCGCGCCTTCTTCAGACCGGCCTTCTTGCGCTCCTTGGCGCGCGAGTCGCGCGTGAGGAAGCCCCGGCGCTTGAGCTCGCCCCGCAGGTTCGGGTCGGCCTCCAGCAGCGCGCGCGAGACGCCGTGGCGCAGCGCGCCGGCCTGGGCCGAGATGCCGCCGCCGTGCAGGCGCGCCACCACGTCCATGCGGTCCTCGTAGCCGACGGTCTCCAGCGGCTGGCGGATGTTGCGCTGCAGCGTCAGCCGCGGGAAGTGCTGCTCGAGGCTGCGGCCGTTGACGACGTAGCTGCCCGAGCCGGGCCGCAGCGTCACGCGCGCGATCGCCGTCTTGCGCTTGCCGGTCGCGCGGTAGCGAGCGCCGGATGCGAGGTCGATCGCGGCGGTGGCGATGGGCTGCACGAGCGCCTCCTCGACCTCCTCCTCGACGGCCTCCTCGACCCCCTCTGCCTCGTCCTCGATCGCGTACGGATCCTCGTAGGCCTCGGCGCGGCCGAGTGGGTCGACGCCCTCGGGCACGATGTCCACTTCGAGGTGCGCGCCGGGCACCGCCGGCTTCTCGCGCGGCGTGGCCTCCGCCTCCGCCGCCTGGTCCTCGGCCTCCTGGAGCGCCTCCAGCGGCGCGTCCTCGGCCGAGCCGGCTATCTCCATCGCGTCCTCGCTGGGCACCGCGTGCCCCTCGCCGGCCGCCTCGACCGCGGGCACCTGCGGCGCAGCTGGCCCCGACGGCGACTCCTGCGCCTCCTGGAGCGCCTCCAGCGGGGCGTCCTCGGCCGAGCCCGCGATCTCCTGGGCCTGCTCGGTGGGTACGGCGTGGGCGGAGTCCTCAGGTGCGGCGGCAGCGTCGTCCGCGTGCTCCTCGGCGCTCTCGCGCTTGTCCTCGTCGGCCATCAGGCCTCGATCTCCAAAGGTTGCGGTTTCTGGGCGACGTGCGGGTGCTCGGGCCCCGCGTAGATCTTCAGCTTTGTGATCTGCTTCCGCGCCAGCCGGTTGCGGGGCATCATGCCCCTGACGGCCAGCCGGATGATCTCCTCTGGCCGCCTGGCCTGCATCTCCTCGAACGAGCGTGATCGCAGGCCCCCCGGGTAGCCGGAGTGGCGGTAGTAGCGCTTGTCCTGGCGCTTGTTGCCGCTGACGTGGATCTTCTCCGCGTTGACCACCACCACGAAGTCGCCCGTGTCGATGTGCGGGGTGTACTCGGGCTTGCGCTTGCCCCTCAGCACGTCCGCGATCTGGGTCGCGAGCCGCCCGAGCGTCTTGCCCTCGGCGTCCACGAGCAGCCAGTTGCGCTCACGGTCGCTCGGCTTTGCTACGTAGGTCTTCGTGGAGGGGGCCATGGGCGTGAAAAAGGCCACGCGGAAACGCGCGGCGAAGCGACATCATAGGCGATGTTGGGTACGTCCGCGGAGAAGCGTCGCGCGTTGCCCGGGCCAGGCAGGGTTGTGGCAAGACTACGATCGCGTCGGCCGGCAAACTGGTCGTCGGACGACGCCGAGGGCCGCCGGATCGTCGTTCCTGGCAAGGACCCAGCGAGCGACGTGTGCTCGGCAGGCGAGCGACCGAGGACACAGTCAGGTGCGACGAGACAAGGCCCGCCTCACTCCCACTCGATCGTGCCCGGAGGCTTGGAGGTTATGTCGAGCACCACCCGGTTGACCTCGCGCAGCTCGTTGATCATCCGCGAGGCGATCGTCTCGAGCAGATCGTAGGGCAGCCTGGCCCAGTCGGCGGTCATCGCGTCATCGCTCGTGACCGCGCGCACGACCACCACGTAGCCGTAGGTTCGCTCGTCTCCCTGGACGCCGACCGTGCGAATGTCGGGGAGCACGCAGAAGGACTGCCACAGCTCGCGGTAGAGCCCCGCCCTGCGGATCTCCTCCTGGAGGATGTGATCGGCCTCGCGCAGCACGTCCAGGCGCTCCTTGGTCGCTTCGCCCCCCACGATCCTGATCGCGAGACCCGGCCCCGGGAACGGCTGGCGCCAGACCAGCCGCTCGGGCAGGCCGAGCTCGGCGCCGACCGCGCGGACCTCGTCCTTGAAGAGCGCGCGCAGCGGCTCGACCAGCTCGAAGCGCAGGTCGTCGGGGAGCCCGCCGACGTTGTGGTGGGACTTGATCGTCGCCGCGCCCGTCCCGCCGCCGGACTCGATCACGTCCGAGTAGAGCGTGCCCTGCACCAGGAAGCGTGCTTCGTCGTGCCCCTCGCCCGAGTCGGCCAGCTTGGCGGCCTCCTCCTCGAAGACCCTGATGAACTCCGCGCCGATCGCCTTGCGCTTGGCCTCCGGCTCGACCACCCCCTCGAGCTTTTGGAGGAAGCGCCGCTCCGCGTCCACCGCCACCAGCGGCACCTTGAACGTGTCGCGGAACGTGCTCACCACCTGCTCGCCCTCGTCCTTGCGCATCAAGCCGTGGTCCACGAACACGCACGTCAGCTGCTCGCCCACCGCGCGGTGCACCAGCAGCGCGGCCACCGATGAGTCCACGCCGCCAGAGAGCCCGCAGATCACGCTGCCCTCGCCGACCTGCTCGCGGATGCGCCGGACCTGTTCCTCGACGATCGAGGCCGCCGACCATGTCGGCTCACAGCCGCACACGTCGGTGAGGAAGCGCGTGAGGATCTCCTGGCCGTAGGGGGTGTGCACCACCTCGGGATGGAACTGGATGCCGTACACGCCGCCCTCGGCATCCTCGACGGCCGCGACCGGCGAGCCGCTAGAGGAGGCGAGCGCGGTGAAGCCCGGCGGAGGCTCAAAGACGGTGTCCCGGTGCGACATCCAGCAGGTCTGCTCGCGCGGCATGCCCGCGAGCAGGACCCCCCCGTGGGCCACGTGCAGCTCCGAGCGCCCGAACTCTCCGACCTCCGCCTCCTCCACGCGACCACCGAGCTCGTGCACGAGCAGCTGCATGCCGTAGCAGATGCCCAGCACCGGCACACCCAGCTCCAGCAGGCCGCGCTCCAGCGGCGGCGCGTCGGGCGCGTAGACCGACGCGGGCCCGCCCGAGAGGATGATCCCGCGGGGCTTGCGCCTGGCGATCTCCGCCAGCGGGACGTGGTGGGGGATCAGCTCGCTGAACACGCCGCAGTCGCGCACGCGGCGGGCGATCAGCTGGGAGTACTGCCCGCCGTAGTCGATCACCACGACCTCCTCGGCCGCAGCCACCGGCCCGCCGCGAATGCCGGGCGCGGGCTCATCGAGCGCCGCCTGGCCAGCGGGCGCCATCGCGAGCGTGCCGCCCACCTCCGGCGCAGGGCCTCCCTGCGGGGGGGTCACTGCAGTCGGCCCGCGGGGTCAGTCATTGACGAGGGCGGCCAGCTTCCCGTTGGTCGCCCCCATGCCCACACCCTGGTCGCGCTGCAGGGCCTTGCCCTCCGTCTGCAGGGACGGGGCTATCACGACCTCCGCGCGGTTGAACTCGGCGAGGTCCTTGTGGCCGCAGGTGGCCATCGACGTGCGCAGGCCGCCGAACAGGTTGAACGTGCCGTCGTTCTCGCGCGCGGGGCCGACGAGGATCTCCTCGAGCGTGCCGTTCTGAGTCGTGGCCACCCGGGCGCCGCGGGGCAGCGTGGGATGGAAGGTGGCCATGCCCCAGTGAAATCCGCGTCCGGGAGCCTCGTAGGCGCGGGCCAGCGGCGAGCCGATCATCACCGCATCGGCTCCGAGCGCTATCGCCTTGGCGACGTCGCCGCCGTTGCGCATGCCGCCGTCGGCGATCACCTGGCAGTACTCGCCCGTCTCGAGCATGTGCGTGGAGCGCGCGTGGGCGACGTCCGCGATCGCGGTCGCCTGCGGCACGCCGATGCCGAGCACGCCTCGCGTGGTGCACGCCGCCCCGGGGCCGACGCCCACGAGCACGCCGGCCGCGCCAGTGCGCATCAGGTGCAGTCCCGTGTGGTAGGAGGCGCAACCGCCGACGACGACCGGCACCTCGAGCGTGGGGATGAACTCCTTGAGGTTCAGCGGCTCGGAGACCGTCGAGACGTGCTCTCCGGAGACGACGGTGCCCTGGATCACGAGCACGTCCAGCCCCGCCTCCATCGCAACCTCGTGGTAGCGCAGCACGCGCTGCGGGGTCAGCGAGGCGGCCACCACGACCTTCTGCTCCTTGATCTCGCGGATGCGCTGGGCGATCAGCTCGGGCTTGACGGGCTCGCGGTAGATCTCCTGCATCTCACGCGTGGCTTCCTCCTTGGGAAGCGCGGCGATCCGCTCCAGCTGGGCCTCCGCGTCCTCGTAGCGCGTGAAGATGCCCTCGAGGTTCAGCACGGCGAGGCCGCCGAGCCGGCCGATGATGCCCGCTGTCTCCGGCGAGACGACCCCGTCCATCGCCGATGCGAGCATCGGCAGCTCGAACTGGTAGGGACCGAGCTTCCATGAGATGTCGATGTCGTCGGGGTCGCGCGTGCGCCGCGAGGGCACGATCGCGATGTCATCGAAGCCGTAGGCGCGACGCGCCTTCTTGCCGCGTCCTATCTCAATTTCCATCGTTGCATCCTCGCAGTAGGGGCGGACGAGAAGACCCCGCACTCGGCGGGGCCATTGAGGGTTCGGCGGCGCGCCGATCGAGCGATTTCGGCGTGGTCGGCCAAGTCAGCCCAGCATAGCAACGGCGGCCCCCCGCGAGGCCCCTTGGCTATGCTCGATCGGTATGGGCCACACGCGCTATGAGCCGCACGCGATCGAGTCGCGGCGCCAGGCGGCCTGGCGCGAGCGCGACGCGTTCCGCACGCCCGCGCTGGTGGAGGAGCAGACCCATCTCTACGTCAAGCCCTCCGCGCCGTTCACCTCGGGCAACATCCACATCGGCCACGTGCGCAGCTACTCGATCGGCGACGCCTACACGCGCTACCGCCGCGCCCGTGGGGACAGTGTTCTGTTCGCGTTCGGCTTCGACGCGTTCGGCCTGCCCGCGGAGCTCGGCGCGATCGCCGGCGGGATCCCCCCGGCCGAGTGGGTCGCGGGCTGCGCCGAGCACATGACCGGCCAGCTGCAGCGCCTGGGCTTCGCGTTCGACTGGGAGCGCTCGTTCATGAGCTCGGACCCGATCATGTACCGCTGGTCGCAGTGGTTGTTCCTCACGCTGCTCGACGCCGGCCTGATCTACCGGGGCACGGGCAACGTGGACTGGTGCGACAACTGCCAGACCACGCTGGCCTCGATCCAGGTCGAGCCGGCAGGAACGTGCTGGCGCTGCCACGGCCCCGTGCGGCTGATCCAGATGCCGCAGTGGTACCTGAAGATCAGCGCCTACGTCCAGGAGAACGACCTACGCCTCGCCGAGCGCGAGCGAAGCGGCCTGTGGGACAAGGTGGCGCTGGACTCGCAGAAGGATGTGCTCGGGCGCATCGACGGCGTGGAGCTCGAGCTCGCGGGCCGCGACGGCGCCTGCCTGACGGCCTTCACCGCCCACCCCGACGAGATCGCCGGAGCGCGTTTCGTGATGCTCTCCCCGCGTCATCCCGACGCCGATGTGTGGGCGTCCGAGGGCGCGGTTCGCGACAGCCTCGACCAGCTGCGCAGCGGCGGCTGGGAGCGCAGCGCGCGGGAGGCCGAGAAGATCCCCCTGCTCGCCACCGGCCGCACCGTCCTTGGCCCCTCGGGACGGGAGCTGCCGGTGATCATCTCGCCGCTGGTGGACTCCCGTTTCGGCCCCACGGTCGCGCTCGGCATCCCCGGCGCAGACCGCGCCGACGAGATAGTCGCCGGGCGTCTGGGCCTGGATGCGGGCGACGGCGACGGCGCGCGCGACGGACAGGAGGCCCGACCGCTCGGCACGGCCGGCGCGCTGGCCGTGCGCTACCGCGCGTTCGACTTCGCGATCTCACGTCAGCGCTCGTGGGGCACACCGATCCCGATCGTCTACTGCGAGGACTGCGGCGCGGTGCCCGTGCCCGCCGAGCAGCTGCCGGTGCTGCTGCCGCTCGACATCCGCCCGACCGGCGCGGGCAACCCGCTGGCCGAGCTCGAGGAGTTCGTGCAGACGAGCTGTCCGGCCTGCGGCGGTCCGGGCCGACGCGAGACCGACACGCTGGACTGCCATTTCGACGCGCTGTGGCTCTGGATACCCGCCTGCGTCCCGCCCGAGTCGCGCGGCGAGCCGCTCGAGCAGATCCTCGCGCTGCCCGACCTGCGCTACTGGCTGCCCTCCGAGCGGCTCGTGGCGGGCTCGGACAGCGGCAACTTCGTGTTCGACCAGCGCACCGTGACGAAGGCGCTGCGCGACATCGGCCCGCTCGACTTCCTCGCCGACGGCGAGCCCTTCGCCGGCTGCTTGTTTCACGAGATGGTCATAAGAGACAAGCGCAAGATGAGCAAGCATCTGGGCAACGTGGTCGATCCCGACGAGCTCGTCGAGCGCTACGGCGCCGACACGGTCCGCCTGGCGGTGCTCTATGCGGCACGCGCGCAGCGAACGCTGGACTGGAGCGACTCCGCCGTGCTGCGCTGCAGCCGCTACCTGGCACAGGTGTGGGAGTACTCGCATGCCAAGCTCGCCCAGGCGCGGGACGCCGCAGGCGACGGCGCGCAGCCGGGAGCGGTGGCCGAGGAGGAGCGCGACACCACCGAGCACCTGCGGCTGCGGCTCGGGAAATGGTGCGAGACGGCCGTGGAGAAGATCACCGAGGAGATGGACTCGCTCGAGATGCACAGCGCGGTGCGCAACCTCATGCGCCTGTTCGAGCGCATCAAGGACTTCGAGAAACGCGTGCTCGCGCGCCAGCCCGAGCTGGGCGCGGCCAACCGCGGGGCGCTGATCGAGGCGCTCGCGCTGCACGCCCAGATGCTCGGTCCGTTCGCGCCGCATCTGGCCGAGGAGCTGTGGCTGGAGTTCGGCGCCGAGGAGCACGGCGCACAGACGCCGTGGCCGGGCGTATCGTTCCAGGTGCCCGCATGAGCACTCAGACCGCACAGAGCCCCACGCGGCAGCGGACGCGCTCGTGCGCGACCGGCCTTGCCTGCCACCGCTGCGACCACGTCTACCCGCTGGAGGAGGCGATCTTCGCCTGCCCCGACTGCGGCAAGGGCCTGGACGTGGTCTACGACTACGAGCTCGCGGCGAAGCATTTCTCGGAGGTGCCGGCCGCCGCCCGCCCGCAGAACATCTGGCACTTCGAGGAGCTGCTGCCGATCGTGGACGCCTCCGCGCAGGCGCGCGTGGGGTTGCACTCCGGCTACACGCCGCTGATCCGTGCCGAGCGGCTCGGGGCGGAGCTCGGCCTGGCCAACCTCTACCTCAAGGACGACTCCACCTCCCGGCCCAGCCTCTCCTACAAGGACCGCGTCGTGTCGATGTCGGTGGCGCGACTGCTCGAGCGCGGCGGCACGGAGATCGGTTGCGTGTCCACGGGCAACGTGGGCACGGCCGTGGCGTCGTTCGCGGCCAAGGCCGGCGTGGACTCCTATGTCTTCTACCCCAACCGCCTCGAGGACACCAAGGCGCGGGCGTGCATGGCGCTCGGCGCGAAGGTCTGCCAGGTCGAGGGCAACTACGACGAAGCCAACCGTCGCTGCCGCGAGCTGGCGGAGGCCACGGGCATGGACTTCGCGAACATCACGCTGCGCCCGTTCTACGCGGAGGGCGCCAAGACGGCCGCGTTCGAGATCGTCGAGCAGCTCGACTGGCAGGCGCCGCCGCACATCGTCACCGCAGCGGCGGGCGGCACGCTCTCCTCGCGCCTGCACAAGGGCCTCGTGGAGCTCCAGCAGCTGGGGCTCGCCCACACCGACACAACCCGCATCCACATCGCCCAGCCCAGCGGCTGCAACCCGATCGCCAGCGCGATCCTCGCCGAGGAAGCCGAGATCCGTCCGGTGACGCCCGAGACGGCCGCCCATTCGCTGGCGATCGGCGCCCCCGGCGACGGCTACCTGGTGATCGACGCGGTGCTCAAACGCGGCGGTACGGGCGGCTACGCGAGCGACCCCGAAATCTTCGCGGGTATCGACCTGCTGGCTGCAACCGAGGGCCTGCTCACCGAGCCCGCCGGAGGCACGACGATCGCGGTGCTCGAGAAGCTCGCGGCCGCGGGGCGCTTCGACCCCGACGAGGTGGTCGTGGCGATCATCACCGGCAACGGCCTGAAGACGCTGGATGACCACCCCGACAAGCCGTGGCCGGCGAAGGTGGACTGCGAGCTCGACGCGATGCTGGCGGCGCTCAGCGAGCTGAAGGCCGGCCCCTCGCTCGCGGACAGCGCCCGCGAGCAGCTGCAGGGCTAGCCGCGCCGGAACGCGTCGCGCGCCTGCGCCCGTGCACGCAGCGGCGGCGCGCGGGTAAGCTAGGCGCATGGAAGACCGCGACCTGTCCGATCCGCTGCGCGAGCTCGAGGAGCGCCGCCGCCAGGCGCGGCTGGCCGTCGAGCAGGCGGGCGGAGGCGAGTCCGAGGGTTTCGAGCTGGCCGAGCAGGAACTGATCGACAACACGTCCCATGGCGACGGGCACACGCCGTCGCGGATCATGCGCGACGCGGCCGACGACAACGCAGCGGCCGACGAACAGCTCTATGGCGAGGCCGACGAGGAGCACAAGGCCGACTGACGCAGCAGACCGCCGCCGGCCCGGCGCGAGATGGTGAAGACCCTTTGGCGCCAGGGCGGCCGCGACGGTCCACACCGATCAACATAGGAGGAGCTCGACCCGGCGATGAGCGTCAACTACGACAGCGACGGCCCGGTCGTGGTGATCACGATCGACCGCCCGGCTGTGGCCAACGCGATCGACCGGCCGACCGGCGAACAGCTCGTGTCCGCCTTCAGCCGCTTCGACGCGGACGACACGCTGGCCGTGGCAGTGCTCACCGGTGGCGCAGGGAAATTCTCGGCGGGTGCGGATCTCAAGGCGATGCAGGAGCAGGACCCCGCGCGCGTCACGCGCCTGGCACCCCACGGGGACGGTCCGGTCGGGCCGACGCGCATGCTGCTGGGTAAGCCGGTGATCGCCGCGATCGAGCACCACGCGGTGGCGGGCGGTCTCGAGCTCGCGCTGTGGTGCGACCTGCGCGTGGCCGCCGAGGACGCTGTGTTCGGCGTCTACTGCCGTCGCTGGGGGATCCCGCTGATGGACGGCGGAACGGTGCGACTGCCGCGACTGATCGGCCACAGCCACGCCCTGGACATGATCCTCACCGGCCGGCCTGTCGCCGGCGAGGAGGCGCTGCGCATCGGGCTCGCAAACCGCATCGTGCCCAGCGGCCGCGCGCTGGAAGCGGCCGTCGCCCTCGCACACGAGCTGGCCGCGCTTCCCCAGGCCGCGCTCCGAAGCGACCGGCTGTCCTCCTACGAGCAGTGGTCGCTGCGGCTGCCGGATGCGCTCGCGGTCGAGTACCGCCACGGCATGGCCGCGCTCGAGACCGGAGAGATGCTCGGCGGGCTGGAACGCTACGCCGACGGTGACTGGCGCGAGACGATGCAAGAGGAGACAGCACCGTGAGCATGCCGGAGATCGTCAGTCGCGAGGAGTGGACCCGGGCACGCGTCGCGCTCCTCGAGCACGAGAAGGCGCTTACCAGGGCGCGCGACGAGCTCGCCGCCGAGCGTCGCCGCCTGCCCATGGTCGAGGTGAGGAAGGATTATCGCTTCAGTGCGGCGGACGGCAGCACCCGGACGCTGCTGGACCTCTTCGAAGGCCGCCGCCAGCTGATCGTCGACCACTACATGTTCGACCCCGACTGGGAGAACGGCTGCATGAGCTGCGCCGGCCGCGTCGACCAGTACGGCAACACAGCCCACCTGCACGAGCGCGACACGACGATCGCCGTCGTCTCCCGCGCGCCGATCGAGAAGATCGAGCGCTGGAAGCGCAAGATGGGCTGGACCTTCCCCTGGTACTCGAGCTACGGCAGCCGCTTCAACTTCGACTACGGCGTGTCCTTCGACGCGACCGTCGAAGACCCCGCTTACAACTACCGCTCGTCCGTCGAGTGGGAGTCGCGGGGAATGCCCTCACCGCAGGGCGAGCTGCACGGCACGAGCGTGTTCCTGCGGGACGGCGACCGCGTCTTTCACACCTACTCGACCTACGGCCGCGGCACCGAGCAGGTCGGCGGCACGCACTACTACCTCGACATGACCGCACTCGGCCGCCAGGAGGACTGGGAGGAGCCGAAGGGCCGCGCGGAGTCCCTGGGGCCGCGCGCCGACCAGGCTGGTGCAGGGGCGGCGTCGGGCCCCGCCGTATGACCGTCGTCCGGGTGGTACGCGGTCGTTAAATAGAAACCCCCGCAGGGCGGGGGTTTCCGTAGCAGGTCGATAAGCCGGATTCTGTCGTTGAGCAGCCATCCATCTGAGCGGCCTACCTGGACCTCGGCGGGCTACCTGCAAGCGGTCCCGTTTGGCCTTGCATCGGGTGGGGTTTGCCCAGCCGCCGCGTCACCGCGGCGCTGGTGCGCTCTTACCGCACCATTTCACCCTTGCCGGCCCGCCGTTCACGTGGGACGGCGGGCTTGGGCGGTTTGTTTCTGTGGCACTTTCCCGCGGGTTTCCCCGGGTCGATCTCCCGACCACCCTGCCCTTTGATGTCCGGACTTTCCTCGAAGGCGATGCCTCCGCGGCTGCCTGACCTGCTCTGCCAACGTAGCGCGTCCGAGGCGCCATGTGAAGGGCGCATTCGCTCGATGCGCGGCGGCGGGGCCGCTGGCCGGTCGGGTCTAGACGCTCCTGAGCAGGCCCACCACGCGGCCGAGCACCTTGACCTCCTTGCTGCGGATCGGCTCCATGCTCTCGTTCTCGGGCTGCAGGCGGATGTGATCGGGCTCGCGGAAGAACCGCTTGACCGTGGCCTCCTCACCGAGCAGCGCCACCACCACATCTCCGTTCTTCGCCGTGTCCTGAGGATGCACGACCACGTAGTCGCCCTCGAGGATGCCGGCGTCCTTCATCGAGTCGCCCCTGATCCTCAGGAGATAGCCGCCATCGCCGCCGCCCGCGATCTCCGGCACGGAGACGTACTCCTCGATGTTCTCCTCGGCGAGCATCGGCTGGCCCGCGGCGACGGCGCCCAGCAGCGGGAGCCCTTCGGCGCGCACCATCCCCCGCACGCTGTCCACGGCATTCCCCACGGCGCGATCGAGCAGCTCGATGGCGCGGGGCTTCGATGGGTCCCGGCGCAGCATGCCGATCTTCTCGAGGTTCGCCAGGTGCGCGTGCACGGTCGACGAAGAGGCCAGCCCGACGGCTTTGCCGATGTCGCGCACCGTCGGTGGATAGCCGTACTTGGCCGAGTACTTGCGGATGAAGTCGAAGATCTCCTGCTGACGCTTGGTCAGATCCATGTCTGGGTGACTCCCTGTTCGGGTAAACGTTTGCCGGTGACGAACATGTGTTCGCAATGTAGCGCCAGGAGTGGACGGATGCAAGCGCATAGGCGGGCGTCCCGCCGAGCGCCACACCCGGGGCTATACTCGCCCCCCTGCGCCCGTGGCGGAATTGGTAGACGCGCAAGGTTGAGGGCCTTGTGGGGAGATTTCCCCGTGGTGGTTCGAGTCCACTCGGGCGCATGGGTTCGGGCTGGAAATGATGGGTTTCCGAGCGAAGGCTCGCTGGCGACGGCCGGCGGTCAGGGGGGCCGTGGCAACAGTTTTGGCAACATCAAGGGGGCCCTGGTCATCTTTGCCTGCATGCCCATAATGACCGCGGGCTACGATCAGCGGCCAGCGACCTCCGGCACTTTGGCGCTAGAGCCCTAGATCGGCCCGCTCGCAAGGCACCAGCGAGCAGTCCTCAATCGATCCGGTCCAGCAGCCCGAGAGCGACGTAGCGAGGGCTGCACACCTGCTTTTCCCGGAGTCCTCGTCGGATCTCGCCGCCAGAGGCTGCCTCCACTCCAGGCTAGGAGCATTTGAGGGATTCGGCTGCCTGCTTGTAGCTCGCCGCGAGCCCGGCGACCGCGGTCTTCACCGCAGGCTCGGATTGCTTGAGCACGGCTTCGATGTTCCCCGAGGATTTTGCTGTAGAGACCAGGCCCTTCGCGAGTGCTACGAGCTCGGCCTGGAGCGCCGTCTGCGCGGATTCCACTGGAGCCTTGCTCGCCGCCGGGAGATTCGGGATGGATTCCTTGATCTTGGCCGCTTCCTTTTCCATCACTGCGGCGGCGTCTTTGATTTCTTCCGGTGCCTTTGAGGAGATCGACAGGCTGGACAGTTTGGAGAGCTGAGCCTGGATTTCCTTGGTTGAGGAGCAGACCCGCGCCGTTGCCTTTTCTTCGGACGATTCGCCACACGCGGCCAGCCCGATCGGAACGAGCAGAATCGCCGCTACTACGACTGCCGGCCTGTTGAAGGTCTTGAACATCGAGCTCTCCTTCACGGTTTGGACGAGTGTTCTGACGATCCGCCGCCGAGCGGGCGCCTGCGCGGGGCCACCGCACGCCGACAAACTACCTCAGAACGCCTTCTCGGCACCCACGAAAGCCCGCAGCCATGATCAGGGCCGAACGTCTCTGCGACGGCCGGCCTGCAAGGATTGCCGCATGGCCTCCGGCGAGGACACGCCACCTGCGCGCCGATCGCTTGGCACCTCGCGAACGGAAGCATTCAGCGACGGCGTGTTCTCAATCGCTGCGACGCTGCTCGTGCTGGACATAGCGATTCATCCGCCAGGCACACCGCTGGAACAGGTGCTCCACGCCTGGCCGTTCTACCTCGCGTATGTCGTCAGTTTCCTCACGATCGGCGCAGCGTGGCTCAACCACTCCCAGCTGACCGAGCGGCTCGCGCTTACCGACCCGCTCCTGCTGCGAATCAACCTGCTGATACTGCTCGTGGTGGCGTTCCTGCCGTTCCCGACCCGGCTCGTCGCTGACGCCCTGCACCACGAAAGCAGCGAGCGC
>Ga0209415_10004572_pt1 | contig 25274 bp, 20 predicted proteins | sample PeaSoiSIISIP2007_FD_187696 | JGI IMG/M metagenome (GOLD analysis project Ga0209415, IMG submission 187696) | Peat soil microbial communities from Weissenstadt, Germany - SII-SIP-2007 (SPAdes) (version 2) | ecosystem: Environmental > Terrestrial > Soil > Wetlands > Peat | place: Germany... | reverse complement strand
CCACGAGACCGGGGCGGGCGATTTGGCGGCGATATCGTTTGAACCCGCGTTCGAGTATTACGCCGTCGACAATCGCGTGCTCACCGTGGCGGGCGAGAAAGAAGCCCGCATCCGGCTGACCCGCATGCCGGGGTCGCGGCAACTTCTCGTGTGGGGCACCATTCCCTTGGCTGGTGCAACGGCCCGTGAGACCGTGGCCGTGGACGATCCTGCCCTGTTCGCGGCGTGCGCTTTGTACGACGCTCTGGCGCGCCGTGGCGTGGCCATCCGGGGTCGTCCGGTTGCCCGGCATCGCTCTGTTTCTGAAGATCCCTGGCCGGTGGAGGGCGACGTCATCGCGACGCGCACCTCTCCACCCATGGTTGAAATGCTGCAGGTGATCGAAAAGGTCAGCCAGAACCTGCATGCGGAGTTGATGTTGCGAGAGGTGGCGCGCGTCACCCGCGGCGCCGGCACGCGCGAATCGGGTCTTCAGGAACTCGCTGCGTGGCTCACGAGTATCGGAATCAAGACCGAGGAATGGAGAGCCGAAGACGGCTCGGGACTGTCGCGGAATGACCAGGTTTCCCCACACGCAGTGACCCGGCTGCTGAGCCACATGGCCGCTTCCAAGAACGGAGCTGCCTGGCTGTCCCTGCTTCCTGTGGGAGGAGAGGACGGAACGCTGGCGAACCGCCTGTGTTGTGTGTCGGAGGGCAGGCAGGTGCGCGCCAAGACCGGGACCTTGACGCGCGCGATCGCGCTTTCCGGCTACGCCGACAGCCGAACTCGGGGCAGACTGGCCTTTTCGATCCTGGTCAACAACTTTTCGGCGCCCCAGGCCGAGGTGCGCGCCTGGATTGATAGAATAGCTTTAGCGTTGGTGGAATAACTCTATGCCCATTTTTGAATACCTGTGTGAAGACTGCGGTAATAAGTTCGAGAAGCTGGTGCGCCGCTCCGCATCAGAGAATGACGCGAACGGTGTGCATTGCCCGTCCTGCGGCCAGGAGCATCTCAAGCAGCAGTTCTCGACCTTCGCCGCGCACGCCAACGGCGCCTCACACGCGCAGGACGCCATGCCTTCCTGTCCATCCGGGATGTGCCGCACACCGGATCTGTGCGGGCGGAATTAGAACCGCTCCATCACTGTCGCGGCTCGGAAAGCGCTTTCTCGACGGCCTCCGCCAGCATCTGCGGGAGGAAAGGTTTTTGCAGAAACACGACGCCGGCGGCGCGTGGCTGGTAGGGATAGCCACTGGTAATGATCGCGGGAAGCCCGGGCCGAAGCTGATGAATTCGCTCGATCAGCTCTTCCCCGCTGAGTGAGGGAAGCGAAAGATCGGTAATCGCCATGGAGAAGCGGTCCGGTGCTGCTTGGAACAGCGCCAAGGCGTCCTCCGCGTTGCCGCAGGTTTCGACCTCGTATCCCAGGCGGCCCAGGTAGCGGCGCAGGAGGTCCAGCAGGTTCGGCTCGTCGTCGACAATCAGCAACCCCAGCGCGCTCATCCGGTCTCCGGCGAGAATCAGTGGAACGAGAGCGGGATGTCGCCAGGGCTGAAAGCAATCCCTACCGTGGCGCGATAGCTGTTCTGGAGATATACGCCATTGATGATTTCCTGATGGCGAGCATCGTACCGCGCGATCAAGTGGATCGGTCGGGTCAGGGCGTAGGTGACTCCCGCGCCGCCTGTGAACTGGGAATAGGGCTGGAGGTTCTGTCCGATTCCCTGCAATTTAGAGTACCCTCCACTCGCAGAAAAGCTCCACTTGCGGATGGCGGTGTAGCTGAAGCTCGCGGATCCGTTTTGTGTGCGCGAGGTCAAATAGACGCCATTTCCCCCGGAATTTCCGTCTTGATACGCAAACGACAAACTGGCGTGATGGAATTGCCGGGTGAGATTTGCACCCCACTGTGGAAATATGCTTTTTTGGTAGAAAGTCTCCACCGTACTGGTCACGCCAAGCAGCGCCGCGATCTCGGGATCCACGGCGACTTGCTGAAGGCCTTCCACCTCCACCTGATATGCACCGCCCTGAATCGATGCGATCCATGACCGGCCCAACTGGGTAGCAATGGTTCCGGTGTACGAATTGATATTGGATTCCCCGAAGGCCTTCGGATAATCATAGTGTGAGTGCTGATAGTTCACTCCCAGCGTGGTCCGCTGCGATACGCGATGCTTAATTGAGCCGCGGAGATTGTAGCCTTGCATGCCGATCAAGCCGGTCGCCTGCCGCCAAATGCCGAACCAATCTCCTCCTACGGTGACGGTGGTGTGGGCCGACAGCAAATAATTCACGTCCAGCGTGGACTGGAGATAATTCATGCGGTTGTCAAACAGCAGGGAGGATGGGGTCACCACGGCATCCGTCACGGTGGGAATAGCGCCGGCGAAAGAGGTGCCTTGGGAGACCGAGCCAGCCATCTGCCGAAGATCGAAAACCAGGCGCCGCGACTTCTGGTACGTGTAACCCAGCGCCAGTGTTTGATCGGTGCCGTTGTAGGTCGTGGCCTCGTCGTAACGCCGGTAGGTTCCCCGGTAGTCCAGCCCCAGCCGCGCGTGCTTGAAATTGTGGACGCCGTAAACTCCGAAAGCGACTTCGGTCCCGAACAGCCCGTTCACCGTTTCCAGCTGACCGGTGCTGTTCACCGCGAAGGGCTGGAGGCCAGTGTCATAGACTGCGTTGGCGTTCACGAAAAACCGCAGGTCCACGTCCTGGCCTGCCCGTGTACCGATATCCCCGGCGCCGCGGGTCAGGATACCGGGCCCGAGATACTCGCTGATTTGCGCAGTCATGGTCGCACAGCAGGCCAGCACTATCGCTAACATTCGGGTTTTCAAGAGGGTTCCTCCGGTTCCGGCAGACTCAGGGACGCAACAATACCGAGTCTGACGCCGTCCAAACGTTTGTGTCAACTTATGCGGCTCCCTGCAAGGATCGGCGACCTCGAGGCATACCTTTAGCGAAAGGATCTCTTCAATGCGAAAACCCCTTCTATTGGCTCAGATAGCTCTGGTCGTGCCGGCCGCCGTACAGATGATGGCCGCCGACCTGCCGATTCGGGAAGTCATTCTCTATAAACACGGCGTGGGCTATTTCGAGCGCGCCGGAGAATTGCGGGCAGGCGAGACCGCCCGGCTCGACTTCAAGGCCTCCGACATGAACGACGTCCTGAAATCGCTGACGATTGTGGACCGGAGCGGAGGGGTGATCGGGGGCGTCCGTTACGACGCTGCGGAACCCCTGGAAAAGCGCCTCCAGGACTTTCCCTTTGCTGTGGACCGGCAGGCGTCCCTGGCGGCTTTTCTGGACCAGATGAAGGGCGCCCGCCTGGAGCTTCGGCTGGGCTCGGACACCGTCGCCGGGACCATCATCAGCGCGCGGACATCCAAGCCGGACGAAAAGGCTCCGGAGCGCGAGACCGTGGTCCTGCTGACCGATTCGGGTGAGATTCGGACGTTTGACCTGGGCGCGGCGAGCTCCGTGAAGCTGTCGGATCCGAAGCTTCAGGGCTTGCTGAGGGACTATCTGACGGTGCTGAGCGGCGCGCGCTCGAAGGATCGCCGCAGCGTGTATATCGACGCACCCGGGACCGCAACTCGCCAGTTGAGCGCCAGCTATATGACTCCCTCTGCGGTATGGAAGTCCAGTTATCGCTTAATCTTCGGTCCACAAACGGAAGCGACACTTGAAGGCTGGGCGATTGTGGACAACACCTCGGGCGAGGATTGGAGCAACATCAAGCTCTCCGTGGTTTCGGGGCGGCCGATTTCGTTCAAAACCCAGTTGTACGAGCCGCGGTATGTGACGCGTCCCACGGCGGAGCTGGCGGAGAATCAGGCTGTTGCTCCCGTGGTGTTGCAGGGGGCCCTTGGCCCTCCCCCGCCTGCCCCGAAGGCGGCGCAAGCCGCTGGAGGCAATCGGCTCGCCTTCCGGGCCGAGGAGCCGGTTAGCGTTGCCGCGATTCGTGAATCCTCCATTGCTCCGACCACCGACACTCGCGACCTGGGCGAGCTGTTCGAATACAGCTTCTCGAGCCCGGTTTCAGTCAAGCAAGGGGAATCGGCCATGTTGCCGTTCCTGCAACAGAAGATTGGGGCGAGGAAGCTCCTGATCTACATGGAGAGTTTCGGGCTGCATCCGATGAACGCGGCGGAGATCTCCAATTCCACCGGAAAGACCCTGGATGGCGGTCCGATCACGGTGTACGACGCTAGCACCTACGCGGGCGAAGCGCTGGTGGAAACGCTCAAGGCGGGCGACAAGCGGCTGATCACCTACGGCGTTGATCTGGGATCTCGTGTAACAACAGCTTTCGATTCGTCGAAGGCCAACGTTCGCGAGATTCACTTCGCGCGCGGCGTTCTCAGTACGCGAAACGCGGTCGAAGAGACCAAGACCTACACCATCCATAATGTGGATCCGCGGCGCAAAACCGTGATCATCGAGCACAGGCAGCGCCCGGGGTATCAGCTGCTGACTCTGAAGCCCTCCGAGATCACGGCCGACGCCTATCGCTTCGAGGTGAATGTAGGCGGCAACGCGACCGAGGCATTCGCGGTGCGCGAGGAGCGGGTCTACGATCAGACGACGAGCATTTCGAGTCTCACACCGGATGTGATCGCCACGTTCCTTCAGAATCGGGCGCTCGGCGAGGCGGGGCGCCGCCAGCTGGAGCAGATCGCGGCCAAGAAGCGCGAGATCGCAACGAATGACGGCCAGCTTCGCCAGGTTCAAGCGGATCTCACCAGTCTGACGCAGGACGAAGAGCGGCAGCGCAGAAACATCGAGAGTTTACGGAACGTCGCTGGCCAGCAGAACCTAGTGCAGCAGTATGCCAGCCAGCTCGCCGCGGCGGAAGTGAAACTCACGGGACTGCGCGATCAACAAAGCGATCTGCAGCGGAAGAGGACTGCTCTTGAGGGCGAGCTGAACTCGTTAATTGAAAAGGCCGAGTTTTAGCGGATCACGTGGAGCGGGCTTCAGCCTGCAACGGGTGCTTCAGCGCCCGTCCGAATCGGAGGCTCAAGCCTCCGTTGCAGGCTGAAGCCTGCTCCACGCGACGTTACGGATTTAGCGGAAACCAACGCCGGTGATCACCGCGCCGAGTTGACGCCGGTCGCCCGGCGCGGTGAAGGTCTTATCGACGGTGATGCTCACGGTGGCGGTGGGGTTTGAAGTCTGGAACGGCGCCGAAAGTTTGTAAGAGCCGGGACCGTTGAATGTATCCTCCGCGACTAGGTTGCCATCGACCAGTAACTGCACGTGACGGGCGGGCGCCTGTTGCGGAATATAGAGGACCACTTCTACCGCGGTGGATTTTGGTATGAGCAAGACGGATGTGCGGTCGCTCATCCATCCATCGGGGAACAGGCCGGAGAGGATGTGCGCGGCGGCCTGGGAGTCCTTTGGATTGAGGTAACTCAGCACGGGTTTGCGATCGACCATGGTGTCGGCGCGGACGCGATCCGCGGGAGCGCTGGAGATCTCGAAGGGCAGCAGGCCCTCGGCGGCGCTCGAATAGGCCGAGCGGCGGCTCAGCGAGATCAGACGCAGCGGAATGCTCGGACTAATGTCTGCAGCGCTCACCTGGGCGAGCGGTGCGTTGATGGTGACGGGATGAACCAGCGCGCTCGATACGATGGTATCGCCGGGCTGTAACACTTGATCCCGGGCCAGAGGGAGCGCCCCATCCGATTCCAGGTAATAGCGCAACCCCCATTCGGCATCCACCCAGACGCGGTGTTGAGATGCTTCAGTGGCGAGGGTCTTTGCAAACTGGCGATAGCCATCCCAATGCTGATAGTTGGCGGTGGCCAAGCCGAGCGCCAATATCATTTGCAGCGCGAATCCGGCGGTGAGCCACCGGGGCGGCGATCTTCGCGCAGCGAAGATGGAAACGGGAGCGGCGATGGGCAACAGGTAGCGGGCAGACCCGGCGAAAAAGATCAGCAGCGCTCCGGCGAAGAAGATGACAGCCCAGGCGGCCAGGAACTCGCGGCGCAGAGCCTCGCTTACCAGCCAGGTGAGTAGCAGGACGCCGCATCCCACCGAGATCCAGAACAATGGATTGAGATCGTAGAACGCTGCGGCGAGCGCTGCTCCCGCCGCTGCGAATAGACGCCAATCGTTTTTTGGGGGCAAGAACGCGGCGATCACCAGCACCGGAGACACGATCCAGCCCGTATGCACCACCAGCGCGGCCATACTGCGGAGCGTGTTGGACGTCTTGTGGAACGAGTAACTGCGCATATAGCCCAGCAGCACCGCCGCCGGCAGGGCTCCGCGCGTGGTCCATTCGAAGAGTTGCCACACGGCGATCGCGGCTGGTGCGGCCAGGACCACGGCCCATCCGGGAAACCATTTGCGGCGGCGCTCGAACAAGTAAACCGCCAGAACGGGCGTGAGCAGCACCGCCTGATACGCCGTTAGTCCTGCGAGCACGCCTGCCAGCGCCGAACCGGCCAACGCCGCGATGGACTCTTCGTCGACAGCCTTTACGAACAGGGCCACGGACGCCATCCAGAACGCCAGGAAAGGAAGATCGGCTTCGAACGAATTTCCGTTCACCACGAAGGCCGGAACCGCGAGAAACAGCAGCGTGGCAGCGAACGGCCGCTCGCAGAATCGGCGGGCCAGAGACCACATGGCCAGCGCGGCGATGATGGAAAACACCATGTACCCGGCGTGAAAAGGCACTTCGCGCACATCGCCCAGAGTCGCGAGCAGGATCGCCAGGATCCACGGATTCATGGGGCCGTGCGGGTGCCCGCGCATGTCGACCATGTCGCCTAGAAACATGTAGCGGGTGTTCAGAGGATGCAGCGGATCGATCTGGGCGTGTTCGGCGCCGTAGAGGTAGTAAACGTCATCGCCCTGAATGGGTTGGTTGAGGAACGGCAGCCGCAGCAGGATGACCAGCGCGACGATCGCGAAAGTGCGTCCTACCACTGGGCTCTTACCACTGGACGGGTTTGCCGGGCTCAAGCGTCCAGACGTCGGTGCCTGGCAGATCGCGGAGCAGTTCGGCCAGTTGCTCCGGCTTGCCGGTGAGCGCCGGAAACGTTCCTAAGTGCAGGGGAATGACGCGGCGCACGTTCAGCATCCGGCAGGCGAGCGCCGCTTCACGCGGACTCATGGTGTAGAGGTCGCCGATGGGCAGGAACGCGAGCTCGGGATGATACAGGCGTTCGATCAGCTGCATGTCGGTGAAGACGTTGGTATCGCCCGCGCAGTACACGACGCGACGATCCGGCAGGCGCATGATGTACCCGGCCGCCTCGCCGCCATAGACGATCTGGTCGCCATCCAGAATGCCGCAGCTATGGATGGCGTGCGTCATGGTGACGGAAATCGGCCCGACAACAGCCGTGCCGCCTTTGTTCATACCGAGGGTGTTCTTGGCTCCTTTGGTTTCGAGCCAGCGAGCCGTCTCATAGATCGCCACGATCTGCGGCGAAAACTTCTTGGCCAGGGGCAGCACGTCATGGATGTGATCGAAGTGGCCGTGGGAAACAAGGATGATGTCCACGCGGTCGATGGAATGCCCCTTGGGATACGAGGGATTCCCTTCGATCCAGGGATCGACCAAGACAATTTCGCCAGTGGTCAGGCGGAACTGGTAGGTGCCATGACCGAGCCAGGTGATCTCAACCATCTCTAGATTTTAGTCGAGAACGGGGACAGGCAGCGCTGCCCGCGCGCTGGAATAGCGTCGGACAAGCACTGGAGTGCGCGCTTGGGGCAGCGTAGCCAGTCCCCGTTCCGGCGGCATTACCCGCGCTTCAGCATATTCTTCGCGGACGGCTGCGCATGCCCCAGGATGAAATGCGGACGATACGGTTTTTCCAGTGCCGCGATTTCCTCCGAGGTGAGCTTCAGATCGACGGCTCCGATCACATCTTTGAGATGCGCGGCCTTGGTGGCGCCGATGATGGGCGCGGTGACGCCGGGAGCCTGCAAGATCCACGCGCATGCGATTCGGGCGGGCGAGACGCCGCGCTTTTTGGCGACTGCGGCCACCGCGTCGGCAATGACGAAATCGTCTTCCGAGTGATACATGTCTTTCGCAAACGTGTCCACGGTGGCTCGCGTAGTCGCGTCGCCGTCGCGCCGGCGGTTTCCGGTGAGGAAGCCGCGAGCCAGAGGGCTCCAGGGAATGACGGCAAGCCCCTGGTCGACGCACAGCGGAATGGTCTCGCGTTCTTCTTCGCGATAGACCAGGTTGTAATGATTCTGCATGGAGACGAATCCGTGCCAGCCGTTTTCTTTAGCTGTGTACAGGGCCTTCGAGAGCTGCCAGGCCGCCATGCTGCTGGCGCCCAGGTAGCGAACCTTGCCCGCGCGCACCAGCGAGTCGAGCGCTTCCAGCGTTTCCTCGATGGGCGTCTTGGGATCCCAGCGGTGGATCTGATACAGATCCACGTAATCCATCTGAAGGCGGCGGAGCGAATTGTCGCAGGCTTCGATGATGTGCTTGCGGCTGAGGCCGCGCTGATTGGGACTCGGACCCATCACGCCATGCACTTTGGTCGCGACGACGATGTGATCGCGCACGGCCATCTCTTTAAGATGCGCACCCGTGATCTCCTCGCTGAGGCCGATGGAGTACACGTCGGCGGTATCGAAGAAATTGATGCCGGCGTCGAGCGCGATACGGAAGTGCTCGCGGGCGTCCTCCTTGTTGACGTGCCAGCCCTTGGTACCCAGGGCCCAGTCCGGCAGATCGCCGCCGCCATAGCTCATACATCCCAGGCAGAGGCGGGACACGGTGATTCCGGAATTTCCGAAGTTGGTGAATTGCATAGATTGTTAAAGAAAACGTCTTATAAATTCTAGCGGGCCCGAGCGGCCAACTGGATGCCGTCGCCCAGCTGGGCGAATCCGGGAATGCTTACGGGCGTGTGCCCGGAGATGAGAATTTCGCCGAACAGCGCTTTAACGGCGGCGATTTCCGAAGGTAGCGACGAGCTGAAGGTGGTAAGGAAAGCGGTCGCGTTCGGAATGCTGGTCAGGAGATAAGGATTCTCGAACGGCAGCAGCACCACGGGCGTTGGGCCCTGCGTCAGGTTGACGAAAAACGGCTTCACGTCCTTCAGGTCCGCCGAGACCGATGCAAAGGAGGCTGCGACGATCGCAGTGCAGGTCGTCATATCGCCGGCGGTCGCTTCGAGGGCGGCCAGCGGCAGCCCAGTATCGAGTGCCACGACTCGGCCGTTCGGCGCGCGACGCCGAAACTCCTGAATCGTTCGTTGGCCGAACTGCGAGATGCGCAGCTCGGTCACCACGATCAGGCATGGGCGGCTCCCTCCATTGCTTCCTGGGGCCAGCGGCAGCAGGTCGTGATCGTTGCGGATCAGCGTCACGGCGTGATCCGCGACTGCCTGGGCTTTCTCCGCGGCATCGGGCGAATCCAGGACGTCGGAAATCGCGTCGAGGTTCACCAGCTTCTTTTTGTTGCTCAGCCCGAGCGCAAGTTTCGCGGCAAGCACGCGCGTGACACTCTGCTCCAAACGCTGGCGCGAGATGCGGCCGTCTTCCACGGCGCCCACCACCGCGCGGATGGCTTTGTCCGGATCGGGGGGCATCAGCAACACGTCGGCTCCCGCGACGATCGATCGCACCGAACCTTCGCCGCTGTCGAACAGCATCGCCAAACCTTGCATTGTCATCGCGTCGGTGATAATCAGACCTTTGAACTTGAGCTCGTCGCGCAGCAGCGCGGTAAGCACCTTGGGCGATACGGTGGCAGGCACGCCGGACGGTTCGAGCGCGGGCACGGCCATGTGAGCGGTCATGATGGAATCGACGCCGTGGGCGATGGCGGCCTCGAACGGCTTCAGCTCCATGGCATCGAGGCGCTCGCGTGACACTTCTAAACGGGGCAGGCCCAGGTGACTATCGACATCGGTATCGCCATGCCCTGGAAAATGTTTAGCGGTGACCAGGATGCGGGCGTCGGGATCGGAATGCGCGCCCTCGATGAAGGCGGCGACCTGCCGCGACACTTGCTCCGGATCTTCTCCATACGAGCGCAGGTTGATGATGGGGTTCAGGGGATTGTTGTTGACGTCGGCCACCGGCGCGAAGATCCAGTGGATTCCGAGCGCACGGGCCTCGCGGGCGGCGACCAGACCTTCGTACTTCGTGGCGGCGAGATCGCCCGCCGCGCCGAACGCCATGCTGTGCGGGAATCGCGTGCCGCCGGTAACGCGCATGGAAGCGGCGCGCTCGAAATCGGAGGCGACGAGGAGCGGAGTCTTCGCCAGCTTCTGCATCTGGTTGAGGAACAGGGCCATGGCATGAGGCTCGGCATTGCGCACCAGACCGTATTGCGAGGCGTTATTGATAATGATGCCGCCGACGTGCAGGTCGGCGACCCAGTGCCGGTATTTTTCGTAATCCGGCGACTTGGTGCTGTAGACGTCGCCATTGGCGGAGACGATCACCAGTTGCGCGACTTTATCGCGCAGGCTCATGGGCTTCATGAGCGCTTGCGCGGCGCGTTGTTCGGCGGTGAGGGGCGCGGGTTTAGGTTTCGTCGCTTTAGGCGCCGCCACGGTAATCGCGAGGGCCATGAAGAATGTTGCGATCAGCCGCCCGGCACGCATGTTCATAGCATCTCACCCTTGGCGGGAAGCGAGGCGGCCACGATCTGGGCGACGTCGAGTAACTTCGGCGGAGCCGGGGAGACTGCGCTCAGGGCATCGCGAAACATGGTGTTGCAGAACGGGCAAGCCGCCGCGACGGTGCCCGCTCCCGTTGCAACCAGCTCACGCGCCCGGTTGTGACTGACGCGCTCGCCCTTTTCTTCGCCCAGGAACGCGAGGCCGCCTCCTGCTCCGCAACAGAAGCTGCGTTCGCGTGCCCGTGGAGGATCCACGACTTCGCCGGACCGCGCCAGCACAGCCCGTGGTTCGTCATAGACGTTGCGGTAGCGGCCCAGGTAGCAGGGATCGTGATAGACGATGTTTTCACCACTGGACTTTGGCAGCTGGTCGAGGTGGCGAGCCATGAATTCGCTGTGATGCTCGATGAGCGGGGCTTCGCCGTATTCTCGCCAATCGGTCGAAATCGTGCGCACGCAATGCGGGCAGATGGAAACGATCTTGGCGACCTTGCTCTGCTTCAGTGTTTCGAGATTCGATTCGGCGAGCTGCTGGAACACCAGATCGTTACCCAATCGCCTAGCCGGATCGCCGGTACATTTCTCTTTTTGCAGGACTCCGAAGGTGGTCCCCAGGTGCTTCATCACGCGGGCGAAGGCGGCGATAATCTCGCGGCCCTGCGGATCGTAAGCGCCCATGCAGCCCAGCCACAGGCAGTATTCCTGGGTTCCGTCGAAAATCGGCAATTGTTCCCTGGCGATGAATTTGTCGCGTTCCGTGGAGCTGAAACCGAGCACGTTGCCGTTACGTTCGAGCGCCAGAAACAGCTTGGTGCCGTAGGTATCCTCCCACTTGCCGGTGTTCACCGCGCCGCGATGCAGCCCGACGATGATCGGCACGTGTTCGACGCCGACCGGACACTGGTATTCGCACGCGCCGCAAGTTGTGCATTGGAACGCGGCTTCTTGCGAAAGATGTTTGCCGAAGAGTGGCTCTTCCGAGGCGGGTCCGAACTCGTTCAGGTAGCCGCGAACGCCGAGCGCGATCTGTTTGGGATCGAGAATTTTGCCGGTATTGTTCGCGGGGCAATGCTCGGTGCAACGGCCGCACTCGACGCAGGAGTATGCCTGTAGAGCGACGATTTGCGTCAAGTCCTTGCCAGTGTCGAGGCCGAAATCGTCGTCGCCGCCGAGAGGTGGGATTTTCGCAAAACTGCCGCGCGAGAGGAAAATCGAAAACGGGCTCAGTACCAGGTGCAGATGCTTGGTGTGCGGGATTAAGGGAAGAAAAATGAGCAGGGCCGCCGTGTGCGACCACCACAACAGTTTGGAATCGCCGGACCAAAATGCAATCAGATACGTCGCCATTAATACGAGAATCAGAAAAGCGATCACGCCGGATTGATATGACAGCTCGCCCAGCCACTTCGGGCGCAGGATGAACCGGCGGATGAACAAGCCCGAGATCGAGATCGCCACCAGAACCGCGAATACCGCTGCCAGTTGGAAATAGAATCCGCCGGGAGTCAGAAAGTGCGTCCCGAATCCAATCGCGATGTGATTCAGCGTGACCAGGGCGAAGGCGCAAAACCCCCAGAACACGAAGGCGTGGGCCAGGCCGGGCAAAGGACGCTCGCGGATGACCTTGGCCTGGAGCATCACTTCCCAGACCAGTTCGCGAATCCTCGGGCCGACCGGCCACAGCGAGAAATCGGAGTCCGGTTTCGCCGCGCGGATCTTGCGCAGCACGGCTCCGAAACGCCACCAAAACGCGGCTATGGACGCAGCCAGCAGGACGCCAAGCAGCAATTTCTCAAACATCCTCACCCAAAAATGTAACATGCAGTGTCAAACGGGTAGAATGTTAGAGATGCGTCATCTTGTTTCCGGAGCCGCGGGATTCATCGGCTCCCATCTATGTGAACGGCTGCTGGCCGATGGCGGCGAAGTGGTGGCTTTGGACAATCTGATCACGGGTTCGCGCCGCAATATCGAGCACCTCACCGGAAAGCCGAAGTTCACTTTTCGCGAAGTCGACGTCACCAAGCCCATAACCGAAGAGGGCAAGTTCGATCACGTCTGGCACCTGGCGTCGCTGGCGAGTCCGAAGTTTTATTTGATGTATCCAATCGAAACGCTTGAGTCGGGATCGACAGCAACTCGCAACATGCTGGAGATCGCTCGCCGCGATGGTGCGCGTTTCCTGGTGACCTCCACTTCGGAATGTTACGGCGATCCGCTGGAGCATCCTCAGGTGGAAACGTATTGGGGCAACGTGAATCCAGTGGGGCTTCGTTCGTGCTACGACGAGAGCAAACGATACGCGGAAGCTATGACCATGGCGTACCACCGGACGCACGGTGTGCGCACCAACATCGCGCGGATTTTCAACACCTACGGCCCCCGCATGGCGCTTGACGACGGACGCGTGGTGCCGGCGTTCCTGGATCAGGCGCTGCGCGGCAACCCGCTCACGGTCTTCGGCGATGGTTTCCAGACCCGCAGTTTCTGTTACGTGTCCGATATGGTGGAGGGGCTGGTCCGGCTGGCGAATTCCGAGGAACGCTTTCCGGTGAACCTCGGCAATCCCGTTGAGCTCACCATCATGGAATTTGCCGAGCGCATTCAACGGCTGATGGGGATCAAAGCGCCGATGGTGCATGAGCCTCTGCCGTCCGACGATCCCAAGCGGCGGCAGCCGAATATCGCCAAGGCGAAAAAAGTGCTCGGCTGGGAGCCGAAAGTGAACCTCGAAGACGGACTGCGGGAGACTGTGGAGTATTTCCGTTCGAGACTAGTGGCCTCTTGACAGTAGCGCGCAGACCGCCAGCACGATCCAGGCAGCGATAAACGAAACGCCTCCGAACGGCGTGATCGCGCCGAGCGTCCGCTCGCCGGTGATCGCCAGCACATACAGGCTGCCGGAAAAAAGCACGATCCCCGCCAGCAGCAGCCAGCATGCCCACGTCCCCGCCGACTTCGAGATTAAGCCCGCTTTGACCAACAAAGGCACCGCCAGCATCCCCAGTGCGTGGATGAAGTGATAGAAAACGCCTTTTTCGTACACGCCCATCGAGTAGGTATCCAGCCGTCCCTGTAACCCGTGGGCTCCGAACGCGCCAATGCAGACTGCCAACGCGAGCATGATCGCAGCTACGGCGGTCCAATTCATTTATCCCTCGGCCACCCACACCTTAGCGGCGGCGGCCCCGCCGAGCTGCACCGGTTTGCGATCCACACGCAGCGTCATGGTCTGGTCGTAGTTCTTACCCACGACCTTCAGCTGCGCTCCCGGGCGGATGCCGAGCCCGTTTAGATACTCAAGCAGTTTGCGATCGCGCTCGAACACGCTCATGACGCGAACGGCTGCGCCGCCGCCGGCCTCGTCGAGGGGAATCCAGCCGCGCTCGCGGCGGTCGCGCGGACGATCCCGGCCGACCCGGTTGCCGTGGGGGCAAGCCTCACCCTCGCCCAGCTTGTCCAAAAGCTTGCGCTCGAAATCCGCCGAGACGGCGTGCTCCAGTTGCTCGGCCTCATCATGGACCTTGTACCATTCCATTCCGAAAACTTCCGTGAGCATCCGCTCGATCAGATGATGGCGGTTCAGCACGCGGTTGGCGATCTCGCGTCCGTCCCGCGTCAGGCTCAGTTCGCCGGATGCGGCCACACGAATCAACCCATCGCGCTTCAATCGGCGGATGGCCATGGTGACGGCGGGAGCCGATACCTCGAGCCACCTCGCCAGGGTCGCGGCGATGACGGTTTCACCCTCGCTTTCGGCCTCGGCGATGGCCTTAAGGTAATTCTCCTTGGAGATGGTTATCTGCACGCTATCCGAAATTGTAATATGGACTCCAAGAAGGTGCTCATGATCCATACACGCCCCGACCAAGTTTTAGACCTTGCTGAAAACGGGGACAGACAGCTGTGTCCACTCCCACGCTTGAACACGAGGTCCGCACCTTACGCGAGGGGACACAGTAGTCTGTCCCCCTTTTCAGCGACTTCTCTGGCGTGCCTGGTTGCTCTTACGCTGCTCCCGATTCACGCGGAAGAGCGTGTCGACCTGGACGCGATCCACAAAATCCGGGAAGAGGCTTTGCAGAATTCCAAGGTGATGGACCACGTCTTCCAGCTCACCGACGTTTACGGTCCCCGCTTGACCAACTCGCCCGGCTTCTTTGGAGCCGCCGACTGGATCGTGAAGCAGTTGAAGGACTGGGGCATCGAAGGGCACCAGGAAAAGTGGGGCCCATTCGGCCGGGGCTGGACCTTCACGCACTTCTCGGCGAATCTGATCGAGCCGCAATACGCGCCGCTGATCGGCTTTCCGCTGGCTTGGTCGCCCGGGACAAATGGCGTGGTGACCGGCGAGGCGATGGTCGCCAACATCGCCGCCGAGACTGATTTCGACCGCTACAAGGGCAAGCTGAAGGGCAAGATCCTGTTCATGGGCGTGGGCCGGGAGCTGACGATGATCACGACGTCGCTCGGCCAACGCTACACCGACGACGAGCTCGCCAAGTTGAGTCTCGCCGCGGACGGCGGTGGTCGGGGCGGCGCGCCAGGAACAGTCGCTTTAGGGGACGGTCGCGGAGGGCGCGGCGGTCGAGGAGGCGTAGGTGGTCCGGGCGGTCAGCCGGGCGGGCCGAACGCCCAGCAGCAGCTCCGCAACCGCATCAATCAGTTTCTCAAGGACGAGGGCGTGGCTGTGGTGGTGCGCCTGGGCGGCGGCCAGAGTAGCGGCGGTACCGTATTCGGTCAGGACGCCGGCTCGCGCGACGCGAAAGATCCGATTCCGCCTCCGTCCGTCGTGCTGACGCCGGAGCACTACAACCGTGTGCTGCGTCTGCTCGACAATAAGATTCCCGTCAAGCTGGAATTCGATATCCAGGCGAAATTCCTGGACGACCGTACCGATTCGGTGAACGTCATCGGCGAGATTCCGGGTGGCCGCAAGCGCGATGAGGTCGTGATGATCGGCGCGCACCTGGATAGCTGGCAGGGCGGCACGGGAGCCACCGACAACGCAGCGGGCTGCGCCGTGATGATCGAGGCGCTGCGCATTCTGAAGACGCTCGATCTGCCCATGGACCGCACGGTTCGCATGGCCCTGTGGGGCGGGGAAGAGGAGGGGCTTCTGGGATCGCGCGCCTACGTCGACGAACATTTCGGGAAACGCGAGGACATGAAACTGAAACCCGAGCATGCCAAGCTGGCCGGCTATTTCAATGTCGATAACGGCAGCGGAAAGATCCGCGGCGTCTATTTGCAGGGCAATGACGCCATGCGTCCGGTCTTCGAGGCGTGGTTCAAGCCGTTCCAGGACCTGGGCGCCGGGACCATCAGCATCCGCAATACCGGCGGCACGGATCACCAGAGCTTTGACGCGGTAGGCTTGCCGGGGTTCCAGTTCATCCAGGACGGCCTGGAATATAATTCGCGGACGCACCATTCCAACATGGACGTGTATGATCGCGTCCAGCGCGCCGACATGGCGCAGATGGCGGCGATCGTGGCGTCCTTCGTGTATGAGGCGGCGAATCGCGAGGAGATGCTGCCGCGTAAGCCGCTGCCGAAACCGCAACCTCCGCAGAATGGTCGTGGAGGCGCCCCGGCGAACGGCGCGCCACCGGCGGCGAACTAGGTTATGTGGCGCACGCACTCCTGCGTGCTGTATCGACACTCGTGTCGATACCTCGTGTCCGTAACATTCAATTCGTCGAGAAGAGTCTCGACGCGGCACGCACGAGTGCGTGCGCCACACCTCAAGAGTGGAACCGCATACCCGCGAAGCTGACCACGCTGTGCGGGTCGATGTTCCATTGCTGATAGTGCAGCAGGCTGCCGCGGACGTCCGGCATCGCCCGTAAGAAGGTGTAGATCGGCGACGAGCCGCACCACTTAAGATCGTCACGATTCTCGCGCACCTGGTCCCAGAACCCGGCGGCGTCGCCCTGCTCCATGCGCTCGATGCGCAAGCGATCGCGCCGCGCGACATCTTCCATCTCTCCGCGATCGGCGGCCGCCTCGAAGCGGTCTCCGTAGCGGCGACCCATGTGCGCCATGTCGACGCCCAGTACCCATAGCAGCCGGTCGCCTTCGCGAGCCGCGATATCGCCGAGCGCTCCAATGGTTCGCCGCACGGCTTCGTCGTCCTCGGGTCGCGCACCCGTCTTCATGCCGCGCGAGAAGGCCCCACAGAGCACGGGTAGCACCCGCACACTTGGCCCGAAAATGTGCTGCAGAAATACGACTTGAAACTCGATGGAATGCTCGATGGCATGGCAGTAGTCTTCCATCAGCACGCCGTCGCCGGCGGCCTGCGCGATCTCGTCGACCAGGGCCAGATTGGTTCTCGTCTCACCGAATGGGGTCGTGAAAGCTTTGCGTGTGAGGCCGAAGCGGTCGGGTTGTCCGTAATGCGAGGTTCCCAGGACTACGAAGGTCCTTTCGGAGTCGGCGGGCGTGAGCGACGCATAGGCTGCGCGATACGAATCCACGCCCCCGTAGGGGCTGACGTGCGGAGCGGCGATGGCGCGTGTCCGTCCGCCCGGTGTCGCCGTCGTGCTCCCATTCAGGTAACCGCGCATCGTGGACGTGAGTTCGGCGGGATTCTCCGGGTACCCCGTGCCGGCGTGCGCGGGTTCCCGCGTGGCCGCGCCAGCGAAAGCTCGCTCGGCCTCCTCCTTGCGGCGAAAGAAATTCTCATCTTCGAGAAACCCGGCGTCGCTGAGTGTGTCGATCAGGTGCTGCTCCAGCCCAGAGACATCCAGGTCGCCGGTCAGCCGAACCAGATGCTCGCGCAGATCGAGCGAGCTGTGAGCGCCATCAAAATAGGTCAGGCTTTCCACCAGCACCGGCGGAATGATCAGCGTCGCGTCGGAAAAGTAGAATGGATCGCGGATCAGAAGACCGGGTTTATCCGGAACCGGCGACGGCATGAAATCGAGCGTCGGGCGCAGGCGAGCCAGCATGAGGACGACCCAGATCCCAAGCATAGCGCGACATTGCGTACCTTAAAGACATTGGATCCTTTCAAAGAATATAAACTGCGCCTCGACCGCTGGCGGACCGAACACGCCCGGGGCGATGTGCTTTATCGGCGGCTGGGCAACGCGCGCCTCGCCAGCGGGCTTCTATTGGTCGCAGTCGCCGCGGTCTCGCTAGGAGCCGGACGAATCTCGCCCTGGTGGCTGCTGCTGCCCATCGTCGCATTGCTGGTGCTGGTGGTGATTCACGATCGCGTGGATCGCGCACTGCGCCGGGCCGGACGTGGAATCGCGTACTACGAGCGCGCGTTAGCGCGTCTCGATAATACGTGGATCGGCGCGGGCAACCAAGGCGAACGTTTCCGCGACCCTCGCCACGTGTTCGCCGACGACCTGGATCTGTTCGGCCGGGGATCGCTGTTTGAGCTGCTCTCGACGGCGCGGACCCGTATGGGAGAAAGCGTGCTGGCAGGGTGGCTGCTGACGCCGGGCGAGCCCCAGGCGGTGGCCGCGCGGCAGGAATCGATCCAGGAACTTCGGCCGGGTGTGGATCTGCGGGAGGAAATCGCGCTGATGGGCGACGATCTTCGCGCCGCGCTGGATGATCGAAAACTAGGTTCGTGGGGAACCGAGCCTCCCGTGGTCTTTTTCCCGGGGGCGCGCTGGGCGGCGCTCGCCTTGGCCATAGCGGCTGCCACCACCGCGGCCACCACGCTGCTCGATTGGACCACGCTCCGCCCGTTTCTGTTCGTTGTGCTGGCCGAGCTTATCTTCATGATGGCGACCCACAAGGCCACCGGTCAGGTGGCCGCAAACGTCGGCACTCCCGCGCATGAATTGCGGCTGATCGCGTTGCTGCTGGAGCGTCTGGAGCGCAAACCGTTTATCTCGCCGGGGCTGGCGGGGTTGCGCGGCCGTCTCCTTGTTGCTGACGGGACGCCGGCCACCAGGCAGATCCAGCGCCTGGTGGGTCTAGTGGACCGCCTCGATTGGGCGCGCAATCTCTTCTTCCGCCTGCCCGCCGCCGCGCTGGTGTGGATGCCGCAGTTCGCCATGGCGATCGAAAGATGGCGCGTCCGCTATGGCCCGCATGTGGGTCCGTGGGTGGACGCGATCGGCGAATTCGAGGCGATGAGTTCGCTGGCCTGCTTCGCCTACGAGCGGCCCGATGCTGTATTCCCCGAACTGGCGGATTCTTCAGAGCGCTTTTACGATGCTGTGGGTCTTACTCATCCTCTGATTCCCCATGCAGAGGCCGTCCCGAATGACGTGAAGCTGGGAGGCGACACGCGGCTATGGATCGTCAGCGGATCGAACATGTCGGGCAAGAGCACGCTCCTGCGCGCGGTGGGCCTGAGTGTGGTGCTGGCGTGGGCGGGTGCGCCGGTCACCGCAGGCCGCCTCCGGGTATCGCGGCTATGCCTGGGCGCGTCGATGCGCACCAGTGATTCGGTCACCGACCATCGCTCGCGCTTTTACGCCGAGATCAGCCGCTTGAAAGACGTCGTGGACCTGGCGCGTTCCGGTCAGCCCCTGTTGTTCCTGCTGGACGAGCTGCTCAGCGGCACCAATTCGCATGATCGTCGCCTGGGCGCGCAAGCTTTGTTGGTCGGATTAGTCCAGCGCGACGCGATCGGCCTTGCGACCACGCACGATCTGGCGCTGGCGGAGATCGCAGAGCAGCTCGACGGCCGCGCGATTAACGTTCATTTCGAAGACCACCTGGAAGGCGGCGAGATCCGTTTCGATTACCACCTGCGTCCCGGAGTTGTCGCGCGGGGGAACGCCTTGGAGCTGATGCGCGCGGTCGGCTTGGACGTCTAAGCGCTACAATGCGAATGAAGTGGCAAAACTCACCGACACCCAGATTTTCGAAGGTCTAGTCAGGCTGCCCGGCTGGAAAGTTCAGTTCGGCAAGCTCCATCGCGAATACAAGTTTTCCGATTTCGCGCACGCCTTCGGCTTCATGGCCACCGCCGCCCCGACCATCGAGAAGAACGACCACCATCCCGAGTGGGCCAACGTCTACAACAAGGTGACTGTTGACCTGATGACTCACAGCGCCGGCGGTATCACGCAAAAGGACCTCGATTTGGCGATGCTGCTCGAGGGTATCGCGAAACAGCTCTTATGAAGCTGCTGCTGGCGATAACGTTCGCGGCATTGTTTGTCACGATCGCGTCAGCTCAGACCTTCGCCGGCTCGGCGGCGCTGGATGCATCCGCCGAACAGGCTATCCGCGACGGCCTGATTCCGGGCGCCGTCATTCTCATCGGTCACGATGGGAAGATCGTATTTCGCAAGGCGTACGGATCCCGCGCGCTGGTGCCGGCGAAAGAATCCGCGACGCTCGACACCATTTATGACGTCGCTTCGCTCACGAAAGTAGTGGCAACTACTCCCGCGATCATGAAACTTTACGAGCAGGGCAAGATCAAGCTCGACGATCCGGTCACGACGTATCTGCCCGAGTTTCAGGGCGGCAAGAGCAGCATAACCATTCGTAATCTACTGACGCACTACTCAGGACTGCGCCCCGACCTCGATCTCGACCCGCCCTGGAGCGGGTACGACACCGGCATGCGCAAAGCGCTCATCGACAAGCCCGCCGGGCCGCCCGCGACGAACTTCGTTTATAGCGACATCAACTTCCTACTGCTCGGCGAGATCGTGCGGCGGGTGAGCGGCCAGCCGCTCGATCAGTTCGCGCGTGAGCAGATTTTCGAGCCGCTGGGGATGCGCGAGAGTACCTTCAAACCCGCAGCTTCGCTGACGCCGCGGATCGCACCCACGGAAGTCGACATCTCAACGGGCAAACCGTGGCGAGGGGTCGTGCACGATCCCACCGCGCGCTATATGGGCGGCGTGGCGGGGCACTCCGGTGTTTTCTCGACTGCGGACGACGTCGCACGCTACGCACAGGCGATGCTGGACATGCGCTTCTTCGCGCCGGCCACGATTGCGCTGTTCACCTCGACCGCATCGCCGCCCGATCAGCCGATCCTGCGCGGCCTCGGCTGGGATATCGACTCGCCGTACTCCTCCAACCGCGGCGATATCTTCCCGCGCGGGACATCCTTCGGGCATACGGGATTTACCGGACCGTCGCTGTGGATCGACCCGGCAAGCAAATCGTTCGTGGTGATCATGACCAACCGCGTCCATCCGAAGGGCGGACGCAGCATCAATGAATGGCGGCGGAGCGTCGCGACTATCGCCGCGAACGGTCTGGGCCTGGGACCCAAGAATCACGCGACGCTCACGGGTCTGGACGTGCTCGAACAGGAGGCATTCGCATCCCTAAAGAACCGGCGCGTCGGCCTGCTCACTAATCAGACCGGCCTCGACCGTCAAGGCCGCCGCAACGTGGATGTGATGCTCGCGGCGGGCGTGAAAGTGGCCGCGATCTTCACCCCGGAGCACGGAATCACCGGCAGCGAAGACCGGCCCGATATCGGTGACACGCGGGATCAAACCACCGGTCTTCCCATCCGCAGCCTCTATAACAACGGCCGCTACCGGCTGACGCCTGAGATGTTGCGCGGCGTGGATACGCTGGTGTTCGACATCCAGGATGTCGGCGCGCGCTTCTACACCTACTCGTGCACCATGCTCTACGCTCTGGAGGAAGCCGCGAAGTCCAAGCTTCCGTTCTATGTGCTGGATCGGCCGAATCCGGTGACCGGACTGCACGTCGAAGGGCCGATCCTGGACGCGAATCTTCAGAGCTTCGCCGGCTGCTACGATCTGCCGGTTCGACATGGGCTCACGCTGGGCGAGCTCGCCACGATGGCCAATGCCGAACGCAAATGGGACGCCGACCTGCACGTCATCAAACTGCAGAACTGGGAGCGCGGCGACTGGTTCGATTCCACCGGCCTGCCCTGGACCGATCCTTCACCGAATATGAGGAGTCTCAACGCAGCGACCCTCTATCCCGGCTTGGCGCTGATCGAGTCGTCAAAGAACTATTCCGTGGGACGCGGCACGGACGCTCCGTTTGAGCAGATCGGCGCGGAATGGGTGCGGGGCGTGTATCTGGCCGAGTTCCTGAACAGCCGGTACATCCCGGGCGTGCGCGTTTACCCCACGCATTTGACGGCGAAGATGGAAGGCGTAAGATTCGTCATCACCGACCGCGATCAATTCGACTCGATTCGCCTGGGTCTGGAAGTCGCTTATGCTCTCCAAAAACTCTACCCTGGCAAGATCGACTTCGAATTGTCGAAGCAGCTCATCGGCAACCGCAAGGTGATCGACGCGCTCAAGGCGGGCGACGATCCGCGTGTGATCGAGCAGGGACTGATGAACGATATCGCCAGCTTCATGAATCGCCGGCGGCGCTTTTTGCTGTATTGACCGCTCGATGACTCTCGCGGCTCTGAAACGCGGTCGTCCGAGCCGCGACAGTAATGGAGCGGTGCTTTGCTACCGGCGATGAGAGCCGCTATAATCCCTCGGGGGACCTCATCAAAGTGTCAGGCAACATGCGAACATTCACTCTAACCAGCCTGCTGGCGGCCACGATTGCCGCCGCCGCACTCACCGTATTGGCGCAATCGCCCGCGCAGAACATCACCATCAATTATCCCGCCAAAGCTCCCGCCAACTGGCCGCTGTTCCTCGCAAAAGAGGACGGCTATTACCAAAAGTACGGCGTGAACGCGACGATGGTGTTCGGCGTCCATCCGGCCGGTATCGCGATGATCGTGAGCGGCGAAGCGCAAGCCACCAATTACCCGATGGAGCAGGCCATGCAGGCGGCCTCGCTCGACGGATCGCTGGTGATCATGGGGAGTCCCATGAACCGCGGCCTGTTCGCGATGATGACCAAAGACGACGTCAAGAGCGTCAAGGATCTGAAGGGCAAGCGATTCGGCGTCAGTCAGCTCGGTGATCCGCCCTACAACTTCGCGCTGGCGATTCTCGCCAAGAACGGGCTGAACTCCCGCGACGTTCAATGGATCCCGCTGGGCACCGACGGCAACGGTCGCGTCGCTGCGCTAGTCAGCGGCCGCGTCGACGCGACCATGCTGCCGCCTCCCGCGTATTTCAAGCTCGAGTCGCAGGGATTCAAGGAAATCGCCAACCTGGCTGACTACCAGGACCTCTACGCGCCCATGGCGTACGTCTTCAAGAAAAGCACCATCGCGGCGAATCCCAAGCTGCCCGAGCTGCTGATCAAGGCCCAAGCCGAAGGAATCAAGCGCTACTACGACGATCGGGCCATGGCCGTGAAGGCATACGCGGTCTACGATCCTCAAACGCAGGCCGACGTGGAACGGCTTTACGACCACGACCGCAAGGCCGAGTCCTACGAGCGTATTCCCTACGTGCTGGCTCCCGCAGTGCAGTACATTGTGGAGCATCAGGCCGACGCGCAGGTCGGCGCCCGGCTCAAGGCTTACGACTTCCACAAGGTGATCGACAACAGCGTTGTGGAGCGCCTGGTGCGCGAACATTTCTTCGAAAATCTGTTCGGCCCGTCTATAAAGGCTGAAGAAGACGCCAGAGCCAAGCTCGCGTTCAAGTAGTACACTCAAGATTCAACTATGGCTGAAATCGTCCTGGGTATTGGATCGTCTCACGGGCCTCTGTTATCGACGCCCCCCGAGCAATGGGATCTGCGCGCGAAGGCCGATCGCGAGAACAAGAAGCATTGGTTCCGGGGCAAAACCTACGACTTCGAAACTTTACTGAAGGAACGCGCCCCGGGATTCGCCGATCAGGTTACCGTCGAGGTCCGGCGCGAGCGTTTCCAGCAGTGCCGCCGGGCGATGGAAGTGCTCGGCAAAAAGTTCAAGGAGACCGCGCCCGACGCTGTGGTCATCGTCGGCAACGACCAGCGCGAGTTCTTCGACGAAGGATTGACGCCATCGATCACCATCTATCGCGGTGCCCAGATCAAGAACGTACAGCACCTGCATGAGGACGCTCCGGGCCTGAACATCGCTGAGCCGGGCAATTCGCCGGAAGAGGGCGCGACCTACCCCGGTGCGTCGGAGCTGGCGGACCACATCCTGGATTCCCTGGAAGCCGAGAACTTCGACCTGGCGCAGTCCGATATCACCCCCAAGGCCGCGCCGCGCGGCGGGATCCCGCACGCCTACGGGTTCCTGTATCACTCGATCCTCGGCGACACTCCGCCGCCCAGTGTGCCGATCATCCTGAACGTCCACTTTCCGCACAACGTGCCCAAGAACGCGCGCTGCCTGCAGTTCGGCCACGCGCTGTATCGCGCGATCAAGAATTTCAAGGGCTACGGCCGCGTGGCGCTCATGGCTTCAGGCGGTCTGACGCACTTCGTGATCGACGAGGAGCTCGACAAGACGATCCTCGACGCCATGGCAAAGGGCGACGAAGCGGCTCTGGAAAAGATCCCCGAGAACGTCTTCAAGGTCGGGACTGCGGAGACTAAGAACTGGTACCCGGTGATCGCCGCGATGAACGCAGCCGGGCGGAAGTATCACAAGGTCGACTACGTCCCCTGCTATCGCTCGGAAGCCGGCACGGGCAACGCGATGGCGTTCGTTTATTGGGACTAATCCTTACTTCTTCGGCGCGTCGACCTTCCGCACGAAGTTATTGTTATCTACCTTCGTGGCAGCGCCTTCCTTCTCCAGTTCGCGAGCTCCGGTGAGCGCGTCGATCATCATGTAGTTACCTTCGTGGCAGGCGTACTCGTAGATCGTGTAGTTCGGATCTTCTTTGTACGGCATGTGGATGGTAAACGGGGCCGTCCACGTCTTCGGATCGTTGACCGTCACGTCATAGCTCAGCTCGTTCTTGGAGATACGGCGGAACTTCTCGGTCAGCACCGCGGCGTCGCTGAAGAAGCCGCCACCCGTGCCGGTTTTGTTGTTCAGATTGGTGGTCTCCACCACCAGCGTGTCGCCTTCCCAATGGCCGCGTGAATCGCCCATGTAAGTCTGCAATCCCTTGCCGACGTGCGGACGCCCATCGAGCGGAATCACGCGCGTCTCATGGATCATCTCATTGCGAATCACCACGACTCCGGGAGCTTGTACGATTTCATTGCCGAAGTTGTAGAGCGTCGGCAGCATGCTGCTGACCAGACCGCGCGTAATGCAGCGGCTATAGAAATCGAAATCCTCCCAGGTATCGACCTTCTCGGGGAAATGGCTGCCCGGCCCGAGCCCGTTCCGCAGGCTCTTGGCGTAAGCCTGGCCCGCCGGAGTCAGAGCCGGAATCCTGCCGTTGGGCGGATCCACCACCAGCGACGCCTGGGCGTTGGGCTTGCCGTGCTCCACCCAGTATCCCGGCGGATTGATGTTCACCGTGTCCTTGGAAGATACGAACTCCTCGCTGTCGCCTTCCGCCTGTTGCGCTGCCTGAGCTTCGCGCTGCTTCAGTTCCTCATCCGTGAGCGTCGCTCGATTGCCGAGGTTCTGGGGACGCTGCATGGGGATGTTGGCCGTTGCGGGCCATTGACCCTGCAAATCCGGATCGCCCCACGGGGTCTTCGGCGCAGTATACCCCTTCGAGGTTTTCGCATCTGGCTTTGGCGTCTGTGCTGCCAACGGCAGCGCGATCAGAACGAGCGCAAGGAATCGGCTCATGGAACCCTCCTATTGCTGCTTACCGTTAGTCGGATCGTCCGGATTCGAACCGCCGACGAACAGTTTCTTCCCGTCCGCGAACGTGACGCTGCTGCCGTTGGCCCGCATGCT
>Ga0209415_10004571_pt1 | contig 25274 bp, 23 predicted proteins | sample PeaSoiSIISIP2007_FD_187696 | JGI IMG/M metagenome (GOLD analysis project Ga0209415, IMG submission 187696) | Peat soil microbial communities from Weissenstadt, Germany - SII-SIP-2007 (SPAdes) (version 2) | ecosystem: Environmental > Terrestrial > Soil > Wetlands > Peat | place: Germany... | reverse complement strand
TCGGGGTAGTGCCTTCGGAGCGTGTACGACGCCAGGGTCGTCAGAGCCTCGCGATCGGCGCGCGCGGCAAAAAACTGGAACGTGCCCACACGGATGTGGCTCGAGGCCACGCGCGTGAGGATCGCGCCGGGCAGGACCTCGTCACGGACGACCGTCTCGCCGGTCGTCACGGCGGCGAGCGCGCGCGTCGTCGGAATGCCCAGCGCGGCCATCGCTTCGCTCACGACGTACTCACGCAGGACGGGCCCGAGGGCTGCACGCCCGTCGCCCTGGCGCGAGAAGGGGGTGCGGCCCGAACCCTTGAGCTGAACGTCGACGCGCCTTCCGTCCTTGGCGACGGCCTCACCCAGCAGGATCGTGCGACCGTCACCGAGCTGGCGCACGAAGGAGCCAAACTGATGCCCCGCGTACGCCAGAGCAATAGGCTCCGCCCCGGCGGGCACAGTGTTGCCGGCCAGCACCTCTACTCCCTCGGGCGACGCGAGCGCGTCCGGGTCGAGGCCGAGGTCCCCCGCCAGCGCGCGATTGACTTTCACGAGGCGTGGCGCGCGCACCCTCGTGGGAGAAACCGACGCAAAGAAACGAGCCGGCAGGCGTGCGTAGGTGTTGTCGAACGCGAAGGTCATCGGTCGGGTGGGCGGGCGCGTCGCGGACGACATCACCACCGATTAGGGCCCTTGGGTCGCGAGGAGCGCCACGCAGCCGGCCCCGCAGGGGCCAAGGTCGCACAGCGTCAGCGCCGCGTAGGCCGTCTCGCCCGACGGATCCATCGAGTCGCACGTGTTCGAGCAATTGCTTCCGCCGTCGGCCGAACATGCAAGCTCGCACTGAAGAAACGCGCTGCACGGACTCCCGGCCCCGCACGCCGCCACCTGGGTCGGGCAGTTCTTGACCGCGCACGCGTGACAGGTCGGCGACGCCGCGTCTCCGGCCTCTGCGTTCGAGGCCGCGTCCCCGTCGCCCCCGCCCTCCGCGACGCGGGCGTCGGCCTGCGCGTCCGGGCCGCTCGTCGACGCCCCGTCGGCCATCGATTGGTCCTCGGCAGCGTCGCTCGTCGTGCCTCCGCTGCTGGCGCCCCCGCCGGACGCGCCCCCGGATTCGCCCAAGGCGCCGGCGCCATCCACAGACCCGTCGCGGTGCGCGAAGACGGAAGCCGACCCTCCGCAACCGAGCGCGGCGAGCATCATGCAGACGCAGGCGACGGTGTGCGCTCGATGGTTCATGGCCCGAGTCGCCTCGCTCGGAAAAGATACCATCTCCACCCGCACCGGGAACGGGAGCGGGCGCTCAAGGCTCTCCGAGCCTCTTCAGTGCCTCGCCTGTCATCCGGCAGATCCGCCAGTCGGGCATCGCCGGCGCGCCGATCGACTCGTAGAAGCGGAGGGCCGGCTCGTTCCAGTCGAGGACCGACCACTCGAGGCGACCGCACTCCCTCTCGATGGCGATCCGCGCGAGCGCGCGCAGGAGCGCGCGGCCGTGACCGCGGCGGCGATGGTCGGGCAACACGAAGAGATCCTCGAGGTAGATGCCCGGGCGCGCGAGGAAGGTCGAGTAGTTGTGGAAGAAGAGGGCGAAGCCTGGGACGACGCCGCCGTCATCGACCACGAGGGCCTCGACGTAGCGTCGGGGGCCGAAGAGGTGTTCGCGAAGGTCGTCCGCCGTGCCGGTGACCTGGTGCTCGAGCTTCTCGTAGCGGGCCAGCTCGCGCACGAGCGCGTGAATGGCCGGAACGTCTCCTGGCGTCGCGGAACGGATCATGGTGCCTACTGTCTTACCAACTGCGCCCGGGACCGCTCGCTCTCACCGAGAACCCCCCGCGCGCCCGCCCTCGGCGCCACCGTCGAGGAGATGGACCGCCCCGGCGCATTCCTTGAGCATCTGGTCCTTCTCGAGCCACCGGACGGTCGCGAGCTGGCAGCGGAGGTCCTGCACTTCGAAGACGCCCGCATACGCGGCAAAGAGCGGCATCGCAGTCTCGTACGCCGCCCGCACGGAACCCTCGCGGAGCAGGGCGACCGCCTTCGCATAGCGGTCGCGGTCGCCCTCGCCCAGCGCGCTGGGGGCCGCCGCAGATTCGACCGCCGCGGACGCGGCTGTAGGCGCCGACGAAGACGCAGGCGAAACCGGCCGGCTCGCCGCCTCGAGACGCGCGACGGCGGCGTCGCGCTCGCCCGGAAGCCAGGACTTGGTCTTCGAGTTCTTCAGGTAGTCGAGCTGCGCCCGGACGACCGCCGCGCGATCGCCCTCGTCGAGCGCGAGGCGCATCAGGATCACGGCGTCGTCGCCGAACGCGTTCATCTTCGGGTCGTACGCGGGGTGCATCAAGCTCGTGAGCTCGACCTCGTGCAGGGCGCCCAGGATGTGGCCGAGCTCGTGGAGGAATACCGCCAGCGCGCGATGCCGCCGCCGCGCACGGACCACGCGGTCCCGCTCCTCCGCACTGAGGTCGGTAAATGCGCGGTCGACAGCGTCGTACTCCCCGAGGCGACTCGCGGCGCGCAGGACGACGTGTTTGCCGAGGATCTCCGCCATGCCGGCCTCGTGCAGAGAATCGGTCGGGCGCGGAAGCCCGCCGATGAGGCCGACGACGACGTCCACGTCTTGCGCGGGATCGTCCTTGGCCAGGGCCTCGAGGGCGCCTGCGACCGACTCTTCGGAAGAGTACGTCCAGGCCTCGGTCCTCTGCACGTCGAGGTGGAGCCCGATGGTGCCTCCGAGGACTTGGTTGGCGTCCTCGACGAGGTCGTCCAGCTGCCGCGCGGCGTCGACGGTCTGCGAGAGGTAGTGCGCGTTGGGACGAAAACGGATGCGGAGCGTTCGCCTGGCCGCGGGGCCGTGCGCGTCACTCGGTGAGGCAGCGAGCGCGCTCGGGCTAGCGTGAGCGGCGTTGTGCTTCTGCGCAGCCTTCTGCACCGCCCAGTTCGAGTCGTAGCCAAGGAAACACGCCGCGAGGGAAACGGCGGCGGAAACGGCCAGCGCGCCGACGAGACCCCCTGTTCGCCATTCCACGCCGCGCTCCCGCCTTTCCCATCGACCCCGACGCGATTGCCGCAGCGGTGCCACGGGCCAGAGACAGGAGCGTAGCCGAAGCAAAAGGGCGAAGGCGGATGAAGCCCGGGTCACCCTCCGAGGATCTGAGCGACCCAATCGTTCACGAGCTTGCCTCCCGGGGACCGCCCGGAAGAACCTCCACCACGAGCCCGTCGCTCCATCCGTATTTCTCTTGCATCAGCCCCGCGACGCGGGAGACCACCTCGGCTTCCCTCACGATCCGCGCCATGCCTGGCACGAGCGGGACGGACTCGCCGCGCCTTCCGACGCGGAAGAGCACCGCGGGGTCCCGCTCGATGTTCTTGACCCACTGCGCTGCTTCGCGTCGCTCGGCGACGACGTAGTAGCGGTCCGCATCCTCGACGAACCATATCTCGATGGTCCTCGGCAGGCCGGAGACGCGCCCGGTCGTCGTCAGGTAGAGAAAGCGTTCGCTCGTGGGGGTCGCGTCGCCAGCCACGCGCGCAGAAGGATAGCGAGAGGCTGACCGGCCGCCGTCTCACTCTTGCAGCGGGCTCGCTCCAGCCATCATGAGCTGCAAGAGGGCGCTGCATTGCGCACGAACCTCGGGCCACGCCGCGCCTCGTGCCTGAGTGAGTCGACAGCGCAAGTCTTGGACCGCGAGGACCGACGGGCGCGCGTCGAAGAGGGGCTCGGCCGCATCCCAAGCCGCTGACACGTCACCTCGTCGTTCGGCGTCGAGTGCTCGCTCCAGCGTCGCACGATCGGCGCTCGTCAGCTCGGTGCGTGAGTCGCCCCGCAACGGCGCGCCATTCGCCCGCCGACGCTCGAGCGACGCGTTTGCGGCGATGCCATGCCGAGCCAAGCCGCTTCGGATGACTTGCACGGAAGGATCGCTGAAGGAACGCACCGACGCGGAGTCACCCGAGGCGCTCATGATGCCGCCTGGCTCGACGTCGTGGGAGGCACCCAAGGTGTGGCCAAGCTCATGGAGGAACGCGCCCACGGCGAAGGTGTGCTCGCTGACGTCGCCCAGGTCTTCGCTGCGAACCACCATGTAATCGCGGCCGAGCGTCGCCATGCCGTAGCAACCGTCATCGCGCGCCGCGCCCGCGCCGAGCATGCCGACGACGATGTCGACGCCCGCCCCCGAGTCTGCGTCCATCAAGGCCTGCAAAGCGTTCTCGGCCCGACCGACATCGACTTTCCACCCGTCGACGATCTCCACGAGTACGAGGTGGGCCCCGATGCTGGACGAGAAAATCGCGTCGGCATCGTGGATGATCTCGCGCAGGTGCGCGTGCGTGCCGATGTCTTGCGCGGCGTACGTGCCGCTGACATGGACCCGCAAGCGCAACGCCCGATTTGGGCGCGATATCACCGAGGGAAATGCAGCGAGGCCGCCCCCACCGTTGCAGCCCAGCATCGCGGCCACTAGGGCCGCCCACAGCACCCCGAAGGAAGGCGTCTGCATCGCACGGAACTGTTTGCACCGGACGTTCCGACGACGTGACCGGTTCTTTTCGACGGCGCACGCAGACGCAGGGCAACCGCGCTGCCAGACGTGGAGCGCACGGTTCTCAGTGTAGCTTCATTGCCACACGCCCCGCGGAAGCCCTCGCGATCTTCGCGTCCCCTCCGCTGGTGCCCCCTCCCGGGTGGGGAGCTCGAGGTGGAGCGGCCGCCGCTCCCCTCGACGTGACGCAGGTCACTCGCGGGCCGCAGCGGAGCCGAGCGAGCGCAGCGAGTCGAGGCGGAGCGAGGCTCAGGGTGCCCCTGGTACCTTAACCAGACACGCCCGCCACGCTATCCAGGTGCCGCGCCAGGACGATGTACGCTTGCTCGACGACCATGGCCGAATCGAGTGGTTTGTGAAGGACGATGTCGCATCCCACCGCGCGCGCCTCGGCTGCGATCTGGGGCGAGGTGAGGCCGGTCACGGCGATGATCGCCAACCGTCTGTCGGGGTCGGACGCGCGCACGATGCGCGCGACGACGAATCCACTGAGGCCCGGGAGTGCCAGATCGAGGATGACCACGTCGGGCTCGAAGCTCCGCACCAGACTGAGCCCGCGCTCTCCGTCGGCTGCCGTCGACACGGCAAAGCCACATAGATCCAGGTGGTACGCGAGCAGATCCCGGCAGTCCGCCGCATCATCGACCACGAGGGCGCGGAGCAATCGAGGTCGTGGCCCGGTCGATAGTCCGTCCGGGAGCGGACTTGAAGGCGCCATCCCGGTCGGGACTTAGCAAGGTTGGAGCCCGACCGGTCGGTGTGTCGGGGAACGGCGGGCCAGCGAGCGCGAGAAAGCGTCGAACGCAACAGGTCGTAGGCCGAGAATCGCCGTGTGCGTCACTGGACGCGGGCGACCACTCGACGCCAGGACGGTCGGGGAATCTCGCCCCATTCGTACGAGAACGCCACAGGGAGGGCGCCCCGGACGTAGGTGTACGCCATCCTCCTTCCTTTCAGCGCGCGAGACGAACATAGGAGTGCCGGCAACCCTTTACTCGCTCAATATTGCACCCTGGGAGTTCCGGCGATTGATGAACACGCGCTTCGTGCTGCGTTCGGCCGGAACGCTCCTTCTGACGGGCTTCGTCGCCGTGGCGTGCGGCGTGGGTACGTCCGGCACTGCGGTCCCGAATCCGGACGCGACGGCCGAGACCGGTGGCGTCTCGACGCCCGGATCGGAGGCCGGGAGCCCCGACGTCACCGTCGACTCGGCGGGCCCGGGCGATGACGCCGCGGCCGATGCGGGCAGCGCCTCCGCAGACGCGCCAGTGGATGGCGGGCCAGACGGGAACGGCACCGGGACCAGCTGCAGCACGCCCCAGGCCACGCGGTGCTCGGGCAACGGCGTCCAGACATGCGACGCGACAGGCCACTGGGCTCCCCCGATGGACTGCGGAAACGAGGCGTGCGTGTCCGGCGCGTGCACAGGGGTCTGCGCTCCGGGAACGACGCAGTGCTCCCTGCAGGGCAACGGGGTGCAGACCTGCGACGCGATGGGCGCCTGGGGCGCAGGCGCCGCGTGCAGCAACCAGGCCTGCATCAACGGCGCCTGCCACGGCGTCTGCGCTCCGGGCACGACCGAGTGCATGGGTACGAGCGTGCAGACGTGCCAGGCCAACGGAACCTGGAGCAGCGAAGCGCCCTGCGGCCAGGGGTGTGGCAACGCCACGTGCGTTTCCGGAGCGTGCGGTGGCTGCTGCACGCCCGGGGCGACCCAGTGCTCGGGCAACGCCGTGCAGATGTGCAGCGCCGGGGGCGTGTGGGGGGGACCCGCCGTCTGCATCAACTCCGCGTGCGTGTCGGGCACGTGCGCGGGGTCCTGCGCGCCGGGGACGATGCAATGCTCGGGCACGGGCGTGCAGACATGCAGCCCGATGGGCGCCTGGGGCGCGGCCTCCCATTGCCCGTACGCGTGCGCGGATGGAGCGTGCACGGGCATGTGCACGCCAGGCGCCACGCAGTGCTCGGGCAATGGCCTGCAGACATGCAACTCGACCGGGCAGTGGGGCGTCGCCATCGCGTGCAACAACTCGGCGTGCGTCGCCGGCGCCTGCACCGGAATGTGCGCCCCGGCATCCACGCAGTGCTCCGGCAACAGCGTCCAGGTCTGCAGCGCCACGGGCGCGTGGGGGGCGGCGGGGGCGTGCCCCAACCAGGCGTGCGTGGGCGGAGTCTGCCAGGGCGCATGTACGCCCGGATCCACGCAGTGCTCGGGCAACGGCGTGCAGACGTGCGACCCGACGGGCAACTGGGGCGCCGCGGTCGCGTGCGCCAGCGCCTCGTGCGCCGGGGGCGTGTGCTCGGGCGCGTGCACTGCCGGTGCCACGCAGTGCTCGGGCGACGCCGTGCAGACGTGCGATTCGGGCGGGAGCTGGGGTACGCCGGTGGCGTGCACCAATCAGGCGTGCATGGGCGGAGCGTGCGTCGGGTCGTGCACGCCGGGTGCGACGGAGTGCTCGACCGTCACGGCCGTCCAGACGTGCGGCCCGAGCGGCATGTGGGGCTCCCCTGCCACCTGCAGCAACCAGGCGTGCGTGAGCGGCGTCTGCTCGGGCGTCTGCACTCCGGGCGCGACGCAGTGCTCGGGCAGCGCGGCCACGCAGACGTGCGACGCGACCGGCAACTGGGGCTCCGCCACTCCCTGCACCAACCAGGCGTGTGTCGCCGGAGCCTGCACGGGGACGTGCACCCCGGGGGCCACGCAGTGCTCGGGCAATGGCGTGCAGACGTGCGCCGCGACGGGCAGCTGGGGAGCTGCCGTGGCCTGCAGCGCTCAGGCGTGCGTGAGCGGCGCGTGCCAGGGAGTCTGCAGCCCGGGATCGACTCAGTGCTCGGCGTCCGGCAACGGCGTCCAGACATGCTCGTCGACCGGGACCTGGGGCAGCGCGGTGCCGTGCACGAGCTCGACGTGCGTGATGGGGGCGTGCTCCGGCTCGTGCGCGCCTGGAGACGTGCAGTGCAGCGGCCAGCAACCGCAGGTGTGCGCCGCGAGCGGCACGTGGCAGGACAGCGGCAGCGCGTGCACGAATTCGACGTGCATCAACGGGGTCTGCAGCGGCGTGTGCGCGGCCGGGACGACCAGCTGCACGACGATGAACGAGCCCGAGACGTGCAGCGCGACGGGCACGTGGACGGTCGCCGCGGCGTGCACCAATCAGACATGCGTGAGCGGCACGTGCTCTGGCTCGTGTGCCCCGGGACAGATGCAGTGCGGCGGCCCCCTGCAGCCCCAGTCCTGCAGCGCGACCGGCGCGTGGCAGAACACGACCTCCCCGTGCGCCGTCGCGTGCACGGGCGCAGGAGTCTGCACGGCGCCCATGTGCCGGACGGGCGGCGGCAGCAACGGCGGCACCAGCGAGAGCCAGTGCCCCGCGGGCGACGACTGCTGCAACAACTCGATGTCGGGGGCGCAGACGTGCTCCGCGACCTGCGCCTCGCCGACGCACCCCCTGGACTGCACGGGCAACACCGGAGCCGACGAGTGCGGCGCCGGCACGCTCTGCTGCGCCGAGATCGTCCTCGTCGGCGGCATGGTCGGGAGCTGCTCGACCTCGGAGCTGACGTCGAGCTGCCAAGCGACCTGCGCGGACAACCTCCCGGGGGCGAGCTGCGGCTCTACCGCGAACCCACTGACCTTCACGCTCCGGCTGTGCTCGGCGACGGCCGACTGCGCGAACGACGGCAACCGGACGAACTGCTGCGCCTACAACGACTCCTCGATCTACTGGTGCGTCGAAAGCACGATCCTCACGACGAGCTGCAAGCGCTGATTCTTCTCTCGCGTGCCGGCTACTTGAGCGTGATCGTCGCGATCGTCTGGGCCCCGTAGTTCGTCCAGTACAGGCTCTTCCCTCCCACCGCGATGCCCTGCGGGCTGTCCTGGTTCGACGTGATCGTCGTCGCCGTGCCGCCAGCGAGCGGGATGCTCATGATCGTCCCGTCCGCGTTGGCCCAGTAGACGCTCATCGAGTCGATCGCGATGCCGAACGGGTCGGACTGTCCGGACGCGAGCGTCGTCGGCGTACCGCCGGCGAGCGGGACCTTCATGACCGCGCCCGGCAAGACGTTGGTGGTCCAGTAAACGCTCGTCCCGTCGACCGCAAGGGCGTACGGGCGCACCTGTCCGGACGCGAGGATCGTGGGGCCTCCGGCGCTGGCGCCGCCCTCGGTGCCGCCGTCCTCGCCCCCGTCGTCGCTCGCGTCGTTGCCGCCGGTCCCGCCGGCGTCCACGCCGCCGACAGGCGCGCTGACCACCGTCCCTCCCATGTCGTTCGTCCAGTACAAGGTTCCCGACTGGACCGCGAGGCCGAGGGGCGACATCTGGCCGGAGGCGATCGTCGTCGGCGTGCCGCCGGAGATCGGGACGCTCATGACGGTGGCCCCGGTGTAGTTCGTCCAATAGACGTTGGCGCTGTCGACCGCGACGCTCCACGGCGAACCCTGCCCCGAGGCGAGCGTGGTGGGAGTGCCGCCGGCGATGGGTACCTTCATGACGGTGTTCCCGGCGTGCGTGACCCAGTACACGTTCGTCTTGTCGACGGCGATGCCGTAGGGCGCGTTCTGCTTCGACGCCAGCGTGGTCGGAGTGCCGCCGGCGAGTGGCACCTTCACGACGGCGCCCGAGGTCATCGCCGAATCGGTCCAGTACACGCTCGTCGTGTCGACAGCGATCGCGAACGGGTCCACCTGCCCCCCGACGTACGGCGGCGGCCCGGCGTCCTGCGGGGAGCCTGCTTCGGGCGAAGCCCCGGGGGGCGCGCTCGAGCTCGAGCATCCCGCCCCGAGCGCGAGGCCCGCGAGCGCCACGACAGACTTCGTCATCCCTCGTCTCATAAGAGCCCTTCTCTCCCGATGGTGCGAAAGTCGAAAGGATACGCGGACCATCCGACCGGTCGCAACTTTGCCCGGATTGAAGCAGCCCGGCCGGAGCTGCGGGTTGGTCTGATGATGTGCGGATGATTGGCGGCGACGATCGCCTGCCTGTGACGCGCCGCGGCTCGCGTGCTAAGGCCCGCGAATGGCGCGTCGCCGAGGGGAGCAGGGGCTCACCGCCGCGCTCGAGGCCGCGCTCACGCGCGAGCTCGTCGCCGCGTGGAGGCAGATCAACGACGCGTACTTCCGCGGCGCGCTCACGGCTCCCACCCTCGAGCTCGTGCCCACGCGCACGACGCTCGGGCGGTGGAGGGCGGACACGCGCACGATCGAGATCTCGCGGGCCATGGTCGTCGAGCAGCCGTGGACCGCCGTCATCGAGGTGCTCAAGCACGAGACGGCGCATCAGTACGTCCACGAGGTCCTCGGCGAACAGGACCAGTCGCCGCACGGACGCGCGTTCCGCGACGCCTGCGCCCGCCTCGGCATCGACGCGCGCGCGGCCGGAATGCCGTACGTCCCGGGAGACGCCGCGGCCGTGGGTGGCGAAGAGAGGGTCGTGGAGCGGATCGCGCGGCTCCTGGCGCTCGCCGAGAGCCCCAACCGGCACGAGGCAGAGGCCGCGATGGCCGCGGCGCAGCGGCTCATGCTGAAGCACAACCTCGACGCCGTGCGAGCGCGGGTCGCGCGCGACTATGGCGTGGCGCACCTCGGCAGCCCGAGTGGACGGGTCGGCGAGCACGAGCGCCTCGTCGCGATGATCCTCGGCAAGCACTTCTTCGTCGAGGCCATCTGGATCCCGGTATACCGGCCCGCGGAGGGCAAGCGCGGCAGCGTCCTCGAAATCTGCGGCACGCGGGCGAACCTGTCGATCGCCGAGTACGTTCACGCGTTCCTTCACCAGACGGCCGAGCGGCTGTGGCGGGAACACCGGAGGGCCGCGGGCATCGCGTCGGACCGCGAGCGGCGCACGTACCTCGCCGGAGTGATGACGGGCTTCTCCGAGCGCCTCGCGCGCCAGGAGGCGAAGAGCCGGAGCGAAGGCCTCGTGTGGGTGAAGGACGGGGACCTCGCCGGCTACTTTCGCAGGCGGCACCCGCACGTGCGCCACGTGCGGCACGCGGGCCGGCTGCGGACCGATGCCTGGGTGCGGGGCCGGGAGGCCGGGCGGACGATCGTCCTTCACCGTCCGGTGGGCGCGCCGGCGGTTTCGCGCGGTCGGCTCCTCGGCGCCAAGTCGTGACGAGACGCGCGCCGAACGTGCGGTACCTTGTGCCCTCGACCCCGAGGAGGACGTGGTGACCGACGACAAGCCGAGCAACGCGAGCGTCGCAGCGAAGCACAAGCAGTACATGTTCCCGAGCACGGGCGCGTACTACAAGGAGCCCGTCGCCCTCGAGAGCGGCAAGGGCACGCGCGTCCGCGACTTCGACGGCAGGGAGTACCTCGACTTCTTCGGGGGCATCCTGACGGTCAGCGTGGGCCACGCCAACGAGAAGGTGAACGCCGCGGTGCACGCTCAGGTCGACAGGCTCGGCCACGTGTCGCAGGTGTACCCCACGGTGCCCCTCGTCGAGCTGGCCGAGAAGCTCGTGAAGCTCGCGCCGGGCAAGCTCGAGCGGGCGTTCTTCTGCGCCAGCGGCACGGAGGCCGACGAGACGGCCGTGGCCCTCGCCCAGGCGCACACGGGCAAGCAGGAGCTCATCGCGCTGCGGCACGGGTATTCGGGCCGCTCGCTCCTCGCGCAGTCGCTGACGGCGAACTCGAAGTTCCGGGTCATCCCGACGCAGGTCGCCGGTGTGAAGCACGCGCACGCCCCGTACTGCTACAGGTGCCCGTTCGGCCTGACGTACCCGAGCTGCGACATCAAGTGCGCGCAGGACATCGAGGAGCTCATCCAGACGACGACGATGGGCAGCGTCGCCGGGATCATCATCGAGCCTATCCTCGGCGTCGGCGGTTTCGTGACCCCGCCCGATGGCTGGATGAAAGTCGCCGTCGACATCGTGAGAAAGTACGGCGGGATCTTCATCTGCGACGAGGTGCAGACCGGCTTCGGGCGTACAGGCGCGATGTGGGGGATCGATCACGAGAGCGGCGTCGTGCCGGACATCGTGACGATGGCCAAGGGGATCGCCGACGGCTACCCGATCAGCGCGGTGGTGACGACCGCTGCCATCGCCGACGCCTGGAAGGGCGGGAACATCTCGACCTTCGGCGGGAACACGATCTCGTGCGCCGCGGCGAACGCGACGATCGGCGAGATCGTCGATCGGGACCTGGTCGGGAACTCGGCCGCGATGGGGAAGCTCCTCCGGGCCGGGCTCGAGGCGATGAAGGCGAGGCACGCGATCATCGGGGACGTGCGGGGTCGTGGCCTGATGCAGGGGCTCGAGCTCGTGCGAGACGAGCGCGGCGGGGACCGAACGCCCGCTCCCGAGGCCGCGCTGCGCCTCCTCGAGGAGACGAAGAAACGCGGGCTGCTCATCGGCCGCGGAGGCCTCTATGGCAACGTGCTTCGCGTCGCGCCAGCGCTCATCGTCGAAAAGGCGGATATCGAGGCGGCGCTCGATGTGCTGGACGCATCGTTCCTGGCAGCGGCCGTGTGAGGGACCGGCCTCATCGCCGCGCCGCCTTTCGCGCGAGCCGGTCCGCGCGCCGCCGAAGCCGTTCGGCGCTCTCGCCCGTCCCTTGCTCGACCCACCCAAGGGCGCGGGCAGGAGCTCGGAGCCAGTGCTCACAGAGCTTGGCCAGCTCGAGGCGCACCGAGGGATCGTCCACGGTCGCGGCGATCGCCTCGAGGTCGGCCAGGGCGCGGTGGCGCTCGCCGCGCGCCTTCGCGATGTCGGCGCGGGCCCTCAGCGTCTCGGGGGTCGCCCCACGCTCCACCGCGGCCTCTGCCACCGCCATCGCCCGGTCGAGCGAGCCCGCCCGCCGCAGCGTGCGCGCGACCCCGGCGAGATCCGTGGCGGCGAGCGCCTCGTGCTCCATCTCGCCGTAGAGCCCGACGAGCGCCACCATCGCGACCACGTCCCAGGCGTTGTGCTCGATGACGCCGAGGAGCGCGCCGGCGTCTCCCGTGCGAATGAAATGCATGTAGCGGGCGCTCACCTCGCTGGAGGGGACGTCGTCGACGCGCTCGAAGCCGAGGATGTCGCGCTCGAGCGCGCCGAGGCGACAGCCCTCCCCGGGGCGCCTTCCGTGCACCCTCCGCGCGACGTGCAGGAGATCGAGGTGCGGAGGCTCGACGGGCGCCGGCTGGCGCGCCATCACGAAGCGCGTGCGCAGGAGCGGCATGTCGAAGCTCTTCCCGTTGAACGTCACGAGCATCGACGCGCCCTCGATGCGCTGGCGCACCTGATCGAGCACGGGCCCTTCCTCACCGAGCGCCCGGACGAGGAGCTGCTCGAGGACGAGCGTCCGCTCGCTGCCGCCGTCCCACCGCGCGAGCCCGACGAGGAAAGCGACCGTGCCGGTGCCGCCGGCCAGCCCCGTCGTCTCCGTGTCGAGATAGAGCGCTCGCGCGGGGTCGCAGGCGGTCAGGCCGGGATCGAGGGCCAGGAGCGCGAGCAGCTCGGGGCTGGCGTCACGACCGCCCGCGATGGGCGTGCGGCCCATCCGGTGCGAGGCCCCCAGCCGACGCGTGCGGACGTGAAGCGGCCCCGACGGCCCATCGACCGTGACGAACGGCAGGTCGACCGTGTCGACGGGCGGCAGCGGGGCAACCCGGTCCCGTCGCTCCCTTCGCTCGATCGTCGATCGGATGCGGGCTCGCAGATCCTCGATCAGCGACGAGCGCGACGCCTCGTGCGCAGGCGCGGCATCGGGCCAACCGGAGGACGCTGGAGCCGGCGAAGGGGCGAGGCGGGCGAGCTTGCTGCGAAGGGACACCGTCCGGGAGACGGTACATGGGTTCAGTGCCTTGCGCCAGACGCGATACCCTTCCGCACCGACGCAAGAGGCGCACCATCGTCGAGGGTGACCTTGCCATCCCTCGTCCGGATCCCGAGCTTTCGCCACAGCCCGTCGAGGTCGGCGTTCTGCCCGAGCATCGCCCAGCGCCGGTACACGTCCTCGATGGCGCGCGATCCGGTCGCGTCGCCCGTGGTGCGCAGGAAGTCGGCGACGCGCGCCTGGTGCGTCGCGTCCCCTTCCCTCGCGAGCACCGCGCGCATCGCGTCGTCGAGCGATTGCTTGCCCTGCGTCGCCTCGCGGATGCGCACGTCGGCGAGGAGCGCGAACATCGCCCCGCCCCAGTAGGTCGAGTCGGTGTCGTCGCGATCCTCGAGGCCTGCGGGCTCGCCGTCTTTCCGGAGGCCGCGTGGCATGTTGCTCACGAAGTGCGCCCAGAGGTCGGCCTCGGCCATCCAGCCCGCCCGCTCGCGAAGAATCGGCTCGTAGTACGTCGCCAACCCTTCCTCGAGCCAGTGACCCTCGCCGATGAAGGACGGGCACCCGAGATGAAACAGTTCGTGGACGACCACCCAGTCGTCGTGGGCGCGCTCGGGGCTCGCTCGATCTCCGAAGAGGAGCACGACCGAGGCGCCGGCGAGCGACATGACACGCCCGAAGACGACCTCGTCAGCGTCCTTCACCGGGACGATGAAGACAGAGGCGTCGACCGGGAAGTGCCCGTAGAGGCCGGAGACGCACGCGGCCGCCGCCTTCACCCAGCCAAGGGTCGCCGGGTCGCCCATCCGGAGCGGCGACCCGAGGAGAAGGACGTCCAGGGCGCCTCCCGGGACCTCGACGCGGTCCCGTCGGAATGTGCCGAAGGCGGTGAAGGACGCCTCCCCGAGCTCGCGCGCCCGCAGAACGAAGCCGCCCTCCGGACCGCGGCGGAGGCCCGTGGCAAAGCGTCGAGGCTCGCCGCCCGCGAGGTGAACGCGGATGACTGCATCCCCGGCCGGCTCCGGACGGATCATCCAGGCAGACGCCACGTCGAGAATTGCGTCGCCGACGCGGCGTCCGCAGTCCATTCGATGACAGCCCGACGCGAGGGCATCGAGGTCGACCACGTATCGCAGGACGCAGCGCGATCGACACGCGTCCGCCTGCCAGCCGTCGCCCGCTCGCTCGACCCGGCCCGCACCGCCCGACACGCCACCGGGGACGACCGCGACGTCGCGGAATGCCTCGGAGACCCCCGGGGCGACGAGCTTTCCGCTGGGCGCGCGGACGAACGTGGCCTCCACCGAGAGCAGCCACGACCCGTCCGGCGGCGGGGCGATCGCGTACTCGTACGCCGGGGCATCCTCGGCGGGCAAGGCGGCATGCCGGGCGCATCCCGACCCGATGGCCGCGGCGAGACCGGCGACCGCGCACCCGAGGACCTCGCGGCCCATCATTCGACGAGAGACTCTCGCGCGGTCAGCGCCGCATCGAGCATGTCCCTCATGCCCATGGCGAAGACGTCGGGCAGGTGCGCCTCGTCGAAGAGGCGAGCTTCCCGGATTTCGAGCGGGTTGAGCGGCGCTTTGGCCGGCGGGTCGATCGAGCACGCCACGACGACGGTCACGGCGTGGAAGCGCGGGTCGCGGTCGGGCCTCGAGAAGACGCCCACCAGTCGTCCGATCTCGCACCGGTCGACCCCCGCCTCTTCCTCGAGCTCGCGCGCGACCGTCGCGCGGAGCGTGTCCCCCCATTCCAGCGTCCCGCCCGGAAGCGCCCACTCGTCCACGTCGGCGCGGCGCACGAGCAGGATGCGGCCGTCGCGGGTCCGCGCGGCGGCGGCGATGCCCACCACCGGCCGCCGCAGGACATGACGCGCGATCTCCTTCACGAGGACGAGCGCGCCCCGGGGCACGGCCAGTCTCGCGCCTCGCTTGAGCATGGATGCGGGCTGTGTGATAGCTCGTTCCGTCGATTGTTGGCGAACTCGCCGTCGATTAAAGAGGACAGCCCATGCCCACGCTCAGGCGCTACACGGTGGTTCCGCGGCTTCCTCCAGGCCTCGAGCGCCTTCGCACGATCGCGTACAACCTGTGGTGGTCGTGGTCGGCCGTCGGGCAGGAGCTCTTCGTCCGTCTGGACCCGGATCTCTGGGAAGAAGTCCACGGCAACCCAATCGAGCTCCTGGCCCGCGTCGACCAGAAGCGGCTGGACGAGCTCGCCGGCGACGACGCCTTCACCAGTCACCTCGACGCTGCCTGGCAGACGTTCCAGCGGTACCTGCAGCGCGAGGGGTGGTTCGCGAAGTCCTTCCCGGAGGCCGCGAACGCGCGCATCGCGTACTTCTCGATGGAGTACGGCATCCACGAGTGCCTGCCGATCTACTCCGGCGGCCTGGGCGTCCTCGCAGGCGACCACCTCAAGACGGCGAGCGACCTTGGCTTGCCGCTCGTCGGCGTCGGCCTCGGATACGCCGAGGGATACTTCCGTCAGGCGCTCAACACCGACGGATGGCAAGGAGAGCGCTATCCGACCAACGACTGGCACCGGATGCCCGTCCTCCCCGTGCTCGACGGCGCCGGCAAGCGCCTCATCATCCACGTGCAGTATCCGCACGGCCTCGTCCACGCGCAGCTCTGGAAGGTGCAGGTCGGCCGCGTGCCCCTGTTCCTTCTCGACGCGAACCTCGAGACGAACGCGCCGGCCGATCGCGCGATCACCGGCCCGCTCTACGGGGGCGATCAGGAGTTCCGCATCCGGCAGGAGATCATGCTGGGCATCGGCGGGACGTACGCGCTGGAAGCCGTGGGCCTGCCGCCGACCGTCTGCCACATGAACGAGGGGCACTCGGCGTTCCTTGCGCTGGAGCGGATCGGGCGCGTCATGCGCGAGCGCGGCGTGAGGTTCCAGGTGGCGAGCGAGGCGAACAGCGCCGGAAACATCTTCACGACGCACACCCCGGTTCCCGCGGGCAACGACGCGTTCGACCCCGCGCTCGTGGGCCGCTACCTCGAGCCATACCGGGCCGCCCTCGGCGTCTCGGAGGAAGAGTTGCTGGCGCTCGGGCGCGTGGATTCGCGCGACGGCGCGGCGCCGTACTCGATGCCCGTCCTGGCGATCCGGACGGCGGACCACTGCAACGCCGTGAGCCAGCTCCACGGCGAGGTGTCGCGCCGGATGTGGCAAGGCATGTGGCCCGAGCTCCCGACGCACGAGATCCCGATCGAATCGATCACGAACGGCATTCACACCGCCTCGTGGGTGGCGTCCGAGGTAGGAGCGCTCTACACGAGGTACCTCGGCCCTCGGTGGGCGGAGCAGTCCGACGATCCGGAGCTATGGGAGCGCACGAACGAGATCCCGGACGCCGAGCTCTGGCAGGTCCACGAGCATCGCCGCCACCGTCTGGTCCAGCACGCGCGCCGGTGGCTCCGCGCAGGGGCCGAGCGACGGGGCGCGAGCCGCGAAGAGATAGACCTCGCCGACGAGGCGCTCGACCCTCAGGCTCTCACGATCGGCTTCGCGCGGCGATTCGCCACCTACAAGCGCGCGACCCTCCTCTTGACCGATCTCGAGAGGGTCAAGAAGCTGCTGGCCGACCCCGCGCGCCCGGTGCAGCTTGTCTTCGCGGGCAAGGCGCACCCGCAAGACAGGGGCGGCAAAGAGCTCATCCGCTCGCTCATTCACGCGAGCCGCGATGCGGGCCTGCGCGGTCGCGTCGTCTTCATCGAGGACTACGACATGCGCATCGCGCGCGCGCTCGTCAGCGGCGTCGACGTGTGGCTCAACACGCCTCGACGGCCGCTCGAGGCCAGCGGAACGAGCGGCATGAAGGCGGCGGCGAACGGCGCCATCAACCTCAGCGTCCTCGACGGGTGGTTCGCCGAGGCCTGGCGCGATCACGGCTGGGAGATCGGGTGGGCCATCGGGCGGGGCGAAGAGTATCCGGACGGGAGCGGCGACGCGCGCGAGGCGGAGCTCCTCTACGACGTCCTCGAGCGGGAGGTGGTCCCCCTTTTCTTCACGCGCGACGGGAACGGTCACCTTCCGCGCGGGTGGATCCGAAGGATGAAGAGCTCGATCGAGAAGCTCGCGCCCACCTACAACACGGCGCGCATGGTGCGCGAATACTCGAGGCGCTTCTACGTGACCGCGATCAAGCTGTCCCAGAAGCTCACCGAGAACGACCTCGCGGGAGCCAAGGCGCTCACCGCCTGGAAAGACCGCGTGCGGGACGCGTGGCCGGGCGTCTCGGTCACCGCGGTCGATCTCGAGTCACGCGATGAGTTCGCGGTGGGGGAGGACGTTCGCGTCTCGGCGTCGGTGCGCCTCGGGGCCCTGGGACCGCCCGACGTGGCCGTCGAGCTTTATCATGGCCCGACCGGCGGCGGGCACGAGATCTCGAGCGGGCGGATCGTCCGCATGCGCGAGAGCGAGCGGCAGGCCGACGGAGCGTGGCGCTACGTAGGCGAGGTCCGCGCCGACGAGAGCGGAGCTCAGGCCCTGTCGGTTCGCGTCGTTCCGTTCAACGATGCCATGAGCCACCCGTACGAGACATCGCTGCTCCGCTGGGCGTGACACCGTCATGACCAGCGCCAGCACCGTGCGAACGTATGCGCCCGCGACGGGGGCCCTCCTCGCCGAGCTTGCGGTGACGTCCGATGAAGAGGTGCGCCGGGTCGTCGAGCGCGCGCGCAAGGCCCAGCGCACGTGGGCCGTGCTTCCCGTGCAGGAGCGCGCCGACAGGATGCTGCGGCTGCGCGACGGGCTGGCAGGACGGGCCGACGAGCTCGTGGAGACCCTGGCACGCGAGTGCGGCAAGCCGCGCCACGAGGCGCTCGTGCAGGAGGTGACGACGCTGCTCGACCTGATTGCCTGGTCCTGCAAGCACGCGCCGGAGGCCCTGGCCACGCAGCACCCCGCGCTCCACCTCCTCAAGCACAGGACGAGCGAAGTGCACTTCGTCCCCCGCGGTGTCGTGGGGGTGGTGTCGCCGTGGAACTTCCCGCTGGTCATCCCGCTGGGGACCGTCGTCGAGGCGCTCCTGGCCGGGAACGCGTGTGTGGTGAAGCCGAGCGAGGTGACGCCGCTCGTCGCGCTCAAGGCGAAGGAGATCTTCGACTCGACCGGCCTCCCGGAGGACCTCTTCGGCCTGGTCATCGGCGCCGCGCCGACCGGGCATGCGCTCATCGCCGCGGGGATCGACTACTGCGTCTTCACGGGAGCCGTGGAGACGGGGCGCAAAGTCGCTGCCGAGTGTGGAGCGCGCCTGGTGCCCTGCACGATGGAGCTCGGCGGCAAGGCCCCTCTCATCGCGTGCGAAGACTGCGACCTCGAGCGGACCGCCCGTGCGGTCGTCTTCGGCGGCTTCGCCAACAGCGGCCAGGTGTGCATTTCCGTCGAGCGCGTCTACGCCCATGACCGGATCTACGAGCCGCTGGTCCAGCGCGTCGTGTCCCTCGTCAAGGAGCTCCGTCAGGGGGATCCTTCGCAGGGCTACGTCGACATCGGCGCGATCACTTTTCCGAGGCAGATCGAGGTCGCGCTGCGGCACATCGAGGACGCGCTGAGCAAGGGGGCGAGGCTCGCGTGCGGGGGCCGCGCGCTCGCGGTGAGCGGACATTTCTTCGAGCCGACCGTCCTCGCGGACTGCGACCACTCGATGATCGTGATGAAAGACGAGATCTTCGGGCCGCTTGTCCCGATCATGCGCGTCCGTTCGGACGACGAGGCCGTCGCCCTCGCCAACGACAGCCACCTCGGCCTGAACGCGTACGTCTTCTCGAAGTCGCGCGACCGCGCGAGGCGTCTGAGTGAGCAGGTCGAGGCCGGGAGCGTCATCGTCAACGACGTCTTCACCAACTACGCCACGATCGAGGTACCTTTCGGCGGCATCAAGCAGTCCGGGTTCGGACGCGTTCACGGAGCCGAGTCACTCCGCGACCTGTGCCACCGCAAGCACGTCAGCTTCGGCAGGCTGCCGGCACCGGCCCGCGATCCGTTCTGGTTCCCCTACACCGCGAAGAGCTTTCACTGGCTCGAGCGGGGCGTCCAGCTCGTCCTCGGCGGCGGCACCCTCGGCAAGCGTATCGGGAACCTCTTCTGAAGCTTGGCTCGACGTTCGGCTCGGGCGGGCGATCCGGCCATGCTACGCACAAAGGAGTGCGGGGCTTCGTCGATCTTCATTGCCACTGGGTCGCCGCCATCGATGACGGAGCGCGGACGACCGAGGACGGCCTCGAAATGCTTCGGCTGCTCCGCCAGGTCGGCTTCGACGACGTCGTCGCGACGCCGCACATGCGCCCGGGGATGTTCGACAACGACCGGGACCGCATCGAGCGCGCCTTCGCCGCAATGCAACCGACCCTGCAGGCGTGCACGGCGCTGCCCACCGTGCACCTCGCGAGCGAGCACTTCTTCGACGATGTAGTCTTCGGGCGCCTCGTGCGAGGCGAGGCGCTCCCGTATCCGAGTCCACGCCAGCCCTCGCGAGGAGGGGACTCCCCTGCTCCCGCGCGACTGGCGGCCGTGCTGGTCGAGTTCGGAAACGGGGCCTTCCCGCTGCACGCGCAGCACCGGTTCTTCGATCTGCGCCGCGCGGGCCTCGTGCCGGTCCTGGCACACCCGGAGCGCTACGACCCGGTGTGGAAAGACGACGGGTGCCTCGACCCGCTGATCGACGCGGGCGCGCACCTGCTGCTGGACGTGTGCGCGCTCGTGGGAAAATACGGACGCGCTCCCCAGCGCGCGGCGGAGAAGCTGCTCGAGGAGGACGCCTACGAGGCTGCGTGCTCGGACGCGCACAGGCCCACGGACGTCGACATCGTCGCGCGGGCGATCGACAGGCTCGAGGCTCTCGTCGGGAAGGAGGAAGCGGGCCGTCTGCTCGGGGACGGGCCGCGAGGCATCCTTCGCACGGCGGGCGCGGGCTGACCGCGATGGAGGAGCGCGTCGCGGCGCCGGCCCTGGTCGATCCCGGGATCCGCTACTGGAGCCTCTGACGTCCGCTCGAGCGTGCTAATACGCGCGCCACCCTGGTTTCCGTGCCCAGCTCTCCCTCCCTGCCCGCCCCTCCTGTCCACCCGCATGGCTTCGCGCGGCGCCACGCCGGCAAGCTGGTCGCCTCCGTTGTCATCACGTGCGGGATCGTCCTAACGATCCACAAGGGGGGGCTGAAGTTTCTGCCCGAGGGCGGGGATTTCGAGCAATTCCTCAGGCGCTGGTGGACTCTGCCCCTCTACATGGGCTGCCTGCTCACGATGACGTGGTTTCGAAGCGTGCGGTGGCGGTTCCTCCTGCGATCGATCGCGGACGTCCCGAAAGGTCGGCTCTTCGGCGTCTCGTGCGTCGGCTTCGCGGCCATCTTGCTCATGCCGTTCCGCCTCGGGGAGATCGTGCGGCCTTACATGATCCGGACCCCGCCGTCGCAGCGGGGGAAGGGGGCCCGCGCCATCACGCTGACCGCCGCGACGAGCTCCGTCATCGCCGAGCGGATCATCGACGGCCTGTACCTCAGCATCGTCCTTGCTCTCGCCCTGGTCTTCGTGCCGACCGTGCATCCCCTTCCCGATCGCGTCGTGGGCATCCCCGTGACGGTCGCCCACGTGCGGATGAGCGGCTACGTGATGCTCGGGCTTTTTGCCACGCTGTTCACGACGCTCGCCGTCTTTTATTTCGCGAGATCATGGGCTCACCGCGCAACCGTGATGATCGTCGGAAAGGTCTCGATGAGGCTTGCCGAGCGACTCACAGGTCTCTTCGAGAAACTCGCGGATGGATTGCATGTTTTCGGGCGGGCCAAGGACGCCTTCGGCTTCTTCGTCGAGACCACCGTCTACTGGTCGGTCAACGCGATCGGCATGTGGCTGCTCGCCTGGGGGTGCGGTGTCGTGCACGCCGACGGATCCTCCGCCTCCCTCGGCGAGGCGTTCGGCCTGATGGGCATGCTGGGGTGCGCCATCTTGATCCCGGGCCCGCCCGGAATGCTCGGCGTTTTCCAGGCGGGCGTCTACTCCGGGATGACGATGTTCTATCCAACCAGCGTCGTGACCGGTCCCGGAGCGGCGTACGTGTTTCTGATGTACGCCGCCCAGGTCGTCTTCCAGATCCTCGCCGGCGGCATAAGCTTCCTCTCCCTGGCACCAGGTGCCCGCGGTCCGTTCGCGGCCCTCGACGAGGGGGATGGCATCGCGCCCGCGGACGCATGAGCGCCGGAAATTTGGCCCACGCACGTCCGCTTCCGTAAGTCCTGTCGACAATGACTTGGGGCGCATCGAAGGCGGCCCTCGTGGGCGTCCTCACCGGGCTACTCGTGGCGGCGGCGATCCTGGCGACGGCCTTCCGGGCGGATGCCAAGTCGAGCTTCGAATCGCCGTACGGCTTCGACCGGACGTGGAACGCCGCGCTTCGCCTCGTTCGTGTCGACAACGGCTGGAATGTCACGGAAAAGGACGAGGCGGGGGGATACCTGCTCTTCGACTACAAGTCCCCCGAGAGCCCAAAGCCCACCCCCGGCTCGCTCGAGCTGGTACGCGGACGCGAGTTGGACGCACCGGTCAGCGTCCTCGTGCAGCTACCCCAGATGCCGCGCTACCACGAGCAGGTCCTTATCAACGCGCTCTCCTCCAAGATGCGCCGCGAGTACGGCGACCCGCCCGCCCGAAGAAAGGCGCCCCCGCCGGATCTGCCCGACGGCGGCGGCGACGGCGGAGAGCAGCCGCATCCCGAGAACCAGCCCTAAGAAGGGCTGGCCCCTTAGTTACTGGCCAGGGGCTCGTCGCCGACGTTCACGGCGCGCGCTTCGTCGCAGCAGCGGAAGCCGATCTGGTAGTACCGGAACGACGCGTTGTGTCCGGTCGTCATCGGCCGGCAACGCGTTCGAACGGGCCCCCAGTAGCCACCCTTCAGCGCGCTGATGTACGGCTTGCCGTACTGGGAGACGTTGACCACCCACTCGTCCACGTTTCCAACCATGTCGTGGACGCCGTAGGGGCTGACGCACGCGGCGCGCGCTCCGCTGGGCTCGCGCTGATCGAGGCGCGCGAGCTCTTCCACCTCCGTCCGGGGGTCGTAGACCCGGTCGGGGCGGGGCCAGACGTACGGCTTGTCGATGTTGCACGCACGAGCATCCCGCTCGTAGCCGCTCCCGTACGGGTAGGGCTGCCGCTCGGGGCCCTCGCACGCGAGCGTCCACTCCGTATCCGAGCAGAGACGCTTGCCGAGACCGTCGCACGAGGCCTTGGCCTCGGACCAGGTGGCCATGTAGGTGGGGAGGGCCCCGGACTTGTTCGGCCATTCGTAGCGGTCGACGCAGAAGTGCTTGTGCTGCGTCTTCATGAAGCAGCGCCCGGCCGACGCGGTCTTGTCGAACTCCGCGCACTGGAGCTTGGTGGCCGGATCGAGCCAGCGCCGGCACGTCTGCTCGACGTAGGGGCAGTAATCGCCTTCGACCTCCACCATGTCCGGGGGACATGCGGCGTCGCTCGGCAGGACCTCGCGGCTCGTGCCGGGCTTGATGAAGCTCCCGAACAGCGCTGCGTCGTGCCGCGCGAGGAGCGGGAGAAGGTCGAGCTCACCCGATGTCAGCGATGCGCCCGACGGGCCACCCGAGGCCCGCGGGCGATCCGCCGCCTGCGATCGCACCGAAACGGTCACCGCAGACAGCACCGCCAGCCACCATCCGAAAAGGGCAAACGCCCTACCGCGAAGCATGAACCTACCCTGCGCACGCGTGCGGGCAGCACGCGCCTTCCCTTACGGCCCCCCGCGCGTCGATTGAGCGCGCCGATGACGGGCCGGTCTTTAGTTGATGAATGGCCACCGAAGTGGCCGTGTCAATGTGAGATAAGCAAGCACCGATCCGTTACCTGGGGCAGCTCGCCGGCCACTCGGATCGAGAGGACCTTCGTGCTCCTCGAAGGGAAAAGATCGTGGTCCAATCGTAGTTGGCTACAATGTAGGTGGCCACGTTTGTTGCGTTCTTCGCATAGGCGATGCGCGAAAGTTGCGCGAACGCCGTGCGTCGGCAGACGCAGGTGTCAGAGAACGAATGTGCGCGTCAGTGCGAACAGAGGAGCGCGAACACGGCTTCGCGTCTGACGCCATCGTCATCGATCGATGCGCCGCCCGCGTAGCAGCCGCGGACGCAGTGGCCGACCGTGTTGCTCGAAGCACACTCGATCACGAAGCTCCCTCTGCAGGCGTATCGCTGACCCTCCTCGCACGGGGCGGCCGCGGGGGTCGGAGTCGTTGCCATGGCGAAGAGGCCCGCGTCGGCGGGCGGCGCGCACATCTGCGCCTGTGCCTGGCCCCTGTCGACGACCAGGTCGAGTCCGTCGACCGCGCAGCCCCGATCGCACTCGGCGATCGGCTCCCACGGGCACGCGCACCGTGGCGGCGGTCCGCTGCACGGCTGCGGGATTGTCGCCAGCAGGGACACCGAGACCATGCCTGCCTCGCACCGTGCGAGTCCATCCGGGCAATCGATGGCGTTGCCCGGGGCGGCGCTGGAGGCGCCCTGCTCCCCCGCCCCCCGACGCAGCACCCACGACCGCGCGCAGCCGCGCTCGCAACCGTCGAGCGGCATCGCCAGAAGCCACAGGGCGAGGATCGGTGCGGCTCTCAGCTTTCGATGAAGCTCTTGAGCTGTTTGCTCCGCGACGGATGACGCAGCTTGCGGAGGGCCTTCGCCTCGATCTGCCGGATGCGCTCGCGTGTGACCTCGAAGTCCTGGCCGACTTCCTCCAGCGTATGATCGCTCTTCTCCCCGATGCCGAATCGCATCCTGAGGACCTTCTCCTCGCGGGGGGTGAGCGTCTTCAACACCTTCCGCGTCTGCTCGGCGAGGTTCATGTTGATGACCGCCTCTGCCGGGGACACGACGCTCTTGTCCTCGATGAAATCGCCGAGGTGTGAATCCTCCTCCTCGCCGATCGGGGTCTCGAGGCTGATGGGCTCCTTCGCGATCTTGAGGACCTTGCGGACCTTGTCGAGCGGCAGCTCCATCTTCTCCGCGATCTCTTCCGGGGTCGGCTCGCGCCCGTACTCCTGCACGAGGTAGCGGCTCGTCCGGATGAGCTTGTTGATCGTCTCGATCATGTGCACCGGGATCCGGATGGTGCGCGCCTGATCCGCGATCGCACGCGTGATGGCCTGCCGGATCCACCAGGTGGCGTAGGTCGAGAACTTGTAGCCGCGCTTGTACTCGAACTTGTCCACGGCCTTCATCAGGCCGATGTTCCCCTCCTGGATCAGGTCGAGAAACTGAAGGCCGCGATTCGTGTACTTCTTCGCGATGCTGACGACGAGGCGCAGGTTGGCCTCCACGAGCTCCGCCTTGGCCCTGTCGGCGATGCGCTCGCCCTCCCGGATGTCCTCGTAGGTGCCGCGCAGCTCCTTTACGTCGAGCTGCAGCTCCTCTTCCACTTTCTTCAGGTTCTTCAGGGCCGCCGAGTGGGCGCCGAAGACCTCGTCGGGGGTGATACCGAACTTGCGCTTGTACTTGCGCTCTGACGTCGCATCTCCGCGGGACTGCCTCGCCTCTTTCCGGAGCTGGTCGACCTCGACCCCCGCGCGGCGCGCGAGCTCGAGGATGCTGCTCTCGGCGCGCTCGATCTTCTGGATGAGGCCCCGGAGCTTGGCGACGACCTTGTCGATCGTCTTCTTGTTGAGGCGCATCTCCTCGAGGGTCTCGACCATCTTCTGCCGGTTGGCGTCGACCTCCGCCTCGATGCCCTTCTTCCGTGACGCGGCACACGTGGCGAGGGTCTCCTTGAGATCCTGCGCCACCTTGTCGAGGTGCTTGACCTTGTCGATGAGGCGAAGGATGCGCCGGTCGGCCTCCTCCTCGTCGAACTCGGCGTTGTCGTCCTCCGCGTCGCGGATGATGTCCTTGACGCGGATCTTGTGCTTCCTGAGCTTGTCCCCCAGATCGATGATCTCGCGCACGGCGACCGGCGAGTTGAGGATCGCCGAGAGCACCATG
>Ga0209415_10004570_pt1 | contig 25281 bp, 27 predicted proteins | sample PeaSoiSIISIP2007_FD_187696 | JGI IMG/M metagenome (GOLD analysis project Ga0209415, IMG submission 187696) | Peat soil microbial communities from Weissenstadt, Germany - SII-SIP-2007 (SPAdes) (version 2) | ecosystem: Environmental > Terrestrial > Soil > Wetlands > Peat | place: Germany... | reverse complement strand
TCGATCTTCTCAGCCACCCACGGCGTGCGATACCCGTTCATCCGGAACTTCATGCCGGTAAACGTGAAGTCCATCACTGGCGTCCAGGCCACGTGGCACTGGTTGCAGACCAACCCCGTCTGCCGCACGAATGCCGGCACACGGGCGTCGGCAACGTGGGCCACGACGGCGAGCGCTGCCGCTACTCCGAAGACTTTCAGCCAACGCATACGAGTCTCCTTCTTCTTACAGACGGTGAGGGTTGTCCCTACCTCCCCAAACCGAGCCACTCGTGCGCCGGATCGCGCGGGCGCGCGCTGTCGCACCTGCCATCCGGCACCTCGAGCCAAGGCGCCGCACAGCATCGGCGCCTGGGCAAGATGCGGAAAGAAGGGGTCGGACCATATGCGTAGTTCGTGCCAACCGGGGGCTGAAGAATTAACCAACAGCGAAGCGGTGGAAGAACGCGGTGTGATTTTGGCAACCTGAATCGCTGTTCGCGGGCAGCGCGGGAGACGGCCTGTCGTGCGTGTACCGTTTAAGGGGGGACGGCCGTCAACGGCTCTCCTCGTGCTCCATGTCCATGTCCATCATGTCGGCGCGCGCGGAAGCGCCGAGCCGAAGCGTCGCCCGCAAATCGTGTTGATAGAGCGAGTCCGTGGGATCCACCCGCGGCCACGGCACGCCGCGATCTGGGACTAACAGCCCTCCCACGGCGCCCATGCCTCCATCCTTGATCAGTCGCCCCGTGGGATTGTCGTAGGCGACCGTGACCCGATATCGGTGAGTGGGCACGACGTGCAACCCCAACCGATGCCAATTGAAGAACGTTGAGACGGGCATGGACAAAACGTGGCCCTCCGAATCACGCACAGGGGCTCCGTGCCACAGCACTTCCCCGGTTGTCGCGTCGGCGAGTTCGAGGCCGACGCCGTAATCATGAATGTGGCCGCCCAGCCCGATGATCGTGCCGGGGACCGCGGGACTCGACTCGAACGAGTGTTCCGTGCGCCCGGGCGGTAGGTCGAAGGCCTTGCTTCCAGTCGGGCCGTGACCCAACGGGAACATCACGTCCATTACCCACGGGTAGACCGTGTAAATCGGGCAGAACATCCCGCGCCGCTCATACTTCAACCGGAGGCGAACTCGCACATCGGGATACACGGTGGGCGATGTGTTGCCCAACATCGCACTCGCCAACAATTCCTCCCCGCGTGCAAATGGCAATCCGAAGACGAGGGGTGGGACGCTGAGCGACGGCGTCTCCTTACTCGCCGCCATGATGTGGAGGCCGATCGGCAGGAACAGCTCTCGCCGGCTAGGATCGCTCAGGTTGAAGTGGTGCAGGAGAGTCTGCGGCAGCAGTCGGCCCGCGCCGTCGACGAGCTCCACGCGGGCCGCATAAAAGGCCCCGGTCAATGGTAGCTCTGCCTGGAACACGGGCTCGAGGACCATGGTCATTAGGCGACCTGGGCCCGAAGCCGCAAGCCTCACCGCGGGCAATTCGATCACGACCTCGTGGGTGCTGGGGTCTGCCTCCACGCGAGCTGGTGGGAGGATGTCGAGAGGGCCTTTGCCCGCCGCGGCGTGCTTGACTACGACGATGTGTTCGAGCCGTGGGCCGCCGTCGTTGACGACCAGGTCTGCGCGAATCGCGTCGCCGCTTTCCAGCCCGTCGAAGGCGGCCGGATCCGCCACCGCGTACGCCATGGTCATGGCGGTCATGAACCCCGGAATGTCTCCGTGTTGGATCGTGAGCGCACCTCGGCCGCGATCGATGCCCACAATCGTGCCCTGGAGGGTGTAACGCCTCTCGTGTGACGCAGTGTGCGCTCGGCACCCGGCCGCTGCGGCGATGATCAGCCCGGCCAGCGCGGCCCAATAGCATCTCATGAGGCACCCACCTTTCGTCGCGGGGACGACTACACCATTTGGGGCGGATTCATCCCGTCGCCCGGAAGCTTGGGAATCGATGTGCCGGGTCGCCGATAGCGCCCGGGTGCGATGTCAGGCGATGCTGATCGAAGTGGGGGGGACCCCTGCTGAAAGGGACAGGGCTCAAAAGGAGAGTTGTCGGTGCCGACGGGGGCGAGACCTCCGTACCATGCTCGGCTACATGGCGCCACACGACCCTCGGCAGGACGCGCGCCACCGCCGCCGGCGCACAGAGCTTGGAACAGCACCGAGGCGCGGGCTTATCTGGTATGCCGCCATGATGCGGGCACGGATCTGCCCTCTTCGCGGACGCTTGGCCAGAGGCAAAGGCGCATGGCCGCGTGAGCGTCGGATTGCCAACCATGACGGCCGGCCAAACAGCGAGCCCGGCAGCAATAACCGGATGAGGACGTCGCATCGCGCACCAACGTAGGACTCCAAATGCGGTTCGCCAGAGCGAATTCCCGTCAAACTCGCCGCTCATGTGTCGCACGACGGCTCGCGCCCGAACAGCACGCTGTTGCTCGCCGCCGTCGAATGCTTCAGGCCACACCGGTCCACCGGGCCAGGGCCATCGCGCCCCGAGTCGGGCCGCTTGACACGTCACAATTCAAACCGCAACTTGAAATGGGTATGTTCAGCATCCGCATGGGTATGTTTCGTTCGCGCACCTTGAGAGCGTTCGCGGCGGTTGTGCTTACGGGGTCATTGGCCCTGTGGCACCCTTCGATGATGGCCTGCATGGGTGCCATGCAGGGCATGGACCCGACCATGCACCACCACGGGTCGCCGCAACGCGCCGTTACGAACGACTGTTGCGGCATGTGCGCGTGCACGGTCGCGACTACCCTCCCGACCGCCTCCGTGGCGCTTCTGCGAGGGCCTGCAAAGGTCTATCCGGCCGCAGACCGGGCCCGCTCAATGCCCGCCGCCGCGACGCCGTACGCACTTCCCTTCGCCACAGGCCCCCCGCTGCACCTCGCCTAATCCCAAACCCGTAGCGCGGTTTGCAGTTGACTCGCCCAAAGGACTGCTGAGGTCCTCGGGCTAGGCCTTGGTCAAACGCTCGCCGTTCGATTACGAAGCGGCAATGCAAACCCTGCTCTGGGAGGCCCTAAAGTCACGGGGCTACGCGTGACGCGTCCCGCTCGCGACGCGGCGGTTTTGGCAAACACGTGTCCAGTGGGATGCGAATGCCAAATCGCGACGTCAACGGGCGATCAGACGTGCCGATGGTGGCGTGGGAGCCGTCTTTTTCACTAGCTGCGTGCTATAGGGAGGTGCGCGACGATGGCTGCACTCCGTGTCCTGCTAGCATACCACGAGGATCTGATACGCTCGGCCTTGCGGGTACTCCTGCAAGGCTTTCCTGGAATCCAAGTCGTCGCCGAGGCCTCCGATGGTGTATCGGCCATCCGGATGGCGGTGAAGACGCGGCCCGACGTCGTGTTGATGAATCTGCAAATGCCCCATCTGAACGGCTTGAACGCCGCGGCCGAACTCGCGAAGGAGTCTTCTGGCGCGCGAGTGCTCCTCCTCGCGGAGTCGACAGACGAGCCCGTCATCATCCGAGCGTTGAGGGTCGGCGCGCGCGGTTACTTGCTGAAGGGCGCGCAACCGGAAGAACTGGCGCTTGCGATTCAGGTCGTCGGACGGGGCGAGACCTATCTCTCACCAGCTCTGGCCAAGAAGGTTCTCGTGGACTATCCCGGGCGCGGTGAGCCCCGAGGCGACGCAGATCGCCTGTCGCTGCGGCAGCGCGAAATCGTACAGCTGATCGCCGAGGGCTACACCTCGAAGGAAATCGCGCGGTTGCTTACGCTGAGCGTGAGGACCGTTGACCGACATCGAGCGATCCTAATGGGGCGACTCGATCTGCACTCGGTCGCGAACCTCGTACGCTGGGCGCTGCGATCGGGCCTCGCGGCGAGCTAGTGCGGGGGGGGAGCTCATGAGATCCGCAACAACACCTTGGGGGGCCGACCTTTGGCTCGTGAGCCCCGGCTACGATCTGACGCTGGTGATCTTCTCGGCGGTGCTCCTCGTCGTTCCGCACCTGAGCCACCCATTTATCGGCACGAACATTGGCGTGGACCTCTTGATCACGATGCTGATCGGGGGCCCCCATCTCTTCGCTACCTATACCATGACCCTTATGGAGCCGGAATTCCGGGCCCGGTATCCCCGCTACGCAGCAGGGGCGGCGGTCTTACCGGTGATCATCGTCGGACTGGCGGTGGTGAATTTGACGCTGCTCGTCACGCTTTTCTTCTTCTGGGCCTCGGTCCACGTAATCCACCAGGCCGCGTTTGTCGCCGACGCCTATCGGATGAAGGACCCTCGCGGGTGGACCTGGAGCTCTCGCGCCATCGATTCCGGGCTGCTAGCGACGTGCATGTACCCGATCGCCGCCGCCAAGCTGATGCACGCCCAGTTTCAAACCGGAGGGCGTACATTGCTCTTCCCGGAATTCATGAAGGTCGCCGCGCTCCCTCCGATGCTCTGGGCTGTATTTCTCAGTTTCCTCGTGGCATTCATCGTCAAGACCGTGCACGAGGCGTATTCGGGGCGGCTGCACGGTCCCAAGACGTTGCACATGACGCTCGCCACGGGTCTGTTTCTCGTTACCCCTGCCCTCTCCAATCTCGACGTGGCGTTTCAGGGGTTAAACACTTGGCACTCGTTCCAGTATCTCGCCCTCGTCCTGTACCTGAACCGTCTCCGCGGTACGCGGGGATACATCGGGTCACCCTTCGTGGAGCGCGTCGCGACTCGCGGGTGGCGTCTATATGGGCTGTGCCTCGCGTTCACCCTGGGAGCGGGCGTCATCTTCCTGGCGGTGCTCGGCGTGACCGCGAGGCTGGGGCTTTTCGCCACCGGGGTCCCCATGCGGAGCCCCGTGTGGGGAACGATCTTCCCCGGCCAGCACTACTTCGCGTACTACAGCGTGATCTTATCCTTTCTCCTGATCCATTACTACTTCGACCACTTCGTCTTCCTGCACGTGGACCCGAAGATCACCCCAAGGTTCGCGGTGCTAGCCCCCCAGGCAGCGTAGCCGGGGAGAGCAGGTGTGGTCTGAAATGTGGGATAGAGACGGCCGACGAGGGAGAGAACAGGGAGTTCCCGTGCGAACGACCAGTCGAACACTGATGCTCTGGCACCGATGGGGCGCGGAGGAAGCCGCCCTACCGTGGTGCGACCCCCACGCGGACGTGGCCGCAATCGTCGCGCTGGTGGACCTCCGACAGGTGGTGGCGTGAGCCGCCGATCGCGCTTTCCCGTGTGGGTGTTGCCAGTCCTTCTTGCTAACTGCCATGCGGAAGGCGCGAAACAAACCTGGCGCCCAAGCGACTACCGGGGCGCTGTGCTCGCAACGCCCTTCGCCGAACCGGCTTTCACTCTCACTGCCACCGATGGCCGGTCCTATGATTTCAAACGAGAGACGGCGGGCGCTGTAGCCCTCCTGTTCTTCGGGTATACGCACTGCCCAGATGTCTGCCCGATGCAAATGGCCAACATCGCGTCCGTGCTGCACCGGCTGCCGTCCGATGTCTCCGGGCGGGTCAGAGTGGTGTTCGTGACCGTAGACCCGGCGCGCGACACGCCGCGAGAGTTGCGCGATTGGCTCGACAACTTCGACCCCGCCTTCCTCGGGCTGCGCGGCCCGCTCGACACCGTCAACCGCATCCAGCAGGCCTTCCACATGTTCCCCACCGTCATCGAGCGTCTTCCGGACGGTGGCGTCGCCGTGGGACACGAGGCGGCGGTCATCGCGGTTGTCGGGGACTCCGCTCGTGTGCTGTACCCCTTCGGAACGCGGCAGGGAGACTGGTTTCATGACCTGCCGAAACTCGTCGCGGCCATACCCAGGGCTCCGGGAGCCAAGTGATACCGTCGCGGCGCGCATGCTGCCTCCGGCGCTCCTCTATGTCTGCCAAGTGACGGGGACGAACGGTCGGAGCGGGCGGCGAGGGACGCTGTCGGCCGCTCGTGACATGAGAGCGGCCCGCATCGCTGGGGCGGTGGCGCTGGTGTGGGCGGCCGGGGCAGCGGCGTGTCACGCGAGGCCTGGGCTCCCCGCCCGCCACTACGACCTACACGGCACTGTCATCGCGGTGGACCGCGACCGCGAGCAGCTCGTGGTGCAGCACGACAACATTCCCGGCTTCATGTCCGCCATGACGATGCCTTACGCGGTCGGAAATGCGCAGGATCTCGTCTTCGTCGAGATCGGGGACGAGATCCGTGGCGAGGTCGTCGACTCGGCAGGAAGCGTGCACCTCGGGCACATCACGGTACTGACGCACGCAAAGGTCAAACCTGCTCAGCCATAGCGAGGGTCGCTCCAGCGAGGGTCGCTCCCCGGCTTCAGCCGTTGGTGCGCGCACAACTGTGGGGCGTCTGGTGGGAACCGCGTACTGCCGCAGTATGGGGTCGGTCCATAACTACAAGAACCCTCGGTCGCTGGCGCGGACGGGTGCGAGTGCGCGTGGCCGTTCCACTCGACAATGGGACTTGACGCGCCGTAGGCTGGAACGCACCTTGTCGGCCATGCTCCGGCACCTGTCGCGGGTAGTGAGAACATCCACTGCCGTCGTGGTGATCGCCTCGTTTGTCGCGTGGCACCCGGCGATGATGGCCAGTATGGCGACCATGTCGTGCGGCATGGAACACGTTGGGCACCACCCCAACGCACCGCAGCACCATACCCTTCCGATGAACTGCTGTAGCGCTTGTGGGTGCGCGGTCGTCGCGATTCTTCCGGTTACCACCACCATAGCATTACAGGCGTCGAGTGAATACGCCCCGGCCCCGCTTTGGGCGGGCGTCATCTCTGTCGCCTCGTCGCATCGGCTCCCCTTCTCTATAGGCCCTCCGCTCCACCTCGTGTAGGCCGAAGTCCTCGCGCTCGCTCCAGTGGGCGCGTTTCGGTGAACACGCTGATGTGGGGGTGTTGTATTCAAGTCCTTTGGACCACCAGCCGCTGCGCGGCGGACTGCATGGTACGACCACCAAGGCGGCGGTCGTGTTGACGCTTTGGTCACGGATCTCAAGGGCGTCGACCGCGGCGCTGCTAATCGCGTCGTTTGTTGCGTGGCGTCCGGCCATGATTGCGTGCATGACCGCGATGGCGCGCGAGATGAGCGACTGCGCGCACCATCATGACGGTCCGCAACACCACTCCCTTCCGACGGATTGCTGCAGTCTGTGTGTCTGCTGCCCGTGCGCGGGCAGTCTAGGTCTCCCCAGTGCACGAACCGCCACTCTACTGTTCCGGTCGGTCAATGTCGTGCACCCCGCAGTCGAGCCGGCAGGGCGCATTATCCTTGCCGTACCGCATCGGCTTCCCTTCTCTGTAGGTCCCCCGACCGACCTCGTGTAGTCCGAAGTCCGTCGCGTTGGTTCCGTTCCGGAATCGACGCCTCCGACGACCACGGGGGTGTTCCATGCAGACGCTCAACGTAGGACCGCGTGCGGTCGCTGTGCGCGCGGGCTCAAAACCACTCCGCACGAAGGGGTTCGGGCGATCGCCGGAACCTAGCGGAAACCACGACCGCGGCGGCTGGAGGGGAGCTCACCGCAAGAAGTGGCTCCATGGTCCAGCTCAGCTGCTGGCGCGCGATTCGGTCGTGCGCGCCCTGTTGGATGAAGCGAAGGGCGTCAGGATGGGCAAGCAGAGGTTAAGTGAGTCGGCAATCGACGACCTCCTTGCTTACCTGGCAGACGAGTCGTGGCAAATGCAGAAGAAGTATCGAAGGAGAAGTCGGTAGTGAAGAGAAGTGACCAGGGCAGTGCCCGCCTCTACCTCTTCGTGGATGGGCTCTACGAGCCCTCCGGACCCACGGGATTCACCCGCGAGGCGGTGCACTCTGCCTGGGCGAGCTGCCACAAGGTCTCAGCGCACCTGTGAGCCAGCGCCCGCCGGCCCTCTTCAGGATCTCGACCACGGTCGTGGCCATAGCGTCGTTTGTCGCCGGGCACCCGGCGCTGATGGCGACCACGACTACGATGCCGTGTGGGGCACACCACCACGATGCGCCCCAGCACCGTGGCGTGCCCAAGGACTGCTGCCAAGCCAGTGCGTGCGCGTGCGCAGCCATATCGGGCGCTCCGATCGTAACGACCGTTGCGTTCCACCGGGTGGTCGAATACGCCCGGCCCACTGCGGATCGGACAGGCTTTGTCGTGCCCACCGTGCAGCACCGACTTCCCTTTCTCATAGGCCCGCCGCTCCCCCTCGCGTAGTCGGAAAGTTGCGCTGTCGTTCATGGGGCGCATTGCGGCCAACACAGTTACGTCGGGGGTGGCGTATGGGAACGTCTGGTGTGCACGGCAGCGTGCGGCGCTTGTGCAGAAACAAGGTCCAATTAGTGCAAGTCACGGTCACGCTGTTCGCGTGTACGATCGTGGCTGGTAACGCGCGCGCCCAGGGGGGCGCGACGCCGGCCGCTGCCACGGGCCGAGTCAAGGGGACGGTACTTGCCGAGGGGAGCGGCGAGCCGCTCGCGGGGGTCAGGGTGGCGGTGCAGGGCACAAGCTTAGCCGCGGTGACCGACGCACGCGGGGGGTTCGTGATCACAGACGTCCCTCCCGGTCAGGCCGTCGTGCTGGCCCGGTATGTGGGCCGTGAACCCGACAAACTGACCGTGTCGGTCCGGGCCGGGGAGACCGCCGAGGCCGACTTCACGCTAAATGCGAGTGCGCGCCCGCCGATCGAGCTCGCACCGGTGACCGTCAAAGCCGCCCCCGAGCTGCCGCAACAGCCACTCGCCTCCGTGCACGTGCCCCAGACCGTCATCCAGCAGACCCCGGCGTTTGACAACTACGACCTGATGCGGCAGGCCGCCGGGCTCGAGGTCCACGATCAGGGTCAGGGGCCCGACTTCGCGTCCGACGCCTCCGTGCGCGGGTACAGCTCGGACCACTCGACCGACATCGCGACCTGGGTGGACGGGGTCCCGCTGAACGAATCCGTGAACGGGCACGCGGAAGGTTATGACGACTACAACCTCCTGTTCCCCGAGGCGATCCAGGACATCGACGTCATCAAGGGACCGACGAGCGCGGAGTACGGGAACTTCGCGTTCTCCGGCATCGTCAATATCCGCACGATCGAGCAGATGTCCGGCTCAAGCCTATGGCTCGAACCCGCCTCGTTCGGCCATGAGGGAGGAACCTTTTTGACCGGGTTTGGCAACGACACGACGCACGGGGTGTTCGGCCTGCGTGGCGAGCACGAGGACGGCTGGCGGCCGAACGCCAAGTACAACATCGGGCAACTCCATTTTCGGATCGTACACGACTTCAGTGCGAAGACCACCTTCGATGGCGGCGTCGAGGTCTATGCCATGAATTGCCGCTCCCCGGGCTTCTTGGACGACAGTCAGTTCAACGCCCAGGACTACAGTAACGTGAGCAATCCCACTGACAACGGCTGGAAACAGCGCGCCCAGGAACGGGCCAGCCTCCGAGTGCTGCTCGATCCATCGCTCGTCTGGCGGACCACTGTGTATTCGACCCAGGGCGCCTGGCAACTGATTCTCACCATTCCGCCTCTGGGCAGCGGGTTCGAAGGCTCGGGCGGGCAATCAGAAGAGGATGACCGGCGCGTTGGCGCTGGACTGACGAGCGCCCTCTCGTGGGCGCTCCCTCACACGGATATCACCGTCGGGACGGAGGAGTTGTGGGCCCACTCGGCCTACCAGAACTGGAATGTGACGAACACCGTGCGGGATTCGGCCGCGGTGATCATCGACCCGGCGGTGCAAACAACGGAAGCGTTGTTCGTCCAGGCGACCGAAGACATCACGAGTACTCTGCGGGCGACGGTCGGCCTGCGCTTCGAGAACCAATCGACGACCGACACGCCTGACAGTGTTCCCGGTCCAGGTGTCCCGGTATTTCCGCAGCCCGCCCTGACCGCCAGCAAGTCGCTCCTCGTCCCGAAGGTCGGCCTCTTCTATAGTCTGCCGGACTCCCTTGCCCTCTACGCCAATGTGTCAGAAGGGTTTCGGCAGACCGATGGTGTCATCGAAGACCCAACACTTCCGTTCATCAAGATGTGGGCCTACGAGATCGGCGTGAAGCTCCACGCGCAACGGGTCTCGGGGACATTGGCGCTGTTTCGAGACGACGTGAGCAACGAGCAGACGTTCGATCCCATCACGCTCAACGCGTTTAACGGCGGCTCGAGCACGCGGCAGGGCGCAGAAATCGATTTCACGGGGCGGGTCACCAACGCGGTGCACCTGAGTGCGGATTGGACCATCCAGGACGCGCGCTACACGTCGAACTACGTGGCGTCGGATGGCACCCCGCTTGACGGACTGCGTGTGTACAACACCGACAAATACGTCGGCGTCGCTGGGCTGGAAATCGCGCCGCCCGGCAACCATTGGCAGTTGCGTCTTAGCACGAACGCCGTTGGCGGCTACAGCCCGTTTGATGAACCGGGGGTGGTCTTGCCAGGCTACGCGCTCTTTCACGTGAGCGGCGGCATGCAACTGGGGGAAGTGTTCCTGCAGCTCGGCGTGCGCAACGTGTTTGACGCGACCTACCGGGAGATCGAAGCCGGGGGGCTCATCAGTCCCGGGGTACCCCGGTCCGTCTACGCGTCGTTGCGGACGAACTTTTGAGCGCAGAGCGGAAAAACTACAACCTGATAGACGGTTGGCGCGCGGGCCGAGGGTCCTGGGCGTGAGCAGGGTGACCTGAGATGGTGACGTTGAGATAAGGAAAGGCGCGGCAGGTCGCGGTGTACCGCCTGCCTCCCATGCGGGAACCGCTGATAAGAGGCCCTGTAAGCCCGCCTGTCCGCGTCCTCCTCGTCGTCCCCCCTCCGCTCCGCGCCGACTTGCGCTTGTCCTGCAGGTAGGGGTTCCCGCTCTACGGACCGCACTCGATTTCGGATGGTGGTGGGGTGGGAGATGATTGAGGAGGGCCTATGCGTTCGCCTATGTCGTTGCTAAGCACGTTGATCACCCAGCTCGAGTAAGCGAGCCAGGGGCGGCCGCCGCTGGAAGGTTGTCAGCGGGACCGGAAGCCTGGAAAGAACAGAAGCCCGACCTCTTGCAATCCCATGTCGGGCTTCGTCTTGCTGGATGCGGGGCCCGGCTCGTGCGGCAGTTGCTCGGGTTCAGCCGGACGCAGGAGCTGGCCATCCAGCTGCTGCCGCTATCGGGCCTCCTGTACAACGCCGTGCGGTTGCTGCGCCAGTTGCTTCCGGCCAGCATCGACATCCGCTTTCATCCGGGTGATGGCCCTGCCTGGGTGCACGCGGATGCCGGTGCGGTGGAGCAGATGCTCCTCAACGTGGGGACCAACGCACGGGATGCGATGCCCGACGGGGGAGCGATCGACGTGCGGGTGTCGAGCACGTCGCTCAGCGCGGCGGATTGCGTGTCGCGGCCCGGTCTCGCTCCCGGAGCCTACCACCGCGTCGCCGTCAGTGACACGGGCTCGGGGATGCCCCCGGAGATCCTGGCCAAGATCTTCGAGCCGTTCTTCACCACGAAGGCGCTGGGTGCCGGGTCGGGCCTCGGGATGTCCATCGTCTACGGCCTGATCAGGCAGCACCAGGGCGACGTGGACGTCGCCAGCGCCGTCGGCCAACGGGACGACGGTGTCCCTCTTGTTTCCGGCGGCCACCGCGCCGGTAGAGAGGGCGCCCGCGTCCGCCGGGACCATCCTCCTCGTGGAGGACGAGGCGCCGCTGCGGCGCGCCACCGCGCGGATCCTGGAGCAGGCCGGCTATGCGGTCGTGGTCGCAGAGGACGGAGAGCGCGCGCTCGAGATCCTACGGGCGAGGGCGCACGAGATCACTCTGGTGGTCTCCGATGTGGTCATGCCGAAGATGGGTGGCCTGCAGCTCAGGGAAGCGCTGGTGGGCGAGGGGATCGCGACCCGGCTCCTCTTGACCAGCGGGTACGCGGCGGGCGACATCGTGAGGCGCGCGAACCTTCCCCCTGACGTGACCATCCTCCAGAAGCCCTACACGATCGAGGAGCTGTGGAGCCGGGTGCGCGAGATGCTGAAGGGCCCGCCCGCGTGAGCACCGCCGGCCGCGTGCGGCTCCTCCTCGTCTCGGGCCGCGCCACCCGAGGCGGAGCAGTTGCGCCTCCTCCGCGGATTGGAGCACGTCGACGTGCAGGTCGCGAAGAACGGGGCGCAGGGCCTGGCGAGGGCTCGGCGGTCGGCATCCGACTGGGTGCTCTCGGATGTCGTGATACCGGGATTGTGGGGTACGAGCGGTGCCGCGCCCCGAGGACGCCCCCGGCCCCGCGGAGCACGTCGGTCGTCCTGCACGGTCCCGGTGGCTTGCAAGGTGCGACGGCTTTGGCTGCCTACGGCAGTCGGCAAGACAATGGTCGCCAGACAGATACGCGACGGGGACTGGCCGAGCGCGGTCCGGATCGAGCGCTGCCGCATGGTGGACTCCGCAGCAGATGGTACTCGCGTCACAGGGAGCCGAGACACGCTGCGTCCCTGTGCAACAGAATCATAAAATAATATATGACAATTATTTATGTCACGTGATCGCACATTGGAGGATGGCCATTTTCGTCTAATTTCTTGACAGTCATCGGCTTGCATTGCGTCTCCCCGCCATCAACATTGGTGCCTCGAGCCTCCCAGCGGTTGTCAAGAAATCAGACAGCCCGACCAATCCTGTGACAATTCGGCACGCGGGTTGCCCTATGGGTGGGCGGTGAGAGCGCTGAGCCACGCGCTCCAAGTGCAGCACTGACGCGAACTCACACGGGAAAGGCACCCCAAATGCGTACGACCAAGAAGGTTGCACTCATGGCGCTGGGCCTGGTCGCAGTGGGCGCGGCCTCGCTCGACGCGCAGAATAACGCCAGCATCAACGTCACCGCGTCGGTCCAGCAGCCGATCACGGTCACGGCGGGCAATGCCCTCGCCTTCGGGAACGTCTTCCCGGGCAAGGCCGCCACGGTGGCGGTCGCGAGCGCGAGCGCCGGGACCTTCACGGTCGCGGGCCAGGCGACCACGCCGGTGAGCATGACGTTCGTCCTCCCGACCAATCTGACGTCAGGCGCCCACAACCTGCCGATCGGGACCTGGACGGGGAACCAGAATACCACGAACGCCCCGACCGGCACCAGCTTCACCCCATCGGCGACCGCCACGCCCGCCACGCTGAGCGCCACTGGAGCGCTGTACGTCTTCGTCGGTGCGACCGTGACCCCGGCGGTCGCGCAGGTGGCCGGGGCGTATACCGGGACCGTCTCGATGACGGTGACCTATTGACGGCTGCACGCGCTGTACCGGAGCGTCGGCGCACCGGCAGGGGTCAGGGGAAGACTGCCGGTGTCACCTGTACGGACGCTCTAAGGCGCAAATACGGAGGCCACCATGCGTCCTCACCTACTGGTCGTGCCATTACTCGTGTGCGCCGCGGCGCGCGCGGCCGCGCTGCCGGCCGGCGTGACCGGCATCCGCGCCGTGGGCTTTGGCACGCTGCTCCCGGGCATCCCGACCACGGTGGTTCCCACAGACCCAAGCAACAGCGGTCAGTTCAACTTCACTGGGAAGAAGAACGAGCTGATCTACGTCACGCTGTCGTTGCCCGCGACGATGACTGGACCCGCCGGGGCCACCCTCCCGCTCACGTTTGGGGGGAGTGCTGGTGGCTATTCGGCGGCACAGTCGACCGGCTCCGAAACGGCGTTCGATCCGAAGGTGGCGCAGACGTTTCAACTCTCGAACTCGGGTCGGGGGTCTGTGTTTCTGGGGGGCACCGCCAGTCCGGCGGTCAATCAGCGCGCCGGAAGCTACTCGGGCACGATCACCCTCTCGGTGACCTTCCTGTAGCGGCCCCCTTCCCGCTCCTCCGCTGGGTGCTCGTGCTGGGCGCGGCCACGCCGCTCGCCGGGCAGGGGTCCTCGTAACACCCCACGCGGAGGAGCCGGGGCCTCGGGTGCGCCACTCTGTACGTCGATTGCAGGCTATACGAGCAGAAGTCAAGTGACACTGGCTGCGGCTGCTGGGACGAGTGCCACCTATGCCCGGCCTGTTTTCGAAACTGACGACACGTCCGCACGGCTCCGGGAGCAGCTTGAGAACCCCTTCAGCAAGAACGTTGGGTGGCCGTTTGTCAGCGGGACCGGAAGTCTGGAAAGAACAGAAGCCCGACATGTTGCCATCCCATGTCGGGCTTCGTTACTTCGAATGGGCCCGGGAGGAGTTGAACCTCCGACCTCGCGCTTATCAGGGCTCCACGGCCGGCGGCCATCAGCGCCGGCCGTTGGTTTTTCAAGCGCTTACTTGCCGGAGGCACCGGCCCGCAACGGCCGGCAACGCCAGCGTCGGCACTGATTGAAGCACTGTTCTCAACGGGGTCAATCTCGAAATGCAGACGAGGGGGCCTGCGCGTCTTGGGCCCCAGCAATCTTCGGCTCAAAGATCACATAGCCGTGGTGGCGTCCAACCCATTCAATCTCAGGAACATCCCTCAACGTCCAGCGATACGGGTGCGTTCGGCCTCCGAGTTCACCGGGAGGAACCGCCTTGCGTCCCAACTCCAGCGGCGGCGGCGCGAACCCCGGATTGTGGTTGTGAGCCCGCACATGCGGAACCATTGGCGGACCCGTTCGCGCGTGACTCCAAACATCAGCGCGATATCGGATTTCCCCCAGCCGTCCGCGTGCAACGCTACGAGCCCCGTTACGAATCCAGGGAGGTCCCGTAAGCTCCTCGAGCCCAGAGTGCCATTGGTGCGCTTCAGAGCGTCCCAACAGTCGCGGTCAAGCGGGCAGCCGTCACCATTCTCGGGCCTCCCGTTCCCAGCCGTTCCCCGCACCGAGCCTGGACATCCTGGGTCGCTCACGGCCACGTCGCCGGCGCAGCCCGCCGAAGACGTCGGCCCTACGGAGGGGCGAGGTCTCTTCATCACTGTGGACTGTTTCACGAACGCTCCTCCATCGAGCACGTTGAGATCGCCCAGACTATCCGACCTGGAAGCAAGCGGTAAGCCATCCATGAGCAACGCATGGTCAAGATCCGTGCCGAATCGCCAAGCCTCAATCGTATCGCTCGCAAGGTGGAAGGCACTGCTACATCCGCATACCGACCGCGGAGAACACATGATGCGGACCTCCTCCCTCGGGGTGAATCGCCGGAGCGCTCGTCAGATGGGCCGCATATGCCAACGTGCTGCGGGGGGCGAAAATTGGCACGAAAGCGCCCATTCGCTAGCAGGCGCGGTGACGTTTGAGGACAACGAAAACTGGTGTACACAACCGCGACCTTGGCACGGGACTCCCCCGCGGGTCAGGAAGAGCGCGTGTTTGCTCCCTCCTTTACCACACACTACTCCTCGTTGGAGGCCGATCTCTGGAAGTGATCAGCCGCGCGACCCCAAGAGGGAAGGTAGAGCTACGGCATGGAGTGGAGGGCTGGGTTCGGCCTCCCCCGGTACGTCGCCGACGACGACACATCATTTCCTCGACCCCCGAGAACGTTTTGCCCCAAAGGGCACACTCGGTGACGCGAGCGAGCATCCGGGAGTCTCTCGAGTGAACCCTAGAGAATTGAGGATGCCATGATTACCCAACGCATTTCCCCGCTGGTCTCCTTGCTACTCCTGTCGGCGGCCGTACCGGCGGCCTTGTCCGCGTCGGTGATCGCGTACACACGGAGCCCCGCCGTGCACGTGGGGTCCAAGCGCGGTGCCGAAACGACCATCCAGGTAGCGAACAATGGTGGTCAGGCCGCCAACGTCATCTTGGTCGATCAGGGATGGTACGTGCTTGGGTTGGTGGGCAGCAAGGCAACGAAGGTCTTCGACGTCCCGCGCGATTTCGTGGGGACGAAGGATATCACAATTCTGGCCCCGCTCCAGAAGCTCACGGGATTCGAGTCCAAGCCGATGACCCTTCGGCTGGGTCGTGCGGTGAATCTCTCAATCCCCGCGACGCTCTCGGAACTCGACGTCGCATAGATCACGTTGTGATGTGCTCGGGCCCCGGTCGGGTAACCGACCGGGGCCGTCGAACCAGATGCGCCTGGTGATTGTCGCACGAATGATGTCCCCCTGGTGTACTGAAGCTCCCGTGCCGAGTCTTCTGCACCGCATCCTCCCCGCTGCCGTTGATTCTAGCAGCGCTGCGACTTCCGCAGACGGACTGCGGATGCCGCACGTCGCACCCGTCCTGCGTTAGAAGAATCGACGCACGCCCTTGGCACGCGAGGTGCTTTAGTGGAGTCGCGAAGTCCGAGCGAACCCCAAGCGTTCCGAACGGCAGATACGCAGTTGGGCGGCTGCCATCCAAGCCGAATACAGCCGTTCGTCATTTCCTCCGCGAACGGGAGGGTGGGGATCGTCCGGTCCCGGCTGCCATCGTGGGATCGCGGCATCCTTGAGCTTGGTCCTCCAACGACCACAGATTGGCTCAGTCGATCCGAACGTCCGAGACCGTCAGTCGACGCGGAGGGAGGTGGCGGGAAGGATGCCCGGCAAGGCGCGATGGGCGCGGTGGGGTTGGCTGTTCATAACGTTGGCTCTAGGCGCGGCGGTAATCGCCAGCGCGTGGGACAGTTGGCGAAGCACGCAGACCGCGGCCGACGACCTCGTGCGCGCGCAAGCACAGATCTTCCTACATGCGACGGTCGTGGCGATCAACGCCGCCGCGCCGCCCGAGCGCCGTACCACCCTCGACAAGGTGGTGCAGGCCCACGCTTTCGGCGGACTGCGCTATGCCGCCCTGGCGCGCTTCGACGGCTCGCTCCTGGTGAGCGGCGGCCACTCCGAAACCCAGTCCCTCGGGGCGCTTGATTCCGAGCGTGTCCGAATGGTGCGAGTCGGGGACGGCCGCGTCCGCGCCTCCTTCCCACCACCCTGGCTGCGGGGTCAAGCCGCGCCGTCGCTCTCCGTTCTCGATCGGCTCGCGGCGGAAGGTGGCAACCTGCCCATCGTCGTTGTTGAGTTCGAGCCGATCGTTGCGGAGACGCTCACGGCACGGGCGCGACAGACACTGCTCCTCGCCGTCGTCGTCGCGCTCGCCCTCGTCGCGGCGGGTCTCGGGTTCTGGCGCATTTCTCAGCGCGTCGAACGCGACGAACGAGGGTTGCTCGAGCAGCGCCGGCTCGCCGCCCTGGGCCAGATGTCCGCGGTCCTCGCGCACGAGATTCGCAATCCGCTCGCATCGCTCAAGGGCCACGCACAGCTCGTGGTCGAAGGGTTGGCCCACGACCTGCCACAACGCCGTAACGCGACGCGCGTCGTCGCCGAGGCGACACGATTGGAGGCGCTAACGTCCGATCTGCTCGAGTTCGCGCGCTCTGGCCCCATGGACGTGCATCCCGCGGACCCCGTCGCCCTGCTGCGTCACGCGGCGGCGGAGGCGGGGACGTCACAGCTGGAGATTGAGCCGCGGGGAGCACCCCCGCTGTGGCCGCTCGACGAGCGCCGCTGTCGCCAGGTTCTCGTCAACGTCCTGCGCAACGCGGTGCAAGCCGCACCCGCAACCCGATCGCCCCAGGGCATCGTGGCGCTCGAACACGACCGCCTCATCTACACGATCCGCGACTTCGGACCGGGACTCCCCCTGGGGCAGGAAGACCGGGTCTTCGAGCCGTTCTTCACCACACGCACCTCCGGTACCGGACTGGGGCTCGCGGTCGCGCGCCGAATCGTGGAACTGCACGGCGGACGTATCACAGCGGCGAACGCAGATGGAGGCGGGGCACAGTTCCGGATCGAGCTGGCCCGAGCGGACGGACCGGGATAGTTCGGGAGCGAGGCATGGCATCGATTCTGGTCGTAGACGACGAAGAGGGTATTCGCGAGTTCCTGCGCGACGTCCTCGCATCCGATCGCCACGACGTGGCGTCGACCGCGAACGGCGTCGAAGCGCTGCGTGAGCTCCAAAAGCGAGTGTTCGACATCATGATTACCGACCTTAAGATGCCCGGCTCGGTCGACGGCATCGATCTGCTGCGGCGGGGCAAAGCCGACGCCCCCGAGATGGAAATCATCGTGCTCACGGCCCACGGCACCGTCGACACTGCTGTTGAGGCGATGAAGCTCGGCGCGTTCGATTACCTGGAGAAGCCGATCGCCAGCCCAGGAGCGCTCCGCCTCCTGGTCTCGCGCGCGCTCGAGCGGCGCGCGCTGGTCGCCAGTGACGAGGTCCGGCGTCAGACGCGCAACGCTCCGCCTCTCACGTACGGCGATCCAGTGATGCAGCCGGTCATGAGAGCGATCGACCGGGTAGCACCGACGAGCTCGACGGTCCTGCTGTCGGGCGCGACCGGGACAGGAAAGGAGCTGGTGGCGCAGGCGATCCACGACCGGAGCCCTCGGGGGCCCAACCCGTTCGTCCCGGTCAACTGCGCGGCGATTTCGGAGACGCTCATGGAGAGCGAAATCTTCGGCCACGAGAAGGGCGCGTTCACCGGCGCGGTGAGCGCTCGCCGCGGGCGGCTCGAGCTCGCTGAGGGCGGCACGCTGTTCCTCGACGAGATTGGCGAACTCAAGGTCGAGCTCCAGGCGAAGCTCCTCCGCGTCCTCCAAGAGCGGACCTTCGAGCGGCTCGGCGGCACGCGGACGATCCACGTGGACGTGCGCTGGATCGCGGCGACCAACCGAGACCTCGGGGCGCTGGTCGCCAGCGGTCGGTTTCGTGAGGACCTCTATCATCGGCTCGCCGTCTTCCCCATCACGCTCCCGCCCCTACGCGAGCGGCGCCGCGACATCCTGCCGATCGCCCAGACGCTACTGGCGCGCATTAGCGCCGAGATTGGACGCCCGCCCATGCAGCTCGATACCACCGCGCGCGAACGGATCCTCGAGGGCACCTGGCCGGGCAACGTGCGCGAACTCGCGAACGCGCTCGAACGCGCAGCAATCCTTGCGGAAGGCGCCGAGATCCGGGGCGAAGACCTCCCCATCGTGACCACACCGTCAGCTGCCCAGACTGGGAGGATGGAAGAGATCGAAGAGGAGGCGATCCGCAAAGTGCTCGAGGAAGTAGGAGGGAATCGCCGTCGCGCAGCCGAACGACTCGGCATTGGCGAACGCACGCTCTATGACAAACTGAAGCGTTACGGGCTGACCTAACAGGGACCGCGAAATGCCGATGCTCGACAGGCGCCGGACCAACAACGCACTGGCGGCAAGCGACGCGGAGCTTGTCGCCCGGGTGCTCACGGGCGATCGCAACGCGTTCGGAGCCTTGGTGGGACGCTACGCGGCCTCGGTGAGACGGGTGGCGCGGGCGATCCTTGGGGATCCCGACGACGCGGATGATGCGGTTCAAGACGCGCTCCTGAAGGCGCTCGTGAAGGTAAGGCACTACGATCCGCAACAGCCATTCGGCCCGTGGCTCACGCGGGTCGTGGCTAACACGGCGACCGATCGCCGCCGCCGCCGCACCGTGCGACGCGCGCTCCCGCTGGACGACACGCTCGTAGCGGGCGGACCTGCGCCGGATGCGATAACGCACCGGCGCGGGCTCGGGCGGCGGCTTCAGGAAGCGTTGGCCCACCTCCCTGAGCGACGTCGGTTGGCCGTCGTGCTGTTCGATGTAGAAGGCTACTCACACGCTGAGATTGGTCGGATCCTCGGCCTCCTCGAAGGCACGGTGCGCGCGGAGGTCTTTCACGCGCGCCGAGCCCTTCGGCCGTTGCTTGAGGCCTGGAAGGAAGAGGCATGACGGCAGACCAGCGGATCAGAAAGGCTCGCGCGCGCATCCCGAAGCGCAGGCGCGGCCACCCGTGTGCTCGTCCAGCGGGTCACGCGAGATCGGGAGGGCGGGTCGCTCGCCTCGCGAGCGACCCGAGGCTTGCGGTGGTCCGTACATGGGAAAGATCCGAGACGGGCCGCGCCTCAGTCCGACTCCCAGCGACGACGATCTCGGCGCGCCGAACCGGCCCGAGACGTGTCGCGATGGCGCTCGGCACGTCGGCCCCTCGCTCCTTCGAGGCGCGGCCCGTGCCTCGAACGCAACAAGAGGACGGCTGACGGTGGGTCCCCTGATCCTTTGGGCACTCGCCGTCCTGCTCGTTGGTTGCTCGCTGTGGTACCCTGACTTCTTTGACGGCTAGCAGCGCTCAGCGCCGCCCGCCCCTTCCCCCGTGGCTCATGCCACCACGGGACCCTCCGCCAGACCCTCCGCCGCGAACGCCCCCTCCCCCATAACCACCGCGGGCACCGCCCCCTCGATATCCTCGGAATCCTCCGAAGCCACGCGCCCGCGGACGGCTCCCACGCAGCCCCCCCATGCCGCGGGTCCCACCGCGCGCGTAGCCGTGCCACGCAGGCGTTCCCGCGCGCCCAACCTGCCGCGCGGGTACGCGACTGAGCGAGGAGCGGGTGGTCAGGGTCCGCGCCGTCGTGGGCAGCACGAACGGCCGCGCGGCAAGCGCCGAGCCGGCGCGGAGCCCCAGACTGCCCCCGCGCACACGACCGACGAAGGCGTTGCCGTAGCCACTCCCATGCGGGAACGGGCGACCCCAGGGCCGCCCGAAACCGCCGCCGTACCCGAAGCCCCTGCCGAAACCGCGTCCGAAGTGTGCGTACCCGCCGGACTCCCATCCAAACCCAAAGGGCGCAGCCGCGTACCCCCAGAACCCGGGCCAGAACCCCCAGGCTGGTTCGTAGGCGTTGCAGCCCCACGGGCCCCACGACCAATCACAGAAGGAGTCCCCCAAGGGGTAGCCCCACGCGAATCCGACGGGGCCAGCGCCGAGCCACCAGTCGGGATCGTACGTGCATCCGAAGCACGGGCCCAAGTCGGGCGCGACGTAGGACGCCTCGGATTGCACGGCGTAGTGAACGGCGTCGAAGGCAAAGTGACCGGGCGTCATACCCTGGACGAGATCGACGAGCGCCGCTTCCTCGTCGTTCCCAAGCGGCACCGTGTCGAGCGCGGCGTAGTCCCAGTGATCGCCCCGCACGAAGCCGGTGATCTGAAAGGGTGCGGGCGACCACGCGGCGACCACCACGCCGCGGCCACCCTGTTCGTCGACGATGAACGCGTCCCGGTCACCCCGGCCGCGGATCTCGCGGCGGTCCCCGCCGCGCACGAAGTTGTCCGAGCCCGGATCGAGCGGGAACAGGACGCGCAGGCGGCTATCGCCGTCAGCCCGCAAGACTACGAGGTATCCGTCTTGCGCGGCGCGAACGTCCACCCGGACCCAGTCCCCAACGTCGTAGGCGCCATCCCCACTCAGCCACAGCTTGACGGGCGGGTCCCCGGCCCGCGCGACCGGCGCCACGGACCAGAGGCCCCCAACCAGAAGCGCGAGTGCTGCGATCATAGAGGCCCACCTCCTGACTCTCGGAGGGCTAGCTCACCGCTCTTCCCTGCACGCCCGAAATCTCGCGCGCTGAATCACCGTGCGCCGCAACCGGCTGCTGCACTTTGCGGTCGCCAGCCCCAACCGAACCGTCCTCCAATTACGTAATACCCCAGACTGAGCGTGAGGCCCATCTCGCCCCAACCGTTGTAGGGTAGGTCCATCAGTCCCGCGCTGGACCAGCACGGCCCCCAGCGTCTTGCCACCGCACGAGAGGACCAGCGGGACGTCGGGGCATAGGTTACGTCCGAGTCTCCATGGGCGGTGGCTGCACTGGGTGAAGCGACGAGCGGCCCACCCGCGTTCACAATCATGGTCCACGACGCTGCCCCGAACCGGGCGCGCGAGACACCATGCCGCGACACCCGTCGCGCCGGCGCCGGGGTCACGTACCCCGGCACGGAGGCCGTCCCACCCTCGCGCGGGAGACAAGGCGTTGCAACCTGCCCGCCGGGCGTACAGCGCGCGGGAACCAGGAAGCTGTGTTGGGTGACGGCGAGCGGTTGCGCTTCGGACAGGTTCCGAATGACGCCCCTTCCAGCGAGCGAGAGGCCTGCCGATCCACCCGGACTGAGCAGCGACCATCCGATCACACTCAGCGTGAGCAAAACCATATGTGCCTCCCGTCGCCATCACGCAGTTCTCTTCCTCCGCATGGGTCAAGATTCGTGCCCATCGGCCGCTTGCTCCGTAGCAGGCGCAGGAGGAGGGACCTGCAAGATTCGCAGTCCACCTGCAGGGCCCACAGGCGAAGGGGCGTATGAGGCGCGTGTAACGTGAGGCGCGTGGAAGGAGGGAACCGCCGGCGCTCGACCGGTACCCACAGCGCGCGGTCCACCTCAAATCGGCATACGCGCGTCGGAGACTTTACGGAGCGCTAGACGCGCGCCCGATGCAGACCAGCCCAAGGCTCCGGGACCGTCGTCGGAATCGAAGCCCAACGCGATGTGAACTCCCGGCCCGCGCCGGCAATCTGCTGTTGGAAGTGGGATGGGACCCACTCAGCCACCCCGGCGGACGCGGCGAAAGCACCAGGAAGGACGTCCACGATGGATGCGATCCCCAATCAATCCGCAGCCAAGCTGCCCCCAAATCCGGCAAGCGCAACACGCCGGACATCGCCTCCGCGTCGATTCCCGACACGCTTGCGGCGCTGGGGGTCAACTCCGCCGGAAGGAGCACGGCTACAACGGAGTGGCCACCACGAAAGGGCACCCGGTCCTCACGTTCCTTCGGAAATTCTGCGAGATCTCGGCGCGGATGCTCGAACTAATCATCGTGCTGTCCACCGTGCTCGGAAAGCATTCGGACCTCATCGTGGCAAGCGCACTGCTCGTGATCCCTCCTGTGTTGAGCGTCCTGCAGGAGTGCCGAGCCCCGGGCGTCGCGGTTGAGCCGACGCGGCAGCACGTCTCACTGCCGGAACGCGGTGAGAATGCAGGGATCGCCCATCTTGTACAAAACCTGGCGGGAGCATGACCCCATGCTCCCGCATTGTGCTAATCGAGCATGGACGACCCGATCGACAGCCACGGACCGGCAAACAAGAACCCGGCGACCGGTGCCCTTCGCCCGCTATTTCGGCGCGTTCGGCACCGTGCCGGGCGGTCCAAGGTCCCGGTGCATGCGCTCCACGAGCCGGTCCATCCGCTCCATCTGTACAGTCATGGAATCCATGCGCTGCTGGAGCTCGGCCATGGCTTGCAGCATACCCGGCGCTCGTATCATCGCCGAATCCCGCGTCAGCGTCTGAGCCTGAGCCATCATCGACTGCATCTGGTCCGCCATCGCTGCCATCGCGACTCCCATGCGCTGCATCCTCTTACGCTGTGGCGCCATGGGCCCGGAGTCGTGCGCCGCGTCTCCCATCGCCATCTGGTGCGCGCGGTCTCTGATGCTCCGCATGCGCTGCATCATGTCCTGCATCTGGCTCATCTTGCCTCGCATCATCGGTTGGCCGCCCATCTGCTGCGCCGCTGCAGGTGACGCCGCGCTTTCCCAGAGCCCCAGCACGACAACCGATGCCACCCACGCCGCCCTAGTCCACATAGTTCCTCCTCCGTGCGCCGTCGATCGGATCAACCTTGCCACCCCGTCACCATCTCCAGGCTCGCCGCTCGGGTTGACGCGACCTATCGCCACGAACCTCACTGCAACCCGTTGAATCGGCGCACCGACTCGCGCGGCGCGCCGCGAAACGGTTCCCTTCCACGCCGTATCTCAAGCGCGCTTGCACGTCGCGACGCCGAAGAGGCTATAGGCCGGACACCATCCCAGCAGCCCCGTTACGAGCGGCACGAAACCGAGAACCTTGAACACTACGCCCAGCGTGCCGTCCACCACACCGGCCCAGCCGACGTACAAAAGCGCGACGCCGAGCAGGATGCGCAAAGCGCGGTCCCACTTTGCTTCGTTTCTGAAGGACACCATGGCCCGTCTCCCGGATAAGGGTTCCGCTTCAAAAACGCCTCGGGGCATGGAGAGGCCATGAGACGAGCGTGAGGCTCCCTTCAGGACGCCAGCGGCCCACAAGAAGGCTTCTTCCGGGAAACTGCGGTTCCTTAGTCTATGGCTGTTTCGCGAGGTTTCGTTGAGATGGGTATCGGGGAGGCGCAGCCGGTATGAAGCCGCCTGGGATTGTCGCCACTTGCACGGCCGACACGATCATGGCCAACCGACTCAGGCCCTTACCAGTCGGCTCATGCCTTCAAAAAAAACGGTGGCTCGATCGACCTCGAAGGCCCAACGAGTCGGTTTTGGGCGAGCCGCGGCGCTCCTCGCCGACCAGCTCGGTCTCCTGTCGCGCGCGTTGGAGAGAAGATCCGCAGCGTCGGTCAGAGCGTCCCTTGTTGCTGATCACAGGTTTGCACCGAATCCTTCGAGCCCGGGACATATCATCTCTTCCCCTCAATGAGACTCTCACGCAAGGGTCGTCCGAATATTAATCTCCGACGTGAGCGTCCGATGAACGGGACACTTATTGGCAACCTCGAGGAGTTTCCGACGCTGCTCGTCGGTTAGGGCGCCCACGACAGTGATGTCTCGCTCGATCCGGTCCAGCAGGCCCTGTTTGGTCTCACATTCGGCGCAGTCCTCGGCGTGAATACTCGAATGGCGGAGGCGGACGGTAACGTCACCCAGCGGCCAGTTCTTGTGTCGCGCATACAGCGCGATGGTCATGGACGTTCAAGCGCCGAGAGCTCCCAGCAACAGCTCATACGGATCAGGACCAAGATCAGTCCCGCCGGCCGAGACCGGCTCGTCTGCAATCAACTGGTGACTTCCCGCGACGATCTCCTGCGCGAAGCCTGCCGCTCCCCCGCGAACTAGGACGACGCCTTCTTCGGTTCCATCGGACATTAGGCCACCTCCTGTTGGGGTCGCGCCGCTATGACTCCTCCGACCAACGCCGTGAGCTCAGGCTTCGCTGGCCGGGCCACGGCGAGAATGCGCTCGACCGACGTCGGGGCCAGCGCGTCGGGGAGACACTGGTCTGTGATGATCGAGAGACCTAGCACATGTATACCTTGGTGCACGGGGGCGATCATCTCGGGCACGGTGTTCATTCCCAAACATCCGATACTCGGCCGGCGTCGCGAGGTTCGGGCCGGTCACGGCAACGTACACGCCCAGACGCGCACTCTGGCGGCTGATGGACCGCCCAATTGCGCCGCGTGCGGCTTTGGCACCGGCTGATCTCTCAGTCGTGCCATCTTCGTGGCTCGAGCACTATCCACCGAGATCGCGGAAATCGGCGCAAGCGGGCCCATCTTCCAGGAGAGGGGGCTACCGCAGCGTTTGCGTGGCATGAGTCCTCGTCCCTGACTATTAAGTGCGGTTCAGCTCGCTTAGTGAGATGGGGGTAATTCGCTCCTCGGTTCGTTACTGAGGTCTAAACGGGCGGGGCTGGGTGATAGACGGCGCACCAGCGCTAACGTGCTATGGCGCCGCCAGTTACTTCGAATGGGCCCGGGAGGAGTTGAACCTCCGACCTCACGCTTATCAGGGCTCCACGGCCGGCGGCCACCAGCGCCGGCCGTT
>Ga0209415_10004569_pt1 | contig 25281 bp, 21 predicted proteins | sample PeaSoiSIISIP2007_FD_187696 | JGI IMG/M metagenome (GOLD analysis project Ga0209415, IMG submission 187696) | Peat soil microbial communities from Weissenstadt, Germany - SII-SIP-2007 (SPAdes) (version 2) | ecosystem: Environmental > Terrestrial > Soil > Wetlands > Peat | place: Germany... | reverse complement strand
CCCTCGATGCCGTCCTGGTAGAGGTCGGCGACGACGCGGATGTCGTCCATGTGCGCGTTCTGGATCGCGAGCCCGACCGAGGAGAACGCCAACGCCGCCAGATCGAGCTCGCCCGCGGCCAGCGCCGTGATCTGCGGCGCGCTGCCTCTGAATTTCACGGTCTCAACCGTATAGGACGTCCCGTAGTGCTTCAGGATGTCCTTCTTCGCAAAGATGATCGACGTGAGCTGACTCGGCACCACCGCCCAACCGACACGCACCTTGAGCGGCTCTGCCTGGACAGCGCTTGCAAGACCGAGAGCCATGACAAGCGCGAGCCATGCCGCAAGTGACCGATGTCCGCGCATAGAGTCCTCCCCGGGTCGACGGATTGATGCCGAGCTCGAATTTATCGCGCGACCACCAGGGTCGCGCCGCATCATTCCCGCGGCCTCCCCGCGCTGTCAACGAGGCTCCACAGCGTCCGACCCCGCTCAACTTTCGGTGATCGCGAGTGGCGGCCAGCTGCCGGATATTCGCCATGGGACTCTTTTTTTGTGCAGCTCTGCGCACTGTGAAAGCCGCCCGCGTACCTGGACAGCACGATGCTTGCCGTGCACGATCGCGCCCGCTCGATCGCAGCTGAGGGTCAATAGAGATGCGGGAAATGGGGATCGGCAGGGCGATACCGCGGACCGAGGATTGGCGGCTCCTGCGCGGTCGCGGACGCTACACGGACGACATCACATTCCCGCGCGAGGCCCGCCTCTACGTGCTGCGCTCGCCTCACGCGGCCGCGCGCATCCGTTCGATCGACACCGCCGCCGCGCTGAAGGCGCCTGGCGTGCTCGCGATCGTCACCGGCGATGACACGCGAAAAGAGGGTTTTGGCACGTTCGCCTCGCGCGTGACGCGCCAGAGGCCCGACGGCAAGCCTAATTTCGTGCCCCCTTACCGGCCGCTCGCGGTCGATCGCGTGCACCACGTGGGCGAGCCGGTCGCGGCCATCGTCGCCGAGACGCTCGACCAGGCGAAAGACGCGGCGGAGCTGGTGGACGTGAATTACGAGAGCCTGCCCTCCGTCACCGACACCGCCGAGGCCGTGACGCCCGGAGCCCCCACGGTCTGGGACGAGGCGCCCGGCAACATCTGCTTTCTCTTCAAGGTTGGCGACAAGACGGCTACGGATGCGGCTTTCGCGCGCGCTCACCACGTGGCGCGCGAGAGCTTCCTCATCACGCGCGTCACCACCAATTCGATGGAAGGGCGGGCGGCGCTTGCGGCCTACGACGAGCGCGAGGACCGCTACACGCTTCACGCGGGCCTGCAGGGACCGCACGGCATGCGCCACGAGATCGCCAATGTCTTCGGCCTGCCGGCGACGCGCTTCCGGCTGATCGCGCCCGACGTTGGGGGCGGCTTCGGCATGAAAGGCAGCATCTATCCGGAGTACATCCTGGCGCTCTGGACCGCGCGCCTGACCGGACGGCCGGTCAAATGGATCGCGGAGCGCAGCGAAGGCCTGATCTCCGATCACCAAGCCCGCGACAACCGCTCGACCGTGGAGCTGGCGCTCGACAAGGACGGCAAATTCCTGGCGCTGCGCGTCAATACGATCGCCAACCTCGGCGCCTATCTCGCCCTCAGCGGCGTCCATTGTCCCACCAACAACCTCGGCGGGCTTGCCGGCACCTATACGATCCCCGCCTTCGACGTGACGGTCACCGGCGTCTTCAGCAACACGCTGCCGACCTCGGCCTATCGCGGCGCCGGCCGCCCCGAAGCCTCTTATTGCATCGAGCGCATCATCGATATCGCGGCGCGCGGGATGACTCTCGACCGCGCGGAGCTGCGGCGGCGCAACATGATCCCGCCGGAGGCGATGCCCTACAAGACCGCCCTCACCTTCACCTACGACAGCGGCGAGTTCGAGGCGGTGATGGATAAGTGCCTGGACCTTGCGGACTGGCGGAGCTTCGAGACCCGGCGCGCGGAGGCGCGCCAGCGCGGCAAGCTGCGCGGCATCGGCATGGCCTCCGTGATCGAGGTCGCCGGCGGCCCGCACGGCAACCCCATGGAGGAAGGCGCGGAGATCCGCTTCGATCCCGGCGGCACCGCGACCGTTCTCATGGGGAGCCACAACCACGGCCAGGGGCACGAGACGGTGTTCCGGCAATTCGCTCAGGAATTCCTGGGGCTCTCCTTCGACAAGGTGCGCATCGACTATGGCGACACCGACGCGGTCTATCACGGGCGCGGCACCTTCGGCTCGCGAACCATGATGGCCGGCGGGACGGCGTTCAAAGCGGCGGCCGAGAAAGTGATCGCCCGCGGCAAGGAGATCGCCGCGCATCTCCTCGAGACATCGGCACTCGATATCGAATTCTCCGACGGTCGGTTCGCCGTAGGCGGCACCGATCGGGGCATCGACCTCGCCGAGGTCGCCAGGGCGTCCTTCCTGCCGCCGAAGATGCCGAAAGGCATGGAGCTGGGCCTGCAAGGCGGCGCGGTGACGGCGCCCTCGGACGCCAGCTTCCCCAACGGCTGTCACGTCTGCGAGGTCGAGATCGACCCGGAGACCGGCGTCACGCGAATGGTCCGCTACACCGTGGTCGACGACGTCGGACGCGTGGTGAACCCGTTGCTGCTCAAGGGCCAGATCCACGGCGGCATCGCCCAGGGCGCGGGCCAAGCGCTGCTCGAAAACGTGGTCTACGACCGCGAGAGCGGGCAGATGCTGTCGGGCTCCTTCATGGATTACGGCATGCCGCGGGCCGACGACTTCCCGTCCTTCGAGGTCGGGAGCCACGACGTGCCGTGCCGCACGAACCCGCTGGGCGTCAAGGGCGCAGGCGAAGCCGGCACCGTGGGCGCCCTCCCGGCCGTGATGAACGCCGTGGCGGACGCGCTGCTCCCGCTGGGCATCACTCGCACCGATATGCCCGCCAATCCGGAGACGATCTGGCGCGCGATCCAGAGCGCGAAAAAATGAACGGGTTCGCGAGGGCGGACCCGACGCTCCGTTGATTCGGGCGCGGCCATTGCCGCTACCACTCGACGGCACTAGCGTTTAGCGAAGCAGCGCGGCGACCCATCAGTTCCGGAGGCAAGCATGGCCGATCCGATCGCCCTATCCGTCAACGGCAAGGCCCACACGTTCTCCCTCGCGCCGGACACGCCGCTGCTCTACGTGCTGCGCAATGACCTCGAGCTGAACGGAGCCAAGTTCGGCTGCGGTCTCGCGCAATGCGGCGCCTGCACGGTGGTCGCGGACGGCGCGGCGATCCGCTCCTGCATCACGACCCTCGGCGAGGTCGCCGGACGCGAGATCACTACCACCGAGGGTTTGGGAACGGTGGACATGCCGCACCCGCTGCAGAAGGCCTTCATCGAGCTGCAGGCGGCGCAGTGCGGCTACTGCATCAACGGCATGGTGATGAGCGCGAAGGCGTTTCTCGATCAGTCGCCCCATGCCTCGAATGCCGAGATCCGCGACGCGCTCGCCGGCAATCTCTGCCGCTGCGGGACCCACACGCGCATCCTGCGCGCGATCGAGCGGGCCCAGAAGGAGATGGCGCCGTGACCGCTCTCCTCACGCGCCGCGATTTCGCAAAGGCCGCGGGCGCGCTCGTCGTGGCCTTCGGACTCGGGCCGCGTGTGGCATTCGCTCAGGGCGCGGCGCGGCTCCCCGGCAGCCTCGACAACAACCGGCGGCTCGACGCCTGGATCCGCATCGATCCCGAGGGCACCGTCACCGTCTTCACCGGCAAGGTCGAGCTCGGCCAGGGCGCGGTGACCGCGCTCGCGCAGATCGCGGCCGAGGAGCTCGATGTCGCGTTCTCGCGCATCCGCATGATCGCCGGAGACACCGCGCGCACGCCCAACGAGGGCTTCACGTCGGGCAGCCAGTCCATGGAGTTCGGCGGCACCGCGCTCAAATTCGCCGCCGCGGAGGCACGCTCGATCCTCCTGGACCTTGCCGCGCGCAAGCTGAACGCGGCGCCGGAGAGCCTGGCCGTCTCCGACGGCATCATCCGCACGGCCGGCGGCGAGAGCGCCAGCTACTGGACACTATCGCCCGAGGCGGCATTCCAGCGCGAGGTCACGGCCAAAGCGTTCACGAAATCTTCCGACCGCTACAAGATCATCGGCCGAAGCATCCCTCGCCTGGACATTCCCGCGAAACTCACGGGCGGGGCGGCATACGTTCAGGACATGCGGCTGCCGGGCATGCTGTTCGGCCGCGTCGTCCGCCCGCCCTCCTATAACGCGGAGTTGGTCGAGCTGGACCTCGAGCCCATTAATCGAATGCCGGGCGTGGTCGCGACCGTGCGTGACGGCCGTTTCCTCGGCATCATCGCCGAACGTGAGGAGCAGGCCATCGCCGCGCGAGACGCCCTGTCGACGCGCGCGAAATGGACTCAGAAGCCATCGCTGCCCCTGCAGGCGCAGATCCACGAATTCCTGGAATCCCTGCCGAGCCGGCCCATCACGGCGAACTCCGATGCCGGCACCGCCGCTTCGGAGACTGGAGGGCGGCGGACCTTCAGTGCCAAGTACACGCGACCCTATCAGGCGCACGCCTCGATCGGCCCGTCCTGCGCGGTCGCACAATGGCGCGACGGCAAACTCACGGTCTGGTCGCACACTCAAGGCGTCTTTCCGCTGCGCGGCGATCTCGCCAAGGCGCTCAAGCTCGGGAATGACCAAGTCACGGTCACGCACGTGCCGGGATCCGGCTGCTACGGCCACAACGGCGCCGACGACGCGGCGCTCGACGCAGCCCTATTGGCTCGCGCCGCGCAGGGACGGCCGGTCAAGGTGCAGTGGATGCGCGACGACGAGTTCGCCTGGGAGCCCTATGGCCCCGCCATGTCCATGCAGATCGACGCCGCCCTCGACGGCAGCGGCCGGATAGTCGACTGGACTTACCAGGTCTGGACCAACACCCACAGCACGAGGCCCGGCGGCAACGACGGCGTCAACCTGATCGCCGCCTGGCATCTGGCGGACCCGATGAAGCCCGCGAGCCCCGAGGTGATCCCCTTGCCCGCGGGCGGCGGCGACCGAAACGCGATCGCGATCTACGACATTCCCAGCAAACGCATGACGCAGCACTTCATACCGGAGATGCCGATCCGCGTCTCCGCGCTGCGCACGCTGGGCGCTTACGCCAATGTGTTCGCGATCGAATCCTTCATGGACGAGCTCGCGGCCGCGGCGGGGGCCGATCCGCTCGAGTTCCGATTGCGGCACCTCTCGGATCCGCGGGCCAAGGCGGTGCTCGAAGCCGCCGCGAAAGCCGCGGACTGGCGAGCCGGCGCGGCGCCAACCGGAACGCGCGGGCGCGGCATTGGCTTTGCCCACTACAAGAACCACGCCTGCTACGTGGCGGTGGTGGCCGAGGTGGAGGTGGACCGCGCGACCGGCGCCGTGCGCGTCCTCAAAGCGACCTGCGCCGCGGACGCCGGCCAGATCGTGAACCCCGATGGACTCAAGAACCAGATGGAGGGCGGCATCGTCCAGTCCACGAGCTGGACGCTCAAGGAGCAGGTCACATTCGACCGCGAGCGCATCACCAGCCGCGACTGGCAGAGCTATCCGATCTTGACCTTCGCCGAGGTGCCGGAGGTCGAGGTCATGCTGATCGACCGCCCGGGCGAGCCATGGCTCGGAGCCGGCGAGGCGGCTTCGGGCCCGACCGCCGCCGCGATTGCCAACGCGGTGGCGCACGCGACAGGCGCGAGGATCCGCGACCTGCCGTTGTCGCCGGAGCGCGTGAAAGCGGGGCTGAGCTGAGACCTGTCGCGCCTTGTCGCGTTGACACCCCGGAAGGGCCGTCGCTAGCATGCCGGCCAAAGCATAAACCTCGGGGAGCGCGCCTTATGTTTCGCAGATCCTTGCTCGGCCTTTCACTCGTGGCTCTCCTGGGTTTCGGATCGGCGCTTGCCGCGGAAGCGCCCAGCGAGATCAAGCTCGGCACGCTCTACGCGTCCTCGGGCACCTTCGCCAGCATCTCGATGCCGGTGCATCTCGGGTTGAAGCTCTGGATGGACCAGAAGAACGCCGAGGGCGGCGTGTTCGTGAGAGCATTCAACAAGAAAATCCCGCTGAAAATGGTCGAGTACGACGACCAGAGCAACACGGCGACCGCCGCCACGCTCTACAATCAGCTCATCACGCAGGACAAGGTCGACGTTCTGATCTCGGATTCGGGTTCCGTGCTCACCTCGGTCGCGGTGCCGATCGCGCGCGATCACAAGATGCTGCTGATCGACCAGACCGGCACGGGCGCGAAGTTCTTCTCGCCGGACAATCCCTACATCGTGCTGATCGCCGATCCCGTCTCCAGCATCTGGCCGAAGCCGCTGGCGGATTTCTTGACCCATGACGGACCTGGGCTCGGCATCAAGCGCGTCGCCATGATCTACGCGACGAACGATTTCACCGGAACCCAGGCGGCTGCCGTGCGGAAGTTCGTCACCGAGGCGAAAGCCGGCGTCGAGTTGGTGTACGACGAGGGCATTCCGACCGAGACCTCGAACTACACCGTCTACATCAACAAAATCCAGTCGGCGAACCCCGACGCCGTGATCCATCTCGGTTATGCGACCAACGACATCGCCTTCTTGCGGAGTCTCGCCGACAGCGGCGCCCAATTCAAAATGCTGTTCGCGATCTATCCGGGGCTCGAGACCGAGCTTCTGGAAAAGAACGTCGGCGCCAAGGGGCTCGAGCACGTCTTCACTTACGTCCCCTCCAGCGAGCTCGAATACAAGCCCGACTTCGGCATGACGCTCACAGAATACAAGGACGCCTGGCACAAGAAGTATCCCGATGGGAAGGTCGAGTTCGGCTTCAACTCCGTGGCCGGCTACACCACGGGACTGGTGCTCGAGAAGGCGCTCGGCGAGACCGCGAGCCTCGATCAGCTGGATCTGCGCAAGGCGTTCGATGCGGTCTCCGGCAAGCTGAAGACCATCGACGGCCTGTTCGAGATCGATGCCACCGGCGCGCAGATCGGCTCGCTCACTCCGCTCGGCCAGTTGGTGCCGGACGGCAAGGGCAGCATCAAATTCGTCAGCATCTATCCGCACGACACGGCCACGGGCAAGCCGGTCTATCCGGCGCCCTGAAGCGATCCTCGCGGGCCCCGCTCGCCTGACATAGCGGCCGCGCCCGCCGCATGCTCTCGTCTCCGCTCGCGACCGAGATCGTCAACGGGTTGTTCTTCAGCCTGGTCGGCGGCCTCATCTATGGTCTTTACTTCAGCCTGATCGGGCTCGGCCTCAATCTGATCTTCGGCGTCATGCGCATCGTCAATCTCGCGCATGGCGATTTCCTGATGCTGGGCGCCTTCGCCGCCTATTTCGCGTTCGAGTTCCTGAGCGCCTCGCCGATCGTCTCGGCGCTCTTCGTCTTCGCACTGTTCGCGCTGCTGGCGTTTCCGCTCTACTACGCCCTGGTGCCGCGGCTTCTCACCGCGCGCGATCCCGAGATGCTCTCGATCATCCTGTTCTTCGGGCTCTCTCAGGTGATCCAGGCGCTCGCGACGATCTCCTTCGGCACCAGCGAGCACTCGATCCCCGGCCGCGCGCTCGCGGTTGGGCCGATGGCGATCCTCGGCCAGAGCTTTCCCAAGACCTGGGTCATCAGCGCCGGCGTCAGCGCCGTCGCGGTGGTCGGCATCTATCTCTACCTGTATCGGACGCGGATCGGCTATCTCACGCGGGCGGTGATGGTGCATCGCGAGGAAGCCGTGAGCACGGGCATCGACGTCCACCGCGTCTCCGCGATCGCGTTCGGGATCGGCTTGGGGCTCGCGGCGGTCGCGGGCGTGTTCGCGCCGTTCATGCTCAACGTCATCACGCCCGCCATGGGCGTGGACGTCACCATCACGTCCTTTACGGTGATCGTGATCGGCTCGCTCGGCAATCCGCTGGGCACCGTGCTCGGCGGAATACTCTACGGCGTCTCTTATATGGTGATGCAACGCTATCTCAGCTCCTGGGCGAACTTGCTGCCCTACCTCGTGCTGATCGCGGTGCTGCTCGTGCGGCCGAGCGGTTTGCTGGGACGGCAGGTGCGGCGTGCCTAGGCTGCTGCGCCACGTACTCGCCGTGCTCGTGCCGGTAATCGCGGTGCTGGCGGCATTGCCGGCGGTCTACAGCAACCATCTTCTCTTGTTCAATTTCGTCGTGTTCATGGGGCTCGCCCAGGGCGTCAACGTCATCTACGGCTTCACGGGCTATCTGCCCTTCGGCTATGTCGGGTTCTTCGGCACCGGCGCCTACGGATTCTCGCTCATGGTCATGCACCTGCACGCGCCGCCGCTCGCGGCTCTCGCGGTGGCCGGCGCGGCGGCGATGATGCTGGGGCTGCTGCTGACGCCGCTTTTCCGGCTCTCGGGAGCCTATTTCTCCATCGCCAATCTTGCGGCGGCCCTCGCGGTGCTGCAGGTGGTCTCGAATCCGGCGCTGGAGCCGATCACCGGCGGGCCCTACGGGGTCAGTCTCTCGGGCGTGTACGCGCCCGATTTCGCTTATGCGACCGCGCTCGCGATCCTGGCCGCGACCTTGCTCCTGGTGATCTACCTCCGGAACTCCCGCTTCGGTCTCGCGCTTCAGGCGATCCGCGAGGACGCAATCAGCGCGGCTATGGCCGGGATCGACGTGGTGCGCGCGAGGATCATCGCCTGGCTGCTCTCGGCGCTGATCGCGGGCCTCATGGGCGGTGTCTTCGCCTGGTACGTATCGGTGTTCTACGCCGACACCGCCTTCCAGGGCGAGTTCACGATCTTCGCCATCGTCTTCGCGCTGTTCGGCGGCACCGCGACGGTGCTGGGCCCGATCCTCGGCGTCGTCATCCTCTACGGCATCTACAACACCATCGGTATCACGGCGCCGCAGTACTTCCAGCTCATATACGGCTGCCTGATCATGGGCCTCGTGCTGTTTCTGCCCAATGGGCTGACCTCGCTCCTGCGCCGGCGAGGGATCGATGTCCCCTGATGCTCGGCTGCTTCGCGTGGAGGGCCTGGTCAAGCGCTTCGGCGGCTTCAGCGCCCTCGACGGCGTCAACTTCCATCTGAACGCCGGCGAGATCCTAGGCCTGGTCGGACCCAACGGCTCCGGAAAGACCACCTGCATCAACGTGATCACCGGCCTCTACCCGCCGGACGGCGGCAGCGTGCGCTTCGAGGGGCGCTCGGTGGGCGGCCTGCCCTCTCATCGCCTCGCTCATCTCGGCATCAACCGGACTTTCCAGGTGCCGAAGCCGTTCCTGACCCTGACGGTGCACGAGAATATCGAGGTCGCGATCGCCTACGGGCGCAATCCCGCGGGAGCGGTCGACGCCCGTGCGCTGCTCGCGGCCGTCGACCTCGACTCCTCGCGCAACCGCCGCGCGGGCGAGCTCAACAGCGCCCAGCAGAAGATGCTGGATCTGGCGCGCGCGCTCGCCACCGGCCCGAGGCTCCTGTGCGTCGACGAGCTCGCGGCCGGTCTCAACCCCACGGAGCTGGCGCGCGTGGCGGTGAAGCTTCGCGAGCTCGCCCGCACGGGCATCGCGCTCCTGGTGGTCGAGCACCTGATGGGCTTCATCGAGGAGATCACCGACCGCGTGATCGTCTTGAACGCCGGCAAGGAGATTTTCGAAGGCGTGCTTGCCGACGCGATCCGGGAGCCGCAAGTGGTCGAAGTGTTCCTTGGAGCCGACCATGCTGCCGCCTGAGCGCGCGCCGCTGCTCGACGTCGACGCGGTGGAAGCCGGCTACGGGCGCGTGCAGGTGCTGTGGGGAGCGAGCCTCACCGTGCACGAGCGCGAGAGCGTGGTTCTGCTCGGCGCCAACGGCGCGGGCAAGACCACGCTCCTCAGGGTGATTATGGGCTTGCTGCCAGCGTGGCGTGGCGCGGTGCGCTTCGTGGGCGAGGACGTAACCGCGCTGCGCACCGATCGCCGGGTCCGCCGCGGCATGGTCTATATGTCGGAGACCGCTGGGTTCCCCGGGCTCACCATCGAGGAGAACATCCGCATCGGCGCGCAGTTCCTCGATCGCAGAGAGGCGGGCGGGCGCGCCGCGGAGCTCTACGCCGTGTTTCCCGCGCTCGCCGAGAAGAAGCGGGCGCTCGCGAGTAGCCTCTCCGGCGGCCAGCGCAAGATGTTGGGAGTCGCGAAGGCGCTGGCCGGAAATCCCAAGCTCCTGGTGATGGACGAGCCGTCGGCGGGCCTGTCGCCGCTCTTCGTCAACGAGGTCATCCGCGTGCTCCGCGATTTCCGCGCTCAGGGCTTGTCGCTCCTGGTCGCGGAGCAGAACGTCCGGTTCCTCGACCTCGCCGACCGCGTCTATACCCTGGAGGGCGGCCGGATCGGCTTCGCGGGCGGCGTCGCGGAGATGCACGCGAACGACGCGCTGCGGCGGGCCTATTTCGGACTGCGTTGACCGGGTCGGAACCCAGGCTCAACGTCCCGTGAAAACCGGCTTGCGCTTCTCGAGATAGGCGTTGACGGCCTCGCGATGATCGGCGGAGGTGGCGACCACGGCGTAGTGCGACGAGATGAGGTCGAGCGCGCTTCGAAGATCGCTGCGCGCGCCTTCGTACACGGCCCGTTTGATGAAGCGGGCGGAGAGCGGCGGCCCGCTGGCGATCTTCTCGGCAAGCGCGCGGGTGACGGCCATGAGCTCGGCATCCGGCACGACCTTGTTGACGAGGCCGATGCGCTCGGCCTCGCGCGCGTCGATGATGTCGCCGGTCCAGAACAATTCCAGCGCTTTGGCCGTGCCGACCAGCCGCGGCAAGAGCCAGGCTCCGCCGGCGCCCGGTACCAGTCCGACCTTGACGTAGGTCTCGCCCAGCCGCGCGCTCTCGGCGGCGATGCGCAGGTCGGCCATGAGCGCGAGATCGAGGCCCGCGCCGGTCGCCGCGCCGTTGATGGCGGCAATCACGGGCTTGTCGAGCGCCTCCATCGCCAGCGGGATCTTGTGCACATGGCGCTCGAGCTCGGTCTTGCGCTCGAGGGGAGTGAGATCGCCGCGCTTGCGCATCTCGCCGATGTCGCCGCCGCTGCAGAAGGCCTTGCCGGCGCCGGTGAGGATCACCACCGAGACCGCGTCGTTGCGTCGACATTCCGCCAGCGCCTCGGCCCAGGCATCGATCATCTCCCAGGTGAACGCATTCATGCGCTCGGGGCGATTGAGCGTGATGGTGGCGATACCGCCATCGATCTCGAAGCGGATGCTGTCGGTCATGTCCCTATCTCCTCAAGCGGTGCGCGCTATCGGCAAGATCGGCCGCCGGGTGCCCCGCGCCAGCAAGCTTCCGATCAGGACGAGATTGCCGATGTTGAAAGCGACGCCGGCGGCAAAGGCGGGTTTGTAGTAGGCGAACCAGTCATAGATCGCGCCGCCCATCCAGGCGCCGAGCGCCATGCCCAAGAGGCCGAACAGCAGGACGGTCCCGATGCGCCATCCGGCCTCGCTTGCCGGAAACAGGTCTCGCACCGTCAGCACGTAGCTCGGAATGATACCGCCGAAGCCCACCCCGAATGCCGCCGACACCGCGTAGAGCCCGACTAGATTGTCGACGAAGAGATAGCACGCGAGGAACACCGCCTGGGCAAGAGAGCCCACCATGATGGTCTTGAGTCCGCCGATGCGGTCGGACATGCGCCCCCAGATCATCCGGCTCAGAAACGCGGCCACCAGCAAGAGAGTCAGCATCTCCGTGCCGCGAGCCGGCGCGTAGCCGAGGTCGCTGCAGAATGCGACGAGATGCGCCAAGGGCAGAGCCATCGGAACGCAGCAACAGACGATGGCGGCGCACAGCACGGCTTGGACGGCGTTGGACGCGAATTCCGGCGGGCGGCCCGTCCCGTGCGGCCCACGGACCGGCGCGGACGCCGCGGGCACGGGCGGCCGATGACGCAGCATGAGACAAAGCGCCGGAACCACTGCCAGAACGAGCGCGCCATACCAGAAGAGCGTGGTGCGCCAGCCCACGCGGTCGAGCGCGAAGCGGAACACCAGAGGCCAGCAGGCACCGGCGATCTGCTGGCCGCTGGCCACGATCGCGAGCGCCGTGCCACGCCGCGCATGAAACCAGCGGCTGGTATTGGCCATCAGGGGCGCGAACAGGCCGGCACCCCCGAATAGGCCGATCATGACGCCGTATCCGATATAGAGCTGCCACTCGGCGCCGCCGCTGGCCACCATGGCGCCGGCGCCGATCATGATCGAGCCCAGAAGAGCCGTCCACATGGCGCCAACGCGATCCGCCCACCAGCCCATGAAGATGCCGCCCACGCCGATTCCGATATAGGCGAACGAGCTCGCGAGCGACGGCACCGAGCGCGCGGAGCCGAGATCCGCCGCCATGGGCTTCAGCGCCACCGCGATCAGATATGGCGCGCCCCAGCCGATCGAGATGACGAGCATCGACACCACGGCGATGCGCCAGGACGCCGCGCTCTCGATGATGACGCCCTCCCGTTGCCGCGGCGCTTGATCGGGCATGATGCTCCTTTGGTCAGCGCTCTCGCGTCTCTTGAACCATGAGTGCGTCGACCACCGCAACTCCCTCGCCGTCCGCGCCAACGATGACGGGATTGAGGTCGATTTCGCGAATCCGGTCGCGGAAATCCCACGCCAGTCGGCCCAGCATGACCATGAGCCTCGCCAGCGCCGCGTGATCACGCGCCGGACGACCGCGGTGCGCTTGCATCATACGCCCACGATCCAGACGGTCGATGAGCCGCTCGGCCTCGGCCTCATCGATGGGGAGCGGCGTCATGACTCGATCCGCCACGAGCTCGGCGTCGACCCCGCCACGCCCGAGCAGGAGCATCGGGCCGAACGTGTCGTCGCGGTTCACGCCCAGCAACAGCTCGAGGCCGGGCTTCGCCATCGCCTCGACGAGAACGCCGTGGATGCAGGCGTTCGGAACCGCGCGCCGCGCATTCGCGAGAACGGTCTCGTAGGCGGTCCTCACCGCGGCGTCATCGGTCAGGCCCAGCGCCAGCGCGCCCGCGTCGGTCTTATGGGGAATTTCCGGAGACTGTACCTTGAGCGCCACGGGAAACCCGATCTCGGCCGCCGCCCGAGCCGCCTCGTCGACGCTGGCCGCAAGCCGACGCTCAGGCACCGCGATACCGTAGTCACCGAGGATCTCGAACGCTTCCGATTCGGTCAGCGTGTCGCCGACCCGGTCGAGCCGGCGGGCCGCCGCGACGTAGCCCGACGCCGGCTCGGTGAGCGTCGCCTCGGGCCGCGAGTCGGTCTCCGCAGCGCGGACGCGTTCCGCGAGCAGATAGAGCGCACGAGCAACGCCGCGCATGCTGGTGTAGAGCGGCACGCCGACGGCATCGAGCTCCGCGCGTGCGGACTCGGCGGGTAACGGATAGGTGTAGAACAGGATCGGCTTGCGGGACCGGCCGGCGATCTCTTTGAGCCGAGGCCGCTCGCTCGAGAGCCGCGTGTCCGCGGCAAGAGAGCTCGCGACCACGATCGCGTCGATCTCGTCGCTCGCTTCCAGCGCCTCGAGCGCGCGCACGCGGAAATCCGTGCCGATCGCTTGCCCCGTGATGTCGATGGGATTGCCGGCGGCGCCGTAGCTCGGCAGGAAAGCGCGGATCTTTGCCTGCAGGCCAGCGCTGAATTCCGGCACGAGAAGACCGTTGGTCTCCAGCGTGTCCGCGAGCCATCCGCCGACGCCGCCCGAAATCGTGATGACGCCCGCGCGCGTGCCCTTCGGCTCCGGACAGAGTGCCGCGGCGGCGGCAACGTCGAGCATGTCATCCTGATCATCGCCGCGGATCACGCCGTAGCGTCGGAACACCGCCTCGTAGGCCGCATCGGAGCCGGTCAGGCTCGCCGTGTGCGATATGGCCGCCCGGCGCGCCGCCGCCGAGCGGCCGATCTTGGCGACCACGATGGGCTTGCCGAGGCGGAGCGAGCGCCGCGCCATCGCGATGAACTCGGGTCCGCGCCGAACCTGCTCCACGAACATCAGCACGACGCCGGTCTGCGGGTCGTCCAGCAGGAACTCGCCGGCATCGACGATGTCGAGGTCGGCCTCGTTTCCGGTGTTGACGACGTAGCTGAACGGCAATCGACGCTGGAGTCCTCGGTTGAAGAACGCAAAAGCGAGGCCGCCGCTCTGCGAGACGACGGCGATGCGCCGCGGCGCCACGGCCTCGCGCAGTCGTGGCAAGACGGCGAGATCGACCGCCGGCGTGAAACTCGCCACCAGCGAAAGGCCCACATTCATGAGCCCGACGGCGTTGGGGCCCGCCACCATCATGCCCGTACGCCGCGCGATCTCGCGGATGCGCGACTGGAGCTCGCGTCTGGCGCCGCCTTCCTCGGCAAACCCGGAGCTGAAGATGTAGGCCGCGCGCACGCCCGCCGCGGCGCACTCCTCGAGCACGCCCGCCACCGCGTCCGCAGGGATCGCGATCAGCGCGAGGTCGACGGCCTCCGGCAGCGCGGCGATCGTGGGATAAGTGGCGCGGCCGAGGATCTCGCCGCCCCTGGGGCTCACGAGAAAGATCCGGCCGGAATAGCCGCAATTGAGGAGCTGCGCGGTGATGCGGCCGCGGACATGGCCGGTGTCGCCGGAAGCGCCGATCACCGCCACGGAGCGGGGACGAAACAACGCGGAGAGATCGCGCCGCTCGCTGCCCGGGAAGCTCATCTCAGCGCTGTGCGAGGAAAGGCCAGATGCCGTCCGCGCCCTGGCTGGCCGCCAAACGGCCAAGCTCCAGCGCCCAGGCGCTCTCGACGCCAAACTCGTCGCGCCACGACCACAAGCGCCGCGTCAGCTGATGCAGGCGATGCTCATGGGTGAACCCGATGGCGCCATGAACTTGATGCACGATGTCGGCCACCTTGCCCGCGGCCTCGCCGACACGAAGCTTCGCCGCGCCCGCGGCAAAGGCGAGATCGCCGGCGCCTGCTGCGACTGCCGAGGCGACCGCGACGCCGGCGGCGGCCACCTGCTCCGCCGCCAGCGCCAGCTGCTGCTGGATCGCCTGGAACTTGCCGATCGGGCGGCCGAACTGCACGCGGTCGCCGGCGTAGGTCACCGCAAGCTGCAGCGCCTCTTCGAGGGCCCCCGTCATTTGCGCCGCCCGAAACAACGCCCCAAGCCGGTAGACCACGGCGGCATCGGCATCCATGGGAGCGCCGGCAACCGACCGGGCATCGAGCTTGAGCTCCAACGCGATATCGTCCCGCGGCTCGCCGGCGAGGTTCTTGCCCTGCTTGATCATGGCGCCTACCGGCGCGACCAGGGCCACCGCCACGCTGGTGGACACCACGAGACCCCTGGCATTGCTGGCCCAAGGCACGCTGCGGGCCGTGCCCGAGAGCTGCCAGTCGGCGCCCATGCGGCGCAGCTCGAGATGGTCCTCCGGTCCCTCCACCGCCAACGCGAGCGGCCCTTCCGGCGGAGCCAATCCGACGCGGTTGGCGAGCCAGCGCGCCAGCATCGTCTCCGCCACCGGCAGCGGCACGGAATAGCGGCCGGCCGCGCGCAGCACATCGACGGCATCGCCGAGCCCGTCGAGCGCGCCGCCGGACGTACCGCCGAGCGCATCGAGAAAGCCCGCCTCCGTCACCGCGGTCCAGAGCTCCGCGGGCCACGTGCCAGCCTCGGCGGCGTTCACAACGTCGGGCGTGGCCAGATCGGCAAATAGGCGCTCCGCCGCGTCGGAGACGAGAGTGTCGGTCATCGGAGACCGAGGCCGCGAGCGATGATGCCGCGCAGGATCTCTCGCGTACCGCCGCGCAGGGTAAAGGACGGCGCGTGCAGCACGGCCTCGGCGAGCGTCTCCTCGAACCGGTCGTTGCCGCCGCTGCGCGAGCCGCGCGGCGCCAAGAGCCGGAGGAGCTCGGGGATTTCGCGCTCGAAACTATTGCCGAGATCCTTCACCAGCGCCGCCTCGAGATTGGGCATCTCGCCCGCCTGCAACATACCCGCAACGGAGAGCGACATGCGCCGGAGCGTCCAGAGGTGGGCGGTGAGGCGTCCCAATGCCTCGGCCGCGCGCGGATCCGGATTGGCGCCGACCCGGCGCGCGAACTCGACCAGAAGGCGGAACGTGCTGACGAAGCGCTCGGGCCCCGAACGCTCGAAGGCGAGCTCGCTGGTCACCTGCTGCCAGCCCGCGCCTTCCGTGCCGACCAGGCGATTTAACGGCAGGAACACGTCGTCGAAGGTCACCTCGTTGAAATCGAGATTGCCCGCGAGGTTCTTGATCGGGCGGATGGTGACGCCCTTCGCCTTGAGGTCGACGATGAACTGAGACAAGCCGGCATGCCGGTCGCCGTCGGCGGACGAAGTGCGGCAGATCGTGATCGCGTAGTGCGAGCGATGCGCGTGGCTCGTCCAGACCTTGCGCCCGTTGAGACGGAACCCGCCGTCCGCCTTGTCGGCGCGCGTGCGGATCGAGGCGAGGTCGGAGCCCGAATCGGGCTCGCTCATGCCGATGCAGAAGTAGCATTCGCCCTTGGCGATCGCCGGCAGGAACTCGAGACGTTGCTCTTCCGTGCCGAAGCGCAGCAGCAGCGGCCCGCTCTGCCGGTCGGCGATCCAATGCGCCGCCACGGGCGCGCCCGCCACCAGCATCTCCTCGGTCGCGACGTAGCGCTCCAGCATGCTGCGCTCCTGGCCGCCGTATTTCTTGGGCCAGGTCATGCCGATCCAGCCGCGGGCGCCGATCGCGCGACTGAACTCCGGCGAATGGTTGGTGGCGAAATCTCCCGCGGGCGCCCAGAGCCCGCTCGCCCGCGCGTCCGCTAGGAATGCACGGACCTCCTTGCGCAACGACTCGCAGGCGGGCGGCAGAGCGACAGGATCGAAGCGGAAGGCGATGGGCACGGGCGACCAAGCCGGATTGCTGGGAGGCGGATCGTATCGACGCCCCCGAATCGGGTCAAACCGGCCGGTCCGTCGCTCGGGCTAGAGATGGACTCCGCGGTCGAGAATGATCGCCGTGTACTCGCGATAGCTCATGCCCAGCTCCTGCGCGCGGGCAAGGCGGGCGAGCGCGATCTCCCGGCCAGGGGTCTTCCACGCGCGGCGATGCGCGCGGCGCCAGCAGTATCCGCTCCAGCTGAGGCCCACCTCGTCGAGCGGAGGGCCCTGATTGTGGCCAATGTCGGCTGGCATCTATCGTTATCCCTCTAACGGAGAAGCTCACCTCTAACGGAGAAGCTCGCACAATCTTCAAGCAAATTGGATGCCAGCGAACACAACCAATCGCTGCAATTCCCACGGGAACATAGCTAACGGGTTCTCAATCATCTACTGTTAACGTCTGGTCCGTCGCGCCCTTGGCACCATTGGGCCTTTACACGTGATGCTCAGCCTCGCCGACTGGACACGCACTGTCGACGCCTTGCCCGAGCCCGCAGCATTGGTCGGCGGCGCGTCCGCCGTCATCGAAACGGTCAATGCGGGTTTTGCCAGTTTATTCGATTGCACGGCGGAGACGCTTGTCGGCAAGGAGCTCGCTTTCTTGTGCGATGACGCCGATCGCTCTGCACTCCTGAGCGCGGTCGCCAGCACCTCAGAGCCGAGAACCATCGAGATCCGTATGGCCCTGAAGGAGAATGCCGGACGGACGCTGGCCCTGAGTCTCGGAACGCCTTCTGACGGAGGCCGTCGCCTCGTGCTCGCGCGCGAGGTCAATGCGGAGGATCGCTCGCAACGGCAGTTGCTGCAGTATTTTCGGGACGCCATCGACAGCGTTGGGCATCTGGTGGCGATCTTCGACGCGAACGATCGCATGATCGCGCACAACCGCAATTACCGCGAGGGTTATCGCGTAGGAGACAGGGACCTGCCGCCGGACGTAACGCTGGAGGGCAAGACCTACCGCGAGTGCATGGAGCTTCGGGCGAAATACAAGTTGCACCGCGAATTCCTGGATCAGCCTGCGAAGTTCGTCCAAGACCGCATGCGCCAGCACCATCAGGACACCGACCAGACGATCACGCTCGCGAATGGGCAAACTCTCAAAGTCGAGAAGCGCAGTCTTCCGGATGGGGTGCGCGTCATCGTCGGAACCGACATAACGGAGATCGCCGAGGGCGAGCGAAAGCGACGGGACCTCGAAGCTCAGCTGCACCACTCGCAGAAGCTCGAGGCGCTCGGCACGCTGGCGGGCGGCATCACCCACGACCTCAACAATACGCTCGTCCCGATCGTGGCCTTGAGCAAAGCCATGGCCCGGCGCCTGCCCGAGGGCTCGCGCGACCGCGCGAGCGTCGATCTCGTCATACAAGCAGCCGACCGCGCCCGCGATCTCGTGGGGCGGATCCTGACGTTCTCGCGAAAGCAATCGGTCGAGCACAAGCCCGTGGATCTGGGCGAGGTCGTCGCCCAGGGCATCAAGCTGCTGCGCTCGCTGGTTCCCACGACGATCGATCTCGCGTCCGAGCTCGCCCCGGTGCCGCTGGTGATGGGGGACTCCGGTCAGTGCTATCAAATCCTGGTGAACTTGGTCTCCAACGCTTCGCGCGCGATCGGCAGCGCCCCGGGCGCCATTACCGTGCGCCTGGCACGCGATACCGAGGCCGACGGCGTCGTGCTCGCGGTCGAGGATTCCGGCTGCGGCATGGACGAGGCGACGCAGCGGCGCATCTTCGAGCCGTTCTACACGACCCGCAAAGTCGGCGAAGGCACCGGCCTCGGCCTCTCGGTGGTCCATGGAATCGTCACGAGCTACGGCGGCCGCATCGACGTGAAGAGCGCCCCAGGCCAGGGCACGACCTTCACGATCCATTTGCGGCGAGCACCCGAGACGGCCGTGCAACAGGCACCCGCCGCCTGATCGGCCGCGGCAGCGCTCAGGGGAATTCGGCGATCCCATAAAAGCGGGCGGCATTTCCGCCCAGCACCCGCTCGCGGCTTGCCGCGTCGAGCGAACGAAGCAGCGCCGCCGTCGCGGTCCACCAGCGATCATAGCCTCCGGCACGCTCGACCACCGGCCAATCGCTGCCCCAGATCAAGCGATCGGCGCCGAAGCAGTCGAGAAGGTGGTCCGTGTAAGGACGGAGATCCGTCGCGGTCCAAGCCGCGCCGGCTTCCGTGACGAGACCCGAGAGCTTGCACCACGCGGCGGTCTCCCCTGCGATCGCGCGCATGTCGGCGGCCCACGGCTCGCGCTCACCGGCGCCGATCCGCGGCTTGGCCGCGTGATCGACGACGAGCTTGAGCCCTGGATACCGATCGAGGAGCCTGCGCAGGTTGCCCAGATGCCTCGGCTGCACCAGCGCGTCGAAACACAGCCCGAGATCGACGACCGCGCGAAAGGCCGGCTCGAAGAGGGCATTCAGCATCCAGTCCGTATCGGGAATATCCTGCATCATCGGCCGGACGCCGCGCAGCAGCGGATTTCGCGCCAAGCGCTCGAGCCGGCGAGGCGCATCGCGCGCCTCGAAGTCGATCCAGCCGACGACCCCCTTGGCGACGCCGACACTTTCGCCAGCGGCTCCCAGCAGAAACTCCGTCTCGGCCTCGGTTGGAGCCGCTTGAACCAGTATCGTGCCGTCGATTCCGGCGGCGACGAGATGCGGCCTTAGATCATCGATACTGAAATCCCGATAAATGGGCGCGAGTTCCGGTGTGAGCCAACCATAGTCGCCGCGGGCGAGGCGCCAGACATGCTGGTGCGCGTCGATCCGCATCAGGGTTTTCCGCCCGGCAGCGGAGCTTCCGGCGCGATGAGCCCGGAGTCTCGCAGCGCCCGCCAGAAATCGCCGGGGATCGGGTGCGCCGCGAAGCGGAGATTCGCCTCGACCTCGGCCGGATTGCGCGCGCCCGGCAAGATCGTCACGATTGCGGGATGACCGAGCGGAAATTGCAGCGCCGCCGCCTGCAAGGGCACATTGAAGGCGGCGCAGACCGCGGTCATCGCCCGCACGCGTTCGAGGATCGCCGGCTCCGCCGGACGATAGTCAAAGGTCGCGCCCGCGATCGCACCGCGGGCGAGAATGCCGGAGTTGTACGGCCCGCCCAGGATCACGCGTGCGCCGCGGCGCTCGCACGCGGGCAAGAGCTCCGACAGCGCCGACTGATCGATCAGCGTGTAGCGCCCGGCCAAGAGAAAGCCGTCGAAATCGCTGTGCCTCAATGCGTCGAGGCAGACGCGCCAATCGTTGACGCCAAGACCGATAGCGCCGATGGTGCCGTCGGCCTTGAGGCGCGCGAGCGCACGATAGGCGCCGTCCATCGCCTCGTGAAACCGCGTCGGCTGGGCCTCGGGACCATGGGTGAAGACATCGATGTCGTGAATGAGCGCGATGTCGATCCGCGCGAGACCCAGACGTTGCAGACTGTCCTCGATCGAGCGAAGCGCACCGTCGTGAGAATAATCGAACCGCTGCCGGAACGGCAGCACGCCGACATACCCATGCTGATCCCGAGGCGCGGCTCGATCGGCGGTCAACAGCCGGCCGACCTTCGTCGACAGCACGAAGCCCGCGCGGCCGATGCCGCGAAGCACTGCACCCACGCGATGCTCGCTGAGCCCATTGCCATAGTGCGGCGCGGTGTCGACATAGTGCACGCCGAGCGCGAGCGCTCGGCGCACAGTCTCCATCGCGTCTTCCTCGCTGACAGGCGCAAAGAGGTTGCCGAGCGGCGCGGTGCCGAGCCCGATCGGCCCCAGCTCCAGAGCGCCGAAGCGTCCCGCCGACGCCGTCACGGCGGCACCACTCCCTTGGTCACGAGGATGTTGCCGTAGAAACGCCGCTCCCCCGTCACCACGACGGCGAAAGCCCGGCGGGCACGCTCGTAGAATTCGTTTCGCTCGAGCGTCGCGAGGCGCACGTGAGTCCCAGAGACGCCGTCAACGATCGCCTGAAACTCGCAGACCGGCGGCGGCACGGCACCGGGATCGCCGACGACCGCCATCACCGAAGCGGGCGTGCCCGTGAAAGTATCGAGCGGCAACAGAGACAGGACGGCGGCCAGGACCGCCGGCGCTCCCGCGCCATCGACGCGGATCAAGCGCCGAGCGGTCGCGGCAACAGGAAAATTCGCGTCGACAATGCCGATCTCGTCGCCGTGGCCCATGGCGGCGAGCGCATGGAGGAGATCAGGCCCGAGGAGCGGATCGATGCCTTTGAGCATGGCGCCTCCGCCCTGACTCAGCTCGCGATGAGCGCGGCGCCCGCCGCCTCGAGCGCATCGAGCACGCTCGCGCCGAGACTTGCGGGCGCCGGCTCGAGCGGCGGGCGCACCGCGAGCCATCTGGGGTCGCCGGAGTGCGCCCCGATCACCGCTTTCATCGTCGCGATGAAGGGATGACCGTCGAGTGCTTGGACCGCTTTCCGCACGATGCCGTCGAGCACGGCGGCCTCACTGGGGTGTGCCTCGACGAGTGAGATCAGCGTGGGGGTCATGACATTCGCCATGCCGCTGATCGCGCCGGCGCCATTCTTGCCGCGCGCCTTCAGAATGCTGTTCTCGTCGCCGACGAACACGTCGAGGTCGGGCAGCGCGTCGAGGTAAGCCGACGTGAGCGGCCAATCGGCGCTGCTGTCCTTGATGGCCACGACCACGCCGGGGAACGCATCGGCGAGGCGCCGGACCAGCCCTGGGGCCAGCGTGACGCCGGTGTGGAACGGAAAGTTGTAGAGGCAGACTTTCGGGACGCGGACGCCGGGCGTGGCGCCCAGCCACTCGATCACCGAAGCGAAGTGCCGATAGATGCCCTCCTCGCGGGCATCCTTGGGATAGAAGGGCGGCAACGCGAGCACGGCCGCAGCGCCTTGGCGCGCGGCGTGGGCGCTGAGCGCCGCCGTGGTCGGGACATCGCAGCAGCCGACCGCTGGAATCAGCCGATCGGGCGGAATTCCCGCGGCGATCACAGCCTCGAGCGCGGCCATGCGCTCGTCGGCCGAGAGCGCCGTGCCTTCGCCGGTGGTGCCGAAGAGGCTGATGCCGCGGCAGCCCGCTTTGAGCAGCGCTCGGCAATGGCGAACAAGCCGTGGAACGTCGACGGCCGACCGGTCGTCGAAAGGCGTCAGCGCGGCGGGCCAGACGCCGCGTAGCGATGATGCGGCAGGCATCGGTTGAGTTCCTATCTTTACAAGACCCTATGTTGGCACGCCCGTTTTGCAATGGATACCGGATTGGAATAACGTTTGCCGGCACAAGCAGCTGAGCTGCACGACCAATATCGTTTGGGGAGGAAAGCATCATGAAGGATCGCAACCAGGGGCCGTCGGCGCTTTCGCGGCGCAGCCTTTTGAAGGCGGGCGCGAGCGCCGCTGGCATCGCGGCGATCGGCTCCGTGGCCGGGACCGCGCCCAGTGCCTTCGCGCAGAGCGGCTTCGACTGGAAGCGCTTCAAGGGCGAGCATCTCGAGGTATCGCTCACGCTCGGACCACGCGGCGAGCTCCTGCAGAAATACCGGAAGGAGTTCGAGGACCTCACGGGCATGACGGTGGGCGACGAGCAGGTGCCGGAGCAGCAGCATCGCCAGAAGGTCGCCATCGAATTCACCTCGGGGAATACCAGCTTCGACGTGGTGACCGTCGCCTACCACGTGCAGAAGCAGCTCTACGGCCGCGGCAAGTGGCTGGTCGACGTCCGCGATTACATCAAGGATCCCAAGCTCACGAGCCCCGAATTCGACTTCGCCGATTTCGCCAAGGGCGCGACGGACTATGCGACCCAGAAGGATGGACGGCTCGACACGCTGCCGCTCAACCTCGACTACTTCGTGATCTACTGGAACAAGGAGCTGTTCGCTGCCAAAGGCGTCAGTTATCCCAAGTCATTCCCGGAGATCATCGAGGCCGCCGCCAAACTCAACGATCCCAAGGCCGGCATTGCTGGCTGGCTCATGCGCGGGCTCAAGAACGCCAACCTGCCGCCTTACCTGACGTTCCTGCTGGGCTATGGCGTCGACAGCATCGACCCCGATCTCACCATCCACATGGACGGGCCCGAGGCGATCGAAGCCGCCAAGATCTATCAGAAGCTCGACAAGGAATACGCGCCGCCGGGCGTTACGGGCTTCAACTGGAACGAGTGCCAGTCGAACTTCCTGCTCGGCAAGGGCGCGATGTGGCTCGACGGCATCGGCTTCGCGCTGCCGCTCGAGGACCCCAACAAGTCCAAGGTGGTCGGCAAGGTCGGATACGGCGTGATCCCGCCAGGACCGAAGGCGCAGCGCTCGCCGCTCTTTGGCGACGGCATCGGCATCTCCGGCTCGAGCAAGAAGAAGGAAGCCGGCTGGCTCTACTGCCAATGGGCCACCAGCAAGATGATGGCGCAGCGGCAGGTCGAGGGCGCCTATGGCGCTCCCGGTCGCAGCTCGGCCTATCAGGCCGCCATGAGCTCGCCGAACCTGAAGGCGCCCAAGGAATGGCTCGAGTGCATGATCGAGACCATCAAGATCGCGCGCGCGGGCCTGCCGGACATCGTGGCGGTGACCGAGTTCCGCGACACCTATGGCGTGGCGCTCACCAACATGATCACCGGCGCCGATCCCGCGACGGAACTCAAGAAAGCGACCGACGCGTTCAGACCGGTTCTGATCAAGACCGAGAAGGGCTGATCGCCGGCGATGACGACCTGGGCGACGCTGCCCGGAAGCAGAGCCGGAGCTCGGGACTCCGGCTCGTTCTGGCTACGCGTCGCCCGTGTCGTCGGCGCCGGACAACGGCGCCCCTACGTGCTGTTCGTGCTGCCGGCCATGGCGATTATCGCGGCCGTCATCATCTTTCCCTGGTTCTTCACGCTCTTCATGAGCGTCCACGACTGGAAGATCACGCAGTCGCGGACCTTCGTCGGCCTGGATAATTACGCGCAGCTGTTCGGCGACGAGCGCTTCCAATGGGCGCTGCTGCGCACGCTCTATTACACGCTGCTCGCCGTGCTGGCGCCGCTCATCCTCGGCACGCTGGCGGCGCTGGTGTTTCACCGGAAATTTCCGCTGCGCGGATTTTTGCGCGGCGTGTTCATCCTGCCGATGATGGCGACGCCGGTCGCGGTGGCGCTGGTCTGGACCATGATGTTCCATCCGCAGCTCGGCGTGCTCAACTACCTCCTGAGCCTTGTCGGCATCCCGCCGCAGCTCTGGGTGTTCGATCCCGGCACGGTGATCCCGAGCCTCGTGCTGGTGGAGACTTGGCAGTGGACGCCGCTGGTCATGCTGATCGTGCTGGGCGGGCTCGCGTCGCTCCCGACCGAGCCCTACGAGGCGGCGCAGCTCGACGGTGCCTCCGCCTGGCAGACCTTCTGGCGTATCACTTTCCCCATGGTGCTGCCGTTCCTGATGGTGGCGGCGATCATCCGCACTATCGACGCGGTCAAGGCCTTCGACATCATTTTCGTGATCAGCCAGGGCGGGCCCGGCACCGCATCCGAGACGCTCAACATCTTCCTCTATCTGCAGGCCTTCGCCTTCTACAACATCGGTTACGCGTCGGCGGTGGTCGTGGTGTTCTTCGCGCTCATCATCGCGCTCTCCCTTGCCCTCCTCTATGTCCGGCAGAGAAGCAAATGGTCGCCCTGACCGCGGCTCAGCACTCAGGAAGGACGAGGCGTCGCCTGAGGCGGATCGCGAACCGCGTCGCGTTCGGGCTTGCGGTTTTCGTGATTGTCTCGCCGGCGATCCTGGTCTTTCTCTGGATGCTCTCGCTGTCGTTCAAGCCCGAGATCGAGAACATCGCCTATCCCCCGATCTTCATTCCGGAGCATCCGACCCTCGCCAACTTCGCGCGCGTGTTCGAAGCCAGCCCGTTCGGGCTTTATCTCGTCAACAGCCTGATCGTCACCGGCAGCGCGACGCTGCTGGCAATCGCAGTGGGCGTGCCCGCGGGCTATGGCATCGCCAAGGCCAAGGCCTATCGCCTCGCGGTGCTGGTGCTGATCGCGCGCATCACGCCGAACCTCTCCTACCTCATCCCGCTGTTCATCCTGTTCCAGATGCTGGGCCTCACCGGCACGCTCTGGCCGATGGTGATCACCCACCTCGTCATCACCGTGCCCATCGTGGTCTGGGTGATGATCGGATTTTTCGAGACGCTGCATCCCGATCTCGAGGAAGCCGCACTGATCGACGGCGCCACGCTCTGGCAGGCATTCCGATACATCGCACTGCCGCTGTCGCGGCCGGGTGTCGTCGTGGCGGCGATCCTCGCCTTCATCTTCTCCTGGAACAATTTCATCTTCGGCGTTGTGCTGGCGGGCCGCGAGACCCGAACACTACCGGTCGCGGTCTACAACGTGCTCACCTTCGAGCAAATCTCCTGGGGCCCGCTCGCCGCCGCGGCCCTGCTGG
>Ga0209415_10004568_pt1 | contig 25286 bp, 25 predicted proteins | sample PeaSoiSIISIP2007_FD_187696 | JGI IMG/M metagenome (GOLD analysis project Ga0209415, IMG submission 187696) | Peat soil microbial communities from Weissenstadt, Germany - SII-SIP-2007 (SPAdes) (version 2) | ecosystem: Environmental > Terrestrial > Soil > Wetlands > Peat | place: Germany... | reverse complement strand
GTCCCAAACTTGAGACCGTGGGGCCGTGTCAAACACGGGCCTGGTTTTCCAGGTAGCAGACCCCCAGGCTGCGCATGGTCTTGACGACCAGAAAGTTGAATTCGTTGGTGTCGGTGCAGCCGCCGGTAAAGGCGATTCCCTCGCAACGATTCACTGTGTGTCCCATCGCGTCTTTTTCGACAAACGTCTGGTCGCGCGACGTCTTCACGCGCTGGGCGATCTCGCTGAGCGCATCGTCCCAGGAAATATCTTCCCAATCGGTCCCGCCCGGCCGGCGCACCTGTGGCTTCAGCAGGCGGCGCTCATTCAAAATGTCTTGTTCGAGAGACGCGCCCTTTGGGCAGAGCGTCCCGCGGTTGATCGGATGGTCTGGATCGCCCTCGACGTGGATGACTTGCGGTGTGACGTTCTTGGCTTTGTCGCCGAGCGTGTAAATGATAACTCCGCAGCTTACCGAGCAGTATGGACACGTTGAGCGCGTCTCGGTCGCTCGGGCGATTTTGAGCTCACGGAGTTCCGCATAGGCGGGCTTCAAATCGAAGCCGAAAACGGTTGCCGCCGCGCCTCCGATGGTTGCGACCTTCAGAAAGTTCCGGCGAGTCGTCTCCATTTCGTGAGCCTCCCATCCTGTTTTTCAGCGCGGCAATCCAGAAGCCGCAGTCCCTGCCAAGCCGGTGAATGTGACAAAAAACCGGGTCATCCGGTTGCACGGAAACGACAAACATTCACGATGCTGTAACATTTCGCCTGAACACAATTCGTTGGAAGACTGACGGTGGAAGGAATTCCGGGGACCGGGAGAAGCCATTGAAACTCCCGCTGAGCAGGCAGGATTTTCATCCAAGACCGGCGATCTGTCAATTTGATTCGGAAGTATGTACCTTACGCAAAGGAGTTAAAATGAATCCTAAAACTTGTATGTATTTTCTACATAGCAAAATTATGGAGTGGGCTGATCGGAGAGTCGAGCAATTGAGGCTCGGATTGCCGCAAGACGGTTATGAGACGCTGGACGAACTTTTGGCAGGCGGTTCTTTACCTCCTCTGGATCAAGCAAATTTTTCTGAATCAAAGCCCCTTCAATAGCTGCAATGAGCGTTTGAGTATCTTCAAGTTCTGCGACGATGTTTTCTAAGATTTGTTTCAAGCTCATAAAATCTCCTTAATGGGGTTTGCAATCAACGGAACATTGATTACAGATCAAAGCCACGGCCCGAATCCCTAAAGCTTTACGCCAACACTATGTAGTGCGGTAAGTAAAGCATGACACCACTCTCAAGAACCTTCGCTTGCCAGACGATGATTACCCTGAGAGGGCCGAGTGTTTTATTTCTCATGGCTGTCTCCTTTCCGCGACCGGAGGCCGCGTGCGGCTATACACAGCGCGGTGGCGGAGAAGTTTCATCGGGAAACAGCCGTGGCTCGATTTTGATTGTAGATTAAACACTTGTATATGTGAGAGTTAGGTGTCTATATAAACACCTATGAATTCCCTACCAAAGGCTAATTGTGTACTTGACAAACGTGTGCGTCAAGTATAGAATTAGCCCATGAATAAGAAGCGATATCAACTCACCAAGTCCGAAGTCATTGATAGCATTCCTTCGGCGTGTTCCGATGAACTAGCCGCTGTCGAGTTCATGGAAAGCCAGAGATGGGGTAAGACTCCTGCTTGCGTTCATTGCGGCTCTGTTGAAGTTTACAAAATGACGGACGCCAAAACAGGACAGCGGAATCAGCGGTATTTGTGGCGCTGTAAGGATTGCGGCAAGCAATACACCGTTCGCATCGGCACAGTATATGAGGAATCGCGGATTGAACTTCGGCATTGGTGCTATGCATTCTGGCGGGCGGCGACTTCCAAGAAAGGCGTGGCAGCGTTGGAGATCATGCGCCACTGCCAAATAAGCTATAAATCAGCCCTGTTTCTGATGAATCGGATTCGGTTTGCGATGGCTCCCGAAGCGAACATCCCGAAACTCTCCGGCACAGTTGAAGTGGACGAAACATACGTTGGTGGGAAGCCCCGCCATAAGGGGAGGGGCAAGCGTGGACGCGGTACGATTAAGACGCCTGTATTTGCAGCGGTTGAACGAAACGGTAAAATTCGGCGTCGAGTTATTGCTAGTGTTAGCGGTCAGACATTGAAACAAGCCATTCGAGAAGAAGTCAGCCAACAAGCCCGTCTTATCACCGATGATTTTCCGGCCTACAAAGGTCTCGGCTCTGAATATGCGGGAGGTCATGAAAGCGTCTGCCATACCACGCGGGAGTATGTTCGCGGCGACGTTCATACCAATACAGTTGAGAGTTCTTTCGCGCTAGTGAAGCGTGGAATCACGGGCGTTTATCACAACGTCAGCAAAAAGTATTTGCATCGGTATCTCTGGCAGTTTGACTTTGTTTGGAATAATCGCGGTTTGAATGATGGTGAGCGCACGGCAGAATTGATTCGGGTCACTGAGGGAAAGCGGCTAATGTATAAGGCACCAGTAAAGAGGATGATATGACTTTTGAGAAGCGATGTTTGATCGAGCCGAGTGATTTTATTTCGGTACAGTATGAATGCGAGAAATGCCACGCCGCGATTTTAGTGCCGATTGAAAAACTCGACCCTGAACAGGTGGCGTCTTTTGTATTAGCAGGATGCCGTTTTTGTCAGACCCCATCAGGATTTCAGCCCGGTACTCAAGAAACGAAAGTTTTTTTGGATTTTAGTGTTTCTCTAAAGCGGCTCATCGAATTAGTGAACGGGCGCAACCTGAGAATGCGTTTAAGCATTAAGTGCGCCGATTAAGTGAAACGCCGGAGTGCGATATGAAAACGCAGAAAACACTTTTGGTTTTCCTTATACTCGCTCTGATCGGATTGTTCGGTTACGGTTGCTATCGTAAAGGCTATTCAGACGCTACTTCAAAAGCTGCTGCAAATTACGAGGCTGAATACCGAAATGATTGGAGCAATGATCCCTCTGTCAAACACTCAACGGGATATTCGCTCGGCTACGCAAGTGGACACGCAGAAGGGCATTTGAAAGGTCACGATGAGTGTATTGAACAACTTGTACAAATTGTCGTGGAAACAAGAGACACAAAGTTCGGCGCTGAATTGCTTGCACATAGCTTGATCGCGCCTTCACAAATAGAAAAAGCAGAAGCCCAATATGAACAAAGACAGCCGAATGAAAAATAGTCGAACTCAGAAAAAGCGTAAGACTCCCGGTCCTAAACCAGAGATCATCAAGATTGAAGGCGATTGGCGGGACGCAGTTAAGCAATCGCTACAAAAGAAGAAACCCGCAAGCGGATGGCCGAAAACCTCAACGTGAGTTTCCTGAAACTGTCGCGCAGGGAATAACTGTTCCATCGGTTTTTGTGATTGTTGCGGTTGGATTTCGCTGACAGTATGAAGCGGCGTCCTTTTGTTCTGGCGTGAGTTCGGGAGCGGATGTTGCCGCAACCGAGACCGGGGAGGAAGTCGGGGCAGACGGGGTTGATACCTGAATTGCCGCAGTTGGTGCCGGGGAAAGCGGGGCCGCGAGAACTTTGCAAAACTTATATTTGTTCTTCACGGTGCAAACCGCCCGAGCCTTCGCCAGTTCTACGGCGCAACTTTGCGTGAGTTTCCCTTGCCCTACTGTCACAGACCCTTCGGGATTTTGTTGACAGTACACTATGTTCATAAGGACTCTTTCTTCCTCAGCGTGCTCGGCTTTGTTCCTTGCGATGGTCGTACCGATTGCCGCTCCAAGATTTGTGCCCGCTTCATTGAGTTCGCGTTGCGTTTCGGCTTGTTGCGCTTGCGTGGCTGAATTGTTCGTGCTTGTACTCGTGCAATCCACTTGTTGACCGTTTACATAGCAGTTTGTGTTCGTCGTGGTCTGCTGACCGAATGCTGCGGACCCAAACAAAAGCAGGGCTATCGTAATTAAAGTTGATTTCATGGTTTCCTCATTGTTAGGTTCGTGGCGAGGAGTGGTTAGGTCAATAGTTCTTGTTCAAACAGTTATTTACAGAAAGGAGAGAAATAATGTCAGGTTTTACAGATGATATGAGAGCGATAGAAAAATGGGGGCAAGATGTTGCTAAAGCTGCTGCTAAAGGTTTGCCTCGGCCAAGTCTCGTTTTACCATCGCATCGTAACGATCTCGACCGTCAGGCGGACCAAACTCCCCCTGTGTGTTCAGATAGTTCACCAGAGTCTCTAGTTTAACTGAGAGTCGTTTTATCTCTTTTTCGAGGTTTGTAATTTTATCTTCGGCCATTTGTGATTCCTTTCATGTTCGGAATTATATACTTCCGATTCGGTTAGGGTGAGCAATGGCGGTTTGCCTAAAGTACATACTTCCGATTTGATTTATCGGACAAACAGAGGTGAAGCAGGGCCTTCACCTTACATCTGCATCACGAGTCAGCGAGTTTGACAGAGTCCATCAGGCCAAAGAAGCCCTTCGCAAGCGTCGAATGGCTGTATACCGCGCCCTTCAGCACCGTGTACGGCGCGTCGGCCAGCATCAGCGCGCCTGGAATCTGCACCAGTTCGCCGCCTGTCCCGACCTGATCGCGATCGCGTCGTATTTCATATCGTCACCCTCGCTGGGATTGGCTTGAAGTCTCCTCCAAAAGTCCACAGAACTGCACGCTTGCACTTCGGCCTGAGTCATCTAAGATAAGCGCGATGAAAATGGCGTCGATGATTGCTACCAAAACCAATGGTGCATCGTCCATCCATCGGCTCCCGGCGGCGCAAGCGCGCGCTTTCCATGCGCCGCTGCCCGACAATGGCTGCCGGGCAGAAATCCTTGTATCCCATTCAAAACAAAGAACGGCGACCCTCGCTGCCCGACAATCAAACCTCGGGTCCCGCGCAAAGGGGGAAGAATGATCGGATCTCTTCGCAAGAGCGCGTTGCTGTTCACGTTCGCCGCCGTAGCGTCCCTTGGTTCCGGCGCGCGGCTCGGGGCGCAGACGCCGCCCGGCCCGATTCGGATTGAAGTCGACTCGACGCGCGCTCCGCAAAAGATCCTGCACACTCACCTCCAGATGCCGGTACAGCCTGGGCCGCTGGTGCTCTACTACCCGGAGTGGATTCCGGGAGAGCACATGCCGGACGGCCCGATCATCGAGATGGCGGGCTTGAAATTTGCGGCGGGCGGAAAAACGATCGCGTGGCGGCGCGATTTGCTCGATATGTTCGCATTCCACCTCGACATTCCGCAGGGAGTGACATCGCTCGACATCGATTTTGATTTTCTTCTCTCGGCGCCCGCGGAGGGATACTCCGCCGGCTCTTCCGCGACGGCGTTTCTGAATTTGTTGAGCTGGAATCAGGCGCTCCTGTATCCCGCCGGATATCCGGCCGCGGACCTCACCTACATTCCCAGCCTGAAGCTGCCCGCCGGTTGGAAATTCGGAACAGCACTGCCCGGCCCCAAGCAGAATGGCGACACGATCGATTTCTCACCCGTGCCGCTTGATATGCTCGTGGATTCTCCGGTCATCTCGGGCCGATATTTTCGGGCGATTGAATTGACTCCGGGTCAGCATCCGCCGCACGAAATGGATATCGCGGCGGACAGCTCAGCCGCACTTGCGATGACTCCGGAAATGCAAATGCACTTCAAACAACTCGTCGCGGAGACGGGCGCGCTCTTCGGCGTCCGGCACTATCGCGATTACCACTTTCTGGTAACACTGAGCGACGACGTCGCGCACTTCGGCCTGGAGCACCATGAGTCGAGCGACGACCGCACCATGGAGCGCAGCCTGATCGACGAGTCGGGCCGCATCGACTTCGCCGGGCTGCTTCCCCACGAATTCGTGCATTCGTGGAACGGAAAATACCGCCGTCCAGCCGACCTTGCGACTCCGGACTATCACCAGCCGATGAAGGACGATCTGCTTTGGGTCTACGAAGGCCTGACGGAATATCTGGGCCAAATCCTCACCGCTCGCAGCGGACTCTGGAGCGCTCAGCAGGATCGAGAAGATATGGCACGCCTCGCGTCGATGCTCGATTTGCGGCCCGGGCGAGGCTGGCGGCCGTTGCAGGACACGGCCGACGCGGCGGTGTTCCTCTACAACGCGGATGCGGACTGGCAAAACTGGCGTCGCAGCGTCGATTTTTACGAAGAGGGCGAATTTCTCTGGCTCGACGTGGACACGACTTTGCGCCGCCTGACCAAAGATCAGAAGTCCATGAACGATTTCTGCCGCGCCTTTCACGGCGGGAAAGGCGGCGAGCCCGATCTGAAGACCTACACGTTTGACGATATCGTCGCGACATTGAACAGTCTCGCGCCGTATGACTGGAGCGGTTTCCTGCGATCGCGTCTCGATTCGCTGGCGCCGCGCACGCCGCTCGAAGCCGTGGAAAACGGCGGATGGAAGCTCATCTACAACGACCAGCCGAACGAAATCATGGAGAACCGCGAGGTAACGAGAAAGGCGATGAATTTGGGAAGTTCGATCGGGTTGGTGGTGCTCAACGACGGAACGGTGGCGGACGTGATTTACAACGGCCCGTCTTACAAGGCCGGGTTCGGCCCCGGAATGAAAATCACGGCGGTCAACGGGCAGCAATTTTCGTCGGGGGTCTTGAAGGAAGCCATCGACGCCGCGGAGGCGACGACCGCACCGATTCAGTTGATCGCCACGAACGGCCCGCAAGTCCAGACGTATTCTGTGGACTATCACGGCGGGCCGCGGTATCCGCATCTGGTGCGCGACGAGAGCCGTCCGGACTACCTGGACGAGATTCTACGTCCGCTGGCGCCCTAAGATGAACCCGTGAGCTGGCTCATGATTTGGGTCGCGCGCTCTCGATCCGTGGCGCGGTGGCAGTTGAGGAGACTCGCAAAATGAAGGGACTCGTTGCGCTGCTCGGTATCGTGTTCATCGTGGCCGGCGTGGCCGCTCTGATGCACCCCGATCTCAAGATGCCGGCGAAGCAAAGTGTGATCCAAATCGGGCGCCAGAGTCTGAAGGTGGAGACGCGGCGGATCGTTTCAATTCCGGCGATCCTGAGCGGCATCGTGATCGTCTCGGGAGCCGGACTGACTGTTCTAGGCCTGCGAAAAACCTGAGTTAAACCTGCGCGCGATGCGGTGTTTCAGTAGCGTTCGTGATCTTCCGCGTCCTGCGCGCGGACCTTTCCCGCAAAGCTCCGGTATGTGAAAACCGTGTAGCCGGTCGCGAGCGCCATTCCAATCAACCACCAGATGAGCCCAATCTTCAAACCGTAATCCCCCGCCTTGGCGTTCGAAACCGTCAGACCGCCTGAAAGCGTGTGGAGGCTTGCGGGCAGCACAATCGGATACAAGCTGAACGCGGCGCTTGTGAGCATCCCGAGAAGATAGGCGCACGACGCTCCGAACGCGGCGAGTTCGTTCCTGGCGAAACCAAACCATTTCACGCCGGCCAGCCCGGCAACTGCCAGCACGGGGAACACGAATCCCCACGGCTGCGCGCGGAAATTCGTCGCGAGTTGGGGCAACAGCCGGAAACTGGCGACGGTGAGCACCACAGTCACAAGCGCAACCGGCCACCAAATGAACGCCGCGCACCTTGCTGCGCGCGCGTTCAACTCGCCCTCGGTCTTGACCGCGAGCCACGCCGCTCCGTGAAGCGCCAGCGCCAGAAGTGCAGTGACGCCGACGAGGATCGTGTACCAATCCAAGATTCCGGTCCGTCCCATGGGCAGGAAATTGGTCCACAGCGGCTCGAAGAACCGGCCGCTCAAATCGAAGGGAACGCCGCGGACCACGTTGCCCAGTGCGGCGCCGTAAAAGACCGCGAGAAGGATGCTCGCAAACGCGAAACAGGCATCCCAGAACGCGGACCAGATGTGTCCCGCGACATGGCTACGGAATTCGAGAGCAACTCCCCGCACGATCAGCAGCCACAGGACCATCATCAAGGGCAGATAAAATCCGCTGAAGCCCGCGGCGTACACGGCGGGAAAGGCGAAGTAGAGCGTGCCGCCTCCCGCGAGCAGCCACACTTCATTGCCGTCCCATACCGGGCCGATCGAACGGATCACAACCCGTCGTTCCGCGTCACTGCGCGCGATCCAGAGATGTAGGATGCCGACGCCGAGATCGAATCCGTCGAGCACGACGTAGCCGGCGATCAGGATCGCAACCAGACAGAACCAGATCGTTCCCATGACGTTCCTTTGTCAGCGCATCTTTCTCAACGCAGCCCGCGGTTCGCGACGGCTACAGAGCCGAACCGTGACCGGGCGATTCGGGGCCACGATGAATCTCGCGGCCCACCAGAAACAGAAACAGTATCGCCAGAATCGTGTACAGCCCCATGAAACCAATCAGCGTGAACCACGCGCTCCCCGCCGACACGAGAGGCGAAGAACCGGCGCTCGTACGCATCAAACCGTAAATCAACCACGGCTGGCGCCCCACTTCCGCCGTGATCCAGCCCGCGGTATTGGCGATGAACGGCAGAGGCACGGCGAGCATGAGAATCCAGAGCATGGCTTTTGAGCGGAAGAGCGTGCCGCGAAATAACAACCACGCGGCGATCACCAGAATCGCGATGAAGATCGTTCCCAGGCCCACCATGATGTGATAGCTGAAGTAAAGCAGTTCGATGTAATCGGGCCATTCGTCCGATGAAAAGTGATCGAGACCGTTCACCTGGGCGCTCCAGCTTCGATACGTGAGAAAGCTCAGCGCGCGGGGCACCATGAATGGGTTGTCGAGACGCTGGTTCGGGACATCGGGCTGCCCGAGAATTGCCAGCGGCGCTCCGTTTTCCGTGCGAAACAGCCCCTCCATCGCCGCGAGCGTGGCGGGCTGGTGTTTCGCGATCATTGCGCCCTGACCATCGCCCGTGGGAAAAAGTTGCAGGACGGCCGCGACCACTCCCACCGCGACGCCAACCCGTACGAACAACTTTCCATATTCTTCGTGGAGATGAGAGAGGAGATAGTAGGCGCCGACGGCGGCCATGGCGAAGCAGCCCGTTTGGACGGCGCCGATCATCGTGTGCGCGTATTGCCAGAGACCCCACGGATTCAGTATCAGCGCCCAGAAGCTCTGCAGTTGGAACGATCCGTCCGAGCCACGGAAGAAGGCGACGGGATACTGCATCCACGCATCCGTCGCGACGATTAAATAGCCGGAGAGCCACGAGCCAAGAAACATCATGAGCGACGAAAACCAGTGACCGCGGGGACCCAGTCGTTTTTCACCAAAAAGAAATGCACCCAAGAAAGAAGATTCGAGGAAAAACGAAAACACTCCCTCCATCGCCAGAGTCTGGCCGATCACGCCGCCGGCGCTCTTCGAAAATTCCGACCAGTTCGTGCCGAACTGGAACTCCATCGGGATGCCCGTGACCACCCCAAGCGCAAAGCTGACTCCGAAAATTCTAGCCCAGAAACGCGCAGCGCGATTCCACACTTCGTTTCCGGTCCGGAGCGCCACAGTTTTCAGAACGAGGATCAGGAGGGCCAGGCCCATCGTGAGCTGCGGAAAGATGTAGTGAAACGTAACGGTGAATGCGAAGTGGAGTCGGTGAACACCGAGGGCGTCTTGCATAATTAATCCATAGGCGCGAAGCGGACGGCGAAAACCAGCGCCCAAGCCGGGTACAGCTCGCGATCACGATACATCCGGCAACGGCCGCCGGGCAAGCCTTCGCTTGGATACAGCAAAACAAGGTGCCATCATTTCAGTCGCTCGATCGAGACTGCCAACCGGCGTCGTGCAGGAGGGGACATGAAATTGAGGACGCGCACCATCTGGACCGCGATGGCCATCTCGATTGTCACCTTCACGGCAAGGTCGCAGGAAAGGCGCGCGATCGCGTTCAAGGACCTGATCTCGATGCACCGCCTGAGCGATCCGCAGATTTCGCCCGACAACCAATGGGTCGCCTATGACGTCGCGACGCCCGATTACGACGCCAATCACATGACGCACGATATCTGGATCGTACCGGTCTCGGACGGCGACGCCCGGCAATTGACTCACGACGGCACGAGCGAGCGGCCCCGCTGGTCGCCAGATGGGAAAAGGATCGCGCTTCTCGATTCCAAGGACGGCACGGCGCAAGTTTTTACGACTCCGACGGACGGTGGCTCCTCTCGAGCCGTCACTTCTCTTTCGACCGGCGCGGACAACGAGCTCTGGTCGCCCGACGGGAAATGGATTGCGTTCGTCTCAAGTGTCTATCCAGATTGCAAAGACGACGCGTGCAATGCCGCGCGCGATGCGGCAAAAGAAAAAAGCAAAGTGAAGGCGTACGTGTACGAAAAGCTGCTATTCCGCCACTGGAACGCGTGGTCGAACGGCAAGCGCAGCCATCTGTTTGTCGTGCCCGCAGACGGCGGCACGCCGCGCGATCTCACGCCCGGCGCGGACTACGACGTTCCGCCGTTCAATCTCGGCAATCCCGAAGCGATCGCATTTTCGCCGGACAGCAAGGAACTCGCCTTCACCGCGAATACAGATAAGGTCGAAGCCATCAGCACGAATGGAGATATTTTCACGGTGTCGGTGAGCGGCGCAACCCCGCCAAAACGGATCACGACGAATCCCGGAGACGACTGGGGGCCCATTTATTCTCCAAACGGAAAGTGGATCGCCTACCGCGCGCAGTTGCAGCCGGGTTATGAAAGCGACCGCTGGCGGCTGATGCTTTACGACCGACAGAGCGGCCAAATCGTCAATCGCACGGAAGATTTCGACAGGAACGTCGAAGCGTTTGCGTGGTCGCCCGACAGCACAAAAGTGTATTTCCAGACGGAAGAAAAATTCGAGCTGCCGATCTATTCGGTCGCGGCGAGCCCTGGAACCGCACCTAAGGTAGTCCTCGCGGACGGCGCGAACGAGGATTTTGCGATTAGTAGCGACGGCCGCACGATCGCGTTCACGCGCACGAGCCTCGCGATGCCGGCGGAAGTCTTTGCCGCGAATTCCGACGGCACGGGCGTCCGCCAGATCACGCATCAGAACGGCGCGCTATTGTCGCAACTCGACCTCCCCGCTGCGGAATCATTCTGGTTCAAGGGCGCCGGGGGAACGCAGGTGCAGGCGCTGATGCTTCCGCCGCCGCATTTCGACCCGGCGCAGAAATATCCGATGCTGCTGCTCGTACACGGCGGCCCGCAAATCGAGTGGGACGACTCTTGGTTCTACCGCTGGAATGCGGCCTTGATGGCGTCGCCGGGCTACGTCGTCTTAATGATCAACCCGCGCGGCTCGCCGGGCTACGGCAGCAAGTTCGTGCAGGAAATCAGCCGCGATTGGGGCGGAAAAGTCTACGAAGACTTGATGAAGGGTACGGACGCGGCGATTGCGAAGTATCCGTTCATCGACGTCTCTCGCGTCGCTGCGGCCGGCGGCTCATTCGGCGGATACATGGTCGATTGGTTTGCGACGCACACTGGCCGCTTCAAATGCCTCATCAGCCACGCCGGGACGTACGACGAAGTCAGCATGAACGCAACGGAAGAGCTGTGGTTTCCGGAGTGGGAATTTGGCGGAACACCCTGGTCGAATCCGGCGCTCTACAAAAAATGGTCGCCAAGCGAATTCGCGGGGGAGTTGGGTAAGTACAAAACCCCGACGCTCGTGATCGCGAGCGAACTCGATTACCGGGTGCCTTACACGCAGAGCCTCGAATTCTTCACCGCGCTCCAGCGCCAGGGCGTGCCGTCGAAGCTGGTCATCTTTCCCGACGAAGACCACTGGATCCTAAAGCCGCAGAATAGCGAGTTCTGGTACAAGACGTTCCTCGATTGGCTCGCAACGTATCTGCGATAGGCGCGAAAACCGCAGGCGATCAGAGACAAAAAAGAGGGCGGGTTCCGGCCCGCCCTCTTCTGTTTTACTGGTACAAGGACGCGGGACTAATCGAGCTTTACCGCCTGGTCCGTTCCCTCAAAATGAATCTCATTCACCCGGTTCTGGTCCGAAAGAACGACGGATTGCGTGGACTTTTGGGGGAGTTTGATCCATTCACAAGCAACTGTCGCGATGATTTTTCCGCCGCGAAGGACGTTGAGTTGATTTGTGGACTCCGTGGCTTCCAACTTGTAGTGGCCGGGTTGCAACTGCGTATTTCCGACCATGGTCACTTGAGCAACGTCGAGAGAAATGGAGTCCTTGCGGTTAGAACCTCCGCCGGCCCAGGCCGACGTCACCAGGAACAGAACTGTGACGACTCCGAGATAGTATTTCGCGTGCACTCGCATGAAATGGCTAGCTCCTGTCCGAATGAATTGGGTACCCTGTGGATATTCGAGCGAACTTCGCGAATTCCACGGGGCGAACGTCGCAGAGTAATCGTTGCACTGCCTCTGCGATGGTCAACTAGTTAGATGCGGAGCATTGGATTTACGTTTCGCGAGCCTACAGCAACGCAGCAACTCTCATCTCATTGGCTGTCACACCAGCACCTCGTGTTTGCGTTCTAGGTAGTTTCCGCAGTTGACAGTGCGACTGGCGAGGTGACATCTTGCGGGCCTGTCTGACTAATTCCCTCGGAGGGCTCCGATGCAGCCATCGAGGCGACACTGTCTCTGTGCATCGCTCGCGCTGCTCGCGTTTTTGCCGCTTGCCCCGCGAACGCATGCCGAAACACTGACGATTACAAGTTCGCCCCCCGGCGCGACGATTGAAATTAATGGCTCTGTCGCGGGCACGACCCCATATAAGACCGACTATCCCGGCGGGTACTTCCACAAGACCCACACCGTATTTAGCTCGCGCCTTGAACACTCGATGATGGCGCGAGTCTCCATGGACGGCTACCTGGCACAACAAGTCACGCTGACGGAAGGCCCGTTCGAGTGGGTCGCCATCAACGGACGGCACCACGGGAATTACTTCCTGCTGAAATCGAGCCACTTTGAGATCAAGCTCGATCCCATTTTTTACGGGAGCAATCGTGTTGAGACAATCGGCCATGAAGGTCCACTGCACCCCGCATCCGCCGCTGCATTTCGTGCGGATGACCACGAAACGAAGGCGGGCACCGGCAGCCTGACGATCTCGTCGGACCCAACGGGTGCGGAGATTTACATCGACGGAAAATTCGTTGGGCAGACACCGTCCACGATCCAGCTTCCGAGCGGTTCCCACCGGATCGAAGTCAAATTGCAAGGCAAGCAGGAGTGGCAGCGCGACCTCGAAGTCCTTAAAGATAGCCAGCTCACGCTGCATCCGATCCTCGCACAATCCCCTTAGGTCCAGCGCCTAGAGAATCGCGCCTCGACCAAAACCAGGAGAGATTCCTCACTTCGTTCGGAATGACGGCCAGTTCGGGTGACGAAGTGGTGGTGTGTGCAGATGCTATCAACACCGCACAGCGCCGAGAATCGAAGTTGACTTCGCCGCGCGTAACTCTTGTAATGAATTGCTCCACACTTATGCGCACTCCGGCAGCATTTTCATCGTGACGGACACCACCGACGCCAAGCCGCGGCCGCACGGGCCGGGGCGCTACGCATTTCTGGTTGCGGCGGGAATTTTTTCGAGCCGCATCGCCGGGCTGATCCGCGAACGCGTTTTCGCCCACTATTTCGGAAATTCCGGCGCCGCGGACGCGTTCAAGGCCGCGCTGCGGATTCCCAATTTTCTGCAGAATTTATTCGGCGAGGGCGTCCTTTCCGCGTCTTTCATTCCAGTGTACGCCAGCCTTCTGGCCCGCAAGGATGACGAAGAAGCGCGTCGCACGGCCGGCGCGGTGGCCGCCTTGCTGGCGCTGACCACTTCGATACTCGTCCTGTTCGGCGTGCTTGCAACGCCGTATCTGATCGACGCGATCGCGTACGGCTTCCACGACGAACGGCGCGAGTTGACGATCCGGCTGGTGCGGATTCTCTTCCCTGGCGTGGGGCTGCTGGTATTTTCAGCGTGGTGCCTCGGAATTCTGAACAGCCACCGCCGTTTCTTCCTCTCCTACGCAGCGGGCGTGATCTGGAACGCCGCGATGATTGCGACAATGTGGATCTGGGGAGGGCGTTACGCGCAGTATCCGCTGGCAATCATTCTCGCGTGGGGCTCGGTGGCGGGGAGTGCGCTCCAGGTGGGAGCCCAGTTGCCGATCGTCCTGCGGCTTCTCGGCGGTCTGCGCCTTTCGCTCGGCCTTCACGCGACAAACGTCAAGACGGTCATACTCAACTTCTTTCCGGTATTCGTCAGCCGCGGCGTGGTGCAGATCAGCGCATACGTGGATGGCTTGCTGGCAAGCATGCTCCCGATCGGCGCGGTGGCCGCGCTCTCGTACGCGCAGATGATCTATCTGCTCCCGGTCAGCCTATTCGGGATGTCCGTTTCGGCCGCTGAGCTGCCGCAGATGTCCGGGGCGATCGGCAGTGACACTGCAGTGGCGGAAACGCTGCGCGGGCGGCTCGATGCGGGCCTCAGACAAATCGCTTTTTTCGTCGTGCCTTCGGTAGCGGCGTTTCTGATCCTCGGCGACGTGATCGTCGGAGGGATCTACCGAACCCGAACCGGCCGTTTCACTCAGGACGATGTCATGTGGGTTTGGGGCATTCTCGCAGGCTCCACGGTCGGGCTGCTCGCTTCGACGCTCGGGCGGCTTTACTCATCCACGTATTACGCGCTGCGGGACACGCGCACGCCGCTGTACTTTGCAATCCTGCGTGTGGCGCTGACGACGATTCTCGGTTACATCTGCGCGAAACCGCTTCCTCCGGCGCTGGGGATCGATCAGCGCTGGGGCGTCGCCGGGCTGACCATCTCCGCTGGAATCGCGTCGTGGGTCGAGTTCACGCTTCTGAGAACTACGCTGAACCGCCGCATTGGCCGGACCGGCTTGGCGAAGGATTATCTCGCGAAACTGTGGCTGGCAGCCCTGGTGGCTGCGGCGGCCGGGTGGGCGATCCGCCGATACTTCGGGCACCACTCGCCGATTCTGATTGCCGTAATCGTTCTGGGGCCTTACGGACTTCTCTACTTGGCGGGAACGTGGATGCTGGGGCTTGCGGAGGCTCGCGCGTTTTTTGGGCGAATCATCGCTCGAATGCATCCAGCAAGGTAGGAGGTCAAGCCGGGAGTGGCCCTGGCGCCCTGGAATTCCCTGATGTAAACCGCGTCAGTATCTGTAGACGACGCCGAATGCAATTTTCGGGCTGTATTGATAGGTACTGAAGAAACGCGTTCCGATCATATCCGCTTGTGCGCGGACGGCCCACCGCTGATGGTGAACGTTGATGTCAACCCCGCCGCCGACTTCATACGCGAATGCCGACTGCCCGCCGTATGCGGTTTGCGGCAAGAAGTGCGCGCCGCCAACGAGGCCATGACCCCAGACCTCTAAACCGCGCGGGGCTGACCAACGGAAGCGGGCGCCTCCACCTCCGAGAGCGAACTTCGCGGTATATGGCCCGTACGAACCGAACTCCCCCATGAACTCGCCATCCGCGCCTATCCACAATCCGCGCGGGTAGTACACAATTCCGAGGTTCAGGCCGTTCGTGTTCAGGGTAACCTTGGGCGCCGCATAAAATCGGAAGAATGAATAGCCGATATATGCCTGCCAGTTGTAATTCTGAAAAACGCCGTAAACGGTCGGCTGCTGGGCGTCTTTCGCACCCGAAGCCGCTAAGGATGAGATCGGCGTTCCAGGTCCGTCGAACGCGCTGCTGCTCGGCGTGGCCGTCGCAGCAAGTAGAGTGGGCGACGTAACCGGGGCCGAAGCGAAACTTGCTTCCGGAGTTGGCGGCAGCGGGTTGTCCGAATTCACTTGTGCGCCGGCACTTGCGCCGAATAGAAGGATGACCCCTAACAGAAATGCAGCGTGTTTCATCGCCTAATCTCCCCTCCCAAATCCCCCACCTCTGCCCTGCCCGTCTAATTTGACCGAGAGTTCGCCAGTGTGTCCACTCCAAATTCAATAATAAGAGACTGGGAGTTAACTCCGAGTTGCCCTGGGGCGTGAAATACCGACGCAGACCAGTCGGCTGGACCGACGTTGGCTGAACCGACGATCCGCCCAGTAGGCGCGACACAAAAACTGGGCCGCGCGCATCCGCATATGATAAAATTCTCGACTGGTAGGGCGGTGGCAGTGTGCGCGAAGAGTGGATGTAGCTGATTCATACGAAGTTAGGGGTGAAATCGCATGAGCAGCGAGCAAGGATGGGATGCTGACCGGGCTCTATCCTGCATCCAGGAACACGCGCAAATGCCCGGGGCTCTCCTACCGATCCTTCACGCCTTGCAAGATGAGTTCGGGTACGTTGATAAGGCCGCAGTCCCCCTGATTGCCGACGCGCTCAATCTTTCCCACGCCGAAGTGCACGGCGTCATCAGCTTTTATCACGATTTTCGGCATACTCCGCCTGGACGGCACGTCCTGAAAATGTGCCGGGCCGAGGCGTGCCAGTCGATGGGCTGTGAGAGCACGATCCGGCACGTCCAGGACCGGCTTGGGGTGAAGCTTGGCGAAACGACCGAGGACCGTAGCTTTACGGTCGAACCGGTCTATTGTCTCGGCAATTGCGCTCTCTCTCCCGCGGTGATGCTCGATGGAAAGCTGTACGGACGAGTGTCGTCGGAAGTCGCCGATTTTCTGATCGACAGCGCTCAGAGGCACGGATGAGCGCCAAAGTCTACATTCCGCGCGACGCTGCGGCGCTTTCGGTCGGCGCTGATGCTGTCGCGAAGGCGTTCGCGGCCCAGATTGCTTCCCGGCACCTCGATGCGACGATCGTTCGCAATGGATCGCGCGGCATGTTTTGGCTCGAGCCGCTCGTCGAGGTCGAAACTCCGCGCGGCCGCGTCGCGTACGGTTCGGTATCCGCGGACGCGGTTGCTGGTTTGCTCGATGCGGGACTCCTCGAAGGAAAGCCGCACGCTCTTTGTCTCGGTCTTACCGAAGAGATTCCATTTCTGAAAAACCAGGAGCGGTTGACGTTCGCGCGCTGCGGCATCACTGACCCGCTTTCGCTCTCCGATTACATGAGCCACGGCGGTTATCGCGGGCTCGAAAAGGCTCTCGGCATGACGCCGCAGGCAATCGTGGAACAGGTGGCGAATTCGGGGCTCCGCGGGCGCGGCGGCGCGGGCTTCCCCACCGGGATTAAGTGGCGGACCGTTCTCAACACGGCGGCGGATCAAAAATATATCGTCTGCAACGCCGACGAGGGCGACAGCGGCACGTATGCGGACCGCATGATCATGGAAGGCGATCCGTTCGTTCTCATCGAGGGAATGACGATCGCGGGCTTGGCCGTGGGAGCCACGAGCGGGTTCATCTACCTCCGCTCCGAATATCCTCACGCGTTCCGCCAGCTTCAGCGCGCGATCCGCATCGCGTACGACAAGGGATATCTCGGCGCGAACGTGGCCGGAAGTGGGAAGAGATTCGATCTCGACGTGCGCATGGGTGCCGGCGCGTACATCTGCGGTGAAGAGACTTCGCTCCTCGAGAGCCTTGAGGGCAAGCGCGGCCAGATCCGCTTCAAACCGCCGCTACCCGCAATCAAGGGCTTGTTTGGTCAGCCGACGGTGGTGAACAACGTGATTTCGCTCGCCACAGTGCCAATCATTTTGGATAAGGGCGCGCAGCACTATCGCGATTTCGGAATGGGAAAATCCCGCGGCACGCTGACGATCCAGCTTGCCGGAAATATCAAACACGGTGGCCTGGTGGAGAAGGCGTTCGGGCTTACGCTGCGCGAGGCAATCTACGATTTCGGCGGCGGGACGGCTTCGGGCCGCGCGCTGCGAGCCGTGCAGGTCGGCGGCCCGCTCGGGGCATACTTTCCGAAGTCCCTGCTCGACACTCCTCTCGACTACGAAGCATTCGCGGAGCGAAAGGGCATGCTCGGGCACGGCGGGATCGTGGTGTTCGACGATACGGTCGATCTGGCGCATCAGGCGCGCTTCGCGATGGAGTTTTGCGCCGTGGAGAGTTGCGGTAAGTGTACCCCGTGCCGGGTCGGCTCGACGCGTGGCGTCGAGGTGATCGACAAGATCATCGCCAATCAGGATCGCGCGCAAAACCTCGAACTGCTCGGTGGTCTTTGCGAAGTGCTGACGGACGGTTCGCTCTGTGCTCTCGGAGGACTGATTCCGTTTCCCGTGCAGAGCGCGATTCGACATTTTCCGGAAGATTTTGATAAGCCGGCGCCTCCCCCGCCGACGAATGGGGCCCGCAAGTCTCAGGAGTCACAATCATGGCGCTAATACGAGAAGTGGATTATGGGACGCCGAAACGAATTTCCGAGACGCTTGTCAATTTGGAGATCGACGGAAAGCCGGTGACCGTGCCGGCGGGCACGTCGGTCATGCGCGCGGCAGCCGAGGCCGGTGTGCAGGTGCCGAAGCTGTGCGCGAGCGACAACCTCGAACCGTTTGGTTCCTGCCGCCTCTGCCTGATCGAGGTCGAAGGACGGCGCGGCACGCCCGCATCCTGCACGACTCCCGTGGAGCCGGGCATGAAGGTGCGGACGCAATCGCCTAAGCTCGCGAAGCTGCGCCTCGGCGTGATGGAGCTGTACGCTTCCGATCATCCGCGCGAGATGCTTCACGGCTCAGGGAATGGACAGACCGAGTTTCAAGAAATGGCCGCGGCCGTGGGCCTGCGCGAAGTCCGCTATGGCTACGCGGGCAAGAATCATCTGAATTCCGAAAAAGACGAATCGAATCCATATTTCACATTCGATCCCGCGATGTGCATCGTCTGTTCGCGCTGCGTGCGCGCCTGCGAAGAAGTGCAGGGCACTTTCGCGCTGACAATCGACGGGCGCGGCTTTGCTTCCGTGGTTTCGGCTGGCGACAAGCCTTTCCTCGAATCGGAATGTGTTTCCTGCGGAGCGTGCGTGCAGGCATGTCCGACGAACAGCCTGGTGGAAAAGACCTACATTCAAAAAGGCGCGCCGGACCGCAGCGTGGTTACGACGTGCGCCTACTGCGGCGTGGGCTGCTCGTTCAAGGCCGAGCTGAAGGGCGATGAAGTCGTCCGTATGATTCCTTACAAGGACGGCAAAGCAAATCACGGCCATTCCTGCGTGAAAGGCCGGTTCGCGTGGGGCTATGCGACGCACAAAGACCGCATCCTGAAGCCGATGGTCCGCGCGAAGATCACCGATCCGTGGCGCGAAGTGAGCTGGGAAGAGGCCATCGGCCGCGCCGCCAGCGAATTCAAGCGTATCCAGGCCAAGTACGGCCGAGATTCCATCGGCGGAATCACTTCCTCGCGCTGCACGGACGAAGAAACCTTCCTCGTTCAGAAGATGATCCGCGCCGCGTTCGGCAACAACAACGTCGATACTTGCGCGCGGGTCTGCCATTCCCCCACGGGCTACGGCATGAAGACGACTCTCGGGACCTCCGCCGGGACGCAGAACTTCGATTCCGTGGAACAGGCCGATGTAATTATGATCATCGGCGCGAATCCGACGGACGCGCATCCGGTTTTTGCCTCGCAAATGAAGCGCAGGCTGCGGGAGGGCGCGCGGCTCATCGTCGTCGATCCTCGGCGCATCGATCTCGTGAAGTCGCCCCACGTGAAGGCGGATTATCACCTGCCACTCTTGCCCGGCACGAACGTTGCGATGATCAACGCCCTCGCGCACGTGGTCGTTACCGAGGGCCTGGTGGACGAGACCTATGTGAAGGAGCGCTGCGACCTGGCGGCGTTCGAACAGTGGCGTAATTTCGTGGCGGAAGAGCGGAACTCGCCTGAAGCCGCGGAGAAATTTACCGGCGTTCCAGCCGCGGACGTTCGCGCGGCCGCCCGGCTCTATGCCACCGGCGGAAATGGAGCGATCTATTACGGCCTCGGCGTCACCGAACACAGCCAGGGATCGACCATGGTGATGGGCATGGTCAACCTGGCGATGGCCACCGGCAACATCGGCAAGATCGGCGTCGGCATCAATCCGCTGCGTGGACAGAACAACGTGCAAGGCTCCTGCGACATGGGATCGTTCCCGCACGAATTCTCTGGATACCGCCATGTGTCCGAGGACCCGGTGCGGCATCTCTTCGAAGCCGCGTGGAAAGTGCCGCTCCAGTCCGAGCCAGGCCTGCGCATTCCAAACATGATCGACGCGGCCGTGGACGGCACATTCAAGGGCCTCTACGTGCAGGGCGAAGACATCGTTCAATCCGATCCGAACACGCAGCACATTTCCGCAGGCCTGACCGCCATGGAGTGCGTGGTCGTCCAGGACCTTTTCCTGAATGAAACCGCGAGCTACGCTCACGTATTTTTGCCTGGATCGTCATTCCTCGAAAAGGATGGAACCTTTATCAACGCGGAGCGGCGCATTGGGCTCGTGCGGAAGGCCATCGAGCCGATGGCGGGGAAAGCCGATTGGGAAGTCACCATGGCCCTCTCGGAAGCTCTCGGTTACCCGATGCATTACAACCACCCGTCCGAGATCATGGACGAAATTGCGCGCCTCACGCCGACTTTCGCTGGGGTCACATACGAGAAGCTGGAACGGCTGGGCAGCGTACAGTGGCCCTGCAACGACAAGGCTCCCGAGGGCACGCCCGTGATGCACATCGGCAGCTTCGTCCGCGGCAAAGGCCGGTTCATGATCACCGAGTTCATACCCACCGACGAGCGAACCACCGGACGCTTCCCGCTCATTTTGACGACCGGGCGCATCCTCTCGCAATACAACGTGGGCGCTCAGACGCGCCGGACGGAGAACAATGTCTGGCACGACATGGACGTGCTCGAGATTCATCCCTCCGACGCCGAAAACCGCGGCATCAAGGAAGGCGATCTGGTGTCGCTCGCGAGCCGCCAAGGGGACATCACGCTTCCCGCCCGCATCTCGGAGCGCATGCAGCCGGGCGTGGTCTACACCACGTTCCATCACGCCATGACCGGCGCAAACGTGGTCACGACGGAGTTTTCGGACTGGGCCACGAGCTGCCCCGAGTACAAAGTAACGGCGGTGCAGGTGCAGCTCGCGAGGCATTTGTCGGAATGGCAAGAGCACTATCGCCAGACGCGAAAGCAAACCACGCGGATCGCTAAAGAAACAACCGCGGCCGACGACTGAGCCATGGAAGCCGAGAACATGGTCCACATGGCGAACCAGATCGCGCTCTTCTTCGCCAGCTATCCAAAGGACGAAGCGGTCGCCGGAGTCACCGACCATCTCCAGAAATTCTGGGAGCCGCGCATGCGCAAGCAGATCATCGAGTACGTCGCGCACGGCGGCAGCGGGCTGCACGAGCTTGCCGTGGAAGCGGTGAAGCATCTGCAGTAGGCGTTTCCGCCCGAGCCCAGCCTCGATCCGCACGCGCGCTTCCGCTTGTCTTTGGCGGAGAACTAAAACCTCGATTGCTGCCGGCAAAACTCCACGATGCGCGCCTCCGACCAGAACCGCTCCGCACCGCCCTCGCTCGAGATGAACCCGCAATGCCCGCCGTACTGCGGCGCCAGAAGCGCCATATTGGGATTTTCATGCATCGCCTGATTGGCAAAGGTTGAGAACGGGACGAAAGGGTCGTCCTGCGCTGTCAAGATAAGCGTAGGCCGCGCGATCGCGCCCAGCACGTGCATGGCGCTTGATCGCGCGTAGTAGTCGTCCGCGCTCGCAAAGCCGCAGAAAGGCGCGGTGATCGCGTCATCGAAATCGCGCACGGTGCGAACTCCGCCGAGCGCCCGCATCGAGCCATTCGCTGAGTAGATTTCAGGAAACAGCCGCGCCTTATATCGCATTCGGCCTTTCAATCGCCGGACGAAGTGCCGGTTGTAAATGAAATTGCGCGCTTCGCCGAGTGCGTCGGCGCAGGCCGCCAGGTCGAAGCATGGCGCGACGGCCGCGAAGCCTCGAACCTGCTGCGGCACGGAATTGCCGGATTCGCCGGCCATCTTTAGAACGAGATTCCCTCCCATCGAGAAGCCCGCGGCGAAAATCTCCGGCAGACTGTCGCGCTCGATAAGTTCGAGCATGACGGCGAGAAAATCGGCGCTGCGGCCCGAATGGTACAGCGTGGGAGTAAGATTTTCCGTGCCTCCGCAATTCCGCTGGTTCATCCGCACCACGTTGAAACCCGCCGCATAGGCCCTTTCTCCGGTGCCGCGCATGTAGCCGGATTCGCTCGATCCTTCGAGACCATGCACAAGCAGGAGCGTAGGATGCTCCCGGGGGTTTTCCTGCCAGTGGCATTCGCCGCGCACCTGCGTCCCCGGCTCGACCTCAAAAAGGCGCGGGATCGCTCGAGGCAATCGCGGGAAGCTCCGCCGCCAGAACGCCGCGGCAATTGTCATCAGGTCGGCATTGCGAAGAGCCTTGAGCGGCACGAAGTCTTTCACAGATTCAATCGTATGTGCTTCGCCGCCGACGCGCAACCAATGGCTTGCGCCTTCCAGAAACCGAGCGCGAGAAAGTCGTCATCTTGGACCCCAAATTCGAACTCAGCTGAACGAACCTTTGGAAATCAACCATCATCTGCATATGTGGCGGTCTGAACCCGGTGAGGACGTTTTGGAGGTGTACACGCCGTGGGTGAGAAGCTAAATCAATCATTTCAACTCTCGTTCAGTGCAGCGTCTGAGAAGTCATTTGCTCGGCAGCTAGCCGTGCCCGCGATTTGGATCATGCTGCTGGTCGCAGGTTTCGTCCTAGCGGGCGCATCGAGAGCCGACGATTTTACGCCAGCGCAATTGCTTGAGACTCTTTTGTCGCCGCAAACTTCAGACCAGCAATGGCAATCGACAGAAGGCGCTTTCGAAAGGCTGCCGGTCGAAACAAGGATGCAGACTCTCTTCCCCGAGATTGCAAAAGGTCTCCCAGGAGGCTGGACCTATGCCGCGTATAACTGTTCCAATCCAGATACGGATCGGCGTGTCCCGGGCTGGGGAAGGTATTGCGTTGCAAACTGGCTATGGTGCAAGGCCCTGGAATGCGGCAGGGCAAGCCCTCAAGTAAGCAAGATCCTTTTGGAACTGTGGGCTCATCCGCTATCCACTTCGGGGAAGGGCGCGCTGCTCGCGGCCCTCGATTCCAGCAGTTGGGTCCCGGAAGCCGAGGAACCCGTAGTTTCCGTTTTCAAGGACTCCGATGCCGATCCTCACTTGCGGCAACAGGCGGTACTTTGCCTTCTTCGTCACCTCGGAACCAAATACCATGCTGAAGCCGTGGCATACGCTTTAGCCAGCCAACGTGATGTTCGGGATGTCATCTTTAAGGAGCTTGTGGAGCCGCCGCATGCCCGCCTTTCTGGAATTGATCCAGCCGTTGTGAGAATGGGATTCTGGCTACTGTTCGATGAGTTGACCAAGAATGAAGAGGGTTTTGCTCACGACGGTGCTCTGCGGTCGCAGTATGGCGCGGCGATGATTGCCAATCATCTGGGTACGTACCTCGGCGAGGAATTCACTCCTGACTACAAACTGTCAGAGTATCAGGGAGAACAAGGCAGAGAAGCCATGTGGAGGGAAACAACTGGAAACGCCTTGAAGTGGTGGGCAAAGAACGAGACGCGGTTCGCAAAGTAGAGCAGGGATCTACTATGCATTGCCCAGCAACGGACGAAGCAACGCGTGTTCGTTCACTCGACGGGGTTGATTCTGCTCTTGCTGATTCAAATCGGGGAATAGCTGGTGTATGGCCGCAATGACTCTCTCAGCCATGTTTTCCTTGTAGAGGTAGAAATCAGCCCCGGGCTGCCCGCAGTCTTCCTCCGTGAACGGACAATCCAGATCGGTGAGGATCATAAACCGCGTCGCGGGCATCAGTTCACGAAGACGCAAAGTGCACTCGAGGCCGCTAATGCGAGGCATGTGCAGGTCCGTTAGAATCAGGTCGGGCCGCAGCGACTCCGCTTTGTTCAGAAGCTCGATGCCGTTCTTGGCCGTGCCGACAATTTCGATCCCATTGTGCTCCGCAAGCAAACAACAGAGCATGGTCCGCGCCGCCGCTGAATCATCGACCACGAGCACGCGAAGCGACTTGCTAATTGGCACCGTCCACCCCCATTCAACGTCTACAATCGATAAAAAGAGTGGCAGCATCCCGGGGCGCTGTAAATTCCGCGGACTCCCTAGGGAATAAACTGTAGAGGCGCTTTTGCCGCTTTCCTAGGTGTGGACTATTTCGTTGCGAATCGCGTAGTGCACCAGCTCCGTGATGGAGTGAAGGTTGAGCTTCATCATGATGTTTGCGCGGTGGGTCTCGGCCGTCTTCACGCTGATCTGAAGGGCTGCCGCGACTTCTTTATTGCTCTTGCCTTCCGCCAATAGCTGTGTCACTTCCCGCTCGCGAGGCGTCAGGATGCTCCGAGGCGTCTCGCGGTGTCCACGGCGCCATTCCCGCGCCGTCCATGACATGATTTTGGAAGTGAAGTACGGCTTGTGCCGCCCCAAGGATTCCACGGCCGCCAGCAGATCGGTGTCCGCATCCTCCTTTACGAGGTAGCCCAGCCCGCCGGCCTCGACGATCTCTCGCGCCACTTTTTCCGATCCGTGCGCGCTCAGGATCAGAATCTCCGTCCGGGGGGAAACTTCACGAATTTGGCGGGTGGCCTCAAGTCCGTTCAGTTCCGGCATGCCGATATCCAGAATCGCGATGTCCGGTTTGAAGAGTTGGGCCTTCGTCACGGCATCCCGGCCGTTGGCCGCCTCGGCGCAGACCTTCCATCCTTTATTGGATTCCAAAATGCTCCGCAGCCCCTTGCGCACCACGCTGTGGTCATCCGCGATCAGAATTTCGAGTGGCGCTTTTGGCTTGTCTCGCATCTTCTGAATCAACCTCTCGGGGCCACCCTTCGGTCTAGCCGCCCCCGGCGGAGACGTGCACGATTGGCCGTATTGGAACACCGGGAATCCCGAAATGCAAGAAACGGCGGCAGCTTCCGAAGTCTCCGCCCCGATTTCCGCGCTGCCTTGATTTCACCACGCGATGCGCTTAAAATTATAATTCGATTCATGAAGGTCGTCTTCTACAACGCAACTTATTTCAAGCCCAGCGGACATCGCTGGGCTTCGGTGTTTATGGGGCCTAGAAAGGCCCACAGGAGCCTTGATGATTGATGGACCGATTTCCGAGGCTTTGACGTTCGACGACGTGCTGCTGCTGCCGGGGAAATCCTCGGTGCTTCCCGCGCAGGCGGACACGCGCACGTGCCTCTCGCGCAAGATCGCGCTGAACATTCCGATCGTGGCCGCCGCGATGGACACGGTCACCGATGCGCGGCTCGCCATCGCCATCGCGCGGCAAGGCGGCATCGGATTCGTGCACCGCAACATGACCATCGACCGCCAGGCCGAGGAAGTGGACCGCGTGAAGCGCTCGGAAAGCGGCATGATCGTCGATCC
>Ga0209415_10004567_pt1 | contig 25288 bp, 17 predicted proteins | sample PeaSoiSIISIP2007_FD_187696 | JGI IMG/M metagenome (GOLD analysis project Ga0209415, IMG submission 187696) | Peat soil microbial communities from Weissenstadt, Germany - SII-SIP-2007 (SPAdes) (version 2) | ecosystem: Environmental > Terrestrial > Soil > Wetlands > Peat | place: Germany... | reverse complement strand
CGCTCCCGCAAAATCGTCCCCGTCTCTCCCAACACGCTCTACGCGCATCTATCGGTGATTGCCATGGGACTGCGTGGCATGCAAATCGAGGAAAACGCCAAGCACCTGTCCGCCAATCTCGATGGCATGCGCAAGCAACTGGACGTCTTCAGCAAGAGCTTCGACATCCTCGGCACGCACATCAAAAACGCGCAGCAGACTTACACCGAAGCCGACAAGCGCATCGACAAGGTTTCCAGCACGCTCGATAACCTGCTCAGCAGCGGCGACGCAGGCCAGCCCGTCATCGAAGACGCCCAGGCGAACTTGGCGCTGCCCCCGGCTGTCGCAAAAAACTCCGCCTGAATTCCTTGAAGTGCAGCAGCTTGTTTACCCTGCTTGCGGCGATCTTCGAGGGGAGCTTCGAAGGGCTGCCGCTTTACGGTCTTGGCGTCACAGGCGGAGCGACCAGGCGGATGGAAATCAGGAAACTCCCGTGGTGTTTCCCGAGCAACGCAAACCGCGCCACATTGTCCGCGCCGCCTGAAGAAACCGAGCGCACCGTGGTTCCTCCCTGCAAATCGGCCACATCCGGCGCAAGGTTTCGTGCCTCCAGATTAATCTGTGCCGCGCTCCCATGCACATGCACGGTCAACTCGCGATGCTCCCCCGGCGCCAGCGCGATGCCGCTCGCTTCCAGTTCCAAGCTGATAAACAACACGGTGAACGCCGCAACATTGCGCGCCCCGCAACTCACGTCCACGCGCGCGGGTCCCAGATTCATTTCCGCCGGCGGCAGCACCGCAAGGTATGCCGGCGAAGCCGCCAGCACCAGCCCCGGCACACCGCCGATGTTCACTTTGTTAGCATCTGCATCCCCGCAAAAGCCGTGCCCCGAAATCTCGAAGCGATCGCTCGTCGTGGCCACCCGCGGCGCCAAGATCACATCCAGTGAGCCGGAAGGCACCTCGTCTGGTGAAAGGATGACGGACGTCACGCGCCCGGGGCGGCCTTCAAGGGAAGCAAAAATCACGCCGGGATTCAGCGGGGCTACAAACAAGGCGCGCCCCGTCGCGTCGGTGGAGACTTTGTCTCCGTTCGAGAAAACGACGGTGGCGCCGGGCGTCAATCGCCCATTTACGTCCAACACCGCGAGAGTCGCGCGTTCCCCGGTAACAATTTTTCGCGGCAGCAGCAAAATCCGCGCACCGGACGCCGCAGGAGCCTGTTGCGCCCGGCACAACCCACCCACAACGCAAAGCGCTGCCAACCCCAGCACTCCCTTTCGGATCTGCCGCGACATTCTCCGCACACCGCGATTGTAGTGGAGTTTTCTCCTGCACAGAAGTGTCCCGGTCATCCCGGGATTACTTCCTCGCCCCTTCATTCACATCTGGCTGTCTCCCCTGCTCCGTTTCGGTTATTCTTTCCAATTGGCCCTTCGGCCAGTGTTGCCAATCGGCGAGTAATCACTTGGGTGCAAAGCCTTTCCTGGCGGCCAAGCCTCTGCTAGCGTGGACCGTAGGGTACTTGTTTGTGTGTCCGCGCAGGGGGTGCCACGCGTGTTCACGGAAAGCTTGGAAGGAGCGGCTGTGCAGATCGACAGTGACGGCTTGACGGACGTAGGGCGTGTGCGCACCAACAACGAGGACTCCTTTCGGATTCTTGAAGCGCTCCACCTCTTCGTCCTTTCCGATGGCATGGGCGGCGAAGCCCACGGTGAAGTTGCCAGTTCCATGGCCGTTGAGACCATCGTTAACTACTGCACCGAAGCGAAGAAAGATTCCGACATTACTCTCGCTGGCGCTCCCGGCGACCATTGGGCAGAGAAAACCAAGCGCCTGCAAAACGCCGTGTCCCTCGCAAATAGCAGGATTTATCAATCCGCGCAGAAAAATCCTGAGCAGCGGGGCATGGGCGCCACCGTCACCGCTACTTGGTACGATAACGGGCGCCTGAGCATTGCGCACGTCGGCGATAGTCGCGCCTATCTGTTGCGTGGCGGCACGCTCCAACAACTCACCAACGACCATTCCCTCGTCGCGGAACAGGTGCGCCGCGGGATCATCACCCCCCAGGAAGCGGAAGCCAGCGAAATGCAGAGCGTACTGCTGCGCGCGCTCGGGGCTCACTCGCAAGTCGAAGTGGACGTTGATGAAGTCGGCATCTATCCCCGCGACATTCTGCTGCTGTGTTCCGACGGGCTTACCCGCATGGTCACGGAACCCGAAATTGCCGGCTCCCTGCAAGCGGAGACCGACCCCGCCTCCGCGGCGCGCAAGCTCATCGCGCTAGCCAACGAACGCGGCGGCATTGATAACATCACTGTCATCGTCGCACGCTTCCAGGAAGAACCGCGGGGTTGGCTCTCCTGGCTGCGTCGCGGCTCGGCCTGAAAAGAATAGACCTCCACAGGAGGAATTGCATGGCGAAGCTCAGCCTCATGTTTGAAAACAAACTGGTCAAGGAGGTTCCCATCGGCAGCCGTCCGGTAAGCATTGGCCGCTCCCCGGACAACGACATCCCCATCGACAACCTCGCCATCTCCAATTACCACGCTCGCGTCTATTACGAGGGTAGCCGCCTCGTCGTTGAGGATCTCGACAGCCTCAACGGAACGTTCGTCAATGATCTCCGCGTGGAGCGTGCCACTTTGCACGATGGCGATTCCATCTGGATCGGCAAGCACCACATCAAAGTTGACGCCACCGCCGATGCGGCTATTCCCTGGGATACCGGACGCAAGACCGCTGCTCCCAAAATTAACGAAACCATGGTCCTCGATACCAAGGCCCGCCGCGACATGCTTTCGCAAGCCGCGGCCATGGGCGAACGCTCGCAATTTTCTCCCGGCCGCGTCAAAATGCCCACGCTCGTCGTTCTTAGCGGCAAGGTCAACCAGAAGGAATATGTCCTCACCAACAAGCTCACGGTCATTGGCAAGTCTCCCATGGCCACCGTGCGCCTTCGTGGCTGGTTCAAACCACCCATGGCTGCCCAGATCAATCAGCGCGATGACGGCTACTATCTAGGCACCGGAGACAAAGTCCCTACCGTCAACGGCACGCCGATTCCCGGGCCTACGCGTCTGAACGACGGCGACCTCATCGAAGTTTGCGGCGTCCGTCTGAATTTTATTTTCCGGGAGTAGCCCTCTTCAACGATGCCCCCTCCTCCCGAAGGAGTTCGCTCCGCGCGGAACGCCTTTCGTTTCCGCGAATTGTTCTCCTCCTGGTGGGAGCATCGTGCCTCCTTTTTCATCAGCGTGGGCATCACGCTGGCCGCGTTGGGCGTGTACTTCTTTTCCTTCCTCGGTGATCGCAACACGCCTCTCTTTGATTTCCTGAAGCGCTTTGAATACAGCACGCTCGATACGCGCTTCCGCTATCGTCCCACGCGCTATACGCCTCCCGACCCTCGTATCGTTGTGGTTGCCATTGACCAGCGCTCCCAGGAAGTTCTCGGCAAGTGGCCCTTCTCCCGCAAATATTTCGGTGAAATGCTGGATGCGCTGCGCGAGGACGGCGCCAAGGTGGTCTCCTTTGACATCACTTTCGACAAACCGGATCAAAGCGTCGCGCCAATCCGCGCCCTCTGGGCCAAACTGGAAGCCGACAAGAAGGCCGGGATGCCTCCTGATCCAAAACTCGAAGCACAGGTCTTTGAGCTCGCCAAGGAATTTGATGCCGACGCCCAGTTCGCCGTGGCTCTCCGCCGCTTTGGTCCCGTGGTCCTCGGAAATTTCTATCTAATGCCTCAGGAAATTCAGGGCATTGATGATGCCACCCTGGACAAATATGCTGCCATGGTCCAGTGGTACTCCCTGAATCGCAACGCCATCATCCCCGCCACCGGTAAAGCTGATTTTGTTTCTCTGCTGAACAACTTCCAATTTGAGGGAACCCTCTACTCCGCCACCATCGCTAACATCCCGGAACTCGCCCCTCCCGATAACGACGAGAAAACCGCCGTCGGCTTCTTCAATATCTCCTCCGACGCCGACGGAGTCTTGCGGCGCGCTTTGCTCGTTCTGCCCTTCGGGCGCACTGGCAATCCCGATGACTTTGACCTTTATGGCTCTCTCGAAGTGCAGACGCTGCGCCTTTACTTGGGCCTGAAAACCGAGCAGGTCACCGTCAATTACGGTCCCGCCGGCATTTCCACTCTGCAATTCGGCAACAAGCTCACCGTGCACCCCGATTGGATTGGGCGCATCATCGTCAACTACCGCGGCCCCGCGAGCACCTACCCCTACCATTCGATTGCTGACGTGGTGAATCGCAAATATGCGCCAGGCACCTTCAAAGACAAAATTGTCCTGGTCGGAGCTTCCGCTACCGGCATCGGTGATCTTCGCACTCCGCCTTACGGCGGCATCAGCTATCCGGGGCTTGAAGTGCACGCCAACGTCATCGACAACATGCTGAACAACGATTTTCTGATTCGCGGTGTGCACCAGGAACTTTTCGATCTTGTGCTCATTTTTTTGTTCGGCATTCCTCTCGGGATCGCCCTCGCCCTGGTTTCCCCGCGATGGATGTGGTTCGGCCTTGCCCTGCTCATCCCCTTCGCCGCCCTCATGTACCTGGCCTTTCTGCACGGCTGGTGGCTTAACTTCACGCTTCCCGCCGGCACGCTCACGGCCAATGTCATGCTCGTATCTTTGTACCGCGCACTGGTCGAGGAGAAAGAGAAGCGCAAAGTGCGCTCCGCATTTGGCCAGTATCTAAGTCCCGAAGTGATTCGCCGGCTGCTTCTGAACCCGCAACTCGTCGAGCCACGCAAGACCGACATCACCGTGATGTTCAGCGATATCCGCGGCTTCACCAGCATCTCCGAAAAGCTTGACGCGCAGGAACTCGCGCTCTTCCTGAATGGCTATCTTTCGGACATGACGCGCATCGTCTTCGATACCCAGGGCACGTTGGACAAATACATTGGTGATGCCGTCATGGCTTTCTGGGGCGCACCTTACGAGGATCCCGGCCATGCCGACCGGGCTTGCACCGCTGCGCTCTCCATGATGCGGCGCGTCCACGAACTGCAGTTACAGTGGGAAAAGGAGGGCAAGCCCAGGCTCGACATCGGCATCGGCCTGAATTCAGGCGTTGCCAGCGTCGGCAATATGGGCTCGGCCTTGCGCTACGGCTATACCGCGTTGGGCGATGCGGTAAACCTTTCCTCCCGCCTCGAAGACCTCAACAAGGAATACGGCACGCACATTCTCGTCAATGAATCCACTTACTCTGCCGTTAAGGATGCCGGCTTCTTCTTCCGCGAACTCGACATCATCCGCGTGAAAGGCAAGCTTCAGCCCGTCACCATCTACGAATTATTGGGTAAGACATCTGAGCTGCAGCAGGAACCCGCCTTCGTCGAATTGCAGCAACGCTGGGCAAGTTTCGCGGAAGCCCGCCTGCTCTATCACCAGCGCCGGTGGGCCCCGGCCCAACAGGCCTTTCAATCCATCCTCGATCGTTGGCCAGACGACGGCCCTTCCCGCACGTACTGGAAACGCTGCCAAGAGTATCTCTTCGACGAGCCCCCTGCCTCCTGGGATGGTGTCTTCACCATGACCCACAAGTAGGCTTGCTCTCCAGCCTGTTTCGTAAATCTCTCGTCCCAGTCCGCGCCCGGAACTCGGCGCCGTGCCACCTAGTGGCCCGCGCGCTGGTCTTTTCCATCAAAATTCTGGATGCTTGCCCCCTGATTTTCCGGCCGCGCCTGCCGCGAACCCTTCGTACCCAAATCTGGTGCTCTCGTAGTCTAATAGGAGTACGCAGACTTAGACTGCGAGGCGGCGATGCCCGTGTGTGGCGTGTTTCTCAGGCCGGCCTAGAGGTAACTTTCTCTATTTATGTGGATTGTCCGACTAGCTCTCGCCAGGCCTTACACCTTCATCGTCATGGCCATGGTTATCGTGCTCCTGACGATTGTCGTGGTGCCGCGCACGCCTACGGATATTTTCCCGGAGATCAATATCCCGGTGATCGCTCTGAATTGGTTCTATTCCGGGCTCCAGCCGCAGGAGATGGAGCAGCGCATTACCTCCGGCGTGGAACGCGGCATTACCACGCTGGTCAACGACGTCGAACACATCGAATCCCAATCGCTAAATGGCATCGCGGTCATCAAAATCTTTTTCCACCCTGGAGCCAATATTCAGACGGCTCTTGCGCAAACTACCGCCATTTCACAGACTTTTCTTCGCTCACTGCCCCCGGGTACCACACCACCTCTGGTCATCATTTACTCGGCTTCCACGGTCCCGGTCCTTCAGATTGGGCTGAGCAGCGAGCGGCTGAGCGAGCAGCAACTCTTCGACTTCGGCAACAATTTCATCCGCACTCAGCTCGCAACAGTGCAGGGTGCTTCAACACCTTTCCCTTACGGCGGCAAGCAGCGGCTGATTTCCGTCGATATTGACGCTGCGTCTCTGCAAGCCAAGGGGCTCTCCGCAGTTGATATCGTCAACGCGGTCAACGCCCAAAACCTCATCCTGCCGACGGGCACGGCGAAGCTCGGACCACTGGAATACAACGTCGAGATGAATGGCAGTCCCCGCACTGTTGCCGAACTGAACGATCTTCCCGTAAAGACCGTCAATGGCTCGACGATTTACTTGCGGGACGTGGCGCACGTGCGCGATGGTTTTTCCCCGCAGACCAACGTCGTCCTGGCCAACGGGCAGCGCGGCGTGCTGATGAGCATTTACAAGACGGGCAATGCCTCCACGCTTTCCATCGTCGACCGTGTCAAACAAACCCTTAACGATTACCGGCCTTCCCTTCCTGACGGCCTCAACCTCACCACTTTCTTCGATCAGTCCCTCTTCGTGCGCGCCGCCATTCAAGGCGTTCTCCGCGAAGCCCTCATCGCCGCGTGCCTCACGGCCGTTATGATCCTTCTCTTCCTCGGCAATTGGAAGAGCACCTTTATCATCGCCACTTCCATTCCTCTTTCCATTCTCGTGAGCGTTCTCTGCCTCAGCGCTCTCGGCGAAACGATCAACATCATGACCCTGGGGGGCCTCGCGTTGGCGGTCGGCATCCTCGTCGACGACGCCACCGTCGAAATCGAGAACATCAATCGCCAACTCGCGATGGGCAAGGAAACCGTCCAGGCCATTCTTGATGGCGCTCAGCAAATCGCCGTTCCGGCCTTCGTTTCCACTCTGTGCATTTGCATCGTGTTCATCCCCATGTTTTTTCTATCCGGCGTGGCCAAATACCTCTTCGTGCCGCTTGCCGAAGCGGTCAGCTTCGCCATGCTGGCTTCGTACATGTGGTCGCGCACCATCGTGCCGACGATGGCGATGTACCTGTTGAGTTCGGAAGACGAGTATCATGCCGACGAACACGCCAGCGAGAAAATGGGTTTCTTACGGCGCTACCAGCAAGGCTTTGAGCGCACCTTCGAGCGTTTCCGCGGGGCTTATCGCGATGCACTCTCCGCAGCACTCCACCGCGGCCCGCTTTTCTCAGCGTGCTTCCTGGCCTTTTGTCTCCTTTCTACGGGACTCATTTTCTTTCTTGGCCGTGACTTCTTCCCCAGCGTGGACGCCGGGCAGATCCGGCTGCATATGCGCGCCCGCACCGGCTTGCGCGTCGAAGAGACTTCACGCCTTGCCGATCAAGTCAACGCGGTGATTCGCCGCACCATTCCCGAGCACGATCTGGTCACCATTCTCGATAATATTGGCCTGCCCTACTCCGGCATCAATCTCACTTATAGCAACTCCGGCACCATTGGCACCTCTGACGCCGAAATCCTCGTCCAGCTCAAGGGCGAGCGCAGCCGCTCGACCCGCGACTACATCAACGAACTGCGCAAGCGCCTCCCGAGCGAATTTCCCGGCGTGCAGTTTTTCTTCCAGCCCGCGGACATCGTCACCCAGATTCTCAATTTCGGGACGCCTGCTCCCATTGACATCCAGATTACCGGCATGAATCAGCCGGCGGACTATGCTCTCGGGTTGAAGCTCGCCAACGAGATTCGCCACATCCCCGGCGCCGTTGATGTCCACGTCCAGCAGGCCTTCGACGCACCCACCCTATTCATGGAAATCAATCGCACGCGCGCCCAGTATGTAGGTTTGCAGGCCCGCGACGTCGCGCAGAACGTGCTGGTCACGCTCTCCTCGAGTTTTCAGACCTCGCCGAACTTCTGGCTCGATCCTAAGAATGGTGTGAGCTACACCGTCGCCGTCCAGGCGCCCCAATACCGAATTGATAGTTTCCAGACTCTCCAGAACACTCCCGTGAGCAGCAGCCTTCCCGGTGCTTCCCCGCAGATCCTCGGAAATCTGGTGGACATTTCCACGGTCGCGCGTCCCGCTTCCATTTCCCACTACGATGTCCAGCCGATGATCAACGTGTATGCTGCTGTGGATGGACGCGATCTCGGCTCCGTGGCTACGGAAGTTACAAAACTCGTGGACAATATCCAGAAGGAGCTCCCGCGCGGCAGCCGCACTTTCATCCGCGGCCAGATCCAGACCATGAATTCCTCTTTCGTGGGCCTGGGGGTTGGACTGGCCGGCGCCATCGTTCTTGCCTATCTGCTCATCGTCGTCAATTTCCAGTCCTGGCTCGATCCCTTCATCATCATCACGGCTCTGCCGGGGGCGCTGGCGGGGATCTGCTGGATGCTCCTGTTCACGCACACAACCTTGAGCGTTCCCTCGCTGACCGGCGCTATCATGTGTATGGGAGTGGCTACCTCCAACAGCATCTTGATGGTTTCCTTTGCGCGCGAACAATTGAACGAAGGACGGAGCGCCGCCGACGCAGCTCTCGAAGCGGGTTTCGTGCGTATTCGTCCCGTGATCATGACCGCGCTGGCAATGATCATCGGCATGGTGCCCATGGCCATTGGCCTCGGCGAAGGCGGCGAGCAGAACGCGCCCCTGGGCCGTGCTGTCATCGGCGGCCTGCTCTTCGCCACCCTGGCTACTCTTTTCTTTGTGCCGTGCGTCTTTTCCATCATTCACGGCGGGCTGGAGCGCCGGCGTCACCGCACCGTAGCTCTGAGGGCATCCAATCCATGACGGCCGGATTTCGACTTTTTGTGTGGAGCAACTGAAAATGACTGACGTTTCAACTCATCCGGGCAACGATCCGGGCGCCCCTCCGGCGAAGAAGAGCTACCTCTTTTTGATTCTCTTCCTCATTGTCATTGTTCTTGTGGCTGTAGGCGCTTTCCAGATGTTCCAGCGCCGCGCGGAGTACAAAGCGCTTGCCGACAACACCGAAGCCCTCGCTGTTCCCACCGTGGCTGTCATTCATCCCGCGGCGCAGACGGGCGATGAAAACCTGGTTCTCCCAGGCACGTTGATGGCTTACATCGAGTCTCCCATCTATGCGCGCACCAATGGCTACCTGAAAGCGTGGTATCACGACATTGGCAGCCGTGTGAGCAAGGGCGAACTCCTGGCAGACATCGACACCCCCGAAATTGACCAGCAGCTTTCCCAAGCCCGCGCCGATCTGGCTACCTCTCAGGCCAACGTGCACCTTTCCGAAATAACTGCTGTCCGCTACTCCGAACTCCTTAAAACCGATGGCGTTTCCAAACAGGAAGTCGACAATGCCACTGGTGATCTGGCTGCCAAACGCGCCATCGTGCAGTCCGCCGAAGCCAACGTGCGCCGCCTCGAAGAGCTTAAATCCTTTCAGCGGGTCGAGGCCCCTTTTAGTGGCGTCATTACCCGCCGCAACACGGACATCGGCCAGCTCATCAACGCCGGCAACGGCGGCTCCTCGCAGCAGCTCTTCTTCCTTGCGCAAACCGATCCGATGCGCGTCTACGTCAACGTGCCGGAAGCCTACGCCTCTTCCATTCGCCCGGGTATCGGCGCCTATCTGGAACTCACGCAAATCCCGGGCCAGAAGTTTCAAGGTAAGATCGTGCGCACCGCGGAGGCCATCGATCTATCCACCCGTACACTTCTCACCGAGGTGGATGTGCCCAACAAATCCGCGCAGTTGTTGCCCGGCGGTTATGCGCAGGTTCATCTTTTGGTGAAAGTCACGGCCCAGCGCCTGCAGGTTCCCGTGAACGCGTTGCTGTTCCGCTCCGAAGGACTCCGCGCCGTTGTGATTGACGCCAATCACCACACGCGTTTGCAATCTCTCACCGTCGGCCGCGATTACGGCACCAGCCTCGAAGTTCTCAACGGCCTCAAGCCGGACGATTGGATCGTTCTCAACCCTCCAGACTCTCTCGAAGACGGCCAACAGGTGCACGTCAAAGAAGTGAACAACCCGCTCGTGCCAGCTCCCACTACCGCGCCTTCTTCGCAAGCCGCGCCTGCGAAACCTCCGGCTGTTAGCTCTTCTGTGGAGAAAAGGCCCTGATGCCTTTCTACGCAAGTGCTTGGCCCCGTCCGCTCCGCCCTTGGCGCGCCCGCGGGGTTTTCCTGTTCACCGGAATGTTTCTTGTCGCGGGCTGCACCGTTGGGCCGAACTACAAACGTCCCGCCGCAACCGTGCCCGTCAAGTGGGAGATCGTCGAACCATGGCGCGAAGCCGTCCCCAAGGATGCTATTCCCAAGACCGCGTGGTGGACCGTCTTCCACGACGACGACCTCAACACTCTTGAAAACGAACTTCTCGCTGCCAACCAGACGCTGAAGATTGCTTTCGCACATTACGACCAGGCGCGTGCTTCCGCCGCCGTGCAGAATGCTCAGCTCTTCCCCACGCTCTCGGTGGATCCCGCCGCTGAACGCCAGCGTTACTCCGGTACGCGTCCGTCCGGCTCCTACGCTCCGCTCACGGGGCCCGCGACGCAAAACAGCTACCTGCTCCCCTTCACGGTGAGCTATGAAGTGGATCTCGTCGGCAAGCGGCGTCGCACCATCGAAGCCGCGCAAGCCTCTTACCAAGCCAACGCCGCCGATTTCGAAAGCGTTCGCCTTGTTCTCACTGCGGAGCTCGCCGCCGACTATTTCGCCCTGCGCCAGCTCGATACACAGATCGCTCTTCTGCGGACCACCGTGGAAACGCTCCAAAGGGGACTCGACCTCGTCAACTCGCGCCACGCTGGTGGCGTGGCCTCCGGCCTTGACGTCACCCAGGAAGAGACGCTCCTAAACACAACGCGTACCCAGGCGATTCTCCTCCGCCAGGAGCGCAAACAGTTTGAGGATGCCATCGCCGTTCTTACCGGTAAACCCGCTCCCGATTTCCACGTCGCGGAGCGCCCCCTCGCCGCTGAGCCGCCCAACCTCGAAACTTTTCTCCCCTCGGATCTCCTCGAGCGGCGCCCCGATATCGCAGAATCTGAGCGTCAAATGGCCGTTGCGAACGCGCAGATCGGCATTGCCAAGGCGGCTTACTATCCTTCGCTTGTTCTTTATGGTCAGGGTGGCTGGAACTCCGCGCAGATTTCCCAATTGCTCAACGCCGCGAGCACCTTTTGGGCCGTGGGCGCTAATCTGGCCCAGGATATTTTCACCGGCGGCGCCCGCCGCGCGCAGTTGCAGTTCTCCCAGGCAGGTTACGACGCTTCTGTCGCCACCTATCGCGGCACAGTGCTCAACGCTTTCCGCGAGGTGCAGGACAATATCACCGGGTTGCAGGTGCTCGACGCGGCGCGCCAATCGCAAAGGGATGCTGTCGACTCCTCGCGCCGCCAGCTTGATATTGCCACTTCGCGCTACACCGGTGGCCTCGTCAGCTATCTCGACGTCGTCAGCGCACAGCAGAATCTTCTGAATAACGAGCAGGAGGCCGCCATCATCCAAGGCCAGCGCCTCGTCACCTCCGTGCTCCTCGTAAAAGCCCTTGGTGGTGGATGGGACGCTGCCAGCATCGCCGCCGTCCAGCTCAAGCCGCAGACTCGCGACGCCTTCGCCCCCTGAGTCTTCCTTCTGTCTGTTGACAGAATTTGCGCCTTCCAGTGTTAAGCTCTTCGCCTGGTCTTTATGTCTTCAGGGAACTACCACCTTGTCGGATCACTCCATGACCTTCCGTGACATCGCCGTCGTTCTGGCCGCGGCCTTCCTCTTCGGTTTACTGGCTTGGCGTCTTCGCTGATCACCATCCTCGCTAATGCGACACTTTTCAAGTTTCTCAAGCCGACACCGGCCCTGGCTGCCACTGTGACCAACCCCGCCTGATCACCTCTCAGCCCTGCACTGCAGCACAGTTATCCTGCGTAAATCCTTCTCTCAATTGCTCCCCGAGAATTAAGTTGCAAATCTGCTTTCAGACGGAGAAGATATTGCCCGCCTTTCATGCCAACTTCCAGGTCGCCAAAACCTAAGGCCCTGCCCGGCGCTCTCTCCCTTGTTCTCGCCTTATTGGCAATATCTGTGTTCATCAATTATGTGGATCGCGGCAATCTTTCCATCGCCGCTCCCATGCTGAAAGACGAACTCGGCATTTCCGCTACGCAACTCGGCCTTTTGCTTTCCGCGTTTTTCTGGACTTACGCTTGCCTCCAACCATTCTCCGGCTGGCTGGTAGACCGTTTAAATGTCAACTGGGTCTTTGCCGGTGGATTCTTTCTTTGGTCCGCGGCTACCGCTGTGACCGGCATCGTACACACCTTCGCGGTGCTCTTCGTACTGCGCTTGCTTCTCGGCATGGGCGAATCCGTCGCCTATCCCTCTTACTCCAAAATCATTGCGCTGAACTTCCCGGAAGAGCGTCGTGGCACCGCCAACTCCCTGATCGCTGCGGCACTCCTGCTGGGACCCGGATCTGGCATTCTTTTTGGCGGCCTGCTGATGGCCCGATTCGGTTGGCGCCCCTTTTTCATCGTCCTCGGCCTTGCCAGCCTGCTTTGGCTCCTCCCCTGGCTGAAGTGGATGCCAAAGAAGACGGAAGCGATTCGGACGGACAATACCGGCGCGCCGAGTCTCCCCGAATTCCTTCGTTTGCGATCGGCCTGGGGAACTTGCATCGGCCTGTTCAGTTGCAATTACATCAGTTATTTCCTCATTACCTGGCTTCCCTTTTATCTCGTGCGCGACCGACACTTTTCCATGAACAGCATGGCCAAGATCGGAGGGGTCGCTTATCTGCTGGGTGCGTGTTTCGCCACGCTGTCCGGTTGGCTTTCCGATCGCTGGATCATTGCTGGAGCAACCCCCACCCGCGTGCGCAAAGCCTTTACGGGTGGTGGAACCGCACTTGCCGGAACGTTCCTGGGGCTCGCTGCCCTCGGCGCGCCCGGCTATTGCGTTGCCGCGCTCATCCTGGGCGTGATATTTTTCGGCGTTCTCTCCTCCAATATCTGGGCGATTACACAGACTCTCGCGGGACCCCAAGCTGCTGGGCGCTGGACTGGTTTTCAGAACTTCGTCGGGAATCTCGCCGGTGTTATCGCTCCGGCTCTCACGGGATATGTTCTGCAGCGCACTGGCCACTTTTACTGGGCCTTCGGGATCCTCGTAGCCGTTGCCTTCACTGGCGCACTTTCCTGGGCCTTCCTTGTCGGCCCCGTCGAGCAGGTAATCTGGCACCGCAAGCCACAAGCCGTCGGAGTCCCTTATTGAACTCTGACGCCGCCTACAGGCTCACACGTTTCCGCGCGGCCCAATTCTCCCCCCAGGGAGTACAGGGAGAATTCTCATGCTATGGACTACCTCTCTTCTGCCGAAACTTCTTATACTTGCTCCGGTGAAAGGGCGCACTCCATGAAGCACCGACTTTTACGAAGCGGCCCGAGGCTATTTCTAGCCTTCATTTTCATCGTCTGCGTTGTCAGCGCGGACTCGTCGGCCTACCGCCAGTCCGTCGAAAAGTGGCGCCACGATTATGAGGCCCAGCTCACTTCCGATTCCGGATGGCTCAGCGTTTCGGGACTCTTCTGGCTCCACGAGGGTGAAAACCGTTTCGGCTCCGATCCCCTCAACGACATCGTTCTTCCCGCCTCGGCACCTGCACAGGCCGGCACCTTCGATTTCCATGCCGGAAAGACTACCGTCCATATTCATCCCAGCGTCACCGCGACCATCAGCGGTAAGCCGGTGCAATCCGCCGAACTTCGCCCAGACAATCGCGATGACCGTCTCGTGCTCGGTGATCTCACCCTCTATGTCCACGCCAGCGGTGATCGCTTCGCTCTCCGCCTCAAGGATAAGCACAGCCCCTTGCTGACGAGCTTTACGGGTCTGCACTGGTTCCCCATTGACGAGTCCTATGTTCTCCTCGCGCGCTTCGTTCCCTATGAATCGCCCCAACAATTCGATTCGCAAAATGTTCTCGGCGATCCCATCAAGCTGGACATCGTCGGTTACGTCCTTTTTTCGCTGCATGGCCAGGAGTACCGTCTGGAGGCCGAAGCCAATCCTGACGGTACGCTCTTCATCGTGTTCCGCGATCTTACAAGCGGCAAGGAAACTTACCCGGCTTCCCGCTTCCTCGATACTGATGTTCCCCAGGACCACATCACCTTCAGAACTGTCCTGCTCGATTTCAACAAGGCCTACAATCCGCCTTGCGCCTACAATCCCTACACCACCTGCCCCATCCCTCTACCAGCCAATCGCCTACGCGTGGAAATCCCCGCCGGCGAAAAGCTCTACAAGCACCCTCACGCCCCCTAGCCCTCACGCCAACAAAGCGGCCTATCCCTGCGCCACTAAGATAAAACCAATCGAATAAATGCAGAATTTGCATTGGACTTGCTCGCCCACGGTCTCTAGAGTCAAGTTCCCGTAACCTGTTGGACTAGGGGTTCCGAGGGTTCCGGGCAAGTGCAGGATCACGGAAAGACCGATGACTTCAACGGCCCTCCCATCGCGGTTTGGAGCTCCCCCTTCTTTTCTAAACTACCGATTCGACGCGGCTTATGACGAAATGTTTGAGGCACCGGCCCAGCCCCGCGAGCACTACCAGTCGCTCCACAGGACTTTGCTCGGGCTGCCTCCCGAGGAACTCCGCAAGAGTCAGCAAGCAGCGGATCTCACTTTCCTTCACGAAGGGATCACATTCACCGTGTACGGGGGCAAGGAGGGCACAGAGCGCATCTTCCCGAACGACCTGATTCCCCGCATTATTCCGGCCTGGGAATGGGCGCGGATCGAAAAGGGCCTGACGCAGCGGCTCACCGCGCTAAACCTGTTCCTCCGTGACATTTATCACGAAGGCCGTATCCTCCGCGAAGGCATTGTCCCGCGCGAGCTAATTTATAGCTGCAAGCATTTCCGCAGGGAGATGCGCGGCCTCAACATCCCACGGGACATCTACGTGAGCGTTTGCGGTACGGACCTGGTGCGCCTGCCCGACGGAGATTTCGCCGTGCTGGAAGACAACCTGCGCGTGCCCAGCGGCGTTTCCTACATGCTCGCCAACCGCAAGGTTCTGAAGCGCGTCTTTCCGAAGATGTTCCGCGACTACGGCGTCTGCCCAATCGACCATTATCCGCAAGCGCTTCTCGCCACGCTGCGGAGTCTGACGCCCGAAAATTGCCGGCATCCGCAAGACCCCGTGACCGTCCTGCTGACCCCCGGCGTTTCCAATTCCGCCTACTTCGAGCACACTTTCCTGGCGCAGCAGATGGGCATCGAGCTCGTCGAAGGGCGCGATCTGCTGGTCCACGACAACGTGGTGTACATGCGCACTACGGCGGGACCTCGGCGCGTGGACGTCATCTATCGCCGCGTGGATGACGATTTCCTCGATCCGCTCTGTTTCCGGCGGGATTCCATCCTAGGCGTGCCCGGCCTGTTCAATGCGTACCGGACGGGCAACGTGACTTTGGCGAATGCCATCGGTACGGGTGTGGCGGACGACAAAGCTGTCTACGCCTACGTGCCGGAAATCATTCACTTTTATCTGAAGGAAGAGCCCATCCTCCCCAACGTGCCGACCTTTCTACTCACTGACGAAGCGCAACGCCAGCATGTGCTCGATAACTTGCAGGAGCTCGTCGTGAAAGCCGTCGGCGAATCAGGCGGTTACGGAATGCTTATCGGCCCGCACAGCACAAAACAGCAGCGCGAAGAATTCCGCGCACGCATTTTGGCCGAGCCGCGCAATTACATCGCGCAGCCCACGCTGGCGCTTTCTTGCGCCCCCTGCCTAATCGATGGCGAGGTGGAATCCCGCCACATTGATTTGCGCCCATACATCCTGATGGGCGAGAAAGCGACGCTGGTGCCCGGCGGCTTGACGCGGGTGGCTCTGCGAAAAGGCTCATTAGTTGTGAATTCGTCTCAGGGCGGCGGCAGCAAGGACACCTGGGTGCTCCTCGCGGGCAATGGCGATGATCGGGTCGCGCAACTCAACGACGATGTGCGCAAAGGACTGGTTGGTAGGGAGCTGGCCTAGGCCATGAGACCTCCTCGCAATTATTTTGCGCGCACGTTTCAGCGGGATGCGGGCATGCTTTCCCGCGTAGCGGACAGTCTGTACTGGATGGGCCGCTATCTGGAGCGCGCCAAGCATACGGCGCGATTGGTGGACGTGGAATTGCAGCTTTGGCTGGACCAGTCACCCGAAGCGGGTGCGGGCCGCTGGCGATTCCTGTTGGAGGCGCTGCGCATACCAACAACACAAGCCGCCGTGGATTCGACAGCGCTGTTGAATACCCTTGTGTTCAGCCGCACCAATGCGTCCTCAATCCTGTCTTGCATCGCGGCCGCGCGCGAGAACTTGCGTCACGTCCGGGAGCAGTGCAGCACGGGAATGTGGGAGCACCTAAACCGCTTGTACCTGGAAGTGATGGAAACACGCCCGGAAGAAGGCTGGATGCTGAAGTCGCACGCCTTTTTTCACGCCGTCGAAGAAGGGGCGCACCTGTTCCAGGGAATTACCGACGGCACGATGAGCCACGGCGAGGGCTGGCAGTTTATTCAGCTCGGACGCTATGTGGAGCGGACGGACACGATTGCGGCCTTGATGGAGACGCACTTCAAGCGTGTGGCCCATCCCGCAGACCAGCCGGTGGAAAGCACGGAATACCTGGAATGGGTGGGACTCTTGCGCGCGAGCGTGGCGTTTGAGGCCTACTGCAAAGCATTCACCGCGGAAATCCGGCCCTTGCGCGTGGCGGAGTTTCTCCTGCTGAATCCGGATTTTCCGCATTCCGTGCGCTTTTCCGTGGATCGCATCAACGCCGCGCTGCATGTCATTGGGGATCTTACGGAACGCCGCGAGAAATTGCCCACACGCATTGCCGGCAGGCTGCGCGCGCAACTGAGTTTCAGCCAGATTGAAGAAATCGTGGCCGAGGGCGCGCGCTCGTATCTGGAGAATGTACGCAGCGAGTGCGCCCAGATTCATGCCGCGATTCATCAGATTTACTTTGATTATTCGATCGAGTCGGAGCTGGCCTCCTAGGAAGAAGCAAAGGCGCACGCAAGCGCAAAAGCAAGGGAGCCCCAACAAAGCAATATGGTTTACTCAGTGCGGCACATTACGAGCTTTTGCTACCAACCCGCGGTGCGGGAAAGCGTGATGGAAGTGCGCATGCAGCCGCGGACCGATTTCCGCCAGCGCTGCCTGAGCTTTTCCTTGGACATTACACCGCGGTCCAGCATGATGCTGTACCGCGACTTTTATGGCAATGCGGTCCACCACTTCGATATTCCGGGGCAACACACGCTTATCGAAATCTCGGCGCAAGCCATCGTGGACGTGCTGCCACCCCCGGATTTGCGCCTGGACGCCGCGGGCAATTGGGACGACCTGGACGCGCGCATCGCGGAATCCGATTACTGGGAAATGCTGCTTCCCAGCCAATTTGCCGCCCCTACGGAACTCCTCGAAAAACTTGCGGGTGAGCTGGACTTGAGGCGGCGGGAAAAACCGCTGGCCCTGCTCCATGAATTGAATACCAGGCTGTACGAGTTGTTCGACTACGTGCCGAACTCAACCAAGGTAGACTCCCCGATTGACGATGCCCTTCAGGCGCGCCAGGGCGTGTGCCAGGATTTGGCCCACATCATGATTACCCTGGTGCGCAAACTGAAAATTCCCTGCCGCTATGTCAGCGGCTATCTCTATCATGAAGACAAGGCGCACGACCGCTCTCCGGCTGGAGCCACCCACGCCTGGGTGGAAGCGTACTTGGGCGATGTCGGATGGGTGGCTTTCGATCCCACCAACAATCTGCTGGGCCGCGAGCGCCATATTCGCGTGGCGCTCGGAAGGGACTATGCGGATGTCCCGCCCACACGGGGGGTGTACAAAGGTGAGGCGGAAAGTGAGCTCAGTGTAATGGTGGCAGTGTCTCCCGTGGACGCGCCGGAGCCCGAGGAGTTGCCGCCTACAACGGTCATTCGGTCCAAACCCCTCAGCGCGGAGAACCTGGCCCAGTTTGAACAGCAGCAGCAGTAAGAACCAGTCGCGCTGAGAGCGGGTATTTCCGAGCTCCTTCGCACCTTTTACCCGACTGCCTTCCAGCACGCAACAATGCCGCTAGCGCATGGGCAGTGCGTACATCAGCCCGCCCTGTGTCCAAAGGTTGTTCGGACCGCGTGGCAACTTCATCACCGATCCCGAACCGAGGTCCCGCTCGAACATCTCACCATAGTTGCCCACGGCTTCGATAACGCGCGCAGCCCAAGCGTCATCCAGCCCGATGAATTGCGCGTAGCCGCGCTGCACGCCGAGCAATCGCCGTATCACCGGATCATCGCTCTTCTTCATCTCCGCCAGATTCGCCTGCGTCACGCCGCTCTCTTCGGCTTGGATCAATGCTTCCACGATCCAATTGACGATCGTAGCCCACTGCGGGTCATCCAACCGATAAGTGGGTGCCAAAGGGTTTTTGGCGATTACATCTGCCAGGATTTCAAAACTCGGCGCTCTGTTCTTAAAGGCGATTCGCTCGTAGGCGAGTTGCGAGACGTCCGCACTTACGGCGGCGCAGTTGCCTGTGACGAATGCTGCTTCCATTTCGCCTTCTTCCTGAAAGAGAAAGGGAAGCCACTTGATGTTCTTGCGCTGCATGTACCCTTGCAGTTGAATCTCGAGCTCGGTGCCACCCAAAAAACATACTTTCTTGCCAGTCAGGTCATTGGGAGAAGCGATCCCCATCGTCTTGTTGACAAGAAAACCCTGATAGTCATAAAAGATGGGCCGCGCAAAGCCCAAGCCCGTGTTGGCTGTATTGATGAAACTCGGAGAACCCGTGGCAAGCAGCGCGATGGCGCCAGATTTCAGGGCCTTCAGGGCATCCTGCTCGTCGAGGAAGGGCACAATCGTAAACTTGGCATTTGACCCGAGCACAGCCACGGCCACGGCTTTACAGATGTCCTGGTCGAAGGCGGCATGATTTCCATGGGCGTCTTGCGTGGAGTACTCGGGCAGTTCGGTGTTGATTCCGCACGCGAGTGTGCCGGCAGCTTTGATTTTATCAAGCGTGGGCCCGGCAAGAGCCGCCGGCGGTGCTCCATTTGTCAGCAAAACGATCAAACACAAAATTCCGGAAGCTCGAATCATGCAGGTCACGTTCCTTTCAAGTACCTCAGGCAAGGCTTGGTCATAATAATACGGCGACCGGAGCTTCTCTCCAGTCGCCGCAGTTGAGTCGTTGATGGTGGCCTAAGTTCTATTGCCAGCTTCCGGAGGTCGGCACACCCGGTTCGCTGCCGGGACGCGGATTGAAGTCGGCTGGGGCCGGATCGATCACTTTCCCCTGGATGATATCGGTCGGCGTGATATGCAGGACGCGGCAGCCTTCCGCGCCATAGTGGGGAAGCGTCACCACTTCACTTTGCGGAATCTTGGCGTAATCGGCCGGCAATGGCGGCGCGAAGCCCAGCAACCGCGCATTGTCGAAGGCGGAGAAGAGGTTGCCTACACCGGGGGTATGGGCATCGGCCGGCCCCAAGTATTTCTGGTTGAAGGGCGGTAGTTCGCCTAACGCGCGCGCGTTGGCTTCGTCGGGAAGATCCGCAAGCGGAGTCAAGTTGAAAAGCTCGTCGATGAACTTGACGATCGAGCTATGTTCGGTGGCTTCGTGAGAGATGGCGTGGGCGACACCGTATGGCGAGATGACAATCGCTGGAATCCGCGGACCCTGATCGAGGGCATTCCCCACGGGATCGAAGGTGCGAATCTGCGGCACGGTGTGGTCGTAGAGCCCGTCCGTCTCATCATAGGTGATGATGATGGCGCTCTCATGCCAATACTTGCTGCTGGCGATCGCGTTGATGGAGTCCGCCAGAAGGGCTTCGCTGATCTGCGTGTCGGAATAGCCGGGGTGGTCGTCATTTCCTGAGAAATCTCCTTGGACCGTTTTGTTGGGCGACCGGGGAACTAGGCTATCAAGGTTGCCGTACCCGCCGCGGACGTAGAACACACCACCTTCTTTCGGCAGCGTATTAGTGCTGATCGCGGTGAAGAAGTCGCCGAGGCCCTTCAGGTGCGCCAGGGTTTCGGTCGCATTATTAGCCTCATAACCGAAGTATTGCGGGCCGTTGTGATGGGCGATGTAGGTGGCATAAGTTGGGGGGCGCTGGTAGGATCGGTAGACTCGTGATCATAGCCTTCCTGGAACCAACCCCAATTCACCGGCTTGTTGTTATCGCCGAAGATCTTCTGGATATCACTCTGAACATCCATAAGGTCAAGGGCGGCGTTATTGTCATTGAGGGTGATGTTCTTGATCTGATTTCCCATAAACGAGAGGGGCAGACTGGCAAAGGTAAGATTCGAGGACGGGGTTTTGGTTTCAGGTGCCCCACTCTCCGTGGGCTGAAATAGACCCGGCGGGCTCAAAAGGGCTGCCAGAGCGTTGCCCCAGTAGGGTTGAGGGTCGCCGGTCACGGGCAGTTGCCCGTTTGCGTACGTGCCTGTGCCCCCTAGCGCCAGTTCGGGATGCTTGACCCACTGCGTCTTGCCCGATTGGCCGGCGATCATGGCGATGGCGTTTGGCGTTGAGGGCCCAATCACGGTGTCAAAAAAGTTGTCGAAAAGCGTGAAGCGGTCCGCGTATTGCCACATAAAAGGGGCAGTATCGCAATCCACATGGCCGACGACCAGTTCGCCCTTCTGCACTTGCGCCTGCGTCGGGGCTGGCCCGGTATAGGTCGTTCCGTCGGCGCTCAGTGTCCCGCCGGTTATGCCCTCTTCCGTAAAGGCATAGCGGTCACTGTGCGCCAAGTGATCCGCATCCAGATGCAGCTTGGCGTCAATGGCGGTGTGGCCGTGATTCACGGAGTCTGTGTCCTCCGGGTACAGCAGAACTGTATTGCCGTTAACGTCCTTAACGGACTGGGGAATCAAGAATGGGGAGATGGTTTCAACGTCCCCAGCTGTGTTGACGATCGGCTGGTAAAATCCAGGAGTTTCGCTGGGGCGTTGCGAAAACAGGCCCCGGGCTCCGGGGTAGGTACCGAAGTAGAAATCAAAGGAACGGTTCTCCTGGAACAGAACGAAAACGTATTTGATCCGTTTCTGTAGCAGGTCGAGCTTTTGCTCGTGGCTCAGATAAGGAAAGTCTTCCACGCGATGCGTATATCGGGCCACTTCATCGCTTGACCTCCGTGCAATCTCGACAAGTTGCTTCTGATCAGTAACCTCTTCATTCTTTTGGTCTTGGGCCATAACCGTGGCTGGCTGCAGCAGCAACGCGGCAGCCGCCAGGTAAGCGCAACCGGCTTTCGCCCATTCTTTAATGTGCATACGTGCTCCTCTCGGATTGAAAGCTTTGTACCCGTGCGGTTTCCATCGCTGTTCCCCGGACACCACCTGAGAGTTGAGGGACTGGTCGAGGAAATACTTCGCATTACAAGGCTTAACAGAGCAGCGTGAATCGGGATTTTAATTTAGGTGAATAGCTGATAAAGACCCTGAGCAGCATAAAATCCTTGAAGCTTTCGATAAAACCGGCAAGCGAATAGGTTTGCGCTGGCGTCCGCACGCGGGGAGAGCCGGACGTATGGTTTTGCTGCGTGTCAGTATGAGTGGCAGTTCTCGTCCATCAAGAAAACTCTTGCACCGTTTTTTCGCCCGTAACTCTCTCTACCTGGATACGAGCCGGCTAACCGGGAACATTTCCACTTCTTCTAATCTCCGCGTGCCTCGTCCCGCGTGAACTCTGGCCACTGCACGAGGTCTCAGCATTTTCGTGCGTCAATCACTGAAATATCTCACCCTGAGACTCTCCCTGAGAAATCTCCTTGACGGGAACCCTACAGCCTTCACTTCAGCCCACGCGCAGCTTGCCCGAGTAAGACATTAAATCGTTATATATGAATGAGATAGAGAGACATGGAGCTCCGTTGACACTCCGGCCCGGGCGCTCCAAGATTCTTGCGACTCTGGCCGACTCCGTGCAAATTTACCCATCACAATTAAGGGAGAGGCTCGCGTCTGTTCGCTGCTTCGTGGGCCGCAGGAACGGCAGTCAACCGATGAACACATCTGGCTACAAGCAACTGGGCCTCTTGTTGGGTTTTGCGGTCGTTTTACTCTCTTATCCGGCGTCCGTCCATTCGCAGGAAGCGACCCGCAAGGTCCTGAAGCGTGTTGAGGCACAATACCCCAGCATTCTCAAAAAGCGAGGTATCGGCGGCACTGTGCGCCTCCGCGTAACTGTAAAAGCGGACGGCACCGTCCGTGACGCGGAAGTGCTTGGCGGCAGCGCCATTCTCGCCGATTCCGCCCAGAAAGCAGTGAAACAGTGGATTTTTGCCCCCAGCGCCGTCGAATCGAGCGTGGAAGTTGCCGTTGTCTTTGATCCCGCACACACCCCCGACAATTAGCGCGTGAGTGCCTCCAGTGCACCAGGGCCGGCATCACCCCAAATTCCGGCAGGGTCCCGCCCGGTAACCGTCCCTGCAACAGCTTCGCGCCGCGCTATGAAGCAAACTCGCACGCTGGCCCACTCCCCCTGTCTTCTGCCACAATCATCTCATCGCCATGAACGCCGACCCTGACATCTTGAAAGCCGCTGAAATCCTTCGTTCCGGCGCCTTGGTCGTCTTCCCGACGGAAACCGTCTACGGGCTCGGCGCCAACGCCCTCGATCCCTCGGCGATACGCAAAATCTATGCACTCAAGGGTCGGCCCGCCACTAGCCCACTCATAGTGCATGTGGTCAGCATCGAGCAGGCGCGCGAGCTTGCCGCCGAATGGCCGCCAGAGGCCGAACGCCTGGCCCGTGAATACTGGCCCGGCCCGCTCACTCTCGTGGTTCCGAAAAAGCCCATCATTCCCGATGAAGCCACAGCCGGCCTACCGACCGTCGGTCTGCGCATGCCGCGGCATCCCGTGGCGCTCGCGCTTCTCCGCGAAGTGAGCTTCCCTATCGCCGCCCCCAGCGCCAACCGCTTCACCCAGCTTTCTCCCACCACGGCGCAGCATGTCCGCGAAGCCTTTGGGGATGACACGCCGTTTCTCCTCGATGGCGGCCCGTGCGAAGTCGGCCTCGAATCCACAGTAATCGCCGTAACGCCCGATGGATTGGAAGTGTTGCGCCCCGGCATGGCGTTCGTCGAAGAAGCGCAGGAAGACAGGTCAGACGCCGCCGCAATGCAACAACTCGAAGATGCCCACCGCTCCCCCGGCCAGCACAAAAGGCACTACAGCCCCCGCACCCGCGTCCTCCTTGTCAGCCGCGGCCATTTGCCACGCGAGGGACGCGGCGCCTATCTCTGGCTCGCCTATAACGCCCGCGCCGCCCACAAACAGCGCATGCCGCAAAGCCCCGACGACTACGCCGCACAGCTTTACGCCACGCTGCACGAACTGGACCGCCAATCCTTCAACTGGATCGCTGTTGAGCTCCCCCCCGACGCACCGGAGTGGGCCCCGATCCGCGACCGCTTAACCCGCGCCTCCTACGAATAGAACGCAATCAAGGTAGAAGAGATCGATAGCGGATCACCTTCGTGTGTGCGCTCATCGGCCACCTTGGTCACCAGCAGCCGCAACGTAGTAACCTCACAGTCATCTATCCATCAACGTCATTGCTCTCTTTCTCCCTTCGGAGTACTTTCTCATCAACGAGCCATTTGCAAAACGGAGGTGCGTCCTTGCCAATTTCCGCAGTTGATGCCATTAGTCCGGCGTTTCAGCACGCCAAGCAGCAACTCCTGCAACCGTTTCGCTTCTCCCAATGGGTGCGCCTGGCCCTAGTCGGATTTCTGGCGGGAGAACTGGGTTCCGGCGGAGGATGCAACTCTAATTTCAATGTGCCCTCGACGCATCACCAGCACGGATCGGAGCAGTTTCTTGGTGCGGCCTGGCCTTGGCACCTCGCGGACCACCCGGCGATGCTTGCCGGAATGATCGCCACCCTGCTTGTGGTGGGACTCGGCTTGCTGGTGCTCTTCATTTATATCAACAGCGTGATGCGCTTCATTCTATTCGACAGCATCGTGGCCAAGGAATGCCACATCCGCCAGGGATGGGTGCGGCGCCGCCACCACGGCCTCCGTTTTTTTGTCTGGCAGATTTTATTGATGCTGGTGAGCTTCGCCGCTTGCGTCCTCCTGATCGGCATTCCGCTGGCGTTTGCCTGGGCTGTTGGCTGGTTCGACCATCCGAGCGAACACCTGCTGCCGCTCGTGCTGGGCGGCATCCTGTTGTTCTTTCTCTTCCTTGCGCTCGTGGTGGTGCTTGCCGTGGTCCACGTGATGACCAAGGACTTTGTCGTTCCGCAGATGGCGTTGGAAGACATCAGCGCCATTGAGGGATGGCGCAGGTTATGGATGTGGCTCAAAGCGGAGAAGGGCGGCTATGCCGGATACATCGCGGTGAAAATTGGGCTGGCCATCGCGGCGGGTATCGCCCTCGCCATCATTGCGGTGATCGTGTTTCTGGTGCTGCTCATCCCCGTCGGCGGTGTCGGAGTGGTTGCCATGCTGGCCGGGAAAGCGGCCGGGTTGACATGGGACGTTTATACCATCACGTTGGCCGTGGTGGTGGGGTGTATCGTCTTGATGGCTCTAATCTTCGTGTTTTCGTTGATCTCCGTGCCTGCCATCGTGTTTTTTCCGGCGTATTCCATTTATTTCCTTGCGGCACGGTATCCGGCTCTGGCAGCGCTGCTCTCGCCCCCGCCGCCAGACTCGGCTGCACCTGCTTCGCCACCGCCCGAAGCGCCGCCGTTTCCACCCACGCCGGCGCCCCTCGGATAGGCCATTTCGCAGTCGGGGTGGGCCGCCGTGTGCGGTCGGGACTCAGCAAACTGGAGCAAATCGCGCAATCCGGGCTACAATGCCTGCACGATTTCCGCCTGAGGAGATTCCCATGCGTAAACTTTTCTCAACGCGTTTTCTGTTGGCTTCACTCATTCTGATCGCTGCAACATTCGTGGCCGTTGGCCATTTCGCAAAGGCAAGTGCGCAAACTGCATCCGGCAGCGACAAGCCCTTCGTCATCGAGTACTACTACAA
>Ga0209415_10004566_pt1 | contig 25292 bp, 25 predicted proteins | sample PeaSoiSIISIP2007_FD_187696 | JGI IMG/M metagenome (GOLD analysis project Ga0209415, IMG submission 187696) | Peat soil microbial communities from Weissenstadt, Germany - SII-SIP-2007 (SPAdes) (version 2) | ecosystem: Environmental > Terrestrial > Soil > Wetlands > Peat | place: Germany... | reverse complement strand
AAACGCAACTTTCCGCGTTCTTGGATCGGATCACTGTCGCCACTGCGGACTGAATCCAGTTTTTCCGCAGCCTGCTAAAGTGTGGCCTTCGACAAATGCCTTCATGACCATTTCCCCTCAATCCATCGGACGCGGCTGGCGGCCCCCGGGTTCGGTGATAATCGTAAAGATTCATAAATTTCGTCCGGCAGGAGGGATGCTACGCTGAAAGGACGATGACGCCAGTTCCTCCTAAGATCCAACTCATCCAGACGCCCGAATACCGTGAAAACTACGCCAACAGTGTCCAGGTGCGGGTGAACCTGTGGGACTTCTTTCTGCTGTTCGGCCGCGTCAGCCAGACCGCGCCGGACAACGTGTCGATACAGAATTTTCAAGGCATTTACGTGAGCCCGCAGCAGGCCAAGGCGGTCCTCAATGTTCTGCAACAGAACGTCACCCAGTATGAAAGTGCGTTCGGCGAAATCAAGCTCGAGCCGCAGGCTGGCGGCAACGTGGTCCAGTAGCCACAGGAGTGACTTGTTAACTTGCCCTGGACTTCCCCACGAGCAAGCGCGCGCGCAAGTATTCACACCTTAATCGACCTTCTTATCCCTAATCCTGATACTATGTTGCTTCCGGAGGGGTGTAGTGTTTGTCATCACTCGTAGGAAGCAATTCGGTCCAACGACATTTCTGTGGGAAGTGGCCGCACCCGACGTGGCGCGGGCGGCGCGGCCGGGTCATTTCATCATGGCCCGCATCGACCAGCACGGCGAGCGTATCCCATTGACAATAGCGGACTTCGACGCTGCGCGAGGCACCGTGACGGTGGTCATCCAGGCGGTCGGCAAAACCACCTTCGAGATGATGACGCTGGGCGAGGGCGACACCATTCTGGACTTCATCGGCCCGCTGGGGCTGCCGAGCCAGATTCGCAAGCTGCCGGGCACAGTGGTGCTGGTGGGCGGAGGCCTGGGCGTGGCGCCGGTCTACCCGCAGCTGCGCGCGTACAAGCAGATGGGCAACCGCACCGTCTCGATCGTGGGATTCCGCAGCCGCGACCTGGTGTTCTGGGAAGACGAGTTTCGCGCGGCGAGCGATGAGCTGATCGTCACCACCGACGACGGCAGCTATGGGCGCAAAGGTTTCGTCACCCACGCGCTGGCGGACGTGCTGGCGCGCGTGACGGACGCGAGCGAAGTAGTGGCCATCGGCCCGATTCCGATGATGAAGGCCTGCGCGGAGACGACGCGGCCGTTCGCCGTGCCCACCATCGTGAGCCTGAATTCGATCATGGTGGATGGCACGGGGATGTGCGGATCGTGCCGCGTGACGGTAGGCGGCAAAATGAAATTCGCCTGCGTGGATGGCGCCGATTTCGACGGCCACCTGGTGAATTTCGACGAGCTGTCGCTGCGCCAGAAGCGCTTCGAGCGGGAGGAGAAGGCCGCGCTCGACCGTTTCCGCGGCGAATCCGCCAAGCTGGCCGGCATGCGCGCCCACGTCGAATCAAGCGGCGCGGTGATTTCGACCTGCGAACTGCCGGCGCCCGATGCCGCGCCGCCAGCGCCGCTGGGGCCGAAGAACATCAAGACCATTCCGCGCGAGCGAGCGCCGATGCCGCACCAGCCGGCCGAGCTCCGCATTCTCAACTTCGACGAAGTGGCGCTGGGACTGTCGCTCGAAGGCGCGCTGCATGAGGCCGAGCGCTGCCTGCGCTGCAAGAAGCCGCGCTGCGTGCCGGGCTGCCCGGTGGGCATCGATATTCCCGGCTTCATCGCGGCCCTGCAGCGCAAAGATATCAAGCGGTCGTACCAGATTCTGAAGGCGTCCAACACGCTGCCGGCGGTGTGCGGGCGCGTCTGCCCGCAGGAATCGCAGTGCGAGGTGACGTGCGTGGTGGGCGCCAAGCTACAGCCGGTGGCCATTGGCCGGTTGGAGCGGTTCGTGGCCGATATGGCGATGGGCCGCGGCTGGGATGAGCCGGCCGTGCCGAACGGGAACGGGGCGGGGAAGAAGCGGGCGGCAATTGTTGGGTCGGGGCCGGCAGGCCTGGCATGCGCCGGCGACCTGGCGCGCCACGGCGTCGCGGTGACGATCTTCGAGGCGCTGCACGTGGCGGGCGGCGTGCTGAAATATGGCATCCCCGAGTTCCGCTTGCCGGACGTGATCATCGACGCCGAAATCGAAAACATGAAGAAGCTGGGGGTGGAGATCCGGCTCGATACCATCATCGGCAAGCTGTTCACCATCCCGCAGTTGCTGGGCGAGATGGGTTACGACTGCGCGTTCGTCGGGACCGGCGCGGGGTCTCCCAAATTCGCCGGGATTCCGGGCGAGGCGCTCAACGGCGTCTTCTCCGCCAACGAGTTTCTGACGCGCGTCAACCTGATGCGCGGCCACAAGCAGCCGCTCTACGATACGCCGGTCGGATTGGGCAAGCGGGTGGCGGTGGTGGGCGCAGGCAACACGGCGATGGATGCGCTGCGCGTCTCCAAGCGGATGGGCGCGGAAAGCGTGACGTGCGTCTACCGGCGGTCGCGCCGCGAATCGCCGGCGCGAGTGGAGGAACTGGAGCACGCCATCGAAGAGGGCATCGACTTCATGTGGTTGACCGCGCCGGTGGAGATCGTCGGCAATGCGGCGGGGTGGGTGACCGGCATGCGCTGCCAGAAGATGGAATTGGGCGCGCCGGATGCTTCCGGGCGGCGCTCGCCGGTGCCGGTACCCGGGTCGGAATTCCTGCTCGATGTCGACACCGTCATCTATGCGCTGGGCACCAGCGCCAATCCGATCATCGCCCAAACCTCGCCGGGGCTCACGGTCAACAAGTGGGGATACATTCAGGTGGATGAGCGCGGCATGACTTCGATTCCGGGGCTGTTCGCGGGCGGCGATATCGTCACCGGGGCGGCCACCGTGATCCTGGCGATGGGCGCGGGCCGGCGCGCCGCGCAGGGCATGCTGGAATATATGGGGCTGGCCGAACCGCGCGCGGCCGAGCCCGCGCCGGCGGAGGTTCACTGAGATGCCGTCTTCCTGTCCGAAGTGCCACCGGGTTCTCGAAGAGGACGAAATCTGCTGCGCGCAGGTCCGCTACACCTGGCGCTGCAAGAGCTGCCTGAAGCTGACCACCGGATTCGCCGTGCCGTATGGAAAGTGCTTCCTGTGCGGCGGTGCGCTGGAGGTGATCGAGGGGCGCGAGTTGGGCGATTCGATGCGCTTCCGCGCCATCCGCGAGGCGGTGCAGTTTGAGCTGAACTCGTTTCACTTTTACAAGCTGGCGCGCGATCGGGCGCAATCGGCCGAGCAGCGTTCCGTGCTCGAGCGGCTCTACGAAGCCGAGCTCGATCACCTGCACGAGCTCGAAGAGAAGTACCACCCGCACCTCGACCGGGAAACCGTGGAACTCTCCGCCGACCAGGACAAGCTACTGGCAAACTGGCTGTTTCATGGCATCCACCTCGACCAGGAGACAGGCCTGAAAGAGCTATACGAGGTTGCGCTCGAAATGGAGCGCCGCACGCGCGACCACTTCCGCAAGCTGGCCGGAGATCTGCCGGCGGGCCTGGAGAAGGACCTCTGCGGCGAACTTGCCGCCGAAGAGGAAGAGCACGTGGCCATGCTCGAAGGCGAACTGGAACAGCTGGGGTAGGCGCCTGTGGCGCACGCACTCTTGCGTGCCGCGCCGAGTCTCCACTCGACGCCTGAAGTTTCTGCATTCCGATCGAGCCAGAGGTAGGACAGACGATCGTCTTCTGTCGTCTGTCAAGGTGCCGCGCCAAAGCGAGGCACGACCACGAAAGACGTTCTGCCCTACCTCCGTTGGAATTCCCTGCCGACGTTTTGGCAGGCCCCGCGTCAAATCTCTACTGCGCGGCACGCGCGAGTGCGTGCGCCACATTTGCTGCGATGCGAGCTACAGCGCCCGCAGGAAGTTGATGATATCCTGCTGGTCCTGGACGCTCAGCTTATTGAAGTTGACGATGACCTGATTGGCCTCGCTCGCGGGATATAGATGCGTCTTCCGGCTGTGATGCGCGCGGACGGCTTCCACCAGATTGCTGGTGCGCCCATCGTGCAGGAAAAAGATCCGCTGGCCGATTCCCCAGAGCGGCGCTGAGCGGAACTCATCCGGCCCCGCGGCCCCCTGGCTGATGCCGTCGGCGAGGCCTTCGCCCATGTGGTGAAGCAGAAGATCGGAATAGAGATTCACCTTCTGGTTGGAGAGCACCGCGCTCGGATTGGTGGTGGAGCCGCTCGCAATCATCTGGCCGGTGGTGAGCGAAGGCGTGTGACACAGAACGCATCCTATCTTCGCAAACTGAGCGCGCCCATTGACGATGGACGGCGTATCGGGCGCAGGCGCGGGGGGAGCCAGCATCCGCATGAAGTCGGCGAACCCCTCGATATCGGAGAGCACGGCGGGATTCGAGGCACCGGTGGAAGTCACGGTGAAATTGTTCGTATCCTCGGGCGTAGGATTAAAGACGCATCCGGGCGTTTCGTCGCGCTCCTGGGGAAACAGCTGGTTGGTCACGCCCATTTCCACGTTGTAGGCCTCGGCCGCAAAGAGCAGCAGAGATTTGTTCTGCGCTTTCCATCCAAAGCGGGTGATGGTGCCATCGTTGCCGCTGGTGTTGGGGCCCGGAACAGCGACCTTGCCGGTGGAACGATTCGCATTGCCGGCGATGTACGCGTTGGGGCGTCCGTGAATACCCGCCGCCTGCTTGTTGGTCTGCTCCGAGTTCAGGTTGGCCAGGATCGCCGAATCCGGAATCGCTTCGATCAACCCCGCGCCAAAAGTGGGCGTCGGGATGCGAAAGATGACGTTGGGATTCCCGCCTTTGCCGGTGACGGGATCGCCTTTTCGCCCGAAATCGGGTTGGGCGATGTTGCAGCCGGCAGCATCCTTACGCCCGGTGATCACAAACAGGTTGTGCACGCCACCATCGGGCGTGCCATCGGCCTTGCGCTGGAAGCGCGCCTCTCGGGCCGGGCCGCTTGGGGTGACAAACCATGGCAGGGAGTTCGTGGCGCCGTTGAGCGTAGCCACCGCAATCTCCGGATTCACCGCCGGGCTGGTCCCTCCGGTAGCCGGTTGCGCGTGGCACGATACACACGTGTTTGAGTTGAAGCGGGGTCCGAGGCCGTTGTTGTGCCCGCCGGTGACAGACTCAACCTCCACGAACCGGCTGAGGCCGTCCTGAAAGAACGTGGCCTCGTCTGCTACCAGGCCGTGGAGCGGTTGACCTGCGCCCGGCGCGCCACCGCGCACACCGGGATCCGTCGGCCCGGCCTGGCCAAACACAAGCAGGCACGGTGCCAGAGCGATGGCAAACGCGCGCGCCAATTTCCGAACTGCAATATCCCCGTCGATCTGCATAGGACACCTCATGGTTGCCTCCCCGGCCGGAGCAGAGTTCGATGTGATCCGAAGAACCTTATCAAAAGACTATAGTGCAGTCAGCGGGCGTTTCATGTGAGGAATCTCACCAAGAGGCAGCGTGGGTCCCCCGTGTCAATGCTGTAAGCGTGCATGGGGAAGAGGCTGGGTGGTGAACTGCACGAGACCGCTGGTCACAGGTCGGATGGACTATTGTGGTTGGCGTTTTTTTCGGTGTCTTCACCGACCTTCTGCAACAGCAAACGCAAGCAAATTAAGGGTCTTGGGGCGGCTCGCATGCTTTTATCATCTATATATCTCATTGATTTCACGGGGGTAATGCTTGTACGCTTCCAGCGGTCCGTTTTATACTAAAGTAGTCAAGTGATACCGAACCAAGACGGAAGAAGAGTTGGGAGTTGAGCTTTATGTGCCCAGCAATTCCTATTAGTGCGATCTACGGTGCCGGCATCGACAACTGGAACGCTTCAGCCTACGCCGCTCTTTCTGTCGCCTCGAAAGCCTCCGCCGCCATCAGAGTCCAAGGTGCCATTTTTTCTGTGACGCGCGACGTTTGGAAATTGGATGCCCTCCTCCGCAACTTTCTTGCAGACATATATCATGCGGTAGAGAATCCCCCACCGCCGCCGAAAGAGCCGATTACCGAGGATGCAATGTTGGATGCCGCGAATACTCTGCGGCGACTCCATCGGCTCATCGATGACCTTTATCTGCGCGCCAGGAGTGGTGGTCTGACAAATCGCAGATTTATTGGCGCAGCGCTGAATTCAGTGAAAGTCAGAGCCGAGGAGATACTGGAAATCGGCGAGGCTCTGGAACTGGCGCTCAATCCGAAGGTTGATGCGCTCCTGAGCCAATCAATTGAGGACTTGCACAACGGCAACGTGCATGATCTCCCGACTTTCAAATAGACTTGCCGTACACGCCAAAAATCTCGTCTGAAGCGCTCAAGTATTTGGAGCGCCTGGACCGAAATACGGCAAAGCGAATCGTCGAGAAAATTCAGGCTATTGCCAAGGAGCCATTTAACTTCCGGCTGTCGAAGCCGTTAAGGGCCAGCAACAAGCGCACCGCGCGCGTTGGCGACTATAGGATACTGTTTGTTGTGGAATCGGATACTCTTCTGGTCTCTGATATTGGTCCGAGAGGGAACGTCTATAGGGATACCTAGGCGAACACGCCTTAGATAGCCGCTCCTACAGAAGAACAGGTCACCGCAACTGCCGCAGATCGATCTCTCGCGTATCGTCGGGCAGGGCGCGGATGTGGATTTCAGTGCGCTGGGGCGGGAGCAAGTGGGGGAAGCGCTCGCCCCATTCGATCAGCACGAGGGCGCCGCTATCGATGATGTCGTCGAGGCCGAGGCCCTCCAGTTCGCGGGCCTCCTCGAGGCGGTAGAGATCGACGTGATACACCTTGCCGTGGCCGTATTCGTGGATGAGGGTGAACGTGGGGCTCGAAACATCGTCCGGCAAAGCGGCGCCGAGGCCTGACGCGATGCCTTTGGCGAGGGTGGTCTTTCCCGCTCCGAGCTTGCCGATCAACAGCACGACGCCACGCGGCAAGTCGGCGGCGAGGCGCTGGCCGAGGGCGATGGTCTCGCCTTCACTGGCGGTGCGGAAGAGGGGCACACTCCTCCATGGCGGCGGGCAGGTAGTGGAGCAGATCGGACGCGATGAAGCCACGCTCCCCTCGCGCTCGTGCGCCGATCTGGCCAGCCAAACCGTGCAGATAGACGGCGGCTGCGACAGCTTCGTCCGGCTGCTGCGGGAACTGGGCCAGGAAACCGGTGACCATACCGGTGAGCACGTCGCCGGTGCCGCCCGTGCCCATGGCGGGCGTGCCGGTGGGGTTGATCCAAACGCGGCCGTCGCGGAACGCGATGATGGTGCGCTGCCCCTTGAGCACCAGCGTGACCCCATGCGTTTCGGCGAAGGCGCGCGCGGCGCCGATGCGGTCGGCCTGCACTGCGGCAATTGTTTTCCCGGTGAGGCGGGCCATCTCGCCGGGATGCGGGGTGAGCACGCGAACGCGGCCGGCGGGCTGGACTTTGCTGATGTCAACCAGCGCGTCGGCATCGAGCACCAGAGGTTGATCGAGGTTCTCCACCAGACTCGTCACCAGAATCGAGATTTCCGGCTGGCGGCCCAGGCCCGGGCCCATGGCGACGACGGTCTTGCCTTCGGCGGCGGTGGCTAGCGCGGCGTTGAGGGCGATGGAGCCGTGCGGCGTCTCCGCCAGCGGTTCGGTCATCAATTCCGGCGCGTGCGCGGCGATCAGCGGAACGGCGGATTCGGCGGAAGCCACCGTGACCAGGCCGGCTCCAGCGCGTAGCGCGCCGAGCCCGCACAACGCGGCGGCCCCGGTTTTGCCGCGCGAGCCGGCCACTATCAGGGCATGGCCGAAAGTGCCTTTGTGGCCGCCCGGAGGGCGCGGAGCCAGCACGCGGCGGAACATCGACGGCTCGAGCAGCTCGATCTTCACATCCCGGTACAGCTCCTCCGGGCTGCCGATGGCCCGCACGATCAATTCGCCGGTCGAGTCGCAATTCGGCGGCAGCACCTGGCCCAGCTTGGGCGCAGTGAAGGTGACGGTGTAATCGGCGCGCGCGACCTCGCCCGCGGACTCGCCGGAATCGCTCGACATGCCGGAGGGAATGTCGACCGCCACCACCTTGGCCGAAGCCCGCAGGTAGCCATTGATCTGGCGGATAGTCCGATCAATGATGCCTTTGGCCGCACCGCCGATTCCCGTGCCGAGCAAGGCATCCACGATCAAAGTCGCCCTCTCAGCTATCGGCGGGATCTCGTCATAAAGAGGGCAACCGCAGGCGCGCAGCATCCGGTAATTTTCGCCAGCGTCTCCGTGCAATTCCGCTGGATCGGCGAACAGCACCACCGTGAGGCTGCACTGCGGGAAGCGGGTATGGATCTGGCGTGCGATCACCAGGCCATCGCCGCCGTTGTTGCCCTTGCCGCACAGCACGACCACGCGCTGCGCTTCGAGCGGGGCAAAGCGCTCCGCCAAAAACTCCACCACGCGAAGGCCGGCATTCTCCATCAGGACGATGCCGGGGATGCCCATCTCGATGGTGCGCCGATCGACCTCGCGCATCTCGGCCGCGGTGAGAACTTTCATATGCGCCTCACCACCACCATCGTCATGTCATCCTGCAATTCCGAGGAGCCGGTCCATTCGTTTACGGCCTCCATGGTGCGCGCGATCAGCTCGGACGAATCCGCGTGCGCGTATTTGGATACGAGTTCCTTCAATTGGTCCTCTCCGAACATTTCGCCATAGGCATTTTCCGGCTCGACGATGCCGTCGGTGTAGGCCACCAGCAGATCGCCGTGCTCGAGGGGGACGGTGCGCTCCTCATAGCGGGCCGTCGGGAAAGCGCCCACCACGGTGCCGGTGGATTCAAGCATCTGCAGTTCGCCCGAGCGCAAGAGGATGGGTGAAAGGTGGCCGGCGTTGGTGTAGGTGAGCGAGTGGGTTGATTCGTGATACAGCGCGAAATAGAAGGTGGCGTATTTCTCGAGGCTGGTGTTGGCGTAAAGCTGACGATTGAGTGTGGCCACCAGCTTGGCGGTGGAAAGCAGGTGCGGGGACGCGCCGTTGTTGGCGCCCAGCTGCGTGCGCATGGTGGATTGAATGGTGGCCATGAGCAGCGCAGCTGAAATTCCCTTGCCGGCGACGTCGCCGATGGCGAATGCCAGGGACTCTTCGGAAAGCGCCATGAAATCGTAGTAATCGCCAGACACCATGCGGGCGGGGCTGCAGACGCCCTTGAGCTCGAGCGTTTTGGTATAAGGCACGTCCTTGGGGAAGAGCTGCTTCTGCACTTCGCGCGCGATGGTGAGCTCCGATTCGAGGCGCTCCTTTTCCTTGGCCACCACCATCAGTTGGCCGAGGTTGGCCGTCATGGAGTTGAACGACGCGGCCAGCTCGGCAAGCTGGTCGTTGCCTTTGACCGGGATGCGGTGGCCGAAATCGCCCTGCTGGATGCGCCGCGTGCCGGTGTACAACTCATGCACCGCGCCGGTGATACTGCGGCTCAGTTGTACGCCGGCGATGAGCGAAACCAGTTCGACTAACAGGAACAAGATGATCACTACCACGAAAAAGCCGAGGGCGAATTCGGCCCGATCGAGCGATTGATAGACAGCGCCCAGTACTGCGAACGCGCGCGTGTCGACGCGCAGGAAAAGGGTGCGATGTTCGTGCGGCGAACGCCACCGGCGAACCTCCACCTGGTACCAGCCCTGCAGCGGGAAGTCGAACACATTGCGCGCCTGCGGCACAAGCGAGGCGTGGGCATGCCCCAGGGGCGCAAAGGCCACGTCGCCCAAACCAGGCACCAGGCCGCCGAGCACATCGGCCGTCACCGGCGCCAGCACCGTCACCTCTTCGCCGTTTTCGAGGACGTGCGCCCAGGCGTAAAGCGTGTCCCCGGCGCCTTCCTGTTTGACGATCAGCCCGGAAGCGCGCCGCCATTCGGTGGGCGGGTGCGAAATGGTGTTGCCAGTCGGAAAACGCAGCTCACGCTGGCCGGTAATCAGGAGTGCAAACTCCGGAAATGCGCTACGGGTGACGGATTCGAACCGGCGCAGCGCGGCGGTGGGATCTGCCGACCTCACCGGTATCAGAACCAAAGCCTCGGCCGACCGCAGCAGAACCGCCTGGCGGTGCCTCAGTTCGGCGTTCACCAGGTACACCGCCATCTGCCCGATCACTACGTAGCTGGAGATTCCGGCCAGCAGCAGAATCAGCACCACCGGCACCACCGCGATGAATACATAAGCGGCGATCAGGCGGTTGCGGAGGCGCCAGATGGCCTTGCGCAGCCCGCGGCGCGCCAGGCGGAAGACCACTGCCACGCCCAGCAGAAACGACAGGAAGGCGAGCCACCACTGCGCAACCGGCGCGGCGCCGGTGAGCCGCAGAATGACGTAGACGAGCAGCAGCAGCACGAGGGCCTTTTCCAACCGCCCAAGGCTCCGCCACGAAAGACGCCCGCCTCGCTCCATCTTTCCAGACTAGCGTACCCGAATGACCTACGGTACAATCTCCGGCATGATTAGACGCAGACTGGGAACGGGAATCCTGTTCCTGCTATTGGCCACGGCCGCCTGGGCGGCAGACGTAACCGGCACCTGGAAGGGCGATGTGTCGACCCCGGACGGCAATAGCTTTTCCCTGACCTACACATTCAAACAGGACGGCGCCAAGCTGACGGGCACGGTTCTATCGCCGCAAGGCGACACGCTGCCGCTCGACAACGGCAAAGTGGACGGAGACAAGATTTCGTTCTCGGTGAAGGTGGATATGAACGGCACCCCCGCCGTCTTTTCCAGCGATGGCACCATCAACGGCGACGAGATTACCCTCAAGACCAAGGCCGACAGCGGCGACATGGAGTTCCCGCCGATGACGATCAAGCGGCAGAAATAGGTAAGGGAGCGAAATGGATCCGAAACAATTTGCAGAACTGCACGCGCAGTGTTGGGAGACGCTTAAGCACTATGTGCACGAGGCCGATCGGATGTGCGAGTTGTTCGGACAATGCCTCCCCGAGCCCTCAGCGATCCACATTCGCTCAGACATCGTGGAGCAACGCGTTCGCGAAAACAACGCTTACGCCAATTACGTCGATGTTCGCCGGCAACTCTTAGAAGCGGTTCGGATCGGCTACGATCCGTTAGCCTGAACCACCACCCGGAACTAAGCGTCACGCGAAGTCGATGGCGGCGATGACCATTTGCGGCATGGCCTGATTCCAGCTCTCCGGCACGCTGTCGAACGCCAGCCGGAAGGGTTTCGATTCGCCGGGCGCGAGCTTCTGCATCTTGCGGCTGACGATGGCCACCCGTTCGCGCAGAACTACCTGCCCATAAGCATCGTAGAACACACAGACAATTTCCACCTTGTCGAGCACGCGGTTGCCTGTGTTCCTGATGTTGCCGGTGATTTCAACTACTTCCTGCTTGAGGTAGCTTTCATGCGCCTGCATGTCGGAGTCGGTGATCTTAAGGAAGCCGTCCCGGATGTAAGCGCGCGCGTCGCCGGTCAAGGGTGGCGGCGCCTGGGGCCCTTGCTGCGAGATGCGGTTCAAGTACAGGAACCCGGCCACGCCCACCGCCAGCACGAGCGCGATGACAACAGCTGCCGGGTGAATCGGGAACGGTTTCGGTTGCGGGCTGGCCGCCTGGTCCGCGCCCCCAGTTTTATTTGCCGCCAACGGTCATTTCTCCAATCTTGAGCGTGGGCGCGGCCACGGAGCCGCGAAACTCGAGATCGTTGCCGACCTCTTCGACGCCCAACAGCATCTCCTGCAGCTTGCCGGCAATGGTGACTTCGGAAACCGCGAACGCCAGTTCGCCGTTGCGGATCCACAAACCCGCGGCGCCGCGCGAGTAGTCGCCGGTGACGATGTTGACACCCATGCCGATCAGTTCCGTGACATAAAACCCGTCGGCGATTCCCGCAATAATCCGCTCCGGCGTTTGGACGCCGTTTTCGACGAAAAAGTTCCCGTGGCCGATGCCCGCATTGCCGGCCAGCCCGCGCGAAGCGTTGCCGGTGGTCTTCATCCCCAGTTTGCGCGCCGCGTAAGTATTCAGCAGATAGCTCTTGAGCACGCCGCGCTCCAGGACCACGGTTCGGCGCGAAGCCACGCCTTCATCGTCGAACGGCGAAGTGCCGAACAGGCCGGGGATCGTGGCGTCGTCGATCAGCGAAAGCTTGTCGCTGGCCACCTTCTCGCCCAGCTTTCCGGCCAGGAACGACTCGTGGCGGTAGATCATCATGCCGTGGACGGCTTCAAACAGGTTTTCGACCAGCGACGCGGCGACACGCGGCTCGAAGACCACCGGCACCCTCTGGGTAGCGACCTTCACCGGGTTCAGGCGGCGCAAGGCGCGCGCGGCGGCGGTGCGCCCGATTTGTTCCGGCGGCTCCAGCCGGGCCAGCGAGCGCGCCGAATGGTACCACGCATCGCGCTCCATCGATTCCCCATCCCGCGCTACGGGCACAACGGCCAGAGAACAGGAACTGGTGCGATATTCGCCCGCAAAGCCGCGCGAGTTGACGAAAATGTGCCGCCCGGCATAACTGTCAAACGAGGCGCCTTCGGAATTGGTGATGCGCGGATCGGCGGCGAGCGCCGCTTCTTCGGCGCGGCGGGCGAGGGCGATCCGCGCGTCGGTTTCGAGACCGTCGACATCCGCCGAATAGAGATCCAGGGCGCCGGAGAGCGCGCCCAATTCCTCCGCCTCCGGCAGACCGGCATGCGGATCGTCGGTGGTCACTTCCGCCAGCTCGATGGCCGACTTCACCAGGCGCTCGATACCCTCGGCCGAGAGGTCGGAAGTGTACGATGAGCCGGTGCGCTGGCCGATCAGAATGCGCAGCCCGGCGGCGCGCGAACCGGCCTCTTTGAGATTCTCCAGCTCCCGCATGCGCACGTTGGCGGAAAACTCGTCGCCTTCTTCGATGGTGCACTCAGCGTCGGCTGCGCCCGCGGCGCGCGCGCGCCGCACCACGTCCTGCGCGAGCTCACCCAAATGGTTTTCGCCGGAAGGCATATTCACAGGCTAACATCGTGGCGCACGCACTCTGCGTGCCGCGTCGGCACTCCTGCCGACGCCTGGTGCCCCCTGGGCGCAGAGGCGTCGAGAAAAGTCTCGACGCTGCACGCACGAGTGCGTGCGCTACGGGGGTGGCGGCCGCGCTCGCGAGTCTCTCAAGTTCAGGCGTCCTGGACACGAGTTTGCTCATAACGGTTTCTCTCCTTCCGGGTTGCCCGGCGGGCCGACATCAGGCGGATGACTTCGTCCCGACGGGGTAATGCCTGCTGTTAGCTCTTGCAGCGGCGGCCGCCCCGGAACTTGCCCTTGGTGGAACGCAAGGGGACGAGTGCGTGGGGCGAAGGGTTAACCCCCGGCGTCTATGAGTTCGGGCCACCCAAGCGCATAGCCGACGGCGCGCTTCACCTCGGGCACCCGGCCTGCCGCCAGCCGGGCAATCTTCGCATCCAACGCCTGACGAGGCACAGTCCTGAGGTTGTCGCAGTTGGCGACGCAAGGCTTCGCCATTCCTTCCCGGCGGCCCAGCGGAATTTCTACTGGGATGTTGCGGATTTTGGTGGTTACTTCAGCCACCACGAACTTGTTCAGGTACTCGTATGCGTCATCACGGCTCAACAAAAGCACCGGGCGGCGCCCCGCGGGTTTGGGCAGGTCAGCCCACCAGATTTCGAATTGCATCACGGCTGGAATTCCTCTGCCGAGGACCAGTCGTCGGCCTCGGCCGCCGAGTCGGGCTGCAACCGGTAGGCTTCCCGCATGCGGTCATATTCGTGGTTGCGGATGGCTTCCTTCACCGCTTCGCGAATAAAGTCGGCCCGCATGCGTTTCCGCGCCGGAGCAATCCGTTCGAGCGCCTTGGAGGTGGCAGCATCGAGATGAATCAATACAGATGGCATACCATTTTGACTATATCATTTCTCTATATAGATAAGGATATAAATGTTTCGGGCTGCGTGCTAACTACGCATCTGGATTTTGGAACACCTTCGACTGCGGGTTCCGGGCAAGCTGAAGCGTGCCCCACCCAGGCCGGCATGCGTGCAACGTGCGCTAGACCGGCGGCAGGGATTTGATGAGGGCGTCGATCGCCTGGAGGCCGCGCCAGAATCGCGGCAGGAGGTCGAGCCGCAGCGCGTTGGGGCCATCGGACAGCGCCCGCTCCGGCGCGTCGTGCACTTCGACGAAAATGCCGCTGATGCCCACCGCAACCGCGGCGCGGGCCAGCGGCTCGATGAACTGCGGCTGGCCGCCGGAAACGCCGCCGGCGCCGCTGGGCAGTTGCACGCTGTGGGTGGCATCGAACACCACGGGCCATCCTGCATCGCGCATGATTTTGAGACCGCGCATATCCACCACCAGGTTGTTATAGCCGAACGAGGAGCCGCGCTCGGTGATGACCACTTGGGAGTTGCCGGTGGAGGCCACTTTTTCCGCGGCGCGGTGAATATCGTGCGGCGCCACGAACTGCCCTTTCTTGATGTTGACGATGCGGCCGGTGCGGCCCGCCGCCAGCAGCAGGTCGGTTTGCCGGCACAGGAAGGCGGGGATCTGCAGAATGTCGGCCACTGCGGCGGCGGCCTCGGCCTGCGCCGGCTCGTGGATGTCTGTGAGGATGGGAAAGCCCTCCGCCTTAAGCCCGCCCAGAATGCGCAGACCTTCCGTGAGACCCGGCCCGCGGTACGCGTCCAGGCTGGTGCGGTTGGCCTTGTCAAACGAGGCCTTGAAGACGAAATCGCCCACCGCGTCGCGAATGCCGCGCGCCATGCGGTGCACGTGCTCTTCGCTTTCTATTACACAGGGGCCGGCGATCAGCACCAGCGGCTGGGGTGCCCCCTGGGCCCCGCCGAACGCGCTGAACTCAATCGCCATTGGTGAGCATGGTCTCCGCCCGGTCCCGGATCCCGGCCCGCGACCGAAGGCGCAACTGCCGGTTTTCGTAAGCGGCGCCGATGAAGGCCTTGAACAGCGGATGCGGCTCCATCGGCTTGGACTTGAATTCGGGATGGAACTGGCAGCCCAGGTACCAGGGGTGATCGGCGATCTCGCAGATCTCGACGTAGGTGTTATCGGGCGTCTCGCCGGTGATGCGCAGCCCGGCCGCTTTCAGCCGGTCTTCGTACTCGCGGTTGAATTCATAGCGGTGGCGGTGCCGCTCCTGAATTTCGCGTGTGCCGTAAGCGCGGTAAGCGAAGCTCGACTCCGCCAGCCGGCAGGGCCAGCTTCCCAGCCGCATGGTGCCGCCGAGCTCATCGACACCTTTGAGTTCGCGCAGCTTGAAAATCACGCGGTGGGGCGTGCCGGGGTTGAACTCGGTGGAATCCGCGCCCTCCAGCCCGCACACGTTGCGCGCGTATTCGATCACCATGGTCTGCATGCCCAGGCAGATGCCGAAGTAAGGCACCTTGTGTTCGCGCGCGTAGCGAATGGAGTTGATCATGCCCTCGATGCCCCGCTTGCCGAACCCGCCGGGCACCAGGATGCCGTCGTAGCCTTCGAGCTGTTTCTCCCAGTCCGGGCCCAACACGCCTTCGGCCTCGATCCAGTGGATGTTCACTTTCAACTGGTGCGCCAGGCCTCCGTGCAGCAGCGCTTCCTTGAGGCTTTTGTAGGAATCCTCGTATTCCACATATTTACCCACCAGACCGATGGTGACTTCGTCGCGCGGATTCTCCATGCGCTCCAGCATGGCGGTCCAGCGGTCCAGGTCGCGCTCGCCGGTATTGAGGTGCAACAGGCGGCAGACGATGTCGTCGACGCCTTCGCCGGCGAACATCAACGGCACCTGGTAGACGCTCTTGACGTCGCGCGCCGTCACGACGGCCTCCACATCCACGTCGCAGAACAGCGCGATCTTCTCTTTCATCTCCTGCCCGATGAAGCGCTCCGAGCGGCAGATCAGGATATCGGGCTGAATACCGATGGCGCGCAGCTCTTTGACGCTGTGCTGGGTGGGCTTGGTCTTGAGTTCCTGCGCGGCCGCGATCCAGGGGACCAGCGTGACGTGCACGTACAGGCAGTTGCCGCGGCCCTGTTCGTGGCGCATCTGGCGAATGGCTTCGAGAAACGGCAGCGATTCGATGTCGCCCACCGTGCCGCCGATTTCGGCGATCACCACGTCCACATCGTGCGCCACCCGTTTCAGCCCGGCCTTGATTTCGTTGGTGACGTGCGGGATCACCTGCACGGTTTTACCCAGATAATCGCCGCGGCGCTCGCGGGCGATGATCTGCTCATAGATGCGGCCGGAGGTCAGGTTGTTGCTCTGGGTGAGCTTGGCGTGGGTGAATCGCTCGTAGTGGCCGAGATCGAGGTCGGTTTCGGCGCCGTCGTCGGTGACGAAGACCTCGCCGTGCTGGAACGGGCTCATGGTGCCCGGATCGACGTTGAGGTACGGATCGAATTTCTGGCAGGTAACCTTCAGGCCGCGGCTTTCGAGCAGGCACCCGATGGAAGCCGCGGCAATTCCTTTGCCCAGCGACGAGACCACGCCGCCCGTTACGAAAATGTATTTTGCCATATTAATTCACCAAGTTGGCAGGTCGGGGACCTGCCTCACTGCGTTTTGCCATGTCATTTCACCCCCGGCATCATGGAAGCTTCGAACAGCTGCGAGACCCGCGCGAGGTCCTCGGGCGTGTCGACGCCCAGCGACTCATAGTCGGTTTCGACCACCCGTATGGGGTAGCCATTTTCAAGCGCGCGCAATTGCTCCAGACACTCGGCGCGCTCGAGCGGGCCCACCGTCAGGCGTGAGTACCCCAGCAGGAAATCGCGCCGGTACACGTACAGCCCGATGTGTTTGAACCAGGCGCCGCCTTGGGCCCGCACATAGGGAATCGGGCAGCGCGAAAAGTAAATCGCGTCTCCGGCGTGGTTGGCGACCACCTTGACCACGTTGGGATCGGTGATTTCGCGCGGGTCTTCAATCTTCTTCTTCAGCGTAGCCATTACCACATCGTCGCCGTGGACGACGGGCAGAATGGCGGCGTCGATAGCGGCGGGATCGATCAGCGGCTCATCGCCCTGAATATTGACCACTACGGCGGCCTCTTCTGAAGAGGCGACTTCCGCCACGCGGTCGGTGCCGGAGGCGTGGTCGGCGCGCGTCATGCGCACGGGGGCTCCGAAACTCCTGGCGGCTTGGTAAACGCGCTCGTCGTCGGTGGCGATGATGACGTTGGTCAGGTAACGGGATTGGCAGGCGCGCTCGTAAACGTGCTGTAAGACGCTTTTGGAGGAGAGGGGTGCCAGGACCTTGCCGGGAAAACGCGAAGAGGCAAATCGTGCCGGAATTACGCCCAGAATTTTACGGGGCACAGGCGATCATACCATAAAACCGCTGTGATAGACTTGGGGTAGAAATGCTGGCCTGACAGCTATGCTCCTGTCCCGGTGTAAGCTGCCCGTCGTTCTCACCGCCTTCCTGTGGTTGTCATTCGGGGCGCAAGCTCAGGAACCCGGCGGCTCACCGGCCACAATCGTGCCGAGGCCCAAACCGCCCGAAAAGGAGCAGGTTCTTCCGAAGTCAAATATCCGCGTAGATACCACGCTGGTGCTGATCCCGGTTACCGTCACCGACCCCATGAACCGCTTCGTCACCGGCCTGGAAAAAGAGAATTTCAAGGTGTTCGAAGACAGGAAGGAACAGGAGATCAGCCAGTTCTCGAGCGAAGACGCGCCGCTTTCGGCAGGGGTGATATTCGATTGCAGCGGCAGCATGGGTCACAAGCTGGAAAAATCGCGGCTGGCGGTTTCGCAGTTCTTCAAGACCGCCAATCCCGAGGATGAATTCTTCCTGATCCAGTTCAGCGATACCGCCAACCTGGTGCAGCCCTTCACGCAGAACCTGGAAGAAATTCAGAACCGCCTGACGTTCACTTACTCCAAGGGCCGAACCGCGCTGCTGGATGCCGTATTTCTGGGTTTGCACACCATGAAGCAGGCGAAGAACCCACGAAAGGCGCTGCTGATCATCTCCGACGGCGGCGACAACAACAGCCGGTACACGGAAGCGGAAATCAAGAACCTGGTGAGAGAAGCGGACGTCCAAATCTATGCGATTGGAATTTACGAGGAAGGGCCTGCGCGCGCGCGGACCCCGGAGGAGAACGCCGGGCCGGCGCTGCTCACTACGATCGCCGAACAGACCGGCGGGCGGCAGTACGAAGTGGACAACTTGAACGAGCTTCCGGACGTGGCGGCGAAAATCGGCGTGGAATTGCGCAACCAGTACGTCCTGGGGTACAGTCCGCAAAATCAGGACCGCGACGGAAAGTACCGGCACGTGGTGGTGAAAGTGGTGCCGCCGCGCGGCCTGCCGCTGCTGCGGCCCTTCTGGAGACTGGGATACTATGCTCCTTCGCAATAGCTGGCCGGCGGCGCTGATTCTCGCGCTGGCCGCATTCGGCCAGGAGAAACCCGTAAATCCGCCGGGCGCGGAGGAGGCGGGCGTTGTGTTCCGCGCCGACACCCGCCTGGTGGTGTGCCACACCACGGTGGTGGACAAGAGTGGCCACTTGGTGACGGACCTGCCCGAATCGGCATTTTCGGTTTCCGAAAACGGCGCGCCGCAGACCATCAAGGTGTTCCGGCGCGAGGACGTGCCGGTGTCGTTGGGTTTGATCATCGACAACAGCGGCAGCATGCGCGACAAACGCGCCAAGGTGGCGGCGGCGGCGCTGGGGCTGGTGAAGGCCTCGAACAAGGACGATGAGGTCTTCGTCGTCAATTTCAATGACGACGCTTACCTCGATCTGCCCCATGGCAAGGACTTCACCAACGACATCACCGAAATGGAAGAGGCGCTTTCGCGGATCGATTCGCGCGGCGGAACCGCCATGCGGGATGCCATCCGCATGTCCATCGACCACATCAAGGCGAAGGGGAGCCGCGACAAAAAGGTGCTGGTGGTGGTGACCGACGGCAATGACAATTCGAGCGTGATCAGCCTGGAGAACCTGGTGAAGGCCTCGCAGCAGAGCGAGGTGCTGATTTACGCAGTGGGCCTGTTGAGCGAGGAAGAGCGGCGCGAAGCGGTGCGCGCCAAGCGGGCGCTGGAGGAACTGGCCACGGCGACCGGCGGCGAAACATTCTTCCCCAGGGATCTGAGCGACGTCGACCGGATTGCGGCGGACGTGGCGCGCGACATCCGCAGCCAGTACACGATCGAGTACTCGCCGAGCAACACAGCCATGGACGGCTCCTATCGCACGATCCACGTCGCGGTGAATGCGCCGGGGCACCCCGCGGTGCGGACGCGCAGCGGCTACTTCGCCACTCCGGACCAGGGCGCGCCGCCCAAGGGATCGAACGCCCTGAAATCGAAATAATGCTCGGTCTGCTCTGGCGTCTGACCCGCGGTTACCGCCTGTGCCCGTGGCGCAGCCCGTACCTGCGGTGGCGCCTGGAAACGTACTGGGGAGTTCACGCGGAGACCATCACCTGCGCCGGGTTCAGGCGTTTCGCCTGGAGCCACCGGCGGGAACTGGCCGGCTATCTGCGCTGGGCCGGAAAGATGGAGCGGCAGACGCGCGCGGCCCGATTGACGGAGCTTGACGAAGAACACCAAGACATTACGAGCTACAGATCAACGCAGATGAACACCGATTGAAAAGCATTGGCTAATCCGTGTTCATCTGTGGCCCTAAATGCTCTTTCGGACTCTTTCAGCAGCCTTTGACAACACACAGAAACCCCGCCGCCCTCCGAGGGGCGCGGCGGGGCTTCGGAAATCACTGCTGCCGGCTAGTTCTTTACCGGGCTGACCGGGGAGGCGCTGGCAACCTTGGACTTGCCGGAGACCTTGGAAGAACTGGTCGTCTTGGCGGATTTCTTCGCGGTCTTCGTGCTCTTCGGCTTGGCAGTGCTCTTGGCGGTTTTGGTGGTTTGCGCGGCGTTAGGGGCGGGCGCGGGAGCCGGCGTTTGCGCGGCGAACGACAAGGTGGCAAACGCGAGGGCGATGGCGAACAACGTCTTTTTCATTTTTTCTTCTCCTCTGCGGGCCATATCGCCCGCTCACAGTTCCATGTTGGGGCAGCCACGGAAAAAGCACGATAGCCGCGGCAGGCTACTAGAGGCCCCGAATTCGGGGTGGTAGCGGTTAAGATTTGTTAGTGTGGATTGGGCGTAGCGCATAGCCCGGACGGGCGATTCCAGGCGGGCCCGCGAGCTGCGATACTCTAGAGCGCGATGCAACCGAAGCCGATTACGCACGGCAACATCTTTCGCGTTCTGACGGCCGGGTTCGGGCTGGTGGTGGTCCTGCTGCTGGCTGCGGCGCTGGTGGCTGTCCGCAATATCCACGCCATCCAGCAGAGCGCTGCCAGCCTGATTGGCGGGCAGGAGGTGGCGCGCCGGCTGATTGGCGATCTGCACGGCCAGCAGACGAGTTTGACCGAGGTGTTTTCGGTGCTGGCGCGCGATCCCGATTCGGTGGACTCCGGCGCCATTCTCAAACAGCTCGACACAGCCGACGCCGATACCGCGCGCATCGCCGCGGAGGGCGCACGCACCGCCGACCGCGATCTGTGGGCGCGCCTCGAGCGGGCATCGCTCGCGTTTTCGGCCGAGGCGCGCCACATTCTGGCGGAAGACGAGCCGGAGACATTCGCGCCGGTAGAACTCTACCGCGAACACGAAGACTTCATGGCGGTGGTGGCGCGGCTGGTGGAGCGGGAATACCGCCAGGCCGGCGCGGCGCAGGCGCAGCTCAACCAACGGACTTCGGAGCTGCTCCATACCACGGTGATTTTTGCCGGTTCGAGCGTGCTGCTGGCGCTGCTCTTCGCCATCATCACCGTGCGCATGGTGACGCGGCTGATTCGCGGCATGGAATGGCAGACGGCGGAGCTGGGCCGCGTCTCCTGGCACATGCTGGAGGATCAGGAGGCCACCGCGCGGCGCTTCTCGCACGAGCTGCACGATGAGCTGGGCCAGGCGCTCACCGCCATCAAGACGAACCTTGCCGCGCTGGCAACGGGCGGGCCAGGGAACGCGGAGCGCACCAACGACTGCCTGCGGCTGGTGGACGAGGCAATCGGCAATGTGCGCCAGATGTCGCAGCTCCTGCGGCCCACCATTCTCGACGATTTCGGACTGGCGGCCAGCCTGCGCTGGCAGGTGGAGGGATTCGCCGCGCGCACCGGCATCGAAGCGCATTTCGAATCGAACTTCGACGGCAGGCTGCCCGGCGAAACCGAGACTCACCTGTTCCGTATCGCGCAGGAGGCACTCACCAACGTGGCGCGCCACGCGGCGGCGAAGCGGGTGACGGTGAAGCTCACGGCCGAAAAGCAGCAGCTCCGCTTGAGTGTGGAAGACGACGGCCGGGGGCTCGCCGGTGCGCCGGCGGAAGGCCGCGGCATGGGCATGATCGGGATGCGCGCCCGCGCCCGCATCGCGGGCGGCGAGCTGACGGAGCGATCCAGGCCCGGCCAGGGTGTTCTAATTGAGGTTCGGCTACCCATCCCCCATGAAACGCATCCGCATTCTGCTGGCTGACGACCACGCGGTGGTGAGGCGTGGATTCCAGATGATCCTCGCCGAACAATCCGATATGGAGATTGTGGGCGAGGCGGGCAACGGCCGCGAGGCGCTGGAACTGGCCGCGAAGCTCAAGCCCGATGTGGTGGTGATGGACGTCGCCATGCCGGAACTGAACGGCATTGAGGCCACGCGCCGCATGGCGGAGAACGCGCCGCACGCGCGCGTGCTGGCGCTCAGCATGCATAAGGACTCGGTGTACGTGCGGGAGATTCTGCGCGCCGGAGCCCGCGGTTACCTGTTGAAGGATTCGGTGGCCGCGGACCTGGTATCCGCGGTGCGCGCCATCGCCGCGGGTGAAGGCTACCTCAGCCCGGCGGTTTCCGACGCGGTGCTGGACGACTACCGCCGCCACGTCACCAACCCTATTGACCTCCTGACCAGCCGGGAGCGCGAGGTTCTGCAGATGCTCGCCGAAGGCAAGACCAACAAGGAGATCGCGGGCATCTTGAACCTGAGCGTCTATACGGTGGATGCGCACCGCGGCCGCATCATGGAAAAGCTCAATTTGCACAGCATCAACGAACTGGTGCGCTTCGCGGTACGGAACGGGCTGATCGATTGACCTAACCCAGTGTCGGGACGAATCTCGACACGGCAGGCAGGACTACCGCGCCGCGGGCGTTCTCAGGATGCCAGGCCACCGGAGGCGATCAGAGCCGCGACGGCGGCGACTTCATATTCCATGGGACGGTCTGCGGATTGGAACGCAGCCAGCCGGCGAACGCTTTGGTAGACGCGTTGCGAGCCGTGGCCCAGCTTGGCTGCCCCGCCGCGAAGGTCCACCGCCTGCGTGACCGCCAGCAGCAGCATCGCAGTTTCGTTTCGCAAACATTCCAGCGCATCCATCGCAGTGACCGCAGCGTGCATCCCCAGGCTCACCACGTCCTGGTTATACTGCTCGGTCGGCAGCGAGTGGATCGAGCTGGGTCCTGCCATCTGCCGCACGGCGCAAGCCAGGCTGGTGATGCTCAACTGCATCCCTTTGAAGCCGGAATTGACGCCTGGCTCGGGCGTGAGGTTTGCCGGCAGGCCGTTGTTGAAGCGGTCGTCCACCAGCAGCGCGATCAGCGCATTGCCCCAATTGGCCATGGCGGCGAAGTCGATCTTCCAGGTATCGAGCAGCCGCGCGATATGGCCGCCATAGAAGTTGCCGGCTTTGTGCAAGGCGCCGGTTTCCGGATCGATCAGCGGATTGTCGTTGGCGGAGTTGATTTCCCGTTCGATGACGGCGCGGCCGTCCTGGTTGGCTTCCCAGACTTGCCCCAGGCCTTGCGGAATGCAGCGCAGGGAATAACAGCTCTGGCCGCTCGATGCGCGGGTGTAACCGGAGCCGGCCAGCATCTCGCGCAAGAACGCAGCCACGGCGATCTGGCCGGGATGCCCTTTCTGTTCCTGCACCCAGGCATCGAAGGGTTGCGCCGGAGCCTCCATGGCCTCCACTGCCAAGGCCGCGGCGGAGAGCAGCGCCTCCAGCACGCGCCGGGAATCCATCCACAAGAGCGCGGCGCATGCGGTCATCACGGTGGTGCCGTTGATCAGCGCCAGGGCTTCCTTGGGTGCGAAAGGGACGGGTTTCAATCCGGCCGCCGCAAGCGCCTCCGCGGCCGGCATCCGGCGTCCGTCAAATTCGGCCTCACCCATTCCGATCAGCACGCGCGCAATGTAGGCGGAGGGCATCAGGTCGCCGGACGCGCCCACTGAGCCGTAGCGCGGCACCACCGGTGTGATGCGGTGATTCAGCAGCGCAGCCAGCGCTTCTGCCAACTCCGGGCGCACGGCGGAGGCGCCCGTGGCGAAGGTGGCCAGGCGCAGCAACATGGCGGCGCGCACGACGTCATCGGCGAGGGGCTGCCCGGTGGCGCAGGAAAGATGGCGCACCAGGTTGTGCTGCAACAGCTCCATTTTCTCGGCCGGCAGCGAGATGCCCACGTTGCCGCCCACACCGGTGTTGACGCCATAGATGCGCTCGCCGCGCGCCATCAATTCGTCCAGGCGCCGGCGTCCTTGGGCGATGCGCTCGAGCGCCGCGGCCGCGATGCGCACCGGGATTCCTTCCCGCGCCACGCCCACCGTATCTTCGATGCTCAAGCGGGCTGTGCCGAGTTCGAATGTGTCTGCCATGTAGGGTAGGGTAACAGGCGCCAATCTTGATAACATAGCCTCCGATGCAACGCCGGAATTTTATCCGCACCATGGCCGCCGCGCCGCTGGCTCTGCGGCAGAGCGCCGCCGCAGCGCGCTATCAAGCCAACTGGGAGTCGATCGACAGCCGGCCCACCCCGCCGTGGTACCTGGACGCCAAGTTCGGCATCTTCATTCATTGGGGAGTCTACTCGGTGCCGGCATTCGCGCCGCCGCGCACCAAGGGCGAGACGCCCTACGCCGAGTGGTATTGGCACTCGCTGACGGAAGGCAAGAAGGCCACGGCGCCGGGCCAGGATGGCTACCAGACGCGGCAATTTCACGAACGAGTTTACGGGGCCAACTTCCCTTACTTCGATTTCGCGCCGCTGTTTCGCGCCGAGATGTTCGACCCCGATCACTGGGCGGATGTTTTCGCGCGTTCCGGCGCCCGCTACGTGGCGCCCACTTCGAAACACCACGAAGGGTTCACCCTGTGGCACAGCGCGGAAGCCAACCGCGCCTGGGGAAGGCCCTGGAACGCGGTGGATATCGGCCCGCGGCGCGACGTGCTGGGCGATCTCGCCAAAGCCGGGCGCAAGCGCGGGCTCCACATGGGCATCTATTATTCGCTGTACGAGTGGTACAACCCGCTGTGGCTCTCCGACAAACCGCGCTACGTGCGCGAGCACATGTTCCCGCAGTTTCAGGACGTGGTGAAGCACGTGGAGCCGGAAATCATCTTTTCCGACGGCGAATGGGAGCTGCCGAGCGAGCAATGGCACGCGCCGGAGCTGCTGGCGTGGCTGTTCAACGACTCACCGGTGCGGGAACAGGTGGTCATCGACGATCGCTGGGGCAAAGAAACCAAGCACAAGCACGGCGGTTACTACACCACCGAATACACATCGGGCATGAAGCAGTGCGCGCACCCGTGGGAGGAAAGCCGCGGCATGGGCTTCTCATACGGCTACAATCGCGCCGAGACCCTGGCCGATTACCACACCGACCGTGAGCTGCTCATGATGCTGATCGATCTGGTGAGCCGCGGCGGCAACCTGCTGCTCGATATCGGCCCCACCGCCGATGGCCGCATTCCGGTAATCATGGAGGAGCGTCTGCTGCAACTTGGCGACTGGCTGCGGCTGAACGGAGAAGCCATCTACGGCACGCGCCCGTGGCGGCGTGCGCGGCAGTGGTCGCAGGGCGCCGAGCCGAAGATTGAGGAGAGCGAGTTCATGTCGGCGTACCCGATCTCGAGCCTGGTGGATACGCCGCCCGCCGGCGTTGCGCGCATCGAAGCATTCTTCACCGCGAAAGCGGGAGCGGTTTACGCGATTCTGCCGCACCGGCCAGAGCGGGAGGTGGTGCTCAACGGCATCAGCCCGTTCTCTCGCCTGCGCGTCACGCTGCTGGGAAGCGATGCACCACTGAAGTATTTCCAGAATGACCATACGCTCAGCGTTCACGTGCCGGATAGCCTGCCGTTTTCACAGGCGTATGTGCTGAAGCTGGAAGGCGTGGCGTAGGGCCAGGTAGGACAGACGATCGACTTTTGTCGTCTGTCAAGCTCTCGCGCTTTAGGGGGGGCATGACAGGGTCGAAAATTCAGCCGGCCGCGCCTATCGCGTCTCCGGGACTTGTCGCGT
>Ga0209415_10004565_pt1 | contig 25293 bp, 28 predicted proteins | sample PeaSoiSIISIP2007_FD_187696 | JGI IMG/M metagenome (GOLD analysis project Ga0209415, IMG submission 187696) | Peat soil microbial communities from Weissenstadt, Germany - SII-SIP-2007 (SPAdes) (version 2) | ecosystem: Environmental > Terrestrial > Soil > Wetlands > Peat | place: Germany... | reverse complement strand
TCGCATAGAGTCCCGGAGGCAGGACAGCGTCTTGCGTTCTACGCTGGGGAAATTTGCCTAACTCCGTCGGTCATTGCGTAGGACCCCTCAGCGAGCTACCTTTCGTCGAAGCCCAAGCAACGATTCCGGCTGCCGGAACACGGGCTGCTGGCACGCGTTCTTTGGCCGCCGCTCTAGACCGCAGAGCTTATCTGCTAGAACAATGAATCCCTGCTTAACGCTCCTAGGATCGCCTAGTCGTGGAGAGCACGGCGGTTGATCCCTTCGTTGGTGTAGCCGATGGTGATGGCGTCTTCGATCTCCGTGCAGTATAGCTGTACATCAGTCCAGTCGTCAGCCATGTTTTCGTCAAAACACATGAGATCACCGCTTGTGCTGGGAGCGTTTCCAGGCGAAGTAGCCGAGCATGGTTTTGGCATCCTGGATTTCGCCGGCGTCGACGGCCGCTTCGATTTCTTTTGCGGTGACCCAGCGCGTCTCGATGCGCTCGTCGTCCATCGGTGTGGCTTCTCCGGCGGTGAGGCCGGTGGCGAGAAAAATGGTCATCTTTTCGGTGAGGAAGCCGGGGCTGGGAAAAAATGAGAGGAGCTTTTTCCAGTTCTTGGCTCGGTAGCCGGTCTCCTCTTTCAGCTCGCGCTTGGCGGTTTGGAGCGGCTTTTCGCCTTCGTCGATTGAGCCGGCGGGCAGCTCCCACAGCATGCGTTGCGCGGGCAAACGATATTGATGGACGAGGAGAATGCGCTTGCGATCGTCGACGGGCATCATGACGGCCGAGCCGCGATGGTGGACGATGAAGCGCTTGATCTCGAAACCGCTCGGATCGACGGCATGATCTTCCGACACCGTGAACAGATTATTTCTGAGTTTTTCAACCGAAGAGATGATTTTCATGATTTGTGAATAACTTTTTCGAAATCAGCAAGCGGCGCCGCGTTCAAGACGTCGCGCGCTTCCAGCCATCCACGGCGGGCCGTCAAGACGCCGAGCGGCATGTTGATGCCGAGATGCTTGGTCTGGTGCGCGTCGGTGGAGATGGCGAACTTCGCGCCGAGTGCTTTCGCGGTGCGGACCATGGCACCTGAGAGGTCAAGGCGCTCAGGGCTGCCGTTGATTTCGAGATAGACGTTGCGGCGCGCGGCTTCGGTGGCGACGCGCTCAAAGTCGAAGGGAAACGGATCGCGATTGAGCAGCATTCGGCCCGTGGGATGACCCATGATGCGCAACGAGGGCGATTCGAGGGCGCGCATCAGGCGGTCGGTCATCTCCGCGGCTTCGAGATTCATGTGGCTGTGGACGCTGCCGACCACAATGTCGAGCTCGGCGAGGGCGTCTTCGGCGAGATCCATCGAGCCATCGCGGCGAATATCGCATTCGAGACCAGAAAAGACGCGGAGGGGGAGGCCCGAGCGATTCAGGTCACGCACCTGCTTGGCGAAGGCGACGGCTCGCGTTTCGTCCAGGCCATTGGCCATGGCGAGCGCCTTGGAATGATCCGTGATGGCGACGTATTGGTAGCCGAGCGCGTGGGCGGCCTCGACCATTTCGTGCAGCGTGGCGCGGCCGTCGGTTTCCGTGGTGTGCATGTGGAGGTCGCCACGGATGTCGGAGAGTTCGATGAGCTTGGGCAGGCGGCCGGTCGTCGTTTGATCAAGGACGGCGGCGTCGATCTCGCCGCAATTTTCCCTCAGCTCGGGAGGAATCCATTGTAGGCCGAGCGCGGCATAAACGTCTTCCTCGGTTTCGCCGGCCACCCGTTCTTCGGTTTCAAGCTTGAAAAGCCCGTATTCATTGAGCGTGAGTCCGAGCTTGAGCGCGCGGCTGCGCAGCAGGATGTTGTGTTCCTTGCTACCCGTAAAATATTGCATCGCCGCGCCGTAGCTTTCGTGCGGGAGCGCACGGAGGTCGACCTGGATGCCGTCGAGCCCATACTGGATGCTGGCCTTGTTGGCGCCCTTGCCGAGGACGCTGTGCGCCTTGGGATGCTGGACGAATCGTTCGAGCGCATCGGAAGCGCCCGGGCCAGTGACCAGAAGATCAAGATCGCCGATGGTGTCCTTACCGCGACGGAGGCTGCCGGCTGCGGCGATCTTTTCGATGCCTCCGGTTTCAGAAAGATAGGGGATGAGCTCGGCGGCGACCTTTTGTCCAAAGTTGAGCAGGAAACGGCCGGTGCGCTGGCGATATTGCGCGATGGACTTGAGGACCTTTTCCTCGAGCTTGGCGCCCATGCGAGGCAGCTCGCGGAGCTTTTGCTCCTTGCAGATGCGCTCCAGTTCGTCGATGGTGGCGACTTTGTGGTGCTGGTAGACCAGCGCGATGCCCTTGGGGCCGAGACCCTGAATCTTTAACAGCTCCAGCAGCGTCGGAGGGAATTGGGCGAGCAACAAGTCGCGCTTTTCAAACGAGCCACGCGTTGCAAGTTCAGCGATGACGCTGGCCAGGCCCTTGCCGACTCCGGGGATTTCGGTCACTTTGCGCTCGGGGTTGGAGAGGATGTCGTCGACGCGTTCGGGATAGCCTTCGATGGCGGAGGCGGCATTGCGGTAGGAGCGGATGCGAAAGCCGTCTTCGCCGGCAATCTCCATCAGGTCCGCGGTTTCGGCGAGCACGCGCGCGAATTCACGATTTTCCATTCGGTCTTTTTGAGCCCTGCGGCCCGTTTGAAATTGTAGCGAGCAGGTGCGGCTCGACGTGAACGAGCACGTCGGCAACCCAATCGACTTCCGAGCGAATCTTCTCCTTGACCTGCGTTGCGATTTCGTGTGAGTCATAGACCGTCATGGCGGGGTCGACCTCCAGGTGCAAGTCCACATGCCACTTCAGACCGGTCTTCCGCGCGAAACATTTCTCAATGCCGAGGACGCCGGGGACGGTGAGGCCGGCCATGCGAATGCGATCCATGGCCGCGGGGTCCGGCATCGTGTCCATGAGTTGAACCACGGTGTCGCGGACCACGCGGATGCCGAGGAAGATGACGATGATGCCGACAGCCGATCCGCCGATGTGATCGGCCGCGGAGAATTTGACGGGATCGAGCAACGTCAGCCCCAATCCGAGCAAGGCCGTGGTTCCGGAAAGAATGTCGACGGTATCGTTCCAAGCGTCGGCGACTAATCCGGAGCTTTGAATTCGCCGGCCATAGCGCCATTTCGCGTTGCTCATGATGGATTTGATCACGATGGACGCGATCAGGGGCCAGACGGCGTAGGCCGCGGGACTATGGCTGGAATCGCTCGCCAGATGGAGCGACTCGAAGGATATCAGGACTCCCGTGGCTGCCAACATCATCCCGACTGCGAGCGCGCTAAGGGTTTCCAGACGTCCATGGCCGTAGGGATGCTCGGCGTCGGGCGGTTTGGCGGCAATGATCAAGCCGAGAAGCACGAGCCCTGAGGCCAGAACATCCCCGGCGGATTCAATGCCGTCGGAGACAGTGGCGGTGGAGCGGGCGTGGAGACCGATGGTGATTTTCGCGGCCGCTAGCCCAGCGCTGATCAGCATGCTGGTAATGGCGATGCGGCGGCCGGCGAGATCCCCTGTCACCTGCGCCTCTTTTTCACGTGGACCAACTCGTAACTCCCTTCCACGAGATCGCGGATCTCGCTCCAATCGAGTTTGGTGTTGGCGCGCAGCGAGACCCAGCCGTGCTGGCCGACATAGGGCGTCCGGTAGAAACGGTCGTCTTCGAGGAACACGGGCTGCATATTCTTGCCCACCTTGACGCAGATCGACAAGACGCCCTTGTAGGTTTCCAGGACCGTAAAAGTCTTCGTGCCCACTTGGAACGTGGGATGGCCGAAGGTGGTTGTTTCGCTGGTTTTCGGCAAGGCTAGACAGATTTCGCGCAGTTTTTCCAGTATTTTCTTATCGTCCATCAGGCAGTCATCTACCAGCGTACTGCAAGGAGGGCGGGGGAAGCACCGGACTAGTCACGGGGCAACCTGTGCGCGACATCGATTCAACGCGGCGGCGGACCTTGGAGGGCGGCTATGTATTCATCGAGCGTCGCGTCCAATCGCTCGTCGAGCAGGGTATCAAAGCTCTCGCTTCCTCCTCCTGCCTGCGATTGCTGCAGGGCTCGAATGTACGCCGGCCGGTCTTCGGGCCTCACCGCAATCGGCGGATATCCGCCGCGAATGAGAATCAGGTTCATGACGAGCCGTGCGGTGCGTCCGTTGCCATCGTTGAATGGGTGAATGTCCACCAGACGCCGATGCGCGGTGAAGGCCGTTTCCGGCGTGTCCGCGGCTGTGGCCAGCCACCTCGTGAAGTCTCCCATCAAGGCGGGAATTTCCACCGGCGCGGGGAATTCATAGCGTCCTGTTTCCGTGCGAACGTAGCGGGCCAAGTCGGCATAGCGCCCGGCAATGTCAGGGCGTGATCGCTGGACGACAAGCCGGTGAACATTGCGCACGTCGCTTTCCGTCAATGGCGTCTTTTCGCGGGCTAGCTCGCGAACGTACCGGATGGCGTCGTAATGATCGAGGGCCTCCAGGTGGTCCTTCAAAGGTTTGCCGCCGATCGTTACACCCTGTTCGATCACCAGCGCCGTTTCCACGGGACTGAGGGTGTTCCCCTCGATCGCGTTTGACGTATAGGTGATTTCGATGTCGTAGTAGTGCTGGAGATTGTTCAAGGCCTCGGCCGATAGAGGCCGAAGCTGGTCAAGCCGGCGTTTCTTCTCGGCGATGGTTTCGAACATAGTCATCTCTTTTTGTTGTTTAAGAATCGCGGACTAAAGTACGATAGTACTTCAGACGACCAATAGCTATGCCCTCAAAGCTGAACCGCAGCTTAGCGGTTACCCTTGTATTCGGGCTTTTGGGCATTCTCGTCAACCTTCCTCGCCTGAGCATTTTCACCGGCGCGACGCTGCTGTTCGGCGGCGTATTTTACCTGATGGCAACCCTGCTCTACGGACCCTGGTACGGCGCCCTTGCTGCCTTGATGGCGGCGCTCCCATCTGTTCTGCTGGGGGGGAATCCTCCGACGGCGTGCATCCTGGTGGCGGAGGCCCTGACGGTGGGCTGGCTGGCCAGACGGCGGGTGCATCCGACGCTGGCGGACTTGATCTATTGGCTGGCGATTGGTGCGCCGCTGGCGGTTTTGTTCTACGTCGTAATTTTGAGTTATCCGTCGCCTTCGGACTGGGTGATGGTGGTCAAGTACCCAGTGAACGGCCTGCTGAATGTGATGATCGCCGATCTCCTGATCAGCATTCCGGCACTGCAGCGATTGTGGGCGGGACATTCCGGCCCGGGGCTTTCCGCTGAAGGTCTGAGCGCGGTGGAACGCAAGCCTCTGCGCACGTATCTGTCGCACGGGTTTCTACTGGTGGCGACTGTGCCGTTGCTGCTGCTCAACATCGTCAACGGCGAAAACTATGCCGAGCGCCAGGAGGAAGAAGCCGGGCAACGCCTGCAGGAGGCGGCCACCGCGATTCGCTTTCAGTTGGAAGGTTACTTAAGGCGTTATGAAATGGCCGTGCGGGTAATGTCGGCGTCTATCAACCGGCAGGGCGGCTTCGACCTGGATACGCTGAACGGATGGTTGCAGCAGACTCGCAAGGTTTATACCGGCTTCCAAACGATCACCATCGGAACCGCGGATGGCTTCCCGATCGCGGTGGATCCGCAAGAAGTGCCGGGCCTCGGGAAAGTACTCAGCAATAAGCCGGGCGACAAAGTGCCCGACAGCGCGACCATGCGGGATCGAGACTATTTCAAACGCGTCAAGGCGCTGCGCCAGTGGGTGATCTCGGACGTATTCGTCGACCGCGTGACGCGGCAGCCAACGGTAGCGGTTGCGGGGCCTATCTTTAAACCCGACGGCGAGTTGTTTGGCGTGATTGCGGCAACCTTGGATCTATCGCCTTTCGAGCAATTGGCGCAAAATTTCGGAACTTTGGACCAGGCGGGGATCTTCGTTCTGGATCAGCACGATCGCGTAATTTATTCGAACCGCGGCGCGGCTTATCCGCCCCTGGAATCGATGGCGGACTCGCCCTTGGTGAAGGGAGCCGAACAGAACGGTGCGGCGTTTCTGGTGGATCACACCGATGCGCGCCGCCACAACGCCCGGTACCTGGCGAGCCACGCCGAGAGCGGGCTTACGGGGTGGAGGGTACTTATCGAGCAACCGCTTTCGCGTCTGCACGCGCAGACGGAACAGTACTACCTGATGACGGTGGCGTGGCTGCTGGGCGCGATCGGGCTGTCGCTGCTGCTGGCCCGGGCGGCGGATTCGGGCGTGACGTCGCCACTCGAAGACCTGGTGAATCGGGTGCGGAAGTTTTCAGTGCAGGGCGACCCGCCGGGAAAGATCGAATTGCCGGCTCAGGCGCCCGCCGAGGTGGCGCACCTGGTGGAAGATTTCGACCGGATGTCGGTGCGGTTGAAAGAGTCCTACACGGAGCTGCGCGCGGCGCTGGCCGATCGCGAGCGCTTGAACCGCGACATGGCGGAGTTGCTCGCCGATCTGGATCACAAGGTGAAGGAGCGCACGGCGGAACTTGCCGAGGCAAAGTCCCGGGCCGAAGAAGCCAGCCGGGCCAAGAGCGAGTTCCTGGCCAACATGAGTCACGAGATTCGCACGCCTATGAATGGCGTGTTGGGAATGATGGGTCTGGTTCTTGGAACCGAGCTCAATCGCGATCAGCGGGAGCATCTGCGCATCGCCAAGACATCGGCCGATTCGCTGCTGGGTTTGCTGAACGATATTCTCGATTTTTCGAAGATCGAGGCCGGCCGGATGGAATTGGAATCGATTCCGTTTTCGGTGCGCGAATGCCTGATGCAGGCCGTGAAGACCTTGGAATTCATGGCGGGCGAAAAGGCGCTGCAGCTTTCGTGGTTGGTGGGCGCCGATGTTCCGGACCGCCTGGAGGGCGATCCAAATCGGCTCCGGCAGGTGCTGCTGAACCTGGTGAACAACGCAGTGAAGTTCACGGCCGCGGGATCCGTGCGAACAGAAGCGATGCTCGAACGCCTGAGTGACGGCCGGGCCGTGGTCCGGTTCGACGTGACCGACACCGGGATCGGGCTTTCGACGGAGCAGCAGAAGCTGATCTTCGAGCCGTTCCGGCAAGCCGACGGATCGGTGACGCGGCGCTATGGCGGCACCGGGCTCGGCCTCGCCATTTCCTCGAACCTGGTGGAGTTGATGGGAGGCGCCATTTCGGTGCAAAGCGCGCCGGGCCAGGGCAGCACGTTTTCGTTCACCATTGACTGCCCGATTTGCGCGGAGCCGCACGAAGCGTTGGCGAACGGCGCGAGACTGGCGCGGAGTGACGCCGGTGCCGGGCTCTTATCGGTCCTACTAGTCGAAGACAATCGCGTGAACCAGTTGCTGATGGTGCGGCTCCTGGAAGGGCGTGGGCACCAGGTCACCGTTGCGGGTGATGGGCGAGCGGCGTTGGAAGCGGCCCAGCGGTGCGGTTTCGACGTGATCCTGATGGACTTGCAGATGCCGGAAATGGATGGCCTGGAAGCGACGCGGATACTGCGCGAGCGTGGAGAGCGGGCGCCCATTATCGCCATGACTGCGCATGCCATGCAGGGCGATCGCGACAAGTGCCTGAGTGCGGGGATGAACGCTTACATCAGCAAGCCGATTCAACCGGAGGAGGTCTTCGAGGCGATCGAAGACGCGGTGCTGGCGGGCAGGGCGATTTAGTTTGCGACCCGCCAAGGTGACAGATTCGTCCAGCTCTTCAAAGCAGCCGTGGCCCAATCGAGCGATTTGTCGGTGTGACAACTGGTGCAAGGATTCGGAATTTTGAGCGATGCCGTCATGCCCGGAGTGATGAAGCGGAAGGTGTGGGCGCGCACGTTGACGTCGGCAACGGTCTGCTCGATTTTCGGCATGTGGCATTCGATGCACTCCCCACCGCGCGATCCCAATTTGTGATGGGTGTGTTGTTCGATGGAAGCCGCGCGCGGGCCGTTGGGCGAGTTGGGGCCGTGGCATTCCAAACACACCACGCCGGAGGGCTTCCATAGGTCGGCGTTGTTGGCGGTACCGTGAACGTCATGGCAACTAAAGCACGTCACGCCATGCGTGTACATCAGGCTGGATGAGAAATCGTTGCCTTGCATGCGATTCTTGTGTGCCGTGCCGTCGGGGAAATGCGTGAAGCTAAGCTCGCCGAGCTTGTGATCCTCGAGCTGCCAGACCTCTTTCAGATCGGAACCGGCGGTGAAGCCGACAGGCCAACATAGTATTTGCCGTTGATGGGTACTTGAGCGGGCGGCCCTGTGAATGGCATTGGATGCAGACATCGTTGGCGCGAACATAATCGAGGCGCGCGGGATTCACGATGTTCGCGGCGGACGGACGCAGGACGTGGTCGCCTCCCGGTCCGTGGCACTTTTCACAGCCGACGTTCAACTCGGTGACAGCCTTGGTCTCGACGTTGTAGTTTACCGAATGGCAGCCATCGCACAGCGGGCCGGTGGGCCGCTGCATGTTGTCGGGTGGATAGAAGGCAGTCCACCAATCGGAGCCGGCGGGTGCCTGGTAGGCGCGCCAGATTTTGTGCGTGACATCCCATTGGGCGGGCAGGGGAAAGTAATCGTCACCGGCCTTTTTGAAGTAGCGCTGCTTCCATTTGCTGCTATAGACGAAGGCGATGTCGTCTTTGGTGAACGTGACGAGCGGGTCTTTTTTTGTAAGGTCGGGCAGGATGGCGTCGGGATGCTCCTTCGGATCGCGAATGACATTCGCCATGCGCGTGTTTTTCCAGCGGTTGTAGACCTCGGCGTGACAGCGCTGGCAACCGGCAGAGCCGACGTAGCGCGCGGTGGACGTTTGTGCGCTGAGCGCGATAGGAAGGAAAAGTACGACAAGCCAGGAGCGCATTTCTCGACCATAATATGGTTGGCTAGCGATTACTGGAACAACCCGCCGCTAGGCATAGGCAGCTTAAGATAGTTGACACTCATCAATGATCTAGTTGACACTGACAATATGCCAGTGTCCCGAAACAGCGTCGACAGTGTCCGCCGTTTCAATCGCTTTTACACCCGGCAGATTGGGCTGCTCGGCAAGGGGTATCTGGATAGCCCGTTTACGCTGGCCGAAGTCCGTGTGCTGTATGAGCTGGCGCATCGGGACGCACCGACGGCGGCCCAGATCGCCAAGGCGCTCGGGCTGGATGCGGGCTACTTGAGCCGGATGCTGCTTAGCTTTCGAAAACGTGGGTTCCTGGCTCGCAAGGCATCCGAAAAGGACGCCCGACAGAGCCATCTCTCGCTGACCAACAAGGGCCGGGCTGCTTTTGGCGAGCTGGAGGCAAAGTCCGAAGCCGGTGTATCGAAGATGATCGGGCGTCTAACCTCGGCGGAGCAGAATCGATTGGCAGGTGCGATGGGAACGATCGAGCAATTGCTCGGAGAACATGCTGGACCCAAAGTTCCGTATCTGCTGCGAGCGCATCAGCCGGGCGACATGGGATGGGTGATTCACCGGCATGGCGTGCTTTATGCGGAGGAATACGGATGGGATGAGCGCTTCGAGGCGTTGGTGGCGCAGATTGCCGCCGAGTTCATTCAAAAGTTCGATGGCCAGAGGGAACGCTGCTGGATTGCCGAGCGAGACGGCGCGATCGTGGGATCGGTGTTCCTGGTGAAGAAATCGGATCGCGTGGCGAAGTTGCGATTGTTGCTAGTGGAACCGTCGGCCCGCGGGCTCGGGATCGGAGGACGGTTAGTTGACGAATGTGTTCGCTTCGCGCGGCACGCAGGGTATCGCAAAATCACGCTGTGGACGCAATCGATCCTGGATGCGGCGCGGCACATCTATCGTAAGGCCGGGTTCCGCGTAGTGAACCGCGAGCGGCATCGGACCTTCGGGCACAAGCTGGTGGGCGAGACTTGGGAACTTAGGCTGTCACAGCGGGCAGACTGAATTGTGTGCAACCTTAGTTCATGCGACCTCACCTTCTGTTGCTAACGTTGTGCTGGACGGCGGGCGCTCAAACAGCCAACGTCATCAAATATCACGCCACGATCAACGATGTGAAATATGTTTACGGCCCGGCCGCGCCGGTTGCACATGTAAAGCCGGGGGACATTATCGAAACCAACACCCTGGATGCTTTCGGCAACGTTTTGAAGAAACCCGGCGACACCCAAAGCCTGGTGAAGGGAGACAACCCGCTGACCGGACCTTTCTACATCGACGGCGCGCAACCGGGAGACACGCTGGCGGTGAAGATTCTCGATCTGCAGGTGGATGGTAACCAGGGCGTGGGGGCGTTTGCGCCAGGCTTCGGAGCGTTGAACGAAACCAGCTATACCCCGATGCTGCATCCGCCGCTGCCGGAAAAGATCTGGTTCTATCCCATCGACAAGGCGAGCAACACGGCCACCTTCCAGGCTCTCGACTCGAAGTTTTCCGTCAAGATTCCGCTGCATCCTTTCTTTGGTTGTATCGGAGTGGCGCCGGCCGGAGGCGAGGTGCGCGCGTCGATTGTACCGGCCGAGTTTGGCGGCAATATGGACGCTCCCGAGGTCAGCGTGGGCAATACTTTGTACCTTCCGGTGAATGTGCCGGGCGCGCTGCTCTATATGGGCGACGGGCACGCCGCGATGGGCGACGGCGAAGTCGCGGGGACGGCGATCGAAGTGTCGCTGCTGGCGCGCCTGCAGGTCAGCGTCATCAAGGGGAAAAAGATCAGCTGGCCGCGCTTTGAGAATAACGATTCGATCATGGCAGTGGGCGCGTACCGGCCGCTCGACGACGCCTTGCGAATCGCATTTACCGAGCTGGTCGACTGGATCCACAAAGACTACGGGCTTTCGAGTTTGGATGCCTACGAATTGCTCTCCAAGGTGGCGAAGATCCACTTGGATGAAATGGTCGACCCGAATTACGTAGTGGTGGCATCGATCGACAAGAAGTTTCTGCCGGCGCGGAAAAAGTGAGTTGCGCGGGCGTTGGCGAAATCTCGGCGACTTCCGGGCCAATGTCAACTTAGGAACCAGCTTGCGAAATCGGCCCGGATGAATTGTTTTACACCCTGGCGGCCGGTCAGGCGCAGCCACAAGCTGCCGCCCTCGCGCTCAACGTGCAGGTCGATGTCGAAAAAGGGACAGCACAGGCGCTCGCCCGCCACCCATTCCGAGACCAGTTGAAACGTCTCTGTGTCGGATGGAAATTCGAACTCGAAACCATCGCGCAGTTCGCGAATGCTTTTCTTGCGCGCTCGCAACGCGGGCCCCAGTTTATCGAAGTGACGCTTGCGCGCCTGGGCCGTGAGAGCAGCACGGTTACAAGCGAAGGGGGAATCGGCGAAGGACGGCGCTGTCATCGCAGCAATGGCCAACAGAAGCAGGAATTTCATGGATTATCTCCAGGATGATGCTACAGCTTCAAGTTGACTTGAAGGCAAGAACTTTTTTGCGAACGTTTTTCCGCGGTGCCCCTATAATCGACCCATGACCCAATGGTCGATTTCAGAAATCGGGCGCAAGGTCGGATTACGCGCCTCGGCAATTCGCTACTACGAGCAGATCGGGATACTGGAGCGGGCGCGGCGCGTGAGCGGACAGCGGCGTTACGACGAAACCGTGCTCTTCCGGCTGTCGGTGGTGCGGCGGGCCCAGGAGGCCGGATTTACTTTGGACGAGATCCGGCAGCTGTTCTTCGGCTTCTCGCCATCGACTCCGGTCTCCGAGCGATGGAAGCGGATCGCCGAACGAAAGATGGTGGAGTTGGACGCCAGGATCGAACAGATTCGCAGCATGCGGAAAGTTTTGAAGAAGCTCGAAAGCTGCTGCGAATGTGAAACCGTGGAGCGGTGTGGGGCGAGGATTCTCCGGGGTCGCGAGTAAACGGCTCCGCATTATTGGGATTGTCGCTTGACCCAGTCGTCCATCGTTCGCATAAGAATGCCCAGGCTTTCGTCAGTGTGCGCCTGCGCCTGGGCCAGCTCACCCACACGGTTTTTGAGCTTGTCCAGGCCATCGGTGAGTAAGACCTGGGCCGTGAGCAAGCGCTTATGCTCTTCGGCGAACAGGATGTGCTCGTTGGCCAGGACCTCGACGAACTCTTCCAGGCGTGTGAGCCTTCTGCCGTGATCCTCGCCGTTACCGTTCATACTCGTTAGATTCCGACGGATGCTCGGGGTCCGAGGGCTCTTGAAGATCGGTTGCCTCAAGCGAATCGGTAAATTCGGCAGGGACGCTTCCTTCAACAAAGACGCTCGATTCGGCGGCCGTCAAAAAGAGCCGTAAAGGTGATTCCGCCTCCGGTGCGGGCACCTCCGGCGCGGGCGCCTCCCGTTCGGGCGCCTGCGGCGCGGCCGTCTGGGATACATCCTCCGGTTCGGGCGCCTCGGGTGCGAGCGACTCGGGCTCGACAGACTCGATCTCCGGCTCGGGCGCGGGCTGATTCACCGCTTCCACCGGCGCCGCTTCCTCCGCCGAAAGCGGAAACTCGCACTCGCAACAGTCGCTACAACGCTTGCAGCGCTCGCAACGGTGATTGGAGCAAGTGTCTTTGGTGCAATAGGCGCAAATATTACTCGACGCCTCGCCACAGATGCTGCAAGTGAAAATGGCTGCGTTTGCGATCATGGCTGAGGGACCTTCTTTGTCTTGGGCGCGGGCTGGCCGAGCAGGGCGCCGCGGCAACGTTGCGCTTCGCGATCCGCCACTTGAAACTCTTGCTCTTTTTGCGTCGCCAAATCCTGCAGATACTGCCGCAGGCGGTCGCGATTGGTGCTGTTCTCGGCGATTACCGACTGCATGATGGACGCCAGCGCCGGGTTCTGATACTTGCGGACGCCTTCGGTGAGCGAATCGAGCGTCGAGTCCACGGCCTGCATCCGAAAGTAAATATCCAGGCCGAGCGGCAGCCGATCCGGTTGCCTCGCAAATGCGTCGCTGGACGAGATCAAGTACTGGATCTGGGTTTGCGCCGTGTTCCACTGAGCGACGTAGGTCTCTGACGCGCCCTTGGATTGCCAGTCGGCGGGCTGTACCTGGTCGATAATCGGCTTCAGGTGCTGTGCTTGCGCGTTGAGCGCCTCAATCAGTTTGCGGGCGTCCCATTCGGAAGCCACTCCTTGAGAATTCGCTCCTCGATTGGTGACACTCGGTTCGCTAGAGGGTGGCTGAGCCGGCTGAGAGGTTTGCCCGAAGGCGAGGGTGACCGAGGCCAAGTACACACAGAAAACTAGGGTAAACCGCATTGAATAACCTTCCCTAAGGCTAGTTTGGCACAGTTCTACTGGCGGACCAGGGAGGGCAGGGCGAATCCAGTGTATCTAGCCGGGAGGAGCACTCGATGGCCCGCCTGGAGTGCCGGTGGGCGGCGGCGCGCTAGGCGGTTTCGGGGGTGGATTGTTACCAGTGCATAGGCCGGTACAAACTGGAGGAATGCCCACGCGACCTGGCGGACTGATCGCGATCCGGTACGCCGCATCACCCAAGGCACGCACAATGCGATGGGCCAATTCGTTCTTATCGATGACGCTCCTCGCTAGCGGTTCGTCCTTGTAAACATGCAGAGTCTCGCCGGCGTTCACGATTTTGGGAGCGCCCGGTTTCAGCGCGTGGCGAACCTCCACCGCGCCTTCTTCCACCGAAACGGTCGTGGTCTGATCATCGTCGTTCATGCTGACATCGAAGATGGTTCCGCGCACGGAGATCACTGCGGTGGGAGTCATAATGCGGTTCGGATTGGGCTGGCCGCCCCAGCGCTGGATATGTATTTTGACGCGCCCGACGAAAAGATCTAAAAGGTCATGAAGACTGCCGGGATTTTTCCGGAATATGACGTTGGAGCTGGGATAAACCTCAAAAGTGCTCCCATCGGACGTTTCAAACTTCGCGTAACCGTCAGGCCCTGTGAGGATGACTTGCTGCGCTTTAACCGAGTCTCCGACGTTCAGCGCCCAAGGCTCGGAATCCCGAAGGACCGAGACTTGACCCGTCATCGTAATCACCTTAGCCGCCGCATCTGCCGAGGCGGGGAACAGCTGGGCGTAACACGCCGGCGCCACAAGGAGTAGCACGCAACTTAACCCGTGGATACCGCTCAGCCTCATAAAGTTAACGCGAATCTTGGCCGATTTTTATACTTAAGTACTATGCGGACTGCTAACCGACCCATTCTTTACAACACAGTCTACCATCAAAAGTGCGTAGCAAGAAGACATCCTATCGGGTTTTTTGTGACGAACCTGTATAGATTCAACCCCTTCCAGGATAGGGAACTGGCCGAAAGGATACAATAGACTCAATCGATGTGTCGGAGGGCCACAGTTCGAGCAATCTCGATTGCCGCCTTGGCAGGCTGCTTGGCGGTCTGTCCGTGGGAAGTATGGGGACAGGCCACGGGGCAAACTGCGGGCATCGGCTGGCGGCATGTTGGAAACTCTGCGATGGAGTTGGCGCTGCCGTCTCTGGCCACCGGACCGGTGGATCGGGTCTGGTATTCCCCGAACGGTTCCACCTTGTATGCAAGGACGGCTTCCGGCCGCGTTTTTCAGACCGGCGATTTTGAGCAATGGCAATTGATCAGCGATCCGAAGGTAAGCCCGCCGCCGGAGCTAGACCCAGCTTCCGCCGGAACTCCCGAGGCTGCCTTTAAGATTGCGAGCGGCGGGGCCGCGGGACGGCTATACGGGATGGGACGGAACGTCTACCGTTCGGACAATGGCGGCGAGGCCTGGGTCAATGTAACCGCCTACAAGGGAACCTGTCTATTGGGTGCCGGTCTCGCGTCGGTGGCGGCTTCTCCGGGCGATCCGGACGAGGTAACGGTGGCGTCGGCCACGGGCGTATGGCGCTCCGTGGACGGTGGGCTTTCCTGGACCGGATTGAACGATTTCTTGCCAAATTTGCCTGCGGGACATCTGCTGGGGCTTCCCAGCGGGACGCGAGGCGTTCGTCTGTCGGTGGCCAACAGCGTGGCGGAGATCGAATGGGCGCCTGGCGAGAAGACGGCGTGGAAGCCGGTGGAAGGCGCCCCAGGTACTTCGGATGTCGAGCTCGATCAGAACCTGCGGAACGCGCTATCGCAGTTGTTGAAGCGTCCGGTGACCGCCATCGCAACTGCGAAGGGTTACATCTACGCCGGTGACGCCGAGGGGCGGCTGCGGGTGTCGGCGGATGCGGGCGTTAGCTGGGGAGCGCCGTCGAAACCATCTGACTCCGGCAAAGCCGAATCGGGCCGGGTGGAGGCGATTTGGGTGGATCCGAACGATCCCCGCGTGGCTGTTGCGGTATTGAGCGCGCGACCGGGCGCGGCGCCCAATCCAGCCAAGCCTTCGTACGTACTGCGTACCATGAATGGCGGTGGTTTCTGGGACGACGTCACCGCCAATCTTCCCGATACGGCCGCGGCGCACGGAGTGACGGCGGACCGGGCGAGCGGCGCGATTTATGTCGCCACCGATGCGGGAGTTTTCTTCACCGCAACCGATCTTGGATCGGCGGGTCGGCCTACTGGTTGGACTTCGTTGAATGAGAAGCTGCCGGCGGCCGTGGCGACGGACGTGAAATTGGATGCGGGCGCGAATCAGATATACGCGGCGCTGGATGGATACGGAGTTTACACGGCGATCGCGCCGCATCGGCTGCGCGATGCTCGGGTGGTCAGCGCGGCCGACTACAGCGCCAAGGCGGCGGCGCCGGGAGCGCTGTTGAGCGTGCTGGGAGCGCGCGTGGAATCGGCCTCCAGCGATGATGTGGTCGCGCCGGTGCTGGACGCGTCCGACACCGCGTCGCAGATTCAGGTTCCTTTTTCGGCCAAGGGGAATATGGTGTCGTTGTCGCTGGATGCCGCGGCTGGGCCGCTCAAATTCGAAGTTCCGCTGAGGAGCGTTTCGCCCGCCATTTTTGTGGACCCCGAAGGAACGCCGCTGATCATGGACGCGGCGAGCGGGATATTGTTGGACTCCAGCAAACCGGCGCGTGCGAGTTCGCGAATTCAGGTGCTGGCAACCGGTTTCGGACAGGTGAAACCGGATTGGCCCACCGGGCTTCAGGCGCCGCTGAAAGACCCGCCGAGAGTGGCCGCGGCGGTCCATGCTTATCTGGACGGATCGCCCGTGGATGTGACGCAAGCATCGCTCGCGCCCGGATACGTCGGGTTTTATTTGATCGAGGTCCAGATCCCGCGGATCACTAACACCGGTCCAGCGGAGTTGTATCTGGAAGCGGAAGGACAGCAAAGTAATCGTGTACGTTTGTATGTGGAGCAATAGCGTCTTGCCGAGCCGCGACCGTCAGCCCTATTCAAGGGCCAAGCCCTATTCAAGGGCCGAGGGAGCCGGACGCCCGCTTACTCGTGTGCGCGGCTCGATTGGCGCGCGCGGGCCGGTGAACTAATGCTTCCCACCTCCTGGCGGCGGCTGCTGAGTTGCATTCGCATCCTGCTGGCGCTGAGTTGTTTGTCCACGCAGCTCATCTCTTCCAGCCTGGTGTGGACCGATACGGCGATCCTGTTCGCCGTGTACTTTATTTATGCGTGTGTGGCGCTGTTCTGGCGGAGCCTGGAGGATTCCGGATATCCGACGCTCGCGTTGATCGTGGACTTCGTCTTCTTTTTCATCGCCGCCAGCAGCGGCGCGACCTACGGATACTGGATCAGCTCGGTCTTCTACGCCTACGTGTTGCTGGTGGCCGTAATGCTGCATCCGTGGTGGAAGACAGTGGTGGTAGCGGCGGCGGCGATCGCCCTGTTGTACGCGATACCGACTCTGCATTCGGCGGAAATGCTGCGCCCGGCCTTCATCGCGGCGGGGATTCTGGGCAGCGTGCTGGCGATCCAGCGCGAGTATCTGGAAGAACGGCTATCCAACAGCTCGCGGCAAACGGTGCTCTACCGCTATGACGCCGAGAAGGCGCGCGAATCCGAGCGCCAGCGCATCGCGGCCGATTTTCACGACGGCCCCCTGCAGAGCTTCATCAGCTTCCAGATGCGCCTGGAAATCATTCGCAAGCTCATGAGCCGCGATCTGACGGCGGCCATGGAAGAACTGGTCCAGCTGCAGGATTTGTGCAAGAGTCAAGTCAACGAGCTGCGGGCGTTTGTGCGCAGCATGCGGCCGGTGGACGTAGAGGGCAGCCTGAATGCGACGCTGCGCCGCGTGGTGGAGCAATTCCAAAAAGACAGCGGCATTCCGGCGACGTTCGTCAGCGCCGAGTTTCTCGAACCCGCCGAGCCCGAAGTTTCGCTCGAGCTATTGCAGATCGTTCGCGAGGCGCTCTACAACGTGCAGAAGCATTCCTCGGCCACGCGCGTGGCGGTGAGCATCGCAAAATCGGACACTGTGCTCGAAATCCTGGTGGAAGACAACGGCACTGGCTTTCCGTTTAGCGGCCGATACACGCTCGACGAGTTGGAACTGCTGCGGCTGGGGCCGATGAGCATCAAGCGCCGTGTGCGCACGCTCGGCGGCGAGATGGTGCTCGACTCGAAGCCCGGGCAAGGAGCGGGGCTGAAGATTCGGCTCGCCTCGTAATGCGGCCGCTGGCTGGTAGCTGGTGGCTGGCGGCAGCTCTGACCTTCTGTGGCTGCGGCAAGTATCGCGATTTCACGTTGCCCTCGCAGCGCGGCGGACCATCCGTGACGTGGCGCTGGCGGGCACGCGCGGAACCAGTGATGTCGCGCGGCGTCCGGGGCGAGTGGGACGCGGTCGATGTGCTGAATCCTTCCATCATCCGGCAGGGCGAGGCCTATTACAACTTCTTCTCCGGTTACGACGGCAAGACCTGGCACACCGGACTCGCGGTCTCGGGCGACGGCTTCACCTGGCGAAAAGAGGGCAAGATCCTCTCCCCCGACCCTGTCACCTGGGAAGGCAGCGCGATTGCCGCCAACGGGTCGGCGATTGCCGATGAAAGCGGCATCCTGTATTACTACCAGGCCGGTGACACCACGGTACAGATCGGTCTGGCGAGATCGCGCAATGGCCACCAATGGGTGCGCAACGGACCCCCGGTGCTGGCCGTTGGTCCCTGGGGAAGCTGGGATGAGCACGGCGTGGCCGACCCGGACGTGATCCGTGCCGGGCGCGGCTACTACATGTTTTATCTGGGAATGGATCGCGCGCGGCGGCAGAGGCTCGGTGTGGCGGCCTCCGACGATGGCGTCGCCTGGTACAAGCTGCGCTCGAATCCAATTCTGGAGCTGGGCGAATACGGCGCTTTCGACGCAAATGGATTGGGCGAGCCGGCGGTGTGGGCCTCGCGCGGATACTACTGGATGCTGTACACGGGGCGCGATCAAAACGAAGTGCGGCGGCTTGGCCTGGCGCGTTCGCGCGACGGCGCGCGATGGGAGAAGCTTCCCCTGGTGATCGCGGGCGAGCAGCCGTGGGATTCGAAAGTGATCTGCGATCCGACGGTGATCGCAAACGGCGATCGCGTTACAGTATGGTTCGGCGGCGGCGACGTGGCGCGTCCCGATCAGAACATCGATGGGCAAATTGGTTTGGCGACGTTGACTGCCGAGCCACCAACCGACCCGCGACCGTGAGGGAGCGGTCATCATCTACCAAACATGAAGATCGGAATCACCTGCTATCCCACGTACGGCGGCAGCGGCATCGTCGCCACCGAGCTAGGCATGGAGCTGGCCGCGCGCGGCCATGACGTCCATTTCATCACTTACTCCAATCCCATCCGCCTGGACCCGGGCACTCCCCGCATCTACTATCACGAAGTGGAAGTGTCCACCTATCCGCTGTTCCAATATCCGCCGTACTGCATGGCGTTGGCATCGCGCATGGCTGAGGTGGCCGACGATTACGATCTCGATTTGCTGCACGTGCACTACGCGATTCCGCATTCCACCGCGGCGCTGCTGGCGCAGCAGATGGTGGCGGCCCGGCGCCGGCTGCCGTTCATTACCACTCTGCATGGCACCGATATCAGCATCATCGGCTTGGACCGGTCCTACTTCCCCATCACCAAGTTCTCCATCGAGAAGTCGGACGGGATCACCGCCGTCAGCCACGACGTGCGACGCCAAACCTACGAGGTGTTCGGTGTGGACAACGAAATCCGCGTGATCTCTAATTTCGTGAACACCGAGATTTATCGGCCGGCGGAAAACCGCGACACCAAGGATCAACCCGACGGCGAAAAACGCCTGATGCACATTTCGAACTTCCGGCCGGTGAAGCGCGTGACGGATTGCGTGCGCATCCTGGCGGAGGTCCTCAAGACGACACCGGCGCATTTGTATATGGTCGGGGACGGACCCGACCGTCCCGAAGCCCATCGGCTGGCGCGCGAACTGGGCCTGGACGCGCAAGTGACGTTCACGGGCAAACAGGATCACGTAGAGCGGCTGTTTCCACGCATGCACGTGCTCCTGATGCCGAGCGAGATGGAGTCGTTCGGGTTGGGTGCGCTGGAGGGGATGGCGTGCGGTGTTCCGCCGGTGGCGACACGCGTGGGCGGATTGCCGGAGTTGGTGACCGACGGCGTGGACGGGTTTTTGGAACCGGTCGGGGATATCGCGGCGCAATCGCGGCGAGTGGTCGAACTGCTGACGAACGAGGATCTGCACCGGTCGATGGCCGAAGCCGCGCGCCGGACCGCCGTCGAGCGGTTCGCGAGCGCGATGATTATTCCGCAATACGAGAAATATTATGAAGAGGTTGTGGCGAATGAACCGGAAGTCCGATCATGATGAAATTAAAGTAGTTAGTACCGATTAGCCCCTCCCATTGACACAATACGGCATATTGCCGTATCATACAATCATGAGTGCACCATCCACTGCCACCGCCCGCCTGGAGGCCCGCCTGCCGAACGAAGTCATGGCGCGACTAAAGCGCGCTGCGGAAATTCAGGGGCGCACGCTCACGGATTTCGTCGTAGCTGCCGCGGATGAGGCCGCGTGCCGCACCATTGAGCAAACTGAAGTAATTTATCTTTCGCTCGAAGACCAGCGACAACTCGCCGAAGCGATCCTAAATCCGCCGGAGCCGAATGAGGCTCTGAAGAAGGCCGCGAAGCGTTATCGCGAGCTGTTCGGCGAGGGATGATTGAGTCCTCTTTCTTCATAGCGCCGCTCGGCGCTGAACACGATCGCGAATCATTTTCCTGTGGCGAGGCAGCACTCGATCGCTACTTCAAGACACAAGCCACGCAGGACATCCGTCGCCGGATTGCCAATTGTTTTGTGGCGGTTGCATCCGCCGAACGCGAAGTTGCCGCTTACTATACCCTCGCAGCCGCAGGCATCCCTTTTGTTGACCTACCTCCTGAAGAATCGAAGCGGCTTCCGCGATATCCCAGCCTCCCGGCGGTGCGCATTGGACGCTTGGCGGTAGACGTGAGATTTCAAGGGCGCGGCTTGGGTTCGTCTCTGATCTTGGATGCGGCTCGGCGCAGCATGCGCGTCGCCCCGGCGATTTATACCCTGATCGTGGAAGCCAAAAACGACAGCGCGGTGAAATTCTACGAACGCTGCGGCTTTCGCTGCTTTGTCAGCCAGCCCCGAACGCTGTACCTGCCATTGGCGACAGCCGCGAAGGCGTTCCTTTGAAACCGTGTCCGGTCTATGGCACGAAGAAGCCGACGTTGCTTACAAGAGTGCCGCTGGGCGTGACCACTTCCACTTTGCCGGTGGTCGCGCCGCTCGGCACGGTGGTCGAGATTTCACGCGCCGAGACGACCGTGAACACAGCCGGCACGCCGTTGAACGTGACGCTCGTCGCGCCGGTCAGATCGGACCCCAGAATCTTCACGCGCGAGCCCACCAGTCCGTGGCCGGGCAGAGTTTTCACAAAGGGGCCGAGTCCCATAGAAAGTTTGAAAACCGTCCCATAGCCGCTCGACCCCCCGGCATCGGCCGCCCCGTAGAGGCTTCCATCGGTGTCTTGAACGAGGCTGCCCAAAAGAAAGGATCCGTCAGTCCCGACAAAGCTGTGCAGCGTTGTCAGGCCGTCCGATTTAATTTCGAAAATTGTGCCCCAGCCGTTCCCGCTTGCACTGGTGGTCCCGTAAAGAGCGCCGTTCGTGGCTTGCATGAGCGCAGCGTAGGGGTAGGCGCCGTCTATCATGTTGAAGTTGTGGATAGTGGTCAGTGTGCCTGCCGGCGTAATTTTGAAAACCGTGCCATAGCCGCCGATTCCGCCTCCATTCGTAGTCCCGTAAAAATCTCCATTGGTGGCTTGAACCAGGCCGTTGGGACTTTCGCCGTCAGTTTCGTGGAAGCTGTACAGGGTTGTAAACGCGCCGGACGGTGTGATTTTGAAAATCGTGCCCTTTTGGTTGGCTCCGCCCAGGGACGTTGTCCCGTAGAGATGGCCGTCGGCGGCCTGCACCAGCCCCGCGCCGGGCTCGATTCCTTCTCCGTCAAAGAAGTTGAAACTGTGCAGGACTGTAAACGCGCCGGCTGGGGTGATTTCAAAAATCGCTCCCCAACCGTAAGCCCCACCTTGAAAGGTTGTCCCGTAGAGCATCCCGTTGCCAGCCTGAAGCAGTCCAGCCAACGGATCTTGTCCGTCAGCGCAGTTAGTTTGGGCACAGAAGCTGTAAAGAGTGGTCAGCGCGCCGGCTGGTGTGATTCTGAAAATCGTACCACCATTATTGGCGCCGCCTTGAGAGGTTGTTCCGTATACGTATCCGTTGGTAGCCTGGATCAGCCAAGCGGTAGGAAATGCCCCGTCAGTCGAACTGAAGCTGTGAAGGCCTGTCAGAGCCCCGTCTGGGGTGATTTTGAAAATCGTGCCAAAGGTACCCGGCACGCCGGCCGTTGTCCCGTAGAGGCTGCCGTTGGTGGCTTGCAGGAGGGGCCCGTAAAACGGGTACGCGCCGTCGGTTCCATCGAAGTTCGCCAGCGTCGTGAACGTCTGCGCTGGCGAAAGAACAGCCGCAGCCGCGCAGCCCACAAGATACACCCAAATTCGCTTCAAACTCTGGCCCATTCTCGAGAATCCCCCTAAATCCAAGGAAACCTAAACAGTGTAGTGTAACATTCGTTAACCTTGGGGAAAAATGCTTCCAGTACGGCCCGTTCCGGTACACCTGCTTCGCCAACCCGCCCTCGGGAACTTTCCCCCCTCCCCCGGAGTCTATCCCTACAACAAGGCTCGATGTTTGGGCTAAACTTTGAGTAGACGACTGTGGCCGATTCTGCTGTTGGTCTACATCTTGACGGGTGCCTCTTCTCCCACGCGGAGGAAGACGCCTTGGTCACTGCGCTCAGCCAAGGGGCTGAGGACGCATACGAAATTCTCATTCAGCGCTACCAGCAGCCGGTCTATAGCCTGGTTTGCCGGCTGATGAACGATCCCGACGACGCGCCCGATATCGTCCAAGAGGTCTTTCTGAAAGTGTTCCGAAACATCCGCGCCTTTCGCGGCGGCAGCAGTTTGAAGACCTGGATTTACAGGATCGCGGTGAACGAAGCCTACAATCATCGGCGCTGGTTCAGCCGGCATCAGCGGCAGGAGGTGGCGCTCGGTTCCGAGGAAGGGACGCCCAATTACGCCGCAGGCATGACGGACCCCGGCCGGTCGCCTTTTGAGCAGGCGGCCGATCAGGAGACGCGAGCGCTGGTGGAGCAGGCGCTGGAGAAGCTCAATCCGAAGTTTCGAGCGGCAGTGGTGTTGCGTGATATCGAAGATCTGAGTTATGAGGACATCGCGACGGTTCTGGACATTTCGTTGGGGACCGTAAAATCGCGCATTATGCGCGGCCGCGACGCATTGCGAAAAATTCTGGAGGAACGGTTGGATGTGGAGACGAGCGTGCGTTGGGCATCGCCACGGCTTTCTGGCCAGCCGCTAACTGAATAGTATGAAATGCGGAAGCGTTAGACGACGAGTATCGGACTATTTGGACGACGCCGTGTCGGCCGAGGAGCGGCGCTTGCTGAAGCGCCATTTGAATGGCTGCCGCGAGTGCGCGCTCGAATCCGAACGATATTTGCAGTTGCGTGAAAAGCTGCGGTCGCTCCCGACGCCCGTGCCGCCGGCGGATTTGACGACGCGTCTGCGGGTGGTTGCGTCGAAGGTGCGGATGGAGTCCTTCAGCAGCCCTTGGAGCCGCTGGCGGGATCGCGCGGAATTGACGATGCGCAATCTGATGCGGCCTCTGGCGGTGCCCGCGGTCGGCGGCCTCTGCTCGGCCGTGTTCCTGTTCAGCACGCTGGTTCCCATGTTTAAGTCGGCCTTCGCCATGAGCGGACCGGGCGACATACCTACTATGCTGAACACCCAGCCGATGCTGAAGTACACCGCACCGATCGCTTTCTCCAACGCGGATGCGGTGGTGGATTTGCAGCTCGACGACCAGGGCCGCATCGTCAACTTTACGATTGTGAATGCACCCGGCCAGCAGAGCGAGAAACTGCGCCGCAGTATCGAGAACACCTTGTTGTTCACCGAGTTTTGGCCGGCCACTACCTTCGGCCGCGGGGTCGCCGGGACGATTCGCATTTCCTTCCGCAACAGCCGCATCGACGTGCGCGGATAATCCGCGCTGTCGCGACTCCTCCACGCGAGACCCTTCGGCACGTGCCTTCCACGCGCGCGCCATTCCCCGCGCGGCCCCTTCCACCCAACCGAGCCGCGGACTATACTGCTTGAAGAGGTGACGGCATGACCAGTTCCCGACGGCGATTCCTCCAGATTGCATCCGCCGGCGCGTCCTATGCAACGTTCGATGCGGCGCTCGGTACCGCGCTCCACGCGGCAGCCGTTCCCACGCTCGGCATGATCTTTCCGCCGGCGAACTATCCGGTTCCTCCCGAGGCGACCCTCCTTTATCCAACGGGCGTCCGATTCCTCGCCGAGGGCGTCGGCCTGGAGAAGATGACGGCGGAAGAGTACGACCGAGTATTCGGCCGCATCCTGCCCGCGTCCGAGAAGCTGGCCAAGCAGGGCGCGAACGCGATCTCGGTCATGGGAACGTCGCTCACGTTCTATAAGGGCGCCGAGTACGAGCATCAATTGAAGGTGAACGTAACCAAGGCCACCGGCCTGCCTTCCACCACCATGAGCACGGGCATCGTCGAAGGCTTGAAAGCCGTGAACGCGCGCAGGGTTGCGGTGGCCACCGCCTATGACGAAGACGTGAGCCACCGGCTCCGGGTATTTCTCGAAGAATCGGGATTCGAAGTCGTTGCGGTGAAGGGCCTCGGCATCGTCAGTTTCAAAGACCGTGGACCGGTGACGCCCGACGAGTTGCTCAACTTCAGCGCGAGTGTGTATGAGGGCGCGCCCAAAGCCGAAGCGTTGGTGATTTCCTGCGGCGCTCTCAGGACGCTGGATCTGATCGTGCCCCTGGAGCAACGTTGTAAACGACCGGTGATTTCGAGCACGCCTCACGCGCTCTGGGCCAGCGTCCGATTGCTGGGCTTGAGCGGACAGGCGAAAGGCTACGGGACCGTGCTTGAAAACAGCGTGCTGTCGAAAGGCTAGCTCGTCGGCGATCGTCCTTCTTCGATCGATCGCTCTAAAACCCCGCGCACGCTCTCGATCAAGCGTGGGACTTCGTCGCCTGTGGCCACCGGTCCATGCCCGGGCACCACGATGCGCGCGCCGGCCGCTGCCACGCGATCGAGCGAATTGACCCAGGTGTGCCAATCGCCGGCAGAGCCGGCATCGAGATTCGGCATATAGCCATTCACCAGGCAATCGCCGCAATACAAAACCCCGTCCGAAGGAACATAGACTGAGATATTACTCGGCGTATGGCCGGGCGTGAGCAGGATCTCGATTTCGCATGCTCCGAGATCCATGCGGGAATCTGCTGTGATCGGGCAATTCGGATTGGCCAACCGCGTTTCCTTATAAAAAACCTCCGATTCACGGCGCGCGCGGCGAGCGGGATTCGATATTTCGCCGTTAAAGTCCGCGATTTCCGCGCGAAACTCGTCTTCCGTTCGATGAATGCTGGCGTGTCCCCAGACATCGATCCCGCGCTCGCGAAAATAACCGTTGCCGCCGATGTGGTCGAAGTGCCGCTCCGTGTTAAGCACCACTAAATCGTTTCCCGGACCCGCAACAGATGCATATCCGCAAATCGTTGCAGCGGCCGCCGCGTTTGCGCCCGTATCGATGATCAGCGTTCTCTTTTTACCGGTGATGAATCCCGCGTTCACGGTCCACGGCGGCAGGTAGCCGAGCCCTGTGACGGCGAAACATCGATCGGAAAGGCGCATTCCACCACAGAATACAGAATCTTAGAGTTGAGTACCGGCCATCGATGTTACCAATACCGCTATTCTAAACTCTAGCCTGAGTCTTGTCTCATACAAGATGAGCCTGAAGCGGGGGTGTGTTTCTCATACAAGATGAGCCTGAAGGCGGGATTC
>Ga0209415_10004564_pt1 | contig 25294 bp, 23 predicted proteins | sample PeaSoiSIISIP2007_FD_187696 | JGI IMG/M metagenome (GOLD analysis project Ga0209415, IMG submission 187696) | Peat soil microbial communities from Weissenstadt, Germany - SII-SIP-2007 (SPAdes) (version 2) | ecosystem: Environmental > Terrestrial > Soil > Wetlands > Peat | place: Germany... | reverse complement strand
GCTGTTCCTCACCGCCACCCCCAACCGCACGGACAACCTCCCGATCGGGATCGACGAGATCGCCTACACGATCACCTACCGCGAGCTGTTCGAGCGCCGGTGCGTAATCGAGCCGATCTTCGATCCTCCGCTGATACTCCCCGGGCTGAACTGGTCCTCGAGCGCCGGCCTCCGTGACCTCGCCGATGAGTTGCTCGAGCGCACCGAACACGACTTTGCGAAGGTGCTCGTTGCGGTTTCGACGCGCGAGCACGCCGAAACGCTTTACGACGCGCTCGCGGAGGTGCTCGACGAGCGGCCTCACCACCCGCTAGAAGCCTCCGACATCGGCTTCGTGCATGCCGGCCGTGCGAGCGGTGCTGGCACCCCGAACGACTACATAGACGAGTTCACGGCTCGCCCCCGGGGCATCCTCGTCGCGACCAGTGGACTTCTCGGCGAGGGTTTCGACGACCCGCTGATCGACGCGGCCGTCGTCACCTATCCATCGACCAGCATCGGCCATCTGATGCAGGTGGCCGGCAGGGCCTTGCGGGTCGCACCGGGCAAGGCCGCGGCCCACATCGTGCAGGTGCGCGAGTCGGCACTCGAATACCACTTTGAGCAGCGCTGGCTCTACCAGGACATCTCGGACGCGCTGCGACCGGACCTCGTCGACATCTCATACGCGACGATCGACGAGCTCCGAGTGCGCATCGAGGCGCTGCTCGACGCCCACGACGTGGCCGATGTGTTCTTGCAGCGGATCACCAGCGAAATCGGCTCGCTCGAGGACACCGGGCAGGTGAGCCTCATGCTTACCGGGGTCCCTTACTTCGGCCCGGCCGGCGAGTTCGCTGAGAATGCGTCGTGGGGCGCAATTCTGGTGGCCGCGCAGGAGCGACACCGCTTCGTTCACATATTCAACGACGTGTCGGCGCGCACCGAGGACATCAAGCACGTCGAAGGCTATCTCGCCCCGTTTATCGCGCCCGATCACCGGCCAGGGAGTCTCTGGAGATCCTACGTCGATCTGGTCACTGCGATGGAGTACGCCCGCCGCGAGATCGACCGGGTCCCCTACGCGGGCGCCGAGGAGCGCGACTACCACCGCAACCGTGGCACGACCTGGCTGAAGTACGTGACGCTTCAGTACGACCCCGCCGTTCCCGAGGCGCTACAGGCGTTCCTCGCGGACGCCGTGAACAAAGATGGGCTGATTGCCAGCTACCTACAGGATCCCGCTGCCTGGGCATCGGCGGTTCGGATCGAGCTGCCGCTGTCCGGCTCGCTGGCGTGGTTGTTGGATGCCGAGCAGGCCGAGTGGCTTACAAACGCCCGGGTCGACCTCGCCGCGCGTCTGAGCGAGGTCGCACCGGAGCGCGGCTTCGAGCAGATCGCCACGTGGCGTCGCGACCTCGACCGTGCCCCGATCCCCCAGCCGCTGATCGACGAGATCGCTAGATTCCTGCGCGCCGAGCGCTTCGCAGAGCAGCACCTTGACCTCGGTGCTGGCCAACCTGCCCCGGGGGTAAGCCCTGACCTCGACGTCTAGACAACTTCCCGAGGGGGCCTAGATGGCCACGACCTCGAAAGCCCGACGCGCCCGGACCGACCACACCGCACCGCAGCCCCCTGCGGGCGCACATCACGCCGTGCTCGCGCCCGAGCGGCGAGCGACGCTTTCTTGTGAGGACTTCCTCGCCCTGGTCGACGTCGTTCTTGCCGAGGTCGGCAGGCCGCCGCTCGGCGCCGGACAGAGCGCGATCATCGAAGTGCAGGACGAGGACCAGGTGCTGCAGATCATCGCCGGGCCCGGGTCTGGCAAGACCGAGGTGCTCGTCTGGCGCGTCCTGTTCGAGCTGTTCGTCCGCGGGAGCGAGGCCTCTCGGCTGATGCTCACGACATTCACCCGCAAGGCCGCACAGGAGCTGAACGTGCGCCTGGTTGACCGCTCCGACGCGCTGCTCGCGGCCGCGCGCGCCAAAGGCGTGCCCGTCGATGACCCCCGTGTACACGACCTGCGCATCGGCACGATCCACGCCCTGTGCGACCAGTTGCTGTCCGAGTTCGACCGCGAGCACCTTGAGCATGGCACCCAGTTGATCGACGACGCCGAGATTCGCGTGCGGCTGCTGCGCGAGTGGGGCTGGCTCTTCCGCGACAAAGACAGCCATCGGCAGGTGCTGAAGGAGGTGCTTGCCGTTCCCGACCTGGACGCGCTATTCCGAGCGCCGTGGAACGAGCGCGCGCTGTTCGGCATGAGCCAGGTCGACTTCACGCTGCTGCTTTTCAACCAGCACACCGAGACATGGATCCCTCGGTGTGGCGCAACGGGCCAGCCCAACGGCCTGGAGAGCTTCGGGCACCCAGGCCTCACCGGCGATCTCGTGTGGCTGCAGGATCGCTGGGAGGCCTACCTGGATCGCCACCACATCCTCGACTTCGCGACGTTGCAGAAGCGTTTCCTCGAGCGCCAGCATGTGGCCGCGGGCCACCTCGACCACGTGTTCGTCGATGAGTTCCAGGACACCAACCCGATCCAGGCCGCGATCCACCTCGGCTGGGTACGGACCGTCGGCGCGCGCCTGACGGTGGTCGGCGACGACGACCAGGCGCTGTATCGCTTTCGCGGGTCGGATATCGCCTGCTTCGCCAACCTTGAGGGCGACTGCCGCGCTGGAGGCTTCGCGTTCCGCAACGAGTTGCTGCAAGACAACCGCCGCTCGACCGCGAACATCGTGGGCTTCGCGCAAGCCTTCCGCGAAGCCACGGTGCTGAAGAAGCTCTCGCTGCCCAAGCAGGTGCGCGCGCCCAAAGGCACGCCCGCCGGCCCGCCGGTGCGGTTGCTGGAGGGCAGCTGGGACGCTCTTTGTGAGCGGGTGCGCAAGGAGATCGATGCGTTCGGGACGGGGTGCCCCGGCGGCCCGAATTCGCCGGTTGCTCCGAGCGTCGCGATCCTGATGTTCTCGACCTCCGAGGCCGAGACGAGAAGCAACCCCAAGCCGGCGCTCGAACTGCGAGAGGCGCTCGAGGCCGGCGGTTTGCGCGTCTATAACCCTCGCAACAAGTCCGCCTCGCGGCCGGGCAGCCCCGTGTATGACCTGCTCGGGCTGATCTCCTATCTGATCGACCCCGTCAGCAAGGCCCCCGCGGGCGCGAACGCGAAACCCATCGAAGTCTGGGCGTCGATGGCCGACCCCGACAAGGCCGCGCACGCGCTCACGGCCCGCCCGGACGGCATCTGGGTCGCCCAGGATCACGCGAGTATCCAGAAGAAGCTACGCAAGACCCACGCCGGCACACTGGACGACCCCGGATCGGAGCTAGCCCCGCTGCTCGCCTACCTGGACCGCATGCGCTCCGAGCTGGTTGCCGCCAGCCAGAGCGGCAAAACGATCCGGCTGAACCTCGGCGGCCTCGTCGCGCGACTACTGCGGATGGAGCCGTTCCGCTCAGCCGGCTACACACCGAAGCTATTTCGCCAGGCGCTGTTCACCCAGCTCTTGGAGGCCAACGTGGCGGCGACCCGCCTCACGCGACGATCGCTTGAGAAACCCCTGCAGCCCACTCTCGAGAAGGGCAAGGTCGCCTGGCCCGGCGAGTTCTGGGAGCTCCTCAACTACTTCGGCCAGTTCGTCGCCGCCGGCGGCCAAGACGACCTTGAGGTAGAGGCGTTCTCCGAGAACGCCGTGGCGATGCTCACCTTTCACCAGGCGAAGGGTTTGGAGTTCGACCACGTATACGTCGCGATGACCGGCAAGGAGCCTGACCCCGGCTCGGCCCTCGCCACCGAGTTGTTCAGCGGCAACAGCCCAGCGCTTACGGTCGTCGACAAGCACCCCGTAACAACCGACAAGGCGGTCCTCAAGCTCGCCGAGGCGGACCGCGAGCGCGAGATCTATGTGGCTATCACCCGTCCCAAACAGACCCTGACGATCCTGCACTCGCCAACCGACGGACGCTGGGCGATGAACCTTAACCCCGGCCTGGAAAAGATCTTCAAGCATGGAGGGCAGGTCGCACGCGGTGACGTGACCGAGACCAGGTGGCGTGCATGAGCGACGTGATCGAGGTCTCCTACACGGGCGACCTGTTGGCCCACCGACGCTGCCCCCGCGCCTGGGCGTACGAGAAGCACGCCGGTTTCGTGCCCTACGAGCAGGTGCAAGCGATGGAGGGCCGACTGCTCCATCACGTGATGGAGTGGATGTCCCGGACCTACCGGGAAGAGGGGAACCTGGCCTCCCGCGAGGAGGTCTTTGAGCAGCTCGAGCGGTTCTACCGAATCCTTCGTTCCCGGGGGATCACCACGTCGTTCGCGTCACGCCAGGAGGTTCTCGAGCGCATCACCAGCAACTTGTTTCGAGGCCGGGGGTTGCGCAAACCCGTCGCCGCGGCGATCCGTGGCGCCGAGCACACCGAGTACGAGCTGCGGTCGGTGCGCAAGGTGCTTAACACCGAGTTCGCGGGTAAGAGCCGGATTCTCCTTACCGGGATCATCGATCTCGTGCTCCAGCAGCAGGACCCGCTCACCTACCAGCAGGTGTGGAGATGGGACGACATCGAGTCGCTCGAAGGCCAGGCCGAGCCGGGCGACGATGACGCGGCGCCGGGCGACCGGGAGATCTGGGACATCAAGGGCAGCCGCATAAAGACGCCCTACCTCATCGACTACGTGCGCCAGGTGATCACTTATGCGGCGCTCTTCCGCGAGCGCACCGGCACGCTGCCGCGGCGCTGCGTCCTGTTCTTCGTCAACGAGGCACGAGACGAGGACGCGCTGCTGTCAATCCCGGCCGACGACGAGGTCGTCGACAGCGGCCTGCGTTGGACGGTCGCGCAGGTCGCCGACCTTCAGCGCACGCTCACAAGCTTCGAGGACGATCCAGGCGCGGTCCCCGGCGGCACGGTGCTCCGTCGCGAGCGGCCCGTCGGCGATCGCGTCGATGAGGTGCTCAGCACCCAGTGCACTGGCTGCGCGCAACGGTTTGACTGCGAGGAGTACACCACTCACCTCGGTAGCACGGCCGGGCGCGTAAAGAACGACGTCAGTCTCTACACAGTTACCAAGAACTGACCGTCAGGCGATCATGCGGCGCGCTCGGCGAGCGCGCGCCGATGTGCGGGCGGGGTCGTCTCGCGCCGGTAGACCGCGAGCAGGAAGTCGGTGAGAGCGGTGATGTGCGCCGGCACGACCTGGATCTCATCCCATTTCATGCCGAACTCCCATGTTCCCGCGGTCCAGCGGCAGTGAGGGGCGATCAGCTTCAGATCGGCCGCGAACGCTTCGGCGTCGGGCAGCGTGCCCGCTTCAGCGTGTCTGTCGACGATCGCGTCCAAGAGGTATCCGAGGGCCGCGATGCCCGCCCCGTGTGAGAGGCGGCTCTTGCGGGGCGCGAGTCCGAATTCCTCGGGCCACACGCTCGCGACGCCGTCCCAGAAGTCGAACAGCAACTCGAGCATCGAGTCCTTGTCGCCGCCGCCGGTCCGCGGATCGCGGAAACGGTAGAGAGCGCCATCGGTGATCGAGGCCTCGAGCATCTTCAGCATCGATGTGTCCTTGATCACCCCCGTGATCACGGTCGGTGTACGAATCAAACCTCGCAACGGTGACTCGGAGTGGAAGTTGAGTTCTTCCAGCAGCACTGCGGGGTAGCGTCGCCGCAGGAGCGTCACGGGTAGCTCCCCCTCGGTCGCGGGCAACAGCTCGTTGATCAGGCCGCTCGGGAGAGGCTTGGTGTTGTTTACGAGGATGAACTGGGAGCGCTGCTCACGAACGTCAGCGGTGATGAACGACACGACGGGTACTGGGAACGATTTCAGCTCGGCGTCGCGTAGCGCGGCCGAGCGCTGCTGACCGTCGACGAGCCATCCGGGTTTCTCGCCGTCCTCACCGACGAGCGGGATTAGAAGGTGGCCGATGCGACAGCTCGCATCGCCCTCAACTCGCTCGGCAGCCTGAAAGGTCACGCGGGTGTCGAACGCCACGACCAGCGCGTTGGGCATGAGCGCGCCGGGGCTTTCCAGGTAGCGGCGGATCGCCTTGACGTGCGCCAGCACCTCGGGGCGCTGATAGCCCGCCAGAGCACCGCGCTCCTCGCGGTGGATCCGCGAGATCGTCGTGATCTCCCCCAGTCGCTTGCCGTCCACCGCGAAGGAGTACAGGTGGCGTTTTGGCCCCTGGCGGATCGCGAGCGCCGGGACGCGCATCATGTCTTTGCTCATGCGCTAGCCACCGGGGTCGCGCGTCGACGTGGCGGGCCGAGGTGGCCCTGCAGGCGCTGGTTGAAGACGAACAGGTTGTGAAATCCGCGTCGCTTGTTGCGCTCGGTCCCGCGGAACAAGATGACCTCTACCCCGGCGGATGTGCAGACCCCGCAGCGGCAGCGCTTCCACGGCCGGTCTTCGAGCGTCTCGCGGTAACGCTCGGTCAGGTCCTTGCGTCCTTGCAGCTCGTCGTAGGCGCGCAGCGCTGAGAGGGCTGAGATGATCGAGGCCTGATCCTGGTCGTATGCGCGGACTGCCCGGAGTGCGCGCTGCTCGAGGCGGTGCGCCTCCCCCTGATTGATCTGGCCTGCACGGATCCGCGCGGATAGTTTCACGTTCCCCTCGACCTGGGGGATGCGAAGCGCGGTGTAGGTGCGGCCTTTCCAGTAGTAGTTGTCTTTGTCGTCCTTGAAGGCCTGGCGAAACGGGGAGGTCGAGTCAAAGCTCGCTACCCCGTAGGACGCGAACGAGGTGACGTTCTCGGTGCGGGTCACGCCGAGCAGGTGAAAGCTTGTGTCGACGTCGCGTACTTCATCGATCGCCTCCAAGCATTCGATGATCTGGAGTGTCTTGAGCGGCACCATGCCGCCGAGCGCGATTCGCCGGTAGCCGAGGTCCTGCAGGCGTGCCACCGAGTCGCTGTAGGAGCGGGGACTCCACCCGTGCGCTACCCCTACCGGCTCAAACTGGCAGCCGCGTGAGCGCCAGCGCTCGAGGAACGCCTCGGCGAGCTTCACGTTCAGGGCCTGGCGTTCGATCCAGGCTTCCTCGGCGCCGCCGTCGGTGTCTGCGTCTGCGCGGTAGCCGAAGATGACGTGGTCGATGGCGATCCCCTGATCAAAGCCGCAGCCTTCGTAGAAGTCGATCACGTCATCGGGTGTGAATGGAGGCGCGGGCTGGGCTGCGTAGGAGAAGGCACCGCAGTCGCCCATGCTTTTCAGCGATGGGTCGCGGCGGTCCCGTAGGCGGAAGAACTCGCGGACCCCGAGGCGGTATAGGCGGTTGCGCTGGGCGGCGGTGTAGCGGCCTGCGCCGCCGATGCCGTCGACGATCGACTTTGAGACGAGGATCCCGCTGTAGACAGGCTTCTTGTGGATCTCGTGGGCGTAGCGGTCGTCGCGTTGGCGGACCCGGAATGGCGAGCGCTCCTCGGCGATGAAGTCGTAGGTCGGCTCGATCTGGTCTTGGCTGTCGGGGAAGTAGAAGTCCATGGCTAGGCTGCCTTCGCCAAATCGTGGGGGTGGCGCCGGACGGCGCGGGCGCCGGGGTCTTCTTGCAGCCAAGCGAGCAGCCCGGCGCGATCGAGGGGCATCGACATGTCTGGGTGTGCGGCGAGCCGGACCAGCAGGCGCGCGACGAGCTCTCCCTTCAGCGCAACCAGGCTGCAGGAGAAGCGTTGGGCGTCGCGGTTGTCGAGCGCGATCGGGTGAAGCAGCGGCGTGTCGGGTAGCCGCTTGGCAGTGCCCGGGCTGGTGAAGACAAGCGTCGGGGCGCCGAGAACGGGCGCTGGCGGGAGCTGTGCCGCGTACAGGTAGTCGCTGCCGAGAAGCAGCACCGCGAGCCTGCGCGGCTGCGCGAGCAGGCTTGCGATTGCCTTTGGTACCCCGAGCCGCGAGGCCCGCCGGCGAAGTCGCGCGCGGGGCATGCCCATGAAAGTCGCGTCATAGCCGCGCAGTGGCACCTCGCCGGCGATCACGCCGTGGCCGGCGGAGAGGATCTGCAGCTCGAGCGGCCCGCATGGCTGCCCCGCGTCGCGGTAGGTGCTGATGCCGCGCATGAGGCGACGGTGCTGCTGCCCGGCATAGAGGTCCTCGGCTGGCACGGGGGGATCGCGACGATCTGCGACCTTCGTCGCCGTGCACGCGCTCAGGATCAGTATCGAGCTTGCGTCGCTCATCGCCTCCCACACACCCGGGCGATGGCCTGATGGTCGTGAATGCTCTCCTGGTTGACGACCGCGACGCTCCACGCGGCACAGCGACTGTCGGCCTTGACCACGAGTACAACCTCGCGGGCGATGTCCTCGACGAACGCCGGGTTGTCGTAGGCGTGCATCGTGACGGCCCGCTCGTCGGGGCGCTTTAGCAGCGGGTGGATCTGCGCGGATCCGGCACCGTCGGCGTAGTCGAACAGTTCCTGTGGCCAGATGCTCTCGCCGTCGCGCCATCCGGGCGCCTCCACTTCGACCTCGACGTGGCCGCGCTGGGAGTGCGCGCCGTAGTCGGAGATCTCGCGCGAGCATGGACACAGGCTGGTGACGGCGGCACGGACGCCCACGTCTATGCGCGCCTCTTGCATGTCGCTCGAGCTGGCGCCAATCCATGCGTCATAGCGGTGTGGTGCGGTCAGGCCGGTGACGGGCGCTGGGCGCTGCAGGAATAGCGGGAAGCGAATGAGCACCTGGCTTGATGTGCTTGTGAGCCGTGCTCGCAAGGACTCGCAGAGGGCGAGCACGGTCGCCGGGGTGATCGGCCCGAGGGTTGCTGTCTCTTCGACGAAGCGACTCATGTGGGTCCCCTTGATTTCGGCGCCGAGCGACACGGTCAACTGCGCCTCGGCGACCGTGGGCTGTTGGCTGCCATCGCCGGCGAGCACGCTGACGGGGAACGTGACCCCGCCCACGCCGACGGCATTTAGCGCGACGCCGCGGTCATCACCGTTGGCGTGGACATCGGGTAGCGCCTGGACTGCGACCGCGTTCACGGCAGGTCCTCGGGGCCTTCGTAGACGCATCCGACGGTGCAGGTCTCGCGTAGCACCAGGCGGGTTAGGTGCGGCAGCGTTGGCTTCAGCCGCTCCCAGACCCAGCGCACGATGTTCTCGCTCGTTGGGTTCTCAAGCCCCTCGATCTCGTTGAGGAAGTGATGGTCGAGCTGGTCCTGCAGGGGGCTGAACGCTTGCTTGATGTCGGCGTAGTCGACGAGCATGCCGGTGTGCTGGTCGACGGGGCCGTGCAGATGCACCTCCAGCACAAAGGAGTGCCCGTGTAGCCGAGCGCACTTATGGCCGGGCGGCATGTGCGGGAGCTGGTGGGCGGCCTCGAAGCCGAACTCCTTCCACAGCGACACGGTGTGTGTCGGCGCCCCGCGACGGTCGGTGACGGTCACGGTCGGGCGGATCGCGGAGACGGTCATCTCATACCCCTCTGCGCGTTCCCCAGGCGAGGACGTGTTGCTGGGTTCCGACCTGGACGCGTCGCAGCGTGCGGTCGCGGGCGACGGTCTCGCTTAGCCAGCGAAGGCGAGCCAGCAGCTGACGCAGCGTCTCCTGCTCGCTGAGGCCGACGTCGGTGCCGGTGGAAAGGTGCAGCGTAAGCGTCGGCCAGGTCAGCGCGAGCCAGCGGGCGTGCTCGAGGTCGGCCTCGTCGAAGATCACGGCCTTGAGTACCGGACGCGCGCTTTCGTCCTCGGCGCGTTGCAAGAAGCTGGTGAGGGCACGGCGAGTGGTGTCGCTGTCCATCCCCGAGGAGGGCCCCTTCGGTGAGACGACGAGTCGGTCGACGCGCGCGAGCCACGGCTTCCAGCGGCTGCCCTGCGTCTCTACGGCAACCTCGAAGCCCTCCTCGTGCAGGAGGTCGACGAGTTGACCGAGTTCGAGTAGTGCTGGGTTGCCGCCCGAGAGCACCACGAGGTCCGGGCCGTCCTGCAGCGCGCCGAGCTGGGAGCGAATCTCGGCCGGCTCGAGGTGCTGCGCGGTGGCGCGCACGGTCGCTGGGTCGACCGCGTGCATCGAGTCACACCAGGTGCAGCGAAAATCACAGCCGCCGAAGCGAACGAAGTAGGCCGGCCTGCCCATGTCTGGCCCCTCGCCTTGAACCGTGGGGCCGAATATCTCTATGACCGGCAGCGCTGCCGAGCGCGCCCGGTCGGTGCCCGGAGCAGCCTTGTGGGGCGCGAGGACGTTCATGCCGCGATCGGCGTGGCCCGGTAGGGGGCGGGGTCCTCCATTCCGTTCTCTGCGAACCCCTTCAAACGCAGCAGACAGGAGTCGCACTGGCCGCAGGCCGCGCCATCGTCGGAGGGGTCATAGCAGGAGCGAGTCAGGCCGTAGTCGACCCCCAACTCCAGGCCGCGACCAATGATCTCGGCCTTCGTCAGTTCGATCAGCGGCGCGTGGATCCGTAGCCGCTTGCCCTGGACGGCGCGCTTGGTCGCAAGGTTCGCCATGCGCTCGAACGCCGCGATGTACTCCGGACGGCAGTCCGGATAGCCGCTGTAGTCGAGCGAGTTGACACCGATCAGCATGTCGTCGGCCTCGAGAACCTCGGCCCACGCGAGTGCGAACGACAGGAACACCGTGTTGCGCGCCGGGACGTAGGTGATCGGGATGCCCTCCCCCATCTCCTCGGCGCTGCGGTTCTTGGGGACAGCAACCTCGGCGGTGAGGGCTGAGCCGCCGAATAGGCGAAGGTCGATGTCGACGATTACGTGCTGCTCGACGCCTGCACGACGTGCGATTGCTGCTGCCGCATCAAGCTCGAGCGAGTGTCGTTGGCCGTAGCGAAAAGAGATCGCGTGCACGTGGTAACCGAGGTCTTGGGCTATCGCTAGCGTGGTTGTCGAATCCAGGCCTCCACTCAGCAGGACTACCGCTGGACGCTCCGCTGCCCTCTCCCCGCCAGTGCATGCGCCCGCGACGCGCTGCGTTGCGATGTAGCGCTCAAGCTCTCGTGGCTCAAAGAGCGTGCGGCTACCGACCTTCAACCGAGCAATCTCGCCCGCTTCGAGGAGGCGATAGACGCTGCTCTTTGAGATTCCAAGAGCGGCTGCCGCCTCCTTGACCGAGAGAAGCATTGTTGACCCCTTTGTCTCAGCGTTTCCCATCGCGCCCCACGGTAATCGTGGACCCGGACAGAAACTCGGATTGAGGATCGGCTAAGACGCGGCTCAGGAGCCGGTTCGCGCGCCGTTCGAAGCGAGTGCGGTCAGCGGCCCCGAGTCGGTGGCAGTGATCGAGCAGGACGACGCGTAGCCATAGCGCGTCGTGTATCGCCCTCGCAGCGGGGGAACCGCGCAATCCCAGCAGCTCCTCTCGTATCCGCTGTGCCTCATCGAGCGACATCCGCATCCGCACCCGGGTGCTGGGACCACACAAGGTCCCGCTTGGGATACCGGCTGGCGGCCGCTCGGGTTTCGATCCGGGGGACATGTCTCCACCTCCGACAAGCGTCTGCGGTTCGGGACATGCGGCCCTCGGCCAACGCATTCGGCATGCTTGAGTCCCAAGAGGACCCGTTCTGCCTATCGTGCCTCACTCTTGCCTGGGACGCAGCAGACGGCTCGGACGCTAAACCGCGCATGGGTAAGAGCCACAACCGATCGAGCAGCCCAGGGATTAATCCCCACCGGGAATCTCTTTCGCCCGTCCTCCGTGTGGCACCGCTCCGCTCAGCCAGCGCGCGCTGTAGACCAAGCACCAACGCGTACCTCTCGTCGACGTTAGCGTTGTCCGGCAGTCCAGCTCATGAGAGGAGCCTATGGCGCACGCCCGCCTCTCGCTTACCAAGCGACAGCTCCAGCGCGCGCTGGCGCGATTCCAGCCTCAGCTGGACGTCATTGGGCACAATTAGGCACAAAGTGCGCCCCCTTGACCCCCAAAGGCCAGCCGCAAGGCACCATGCGGGCCATAAAGCCATTGATTTGCAGGCTCTTCCTCGATGGAGCCAACCGGGATCGAACCGGTGACCTCCTGCTTGCAAACCGCGAGGTATCCCGGGCCGCGCGCTGGGGCCAGCCAACCCAACACATCGACATCGTCGATCGCCGACCAGCCCCGCCCGCACTTCATCGATCGCGGGATCCGGGGGGGCGTCGATCCACGCCCCCGGCGTCACGGTCCAAAATGGGTGGCGTTTGGGCAGCAATGGGCAGCAAGCGCGGGAGAGGAGCGCCTCCTCGGATGCTAGCGCGCCCCGGATATCGCTTGAAACCGGCCCGATAGCAGGCCCTTTCCTCCTATGCCCCCGCCAGGAGTCGAACCTGGATCTACCGCTTAGGAGGCGGTCGTCTTGTCCATTGGACTACGAGGGCGCTGCCCGCAGGCTTGGAGGCGAGGGTAAGGCTAGCGGGGCCCGGGGCCCGGATCCCCGCCGGCCTCGCGCGCGAGCCGCTCCAGGTCCTCGCCGATCAGACGGTGGGTGACCCACTCGTCCATCCGCTCGGCGCCCAGCCCGCGGTAGAAGCCGAGGGCCAGCTCGTTCCAGTGCAGAGCCGACCATTCCAGCCGCTCACCGCCACGCTCGCGCAGCCTCCCGGCAACGGCCGCCAGCAGCGCCCGGCCGACTCCGGCGCCGCGGTGAGCGGGGCGCACGAACAGGTCCTCGAGCCAGATCCCCTGGATCGCGAGGAAGCTCGAGAAGGTGGGATAGAAGACCGCGTAGCCGACGGTCTCCGATCCGCGCTCGGCGATCAGGGCCTCGGCCGCGGGGCGCTCGCCGAACAGCGCGCGGTGCAGCAGCGCCTCGTCGGCGTGAAGCAGGTCGCGGAGATGCTCGTAGTCGGCCAGCTCGCCGAACATGGCCAGCAGCACCGGCACGTCCTCGCGCGTGGCCTCGCGGACGCGCGCGCCCGGCGTGGCGTCGGGCGTGGTCACGCTCAGCCCTCCTCCCGGTCGGGGCGCTCGGGGTAGACGTCGTCGATCGTGGTGAGCGCGACGTAGGGGGCGTCCGCCGCACGCTCGATCGACGGGCCGCCTCCGGCGAGCCGGTCGAGCACGCTGATCACGCCGCAGATCTGCTGGCCGGCGTCGCGCAGCGCCGCGATCGCGGCGAGCGTCGATCCGCCGCTGGTGACGACGTCCTCGACGACCACGCAACGGTCCTCGGGGGCGAGCGGGGGGCCCTCGATGCGGCGCTGCAGCCCGTGCGCCTTGGCCTCCTTGCGGACGAAGAAGGCCTTCGCGTCGACGCCGCCGGCGAGCGCCGCACAGGCCACCGGGTCGGCGCCCATCGTCATCCCGCCGACCGCGGTGGCGCCCCACTCGGCCACCTGTGCGGAGGTCAGCGCGGCCAGCGCGGCGAAGCCGCGCGGGCGCAGGATCGCGCGCTTGGCGTCCACGTAGTACTGCGCGCGCGCCCCACTCGTGAGCGTTACCTCGCCGATCACGAGCGCGTGCTCGCGCAGCTCCTCGATCAGGCGCGCGCGGGCGTCGGCGAGGTTGATCGTATATTCGTCCAGCATCGGCAAGAGGCGACCTAATCTAGCGTTGTGAGGTCCACGATCGTCAGGTTGCTGAGACTCTCTTCGATGGTCATCTGCCTGATCGTGCTCGGGTCGTTCGCGACGTTCGCGGTCGACCAGACGAGGAGCGCCTCCCGGGGGCAGCAGGAACTGCTGAACTCGGAGGCGCCCGGGGCGAGCGCCAACGTGAGCTCGCCCGCGAGCGCCACGGCACCCCGGTCGTCCGCCAAGACGGGCACCGTCCACACGGCGCTGGACGAAGCCGCCAGCGGCCTCACCTCGCCGTTCTCGGGGCTGATCTCCGCCTCCAGCGGCGAATGGGCCACGCGCGCGGTCAAGCTGCTCGCGGCGCTGCTCGTCTACGGCTTCGGCCTCGGCTACCTCGCGCGGACGCTGCGCGTGCGCGCCAGGCTGCGCTCCTAGCCTCCTAGGGGCCGGCGTTGCCCCGCACGGTGCTGCTCCCGCCGCCGCCCTCGTTGTAGACGTCCACCGGCGTGCCTTCGCGCACCCAGGCGTAGATCGCGGGGGCGTCGGGAATCGGCACGCGCAGGCATCCGTGGCTCGCCGGGTAGGTCGGCACTTCGGGGTAGCCGTGGATGGCGTAGCCGCGGATGAAGTAGTTGGAGTCGACCATGCCCTCGGTGTTGACGCCGGGCGTCTTCAGGTACACGCGGAACCGCCCGATCACGGTCGGCGTGGACGGCTTGCCGGAGCTCATCGTGTAGATCATGCGCACGTGCCCGCCCGGTTCGATCTCCGCCAGCACCTGCCTGGTCAGATCGGCCTCCACGTGCCTTCCGTCACCGGGGTAGCGCACGTGGAAGCTGCCGGCATGGCGGGCGAGCCGTTCGAAGACTCCGCGGCCCGCGTATTCGATCCGCTGCAGACCGGTCGTCTTGCGATAGGCGATGAGCGCGTGCGCGGTGCCTTCGTCGAAGGCGCCACTCAGGGGCACCGCGTAGTGGAGGGCGTTGAGCTCGGACTGCAGCAGCCGGACGGACTGCCCCTGGGCGCCCGGCCCGAGGTTGGGCGTGACGAAGCGCACGCCCGGCGCGCGCGCGCTGAAGGCGCCCTGCGCGGCGGTCGCATAGTGGGCCGCGCGCACATCCACGAGCCCCGCCAAGGAGCTGCTGAAGCTCACGCGGAAGCGCGCCGCGCCGGAGCCGTCGGCGACCGGCGCGAGGATCTTCACGGCGACCTTGCGCCCTTCTCGGTAGATGCTCACCTTGACCGTCTGGCCGCCCACGTAGGGCCACACGACGCCCTGCACGGTGATCCGCCCGCCCAGCAGGGCGAACGGCGGCGAGCCGCCCACGCGTAGCAGGGCGAGCGTCATCTTGCCTGCGACCGGGGCCGCGCCCGCGGGCGGCGAGGAGCCGGCGGGCACGGACGGGGATGGCACCGATGCGCCGGGCTGCGCTGCGTCGGCAGCGGGCACCGCTGCAGCGAGCACGAGCGCCGCGCATGCGGCGAGCGGCAGGGGGCTGGCCTTCATCGCCACGATCCTACGCGGCCGGCCGGGCGGTCAGCGCCTCGGGAGCGATCAGGCCCACGCGCCTGCAGCCGAGCACGACGGCTGCGATGCCGGCAAGCGCGGCGAGCGCGAGCAGCACTCCTTCGGCGAAGTTGAGCCCGGCGAGGCTCGCGAAGGCCACCGAGTTGTTCAGCGAGTGGGCGATCATGCACGGATACAGGGAGCCGGTGTAGCGGTAGAGCAGGCACAGCCCGAAGCCGAGCCCCGCGAGCGGCACCAGGTCGAGCAGGGGCGCAGAGCCGGCGTGCACCGCGCCGAACAGCACGGCCGTGATCGTCGCCGCGGGGAGCGTCCCGCGCCAGTTGCGAAGCGCGGTGAAGATGTAGCCCCGGAACAGGAGCTCCTCGCACATCGGCGCGACCACGCAGATCAGCGCGGCGGTCAGCACGCCGGAGCCGAGCTGGTTGAGCACCTTCTCCCGCCCGGGGTTGAAGGCCGCCGACCAGAGCACGCTGAGCAGCGCGAACACCACCAGCAGCAGCACGATCCAGCCGCTCGCCGGTTTCCAGCCGCGGCCGGGTCGCCGTAGCCCGAACATCCACGAGCGCACCACGCGACCGCCGATCTGGGCGCAGTAGACCGCCGCGACCACGAACGCGAGGTCCTGCACGAACGTGTCCGCGACCGCGATGCCCTTCGGGGTGTGGCTCGAGGTGATCTTGACGCCCAGCGCCAGCGCGGGCAGGTCGATCGCCAGACCGCTCACGGCGGCCAGCACGAGCCCCGCCACCAGCGCCAGCGGCGCCGTCCAGGGCCGCCAGTCGGTGCTCGGGGAGTGCGTGCGGTCCCCCTCCTGCGGCTCTGCGCGCGCTGCTGCGGGCTGCGGGTCCGCGCCGGCGGGCGCGGCCGGCGGCTCAGGTGCGATCTCGACGGCCGCCCCCTCGCCCGGCAGCGCCTCGGCCATCGCTAGGCCACCCAGTGCCAGGTCGCGAACTGGCCGAGGAAGAAAGCCATCAGCACGACCGACAGCACAAACGCCGGGCGCTGCAGCCGCGGGCGCTCGGCCAGCCAGGCCGCAAGCCAGATGCTGAGCGGGAACAGGACCACCAGGTAGCGCGGCATCGACATCAGCGGCTGGGGCGCGACGGGATAGGAGAGCGGCAGCGCAAGCGCCGCGATCGCGTAGGCGCCGTAGGCGAGCGGCAGCCGCCGCAGCACGCCGACCAGGGCGGGAATCGCCAGCAGCAGGAAGGCGAGCTCCATCAGGTTGTGCCACGCCGCGATCATCGGGTTGCCACCGGCGAGCGCGAAGTACACGTGGTGCGTCTGGAAGGACAGCAGCTGGCGCACCCCGTCGAACCCGGCGCTCAGGCCGTCCCACACGCCCAGGTAGGGGCCGACGAAGTGCCGCGACCAGGACTGCTCGGCGTGGAAGGGGCCGAGCGCTTCGCCTCCCGACAGCGCCAGCCAGCCGCTGTAGAGCGCGACTCCGGCCGGCAAGAGCGCCAGCCACAGCACCTCCCGGCGGATGCGGTAGCGCGGCCGGAGCACCTCCAGCAGCCGCCGCACGCGAGCGCGCGGGGGCAGAGCGCCCGCGGGGCGCGCTCGGGGGCCGAAGTCCGCCCGACGATCCTCGCGCGGCCCGTAGAGGTAGATGATCAGAGCAGGCACCGCGAGCATCAGGCCGGTGCTGCGGGTGGCGCCCGCGAGCGCGCCCAGCACGCCCACCCACATCCAGCGTCCGTTGCGCGCACACCAGAACAGCCCTACCGACAGCGCCATGTACAGCGCGTCGGTGTAGACCGCCGAGAAGAAGAACGCCATCGGCGAGAAGGCCGTGATGATCACCGCCAGGCGCGCCACCTCGCTCGCGTTCGTGGGGCCGTGCGCCCGCGTGGCGGCGCTCGCGATCGCGCGTGAGCCGCCCAGCTCGAGCGTGGTCAGCCGGTGTATCCCGTAGAGGGCGAGCGCGAACGCGCACATCGACACCAGCACGCCCGCGAGCACCAGCGGCGTTCCCACCCAGCCGAGAGCCCTCATCGCGAGCGGGTAGAGCGGGAAGTAGGCCGTCCGCGGCGAGGTGTAGGGAGCGAGGTCGGGTCGGTAGCCGTAGTGGGCGATCACCAGGTACCAGGCGGAGTCCCAACGCGCGGCGGGTGCCGCCAGCAGGTCGCCCAGCCGCCCGAAGCCTCCGGTGACCCCGGGGGGGTTGAAGGCGGTGCGCGCGGAGCCCAGGCCGAACGCGCCGGCCGCGCCGATCCCCACCGCCCACACGAGCACGCGCGAGGTCCACAGCGCCCGCCAGCTCTCCCGCACGGCCACCACGCGCGCGGGATCGGCCCGCAGCCGCGCCAGCCACCGCGCCGCCCCGCGGGCCTGCAGCGGCGCGGAGGCGGGGCGCTCGAGCGGGACGGCGAGCTCGCTTGCGCCATCCGCGATGGCTGGGGGCGCGGCCCGCAGGGCCGGGTCAGCGGTGTCGGAGCTCATGGGTCTGATACCGAGCGTAGAGGCAGCAGCAGGCTGTGCGGCGGGAGAACACAACCGCGCACGGTAATCTCGAAGCTCGCGAGATGTCTCGACAATCCCGAAAGCGTCGGCACAGGCACCGCGGCTCCGGGACCGGGCGGTGGCTGATCATCGGCGGCACCACGATCGCCGCGGCGCTCGTCATCGGCACGATCGCCGCCGTGGGCTACGTGCTGAACGTCGCCAAATCCGCGCCGGAGGTGAGCTCCCTGCGCCCGATCCTCGGCGGCGGCACCTCGCAGGTGTTCGCCTCGGACGGTACGCGACTCGGCTTCATCCGGTCGGACCTGCTGCGCTCGCCGGTCGGCTGGAACGAAATCCCCGGCAACCTCAAGAACGCCACGGTCGCGATCGAGGACCAGCGCTTCTACAAACACAACGGCGTCGACCTGACCGGCATCTTCCGCGCCGCGATCAAGGACATCTCCGAGGGCGCCGCGCTGCAGGGCGGCTCGACGATCACCATGCAGCTGATGCGCAACCTCTACCTCGGCGGTGACAACCGCACGCTGAGGCAGAAGATCATCGAGGCCAAGCTCGCGCTGGACTACGAGAAGATCCACAGCAAGCACTACATCCTGACCGCCTACCTCAACAGCGTGCCCTACGGCACCGTCGGCGGCCAGACCGCCGTGGGCGTGCAGGCGGCTGCGCGGATCTTCTTCAACAAACCCGTCTCGCAGCTGAACCTGGAGCAGGCGGCGCTGCTCGCCGGCCTGCCCCAGGCGCCCTCCCAGTACAACCCCTTCGGCGATCCCTCCGCGGCGCGCCAGCGGCGCAACGAGGTCCTCTCGAAGATGGCGGAACTCCACTACATCACCGGCGCCGAAGCCTCCGCGGCGAAGGCCGCTCCGTTGGAGGTCCACCTCGGCCACTACTACTCCGAACGGCGCGAGGACTTCTTCTTCGAATACGTGCGCGAGCAGCTCGTCGCCCGCTACGGCACGAAGGCCGTCGAACAGGGCGGGCTGAAGGTCTACACGACGATCGACCTGAACATGCAGCGGCTGGCGCGCAAAGCGATCGCCGAAGTGCTCAACGAGCCCGAAGACCCCGCCTCGGCGATCGTCACGCTGAACCCCGCCAACGGCGACATCGAGGCGATGGCCGAGTCCGAGAGCTACGGCCAGTCTCAGTACAACCTCGCCGCCGACGGCCATCGCCAACCGGGCTCGACGATGAAGGCGATCGACCTCGCCGACGCGCTGTCGCGGGGGATCGACCCGAACAGCACCTACTACTTCTCCCACACACTGGCGCCGGGCTGGCTGCCGGGCTACCCGACCTACGAAGTCAAGACGTTCGAGGGGACCTCGCTGAACAAGTCGATCAACCTGGTCTCCGCCACGCTGGCGTCGGACAACACGGTCTTCGCGCAGCTCGCCGCCGACCTAGGCGAGGAAACGGTCACCCAGATGGCCTACCAGATGGGCGTGAAAACCCATCTCTCGAGCTTCCCCGCGGAAGCTCTCGGAGGCCTCACGCTCGGCGTGACGCCGCTGGAAATGGCCGACGTGTACGCCACGCTCGCCGACGGCGGCTGGCGCAACACGCCGATCGCGATCACCAAGGTCGTCTTCCCCGACGGTCACGCCGACAGCAACTGGGGCCAGCCGCAGCGGACGAAGGTGCTCAGCGAAGCGATCACGGGCGAGGAGACGAGCATCCTGCACCAGAACGTGCTCGGCGGCACCGCCGTGCGGTCGGTGATCAACTGCCCCACCGCGGCCAAGACGGGGACGACCAGCGAACTGGTAGACGCGTGGCTCGACGGCTACAACTCGCGCTACTCGACGGTCGTGTGGATGGGATACCCGAGCAAGCGCGTATCGATGACCGACGTCCACGGCGAACCGCAGCAGGGCGGTGCGCTGCCGGCCGAGATCTGGAAAACGTACATGAGCGCGGTCACCGAAGGAAAGCCGTGCGCGTCGCTCAACGAAAACAGCGCGGGGATCGAATACAAGCCGTTCTACGGCAAGTACGCGAGCACCGGGCTCGCGCAGAGCTCCGAAGAAAACGCAGAAGGCGAACACAAGCGCAAGCGACCGTCCGCCCACAGCAAGGCGCCCGCCAACAACGAAAACAAGCCGGGCCGCGGCGCGCCGACCGAAGCGCCCGCGCCCGCGCAGCCGCCGGGCGGCGGACCCACCGTCAACCAGACCGGCGGCGCAGCTCCCTGACGCCGGCGCTCCCCTTCGGAGCGGCCGCGCTGGTAGTTTCTAAAGACTCACAGTGCAAGCGACGAGCGCACCGGCCACGCCGGCAGCGCTCAGATGGGAAGCGCAGTGGCCAAGGAGGACAAGGTCGAATTCGAGGGCGAGGTGATCGAGGCCCTGCCGAACGCCATGTTCCGCGTCAAGCTCGACAACGACCACGTGGTCCTCGGGCACGTGGCGGGCAAGATGCGGCGCTTCAGGATTCGCATCCTGCCGGGCGACCGCGTGCGCTGCGAGCTGTCCCCCTACGACCTCGACCGCGCCCGCATCGTCTACCGCCACCGCTGACGGGGAGAGCATCGCCGAGCGCTCACTGATCGAATCGATCGCCGCCGAGCTTGCGCGCGTCGGCGCGGCCGGCGGCGCGGTGCAGACGGGCGAGGGCGGCAAGGACCGGGCGGCTGCGGGTGAGGACCGGCGGGAAGCGAGGGTGCTGCGGGGCATGGGTGACGACGCCGCGGTCGTGCGCGCGCTGCCGATATCGGTCACGTCGGTCGACGCGATGATCGAGGGCGTCCACTTCCGGCTCGGCGACGGCTGGGCGACCCCGGCCGAGGTCGGCCGCCACGCGCTCGCGGCCGCGCTGTCGGACCTCGCCGCGATGGGCGCGCAGGCGGGCGAGGCCTACATCGTGCTCGGCCTGCCGGCCGGCTTCGGCGAGGACTCCGCGGTCGAGCTGGTGCGAGCCGCCGCGGTGCTCGCGGCGGACACCGGGACGACGATCGCCGGCGGCGACGTGGTGCTCGCGCCGGCGCTCACCGTGTCGGTGACGGCCGTCGGCTGGGCGCAGCGGGAGTCCGAGCTGGTGGGGCGCGACGGCGCGCAGCCGGGAGATCTGGTGGGCGTGACCGGTCGCCTCGGCGGCGCGGGGGCAGCGCTCGCGCTGCGCGCAGGCCGCGCGCCGCGAACCCCCGACACGCAAGCCGTGCTCGCGCGCGTCCCCACGCCCCGGCTGCGGGAGGGGCGTGCGCTGGCCGGGGCGGGCGCGCACGCGATGATCGACCTCTCCGACGGGCTCGCCACCGACGCCGGGCACATCGCCCGGGCGAGCGGGGTGCGCCTGCGCATCGAGCTCTCCAGCCTGCCGCTGGACGCCGGCGTGTGCGCGGTCGCCAACGAGCTGGGCGAGCCCCCCTGGCGGCTGGCGGCTGGCGCGGGCGAAGACTACGAGCTGTGCTTCTGCGCCGCAGCCGACGACCGCGACCGGATCGAGCACGAGGTGAGCGCGCTCGGCGAGGTCGAGGTCAGCTGGGTCGGCGAGGTCCTCGCGGGCGCACCCGGCGTGACGCTCTCAGACGATCGGGGAGAAGCCGCCCGAATCACGGGGTTTGAGCACCGGTGGTAGGTGCTTGGGCGCGGGGCGGGAGGCGGCGCGCGCTTCGATCGGTCGCGCCAGCCCGCCGCCGAGCAGCTGCCGGGCGGCGCCGAGCGGCACCGTGCGCACCAGCCGCGCGAACACGAGCAGGCGTTGGGCCGCGCTGAACAGCGGCGTGCAGGCCGACAGCACCAGGCGGCTGTAGCCGATGTCCGCCACCGCGGCGTGCACGTCGGAGGGTTCCACCACGCGCTGGCCGATCACGGCGTAGGTGAACTGCGCGTATGGCATCTGCACGCGGATGACGCTGCCCGGCGAGAGCGCGTCGATATGGCGGAAGGGCGCGAGGAACGTCGTGCGGTGGCCCGCGATCGCGGTCGTGCGCCCGACCCCCGGGAAGCTCGTTTCCGGGAAGATCCCGGGACCGCTCTCGAGTTCTTCGACGCCCGTTCCCTTGACGATCACGAAGCTCGCGCCGATGCGCGGGATCACGATCCGTCCGACGGCGCCGCCGTCGCCCGTGTGGCGTTCCAGTTCCCAGGCCAGGTAGGCGATGCGCCGGCGCTCGTCGGGGATGCTGGCGAGCGCGCGCCGTTGGGCCGGCGTCGGCGGGGCAGCCTCCACCCGACGCAGCGCCCCTTCGAGGTGGTCCTGGGCGAGCGCCGCGTACAGCGCCGAGAACGGCTCCTGCCAGAGGATCGTGACCGCGGCGTCGATCAACGCCAGCGCGCCCACCACGATCAGCGCCACCGCCAGTGCCCGCAGCGCCCGCGCCCGCGCGGAGGGCCTGCGCTCCGGGTCGCCCTGGGCCGGCTCAGCGGGAGCCTGCGAGCTGGCCGGCGGGTTGGACACCCCCACCACTACCTTCGCAGCGCCGACTCGGTCCCGCCGAGCGAACCCGGCCCGGCGTAGGACAGCGGGCCACGGATCGTCACCGGCACGTGCTCGCCGCCGAGCGGGCCCGGGGCCGCATCGGGCGGGGCGAGGGCGATCATGCAGGCCACCGCCACGCAGCCGAGCGCGATGCTCCAGAGGATCGCTGCGAGCAGCCCCACATGTCCGCCCGCCAGCAGCAGCACGGCCATCCAGGCGACGCCGCCCGGACCCATCCCGAGCTGGCGGGCGTAGAAGACGACCAGGAGCGCGAGCGGAGCAAGCGCCAGCGCGATCAGCCCGAGCGACCCCGCGCGCGGCGGCCGCAGCTCCGGGGAGGCGAGCAGGAGCCACAGGTGCAGGGCCGGCACCAGCAGCAGCGCCGTGTAGGGGTTGATCGCCCACACCAGCACGCCTATCGGCAGCAGCACGAGCAGCATCGAGAGCCCTGCCACGTCGGTGTCAGGGCGCGTGCCCCAGCGCAGACGCCGGACGAGCATGCCCCACAGCAGCCAGGCCAGCGCGAACGTCAGCAGCACCGCCCCCACGACCGTGGCGGCCGTGCCGTCGAAGGGCATCGCGCTCGCGAGCACGGGCGTCGCGGGCGCGGCCGCGATGATCCCGAGCTTGCCGAGCAGGTAGGCGAACACGGCGCAGCTGAAGAACGGCAGCGAGCAGGTGAGCGCCCACAGCATCCAGCGCCCGACCGGCATGCGCCGCCGGCGCATGCGGGCCATCCCGTCGGCGGCCGCGATCAGGGGAGCCAGCAGGAGCGTCCCGACGAGCAGGCGCACGGCCCAGCCGGGGAGCGTCTTGTGCGCCAGCACCACCCCCGTCTCCCTCGCGGCGGCGACGTTGGGCGCCGTGTCGAGGGCGTCCACGGCGTTCAGCACGCCGCGCCCGAGACCTTCCAGCCGTTCGGCGCTGACCGGCTCGCGCGGCGACGGGCCGCGTTCGCCGGAGGACTGCACGAGCACGGCCGGGATGCCGGCCGCCTGGAGCACGCCCTGTTCGCCGACCGTCAGCGGGAAGGCGAGATGCGCCAGCTGGCCGAGCGCGCTCGGGGCGCCCGGATCGACGCCCGTCTCGTGGGTGAGCGCGTCGGAGACCGTGCGCTGCAGCTGCAGCGGCGCCGATCCGTAGCCGTCGGAGAACGGCACCACCTGCGGACGGCGCGCGCGCGAGCCGGCGAGGTCGCCGAGCACGATCGCCGCGTCCAGCGGTCCAGGCAGCGCAGCCCGCAGCCCGGCCACCCCGGCGGCGCCGCCGCTGCCGCCGCTCGTGGACACGAGGATGATCGTGCGCTTGGTCTCCCGCGCGGCGAACACGCGGGCGAGCTCCAGCAGTGCGGCGGTGCCCGACAGCTCGGCCCACGACCCCGGCGCCGCAGCGTCGCGGTGGGCGACGATCACGATCGGCGTGGCTTCGGTGGAGCCCGGTCGCTGGGCGATCACCGTCGTCAGCGTGCGGGCGCCCTGGATCGTCTGTCCTTCCACGTGGACGGTGCGCACCGAGAAGCCGCCTCCCGCGGTACCGCCGAGGCTTTCCAGCGTGGCGGCCACGTGGGCGGCCAGCCGTTCGTCGCCGCCGCTGCCGGGCCGCCGGTCCGGGTAGTGGGTGGCGAGACTGCGCAGCCCGGCGTAGGCCCGCGCTCCTTCGAAGGCGTCCGGGGCGAGCGTCGTGCTCAGCGGCAGCGGGCGGCCCTGCAACGAGAAGGCCGCGATCGCGAGCGCGAAGAGGACCGGCACCAGCGCCGCGCGGTAGAGGCGCGCGTTGAGCATCGCCTAAGACCATAGTTCGATGTCCGGTCCCTCGCGTGGGCGAGTGTGCGGCGAGGCCGCAACGACCGGAGGCGATCCGGGCGGGGAGTCAGCTATCGTCCCGGCGCGTGCTCCAGCCCGTCGCCGTTGGCCACAAGACGCTCGCCGACTACACGCACATCTGCGGCCGGGAGCTGATCGCCGAAATCCGGGAGCTGGCCGAGCCGCTACAGGGCCAGCGCATCGCGCACATCTCGGCGACCGCCTTCGGTGGCGGGGTCTCGGAGATCCTCTACACGCTCGTGCCGCTGATGCGCGACGTGGGCCTGGACTGCGAGTGGCAGGTGATCTACGGCCGCGAAGAGTTCTTCAACGCGACCAAGCTGATGCACAACGCGCTGCAGGGCGCCCCGCAGGACCTCAACGAGGAACAGTGGGCGATCTGGCGGCGCTACGGCGAGATCAACGCGCGCGAGCTGTCCGACGGATGGGACGTGTGCCTGGTGCACGACCCGCAGCCCGCGGCGCTCTGCGGCCTGGTGCCGGAGAAGGCGAAGGGGTGGGTCTGGCGCTGCCACATCGACCTCTCCACGCCCAACCAGGACACGATCTCACAGCTGCTGCCCTACATCGAGGACTACCCGCACTCGCTGTTCCACATGGAGAGCTACGTGCCCGACGGGATGCAGGGCGAGGTGCACGTGGTCCCGCCCGCGATCGACCCCCTGACGCCGAAGAACATGGCGCTGTCACCCGAAGACGGTGCGTACGTGTGCGGGCAGTTCGGCATCGACATCGACAGGCCGCTGATCTGCCAGGTTTCCCGCTTCGACCCCTGGAAGGACCCGCTCGGTGTGATCGACGCCTACCGCCTGGTCAAGGAGACGATGCCCGAGGTGCAGCTCGCGCTGGTGGGCTCGATGGCCAGCGACGACCCCGAGGGATGGGATTTCTTCAACGCGACCATCGCCCACGCCGACGGCGACTCCGACATCCACATCCTCAACAACTTCAACAACGTCGGCGCGATCGAGGTCAACGCGTTCCAGTCGCACTCCGACGTGCTGATCCAGAAGTCCACGCGCGAGGGCTTCGGGCTGACCGTGTCCGAGGCGATCTGGAAGGCGCGGCCGTTCATCGGCGGCGACGTCGGCGGCATCCCGCTGCAGATCGAAGACGGCGTCACCGGCTACCTCGTCTCCAGCGTCGAGCGCTGCGCTGAGCGGACGCTGCAGATCCTGCTCGACCCCGAGCTCGGCCGCGGGCTCGGCAGGCGCGGCAAGGAACACGTCCGCCGTAACTTCCTGATGCCGCGCTACCTGCGCGACTACCTGCGAATCTTCAACGAGCTGAGAGAAGCATGAACGGCGAGCCGGCACAGCGGACTCCGCTGGTGCTGGTGAGCAACCGCGGTCCGGTGACCTTCCACGCCGGCGGCGAGATCCAGCGCGGCTCCGGCGGCCTGGTCACCGCGCTGACGGGACTCGCATCGCATCGCGACGCGATCTGGATCGCCTCGGCGATGAGCGAGCACGACGCGGAGGTCTCCCGCGGGCACGGCGGCCGCGCCTTCCCGGTGCACTCACCGGGCGGAGGGGAGTACCAGGTGCGCCTGGTGGTCAGCGACCCCGAGGCCTACGACCGCTTCTACAACATCTTCGCGAACCCGATGCTGTGGTTCATCCAGCACTACCTGTGGG
>Ga0209415_10004563_pt1 | contig 25294 bp, 10 predicted proteins | sample PeaSoiSIISIP2007_FD_187696 | JGI IMG/M metagenome (GOLD analysis project Ga0209415, IMG submission 187696) | Peat soil microbial communities from Weissenstadt, Germany - SII-SIP-2007 (SPAdes) (version 2) | ecosystem: Environmental > Terrestrial > Soil > Wetlands > Peat | place: Germany... | reverse complement strand
CTGGAAGGCGTGAAAAATCGGTTGACAGGCGGAAGTGCCTGTCCCACATGCCTGCAAATCCTTCGGCAGCAAGGTGGGACAGACGCTTCCGTCTGTCAACCCGGCAGCCTGCGTTTAACGCAGTTGGCCCTCGATAAACGGCACCTCGTACACCTTGTCGTGGTAGACGGGCCCGTGCCCGAAGTAGCCGTCTTCGCCGAATGCGTCGCCGTGGTCGGCCAGGATCGTGATCCAGGTATTCTTGGGCACGCGGTCGAATAGCTCTTCCACCACCCGGTCCAAATACTCCACGGCTTTGATCTGCCGCTGGCGGAGTTCCTCCATCTTCGCTGCGTCGAAAAAGCCTTCCGTCGCGTTCGGGTCCACCAGTTTTCCGCCCACCACATGCTCGTCCAGGTGTTTGAAAACCCCGTGAATGCCGTGTATGCGCGGCCAGGTGTCGGGCGGCTCATCCGGCAAAGCGTATGGATAATGGGTTTCGCCGACGTTCAGAATGTAGTACGACGGCTGCTCCTCTGAAAACGTCATTTCCTGAACCATGGCGCGCATATCGTTGTGCTTCGGCATCAGCCGGAAGCTGTCGAAGCCCTGATTCAGGATGGTCTTCGGGTTGAGCACCGGCATCGAAACCATGGCGTGGGTGCGGAATCCCAACTGCTGTTTGAGCAGCAGCGGCAGATAAAGTTGCGGCAGCAAGGACTTGAATTCGAAGTCGGGCAGGCCCAGCCGCTGCGTGTATTTTACAAAGTCTTTCTTATAATATTCCGAAGCATACACATGGGGGGGCGAGGAATGCGGCATCAAGCCCATCAGCAGGTTGTAATGCGATGGCGCAGTCCAGGAGGCGTACGAATAACGCTTCTCAAGCGCACCCAGCTTGAGAATCGTCTTGGGGTTTGCCGCCAGGAACGAATCGAACCGGCAGCTGTCGAAAACGATCGTGATGAAGTTCTGGCCCTTCATGTCGAGCCTTTGAGGATAGCGGAACGCTGGTACCAGTTCAAGTCAACGGCCGCGAAATGCGCGAAGTAGTAGTCCTAGCCGAAAAGCGGCGACTTTAGCGGGAGTCCTCGAAACGGATGGGCCGGCAGATTCACTAATCGGCATGACATGTCGGGTTCGGGTTCTGGTACCGGTTTATCGGCCAAATAATCAAAAATGAGTTGACTTATCTTCCTGTATGTCTTAGATTTAGAAAACTGCTGGCTGGGCGCCAGTGACGGGGAATCCGTGTTGCTTCTGAATCGTCACCCGGGTTGTTGACTTGTTTGCGCCGAAACCGCACTAATCAAGCACTGGGTGGCACGAAAGCAGCAGGGAAGTAGGGGCATTCAAATTCTCGGAGGGGTGCATGTCAGTTTGCCGGAGGACGCTGGTCTTTTCCCCTGAGGGCTTTGCCCAGACCTCTGTCCTGATCGCTGCGAGCCGGGACAACGCCACTGGCGTGCTGGCGCTCGCCTGCCTTGGTGAGGACGCCGCTCAGAGCGCGCTGTCTCAGTTGGTCGCGGCCAATGTCGGCTTCGGTCTTTCCGTTCCCGCCGTGGATGAAGCCGCGAAATCGCCGCTCGGGGCCGCCTTGGGCCACGGGTTGCGCCTGGTCGTCATCGAAGACGCGGGCGCCGCCGATCTGTCTCAATCCATCGCCTGGTGCCGCCAGCATGGCGTCGAGGCCATGGTCGAAGTGACTTCGCTCACCGAGGCGTTACGCGCCGCCGAATGCGGAGCCGATGCGCTGGTGGCCAAGGGCAGTGAAAGTGGCGGACGCGTGGGCGAAGAAACCGCTTTCATCCTGCTGCAGCATATTCTGCCCCGCGTCTCGATTCCGGTAGTGGCGCGCGGCGGCATCGGATTGCATTCGGCAGCCGCCTGCCTGGCCGCCGGCGCCGGCATGGCGCTCGACTGGCAACTGGCATTGGCCGAGGAATCCGCCCTGCCGGAAGCGGTGAAAGCGCGCATCGGCCGTATGGATGGCAGTGAGACCGCCATTCTGGGTCAGGATTCCAGCGCGCGCTTCCGCGCTTATTCGCGCGTCGGCGAAACGGCATTTTTCGATCTCAAGAAACTGGAAGAATCCAGCGCCATCTGCGCCGCTTCTTCCGCCGAACCGCTGGCGCAGTGGCGGCAGGCGGTCGCCGAACGGGCGCGGCGCCAGGAGCTGCTTTTGTTGGGGCAGGACGCGGCTTTCGCTTCCTACCTGTCGGCCCAATTTCGCACCGTGAAGGGTATCCTGCGCGCCATCCGCCGCGAAGCCTCCCGCCAGTTGCGCGTGGCCTCGCGCTATAACCCGCTGGGCGAAAACGCGCCGCTGGCCAAGTCCCACGGCACCCGCTTTCCGGTGCTGCAGGGGCCGATGACGCGCGTCAGCGACAACGCCGATTTCTGCCTGGCGGTGGGCTCGGGCGGCGGGCTGCCTTTCCTGGCGCTGGCTCTGATGCGCGGCGCCGAAGTCGACAAACTGCTCGACGAAACCAAGCGCAAGATGGGCGGCATTCCCTGGGGCGTCGGCATCCTCGGCTTCGTCCCCAAGGAATTGCGCGACGAACAGCTGGCCGAGGTCCGCAAGTACAAGCCGCCTTACGCCATCATCGCCGGCGGCCGTCCCGATATGGCCAAGCAGTTTGAGGCCGATGGCACCCACGTTTATCTGCACGTGCCCTCGCCCGAGTTGCTGCGCAACTTCCTCGAGAGCGGCGCGCGCCGCGTGATTTTCGAAGGCCGCGAATGCGGCGGCCACGTCGGCCCGCGCTCCAGCTTCGTGCTCTGGGAGCAGATGGTGCGCGTGATTCTCGATCATCTGCGCGGCGCCGGCGCCAACACCAAGGGCGAGGAATATCACTTCGTTTTCGCCGGCGGCGTGCATGATGCGCTCTCCACCGCCATGGTGGCGGCGATCACCGCGCCCCTGGCCGAGCGCGGCGTCCGCGTCGGCGTGATTCTCGGCACGGCTTATCTCTTCACCCGCGAGATCGTCGAGACCCGCGCCATCACCGCCACATTTCAGGAAGAGGCTATCGCCTGCCGCCAGACGGTGCTGGTGGAATCCGGCGTCGGCCACGCCACGCGCTGCGCGGAATCGGAGTTTGCCCGCGCCTTCGCCGAGCTCAAGATCCGTCTGTTGCAGGAAGGCCGGCCCAAAGAAGAAATTCGCGAGCAACTGGAAGGCTTGAACCTGGGCCGCCTGCGCATCGCCTCCAAGGGCATCGTGCGCCGCGACAATCCCGGCGCCCGGCCTGTCTACCAGCAGGCCGACGCCGAAACCATCCGCAAGGAAGGCATGTTCATGATCGGCCAGGTGGCCGCGCTGCGCGACCAGGTGGTGCCGGTCGAAGAGTTGCATCGCGACGTCGCCTCCGGCGGCGCCATCCTCAACCAGCGCGTCACCGAGCTATTGGCCGAGTATCGCCGCGATGCCAGATTCCCGGATTCCGACATCGCCGTCGTGGGCATTTCCTGCATCTTCCCCAAGGCTGCCGACCTGCGCGAGTACTGGCAGAATATCCTCAACAAGCGCTACGCCATCGGCGAAGTCCCCAAGGAGCGCTTTGACCCGGACGTCTATTTTGACGCCGACCGCCGCGCCAAGGACAAAATCTATTCCAAGTGGGGCGGCTTCCTGGGCGACGTCACGGTGGATCCGATGAAGTTCGGCATGCCGCCGGCCTCGCTGCCTTCGATCGAGCCGATGCAGCTGGTCACGCTCGAATTCGTGCAGCGCGCGCTGGCCGACGCCGGCTACAACGAGCGCCGCTTCAACCGCGAGAACACGTGTTGCGTGGTGGGCACCGGCGGCGGCGTGGGCGAATTGGGCATGGCCTACGGCTTCCGGTCGCTGCTGCCGTTTTACGTCGACCAGGCCGGCGGCACGCTGGCGGACTCCGCGGGCCTCATCGCCAAGCTGGGCGCGAGCCTCCCGGAGTGGACCGAAGATTCCTTCGCCGGGCTGCTGCTCAACGTGGTGGCCGGGCGCGTCGCCAACCGGTTCGATTTCGGCGGCACCAACTTCATCGTGGATGCAGCCTGCGCCACCGGCCTGGCGGCGCTGCGGCACGCGGTGACCGAGCTGGAAACGCGTTCGAGCGATGTGGCCGTGGTGGCGGCGACGGACCTGATGCAGACGGCATTCACTTACCTCTGCTTCAGCAAGACGCAGGCGCTCTCCCCCACCGGCGTGCCGCGCGTGTTCGACGACACCGCCGACGGCATCGTGATCAGCGAAGGCCTCGCCGTGGCCGTGCTCAAGCGGCTGGACGACGCGCTGCTCGACGGCGACAAAATCTACGGCGTGGTCAAGAGCGTGGGAGCTTCGAGCGACGGCAAGGACAAGGGACTCACCGCGCCCCGCCCCATCGGCCAGATCCGCGCCTTCGAGCGCGCTTACGGCAAGGCCGGCTTCGATCCAGCTACCGTCGGCCTGATGGAAGCCCACGGCACCGGCACCGTGGTCGGCGACCGCACCGAGGCCGAATCGCTCACTACGTACTTCCGCCAGAAGGGCGCGCCCGATCGCACCATCGCTCTCGGGTCGGTCAAGAGCATGGTCGGCCACACCAAGTGCGCCGCCGGCTTCGCGGGCATGATCAAGGCCCTGATGGCGATGCGCCACCGCGCGCTGCCGCCCACCCTGGGCGTCACCAAACCGAATGCCAAGGCCGGCCTCGATGCCAGCCCGATGTACGTCAACACCGAGAGCAGGCCGTGGCTCAAGCGGCCGGATGGCGCGCCCCGGCGCGCCGGAGTCAGCGCCTTCGGTTTCGGCGGCACCAATTTCCACGCTGTCCTCGAAGAGTTCGAACTGCCCGACGGCACCGCTCCCGAGGAAAGTTCGTACCGCGACTGGCCCGTCGAATTGTTCCTGTGGCGTAAGAAATCGCCCGCCGACCTGCTGGCTTCGCTCGCCAAGGTGCGTTCCGCGCTCGAACAAGGCGCGCAGCCCTTGCTGGGCGACTTGGCCGCGGCCGTCTATTGGGAAGAGGCGCGCGGCGAGGGCGCGCACACGCTCGCCATCGTGGCCGCGTCACTTGAAGAACTGGCGCAGAAGCTCGACGCCGCGCGCGGCGCGGTCGAAGCCGGTAAGGATCACAAAGACCCGCGAGGCATTTACTATTCGCCGCAGGCCGCGGCGCCGGCCGGCAAAATCGCCTTCGCCTTTCCCGGGCAGGGTTCGCAAACGCCGGGCATGTTGAGCGATCTGGCATTGGCATTTCCCACCGTGCTGGACGCGCTCGAAGAAGCCAATCGCGCTCTCGGAGACAGGCTGGGCCAGCCCCTCGGCAGCTTTATTTATCCCCCGCCCCCATTTTCCGAACCGGAGAAGGAAGCCTCCGAAAAGGCCCTCAAGCAGACCAACGTGGCGCAGCCCGCGCTGGGCGCGGCCGATATGGCCCTGTTCCGCCTGCTGAGCGAAATGGGCATCCGCCCGGAGATGGCCTGCGGGCATAGTTACGGCGAATTCGCCGCGCTGTGCGCGGCCGGCACGTTTTCGCTCACCGAGTTGATTCGCATTTCCGAGCTGCGCGGCCGTGTGATTGTGCAATCGGCACAGGGCGAGCTGGGAACCATGGCCGCCGCCGACGGCAACGAAACGCAGGTCGCGGCCGCCATCGCCGGCGTCGCCGGCGTGGTGATCGCCAACCTCAACGGCCCCGCGCAAACCGTGATCTCAGGCACTGAAGCGGGCGTGGCCGCAGCCGTCGCGAAGTTGAAAGAGAAGGGCATCAAGGCGCGGCCGATTCCGGTCGCTTGCGCCTTCCACTCGCCGTTGGTGGCGGGCGCCGCCAAGCCGCTTCACGAAGCGCTCGAGACCTGTGACATCCGGCCGCCGCGCTTTGCCGTGTACTCGAACACTACCGCCGCGCCGCACGCGGGCGATGCCGTCCTTCTGCGCGATACGCTGGCTGCCCACCTGGCCAAGCCGGTGCGCTTCACCGACGAGATTCTGGCCATGCATGAGGCAGGCGCGCGCATCTTCGTCGAATGCGGCCCGGGCAAGGTCCTCACCGGTTTGATCGGCGGCATCCTCGCCGGCAAGCCGCACGTCGCCATCAATTTCGATCAGGCTGGGCGCCCCGGCATGGTGCAACTCGCCCACGCGCTGGCCCAATTGGCCGTGGCGGGCGTTCCCTTTTTCGCCTGGCCGCTCTATGCCGGACGCGTCACGCGGCATCTCAATCTAGCCACCCTGGCCGCCGACGCCGCTAAGCCGGCGTTCGGCCCCACCAGCTGGATCGTCACCAATGGACAAGCCATTCCGGCGGCCAAGTACGGCAAGCCGGAAACCAAACGGATTCCTCCCAACGCCGCAGGGCGGACGTCGGGAAAAAATGTGTTGTTGAATTTGAACCAGAACGGCGGCGCTCTGCAGGCCGCAGCTCCAACGATTGCTATGTCTACTCACTCCAACGGACCGGCACCGCAGGTTCCCGCGGTGCAGCCGGCTCAACCGGCAGCGGTGGCGCCCCCGCAGGCTCCTCCACCGATGGCGGGAATCCCCGCCAGCGGCATGGACCTGATGATCCAGGGGCATCATCGCCTCATGAGCAAGTTCCTCGAGACCCACCGCAACGTCATGCTCGCGTACCTGCAACCGGGTGCGCCGCGCCTGGCTGCGCCTGCTGAGGAGCAGGCGCCGGCTTGGGAAATGCCGCTGGTCGCCGCTCCGCCGATGGCCGCTCGCGTAATGGCCGCTCCGGCCGTAGCAGCGCCGGCGATGGCCCCACCGCCTCCGGTGATGACGGCGCCGCCCGCGATTGCTGCGCCTCCGGTTACCGCCGTGGTTCCCGCGGCGGCGCAACCGCCGGCTGCCGTGCAAGCTCCGGTGCCAGCGCCCGCGGCGCCGGTGGCGCTCACCCGCGCCTCCATCACCGCGAAACTGCTCGACCTGGTCAGCCAGCGCACCGGCTATCCGCCCGACATGCTCGGCCTCGACCTCGATCTTGAAGCCGATCTGGGCGTCGATTCCATCAAGCGCGTCGAAATCTTTGGCGCTTTGCAGACGGAAGCCGTGCTCCCCGGGCAGGCCATGGAAGGGCAGATCGAAGCTCTATCCAAGCTGAAAACTCTCAACGCCATCGTCGATTGGATCGAAAGTAAAGCTGCGGAAGCCACCGGTGCCTCCGCGGCGACGGCTGAGGAGGCCGTCGAAAAAAAAAACGATGAGCGGCAGCCGGTAGGTCAGGCTGCCGCAAATCAACCGGAACCGAAGCCGGTGACGCGCCTGCTGGTGCGCGTCATGGCTGCGCCCGAAGCGCGCGCCACCCTGCGCGATCCGGGCTTCGTGCTGGTGCTCGATAGCGGATCGGGCGCCGCCCATGCCTTCACCGCTCGTCTCGGCGAGCTCGGGATTTCAAGCGGCGTCCTTTCCCACGCCCCGGAGGCCGGTGTGGATCTCCGCGATGCCGCCTCGGCGCAGGCCGCCGTGGAAGCGATGCGCGCCCGCCACGGCGCCATCGGCGCCCTGGTTGACTTGATGCCCCTGGCGCCGGCTGATGGCGCCGATTTCGAAGCCCGCACCATGCTCGATCTGCGCGCCCTGTACCTGGCCACGCGCACCTTGGAAAAGGATTTGCGCGGCTCCGGCCGCGGCATGGTGCTCGCCGCGACCCGCCTCGGCGGAGCGTTTGCCTTCGACGGGCATACCGATTACTTCGCCGGCTCCGGCGCCATTTCCGGCTTCCTCAAAACCGTCCCGCGCGATTGGACCGATGTCGCCGCCCGCACCGTGGATTTCGAAGCGGCTGCCGATGCCGCCGCCGTCGCCGCGCGTCTGGCCGATGAGCTGCTGGCGCGCGACGGCTTTGCCGAAATCGGTTACCAGGGCCCCGCCCGCCTCACGCTCGCCTGCGTGGAAGCGCCGCTCGCCAGGGCCAGCCAGCCGCTCCATCTCGATTCCGAAGCCGTAGTGCTGATCACCGGCGGCGCCCGCGGCATCACCGCTTCCACCGCCATCGAGCTCGGTAAAGCATTCAGGCCGCGGTTTGTTTTGCTCGGCCGTTCGCCTGTTCCGGCCGCCATCGAACCCGAGGACATTCGCGGCGCCACTACCGACCGGCAGTTGCGCGGCGCTTTGATGGACCGCATGCAGACCGGCGGGCAGCGTCCCACGCCGGCGCTGATCGAAGGCGCCGTCCGGCGCATCAAGAACGAACGCGAAATTCGCGCCAACCTGGCCGCTCTCGAACAGGCCAGCTCCGGCGTCGAATATCGCCAGGTGGATGTGACCGACGCGGAGGCCATGCGTAAGCTGATCGAAAGCATCTATGCGACCCATGGCCGCATCGATGGCGTGGTCCACGGCGCCGGGCTGATCGAAGACAAGCTGATTGGCGACAAAACCCCGGAATCCTTCGACCGCGTGGTGAATCCAAAGGTGAAAGGCGCACTGGCCCTGGTCGCCAACCTGCGGCCCGACGGTTTGAAGTTCCTGGCATTTTTCGCCTCGGTTTCGGCGCGTTATGGCAACCGGGGGCAGTGCGACTATTCCGCCGCGAACGAAGTGCTCAACAAGATCGCACAGCAATTGAATCGCGCCTGGCCCGGCCGCGTGGTTTCGATGAACTGGGGACCATGGCGCACCGAGGGCGGCATGGTATCGCCCGAGCTGGCGGCCCGTTTTGCCGCTGCTGGAGTGGAGATGATCGAAGTGCCCAACGGCTGCCGCGCCTTCCTGCGCGAGCTCGTCGACGGCCCCAAGGACGATGCCGAAGTTGTTTTCGGCGGCCCGCTCACCCTTGAGCAGCAGGCCCCCGGCCGCGCCAAGGCCGGCGCGGAACCGCCCGCGCCGCCGGCATCGTACCCGTTCGTCTCGTCGGTTCGCCACGGCACGGACGGCAAGCTCGAAGCGCATCTCGAAACCAGCCCCGCTCAGCATGTGTTCCTGCTCGATCACCAGCTCGACGGCAAGCCGGTGATGCCGATGGTGGTGGCGTTGGAGATTCTGGCGGAAACCGCCGCGTCCGCGCGGCCCGAGGCGCAGTTGACGGTAGTGCGCAATCTGCGCAATCTGACCGGCATTCAGTACCACAACGGCGACGGACGCTCGCTGCGCATCGAAGGCGAAACCAAAGGCGGTCAACTCGATCTCATCCTCAAGAGCGCTGAAAAGGGGCAGTCGCACTATCGTGCGCAAGTGGAGTTTGGCGGAACGCTGCCCGCGCCGCCGCCGCGTCTGGCACTCTCCAACCCGCGGCCCTTCCCGCTACCGCTCGCCGACGCTTACGGACAATGGCTGTTCCATGGGCCGATGATGGCGGGCATTTCGGAGATCCAGGCTCTCGGCGACAACGGCATCATCGGCAAGCTGAAGCCGTCGCGGCCTGAGGCGATCATTCGTCCCGCGCCGGCCGGCGCGTGGCTCATCGACCCGGTGGTGGCCGACAGCATGCTGCAGCTCGTGCTGCTGTGGGCGCGCGCCGTGCACGACCAGACCCCGCTGCCATCGGTGATGGAAGCTTATTACCACGCCGCGCCCTTCGCGAGCGCACGCGAGGTCGTCTGCGAGATCGAAATTGTGAACCCGTCCGGCAGTCCGACTCTGCGCTGCCGCCCGGTGTTCTACGACGAGGCCGGCCGTGTGCTCGCCTGGATGGAAGGCATGGAAGTCACCATGAGCAAGGCGCTCAACCGCCTGTCGGTGGCGAAGAGCGCCGGAGGAGCGGCCCGATGAAGCCGCCCGCAGCCAGCGTCCAGTATCCGCCCGTGCGCGGCGACATCGCCGTCGTCGGCGTTGCCTGCACCTATGGCGGCGCTCGCAAGGCCGCCGATTTCTGGCAGAACATCGTCAACAAGGTCGACGCCATCACGGATGTTTTTCCCGCGCGCTGGAATCCGGATATTTTCTACGATCCGGATCCCAATAAAGAAGACCGGCTCTATTCCAAGAAAGGTGGCTGGATTCCGGAAACCTATTCCTTCAACCCCACGAAGTTCGGGATTCCGCCCGCTTCCATCCTGGGCGCCGAGCCCGATCAGTGCTTCCTGATCCGCTGTGTCTTTGAGGCGCTCGAAGACGCCGGCTACGTCAATCGCGCTTACGACAAGGAACGCGTCAGCGTGATCATCGGGCGCGGCAACTACGTGGGGCCGGGGCTCATGTGGCTGACCATGCGCACCGCCGTCACCGAGATGTTCTTGCACATCGCGCGGCAGATGCGCCCGGATCTGAATGAGGCCCAGATCGAACGGCTCAAGGGGTGGATGCACGCCAAGATGCCGCGCCTCACGCCCGAGGCCGCGGGCGGCCTGGTGCCGAATATCTCCACCGGCCGGGTGGCCAACCGGTTCGATTTCATGGGCCGCAATTACACCGTCGACGCGGCCTGCGCCTCGGCGCTGATGGCAACCGAAATCGCCTGCCGCAACCTGATCACCGGCGTCGATGACATGACCATCATCGGCGGCATGCACATATTCAATAACCTGCCCTTCCTTTCGGTGTTCAAGGTTGCGCGGGCCACGTCTTTGACCTCCACCATGCGGCCGTTTGACGCCAAGGCCGATGGCACCATGTGCGGCGAAGGTGTGGGCACGCTGGTTCTCAAGCGGCTGGCCGACGCCGAGCGCGATGGCGACCGCATTTACGCCGTGATCAAGGGAGTCGGCGCGGCGAGCGACGGGAAAGCGAAAGCCGTGATGGCGCCGCGCGTGGAAGGCGAAGTGGTCGCCATCGAACGCGCCTTCGATATGGCCCAGGTGCCGCCGCAGTCGATCGAGCTGGTGGAATGCCATGGCACCGCCACCGTAGTCGGCGATGCGACCGAGCTCGAAGCCATGGAGCGCGTCTACGGCCCCTCCAGCGTTGGCCGCAGGACCTGTGCCATCGGCAGCGTGAAGTCGATGATCGGCCACGCCATGCCGGCTTCGGGCGCCGCCAGTCTGATCAAGACTTCGCTGGCGCTCTACCACAGGGTGCTGCCGCCGACCCTGAACGTGACCGAGCCGCATCCCATGCTGAATAAGCCGGGCAGCCGGTTCTACGTCAACACCGAGGCCCGTCCCTGGATTCACGACAAGAGCGCCGGGCCGCGGCGGGCGGCAGTGAGCGCCTTCGGGTTTGGCGGCATCAACGGCCACGTCGTGCTGGAAGAGTACATCCCGGCCGACGAGTCGAAGCTGCCCACTCATCTGCGCGATTGGGACGCCGAGGTGGTGGTCATCGGCGCTGCCAGCCGCTCCGCGCTGGTGGAGGCGCTGGACCGGGTACGCGCCTACGCGATCGAAGTCGAGGGCGTGCCCTTGCGCGATCTGGCCTTCACGCTGAACAGCGCTCTCCAGGAACGGGGAGCCGAAGCCGGGCTGCATCGCGTAGCCATCGTGGCGGCGACTATGGAAGAACTGGCGCAGAAGATCGATCGCGCCAGGCAGCGTCTCGCCGATCCCGAATGCGCGCAGATTCGCGAGCGCGGCGGACTCTACTATTTCGACAGCCCCGAACTGCGCACCGGTAAAGTGGCGTTCCTGTTCCCCGGTGAAGGCTCGCAGTATCTGAACATGCTGAGCGACCTTTGCATGCATTTCCCGGAAGTGCGCAATTGCTTCGATATCGCCGCCGCCGAAGCCGCCGGCAGCGGCCGCGCGCCTTTGAGCGCGCTGATCTTCCCGCCGCCTGCGTTCTCCGAAGAGGAGGAAATGGCGGCCGAGAAGGAACTGTGGTCGATCGAGCGCGCCACCGAATCGGTCCTCACCGCCGGCGGAGCGATGTTCACTCTCGCCACCCGCCTTGGACTGAAGGCCGACATGATGACCGGCCATAGCGCCGGCGAATGGCTGGCCATGGCCGCGTCCGGCATGATCGAGATTCCCGAATTCATCGCCAGCATGGACCGCCTGGAAAGCATGTACCACAAGGTGGCCGAGAGCACCAGCGTGCCCCGCATGGCGATGCTGGCGGTGGGCGCCGGGCGCGAGAAGATCCTCGAACTGGCCGCCGAAGTCGATTGCGAAGTGCACATCGCCAACGACAACTGTCCGCATCAGGTGGTGGCCGTGGTAGAGCCGCCCCAGGCCGACATGCTCTCCGATCACTTGTTGAAGAACGGGGTCTTCGTTGAGCGGCTGCCCTACGACCGCGGCTACCACACGCCGTCCTTCACCTATATTTGCGATCCGCTGCGCGAGTTCTTCCGCGAGCTCAACCTCCAGCCGCCGAAACTTCCGGTGTACTCGTGCACCACTACCGAGCCCTATCCCGCCGGGCAGCCGGAAACACTGGAGCTGGTTGCCAACACCTTCGCCCGGCCGCTGCTGTTCCGGCAGACCATCGAGAAAATGTACGAAGCCGGCGCGCGCATCTTTGTGGAATGCGGCCCGCGCGGCAATCTGACGGCCTTCGTCGACGACGTGTTGCGCGGCAGGCCGCACCTGGCGGTTCCGCTCGATCAGTTCCGCCGGCCCGGATTGCTGTCGCTCAGCCACGCCGTGGCCCTGTTGGCGGCGGCCGCGGTGCCGGTGAACTTCGCGCCGCTCTACGAGCGCCGGGGCGTGCGCAAGCTCACGCTCGATGCCAAAGCGGACTCGGTGCTGCCGGAAGAACGCCAGCCCGGCATGATGCAGATTTCCACTTGCTACGCGCAGCTCGAAGCGCCCCCTCCCGGCGAGTTCCCGATGCCGTCCGCGCCGGGCGGGGAGCCTGCCGCGCGACCCGCTCCGGCAGTTCCCGCAGCCCGTTCCGCGGCGCCCGTGCCCGCGCCCGCTGCTGCGAGGCCGGCCGCATCCGCGCCCGCTGCCGCTGCGGCCCCGGTGATGGTGGCGCCGATGATGGAAATGGAGGAAGAGCCGGCGCTTGCTCCGGTTGCGCTTGCGCCTGTTTATTCCCCAGTTCCGGCGCCGGCCGCCTGCGTCGCGCCGGCAGTGCTGGCGGATCACTTCGCGCTCATGGAAGAGTTCCTGAACACTGAGGAAGGCATCATGAGCCAGATGCTGGGCGGACAGGTGGCCTTTCCGCCGGCTCCAGCGGCCCCGGTGGAGGCGTGGTTTGCGCCCGCAGCGCTGACAGGCGGCAGCACCCAGGAAAGTGGGGCAGGCGCTTCCGCCTGCCAACCGGCTTCCTCAACGCTCGCCATCGCGCCCGCTGTCCATCCTGCCGCGCCCGTTTCCCCATCTCCGGCCGCGACTCCGCCCGCGCCAGTCAAACCGGATCTGCGGTCCGCACTTCTCAGAGTCGTGAGTGAGCGCACCGGATATCCCGAAGAGATGCTCGACTTCGATCAGGATATGGAAGCCGACCTCGGCATCGATTCCATCAAGCGCGTCGAGATCTTCGGCGCTCTGCGCGATCTGTCGGGCGATGGCGCCCTTTCCGGCGAAGGCGACATGGAAGCCGTGGCCAAGCTGAAGACATTGAATCAGGTGCTGGCCTTCCTCGAAGACCGCATGGCTTCGGCTGGCGCTCCCGCCTCGGCCCCGGCGCTGCCGGCCGGCGCCTTCGGGCCGTGGATCCATACCGCGGCCATCGCGGAGCAGACGCCCGATTCGCTCGTTCTCAAGCTGACGCTCGATCTGGCCGAGCACAAGTACCTCCGCGACCATTCGCTCTACTACCCGTCGACCGAGCGCGACAATCAGGGCGACCGCATTTTCGTCATGCCGCTCACCGGCTCCATCGAGCTGATGTGCGAAGCTGCCGCGCGCCTCGATCCCGGTTCGAAGGTGGTGGCGGTGCGCAATATGCAGACGCTGCGGCCGCTGGCGGTGGTCGAAAATCAGGCGCCCACGCGGGTGCAACTGGTGGCCAAACGCAAGGGCCCCGGTGAAATCTCGATGAAAGTGCAGGAGGATAAATCCAACGGGTCCGCATACTCGCAGTGCACCGTGGTTCTGGCCGCGGCGTATCTGCCTGCGCCCGCTCTGATGGATCGTCAGCTGGTAAATCCCAGGCCGGCGGAGTGCCCGGGCAAGGACGTTTACGCCAAGCACCGCATGTTCCATGGCCCCGCGTTCCAGGGCATCCGCACCATCGAGAGCGTTGCCGACAATGGCCTGCTGGCCACTCTCGATATCCTGCCCAACGGCGGCCTGGTCGCCTCCGACGGCAATCCTCAATACCACATCGATCCGCACCTCCTCGATGCGGCCGGCCAGTTGGTCGGATACTGGCCGCTCGAGTTCCTGCCGCAGGGCTACGTGGTGCTGCCTATCAAGATCGGCGAAGTGGCGAAGTATTGCGACAACCCGCCTCCCGGGTCGGTGGTCCAGTGCCGGCTGCACGTGCGCGACGTCGGACAGCGCACTCTCGCCGCCAACTACGACCTGATCCTCGGCGATGGCCGCCTCTGGATGCGCGTCACGGGATGGGAGGACTGGCGCTTCTATTGGCCGCCGCGGGCTTATGACTTCTGGCGGTTCCCCAAGCAGCATCTGGCCAGCGCGGCGGTCGAAATCCCGGCTCTCGAGAAGGCCGGTTACCGTTGCTGCTTCCAGACCACCGCGGCCGACCATGAGCGCGACGCGCTCAGCGACGAAATCTGGACTCGCGTGCTGCTCGATCGGAGCGAGTTGGATCAATACCAGGCGCTTCCCGCCGAACTCCGCACCGAATGGCTTTTCACGCGCACCGTGGCGAAGGACGCCGTGCGTGGCTGGACCGAACGCTACCGCAACCGGCAACTCTTCCCGGCCGACATTCACCTCCAGGACCAGCCCGACGGCAGCTTCCTGGCCAGCGGCTTCTGGACCGAGGAGTTTGCTCCGCCCACGGCGGTTACCTGTTTCCATCGGGGCTCCGCCATCGCCGTGGCTGGGAGGGAGCGCGCGGAGGTGGCCGCACTCGCGCCGGGAGAGACGTTGCCCGAGGACGGCTTCCTGCCGGAAGAAATTGAATGGCTGGACCGCATGCCCGATCCGGCGGAATGGAAAGCTCGCGCCATCGCCGGCAAACAGGCCGCAGCGCGGTTCCTGCGGTCCGGCGCCGGGGGCGATTTCTGGCGGTCCCTGATTATCACCAAGATCGATGCGCCGCTGGAGAGCCTGGAAATCGCCGATCCCGGTTCTGCGGTCAATGCCGAAGACGCCGTAACTGTGGCGACCGGCCGCCACGAGAGCTTGATTTTTGCAGTCGCTTTCCGATGACGATTTCTCACTGGGGGGAAATGTGGAACTTTTGACTCGTTACCAGGCACGTGAAGATTTGATCGACCTGTTGAAGGACACCCGCGAAGACTACGACCCGTCCATCGTTATCACCGACTCGACGGGCATCTTCAACGACCTGGGGCTGGAGTCCATCGATGCGATCGGTCTGGGGTCCGCCTTGGAGGGGCACTTCGGACAAACACTCCCGTTCCCGGAGTTCATGGCTAAAGCCAAGGAAGAGAATCTGACGGATATCACCGTGGGCCGGTTGCTCGACTTTCTCATGGCCAACCTGAAGACCTCGGCGGAAGGAAAGGTGGCATGAACCCTCGCGTCGTACTCTTTGGTCTGGATGGCGCCACCTATGACGTGCTCGATGATTTGATCGGGCGCGGCTTGATGCCGAATCTCGAGAAGTTTTATCGCGAAGGCGTGCGCGCCAAGATGCTCTCCACCGTGCCGCCGCTGACGCCCCTGGCCTGGTCGTCGCTCGTCACCGGCCGCTCGCCCGGCAACCACGGCGTGCTCGGCTTCATGCAGTATTCCGACGCCAGCTCGGAATCGATCACTGTGGTCTCTTCGCGCCAGTTTACCGCGGAGACCATCTGGTCCATGGTGAACCGCCAGGGAATGAGGGCGGGCAGCCTGAACTTCGTGGCGCATCAGCCGGCGCCCAAAATCGATGGCTGGGTGGTCCCGGGCTGGGTTTCGTGGCGCTGGATGAAGCGCCTCAGCCATCCGGCCGACCTCATCGAGCGCCTCAAGCGTGAACTCCCCGGCTTCGACGTAAAATCTCTGGCGCTCGATTTCGACGAAGAGCGGAAAGCCGTGGTGGGCGCGCCGCTCGACGATTACGGTTCCTGGATCAAGCTGCACCTCAAGCGCGAGCAGCAATGGTTCGATGTCCTGAAGTATCTCCAGGCACACGAGCCCGCTGAGTTAGTGGGCGTAGTCTTCGATGGCGTCGATAAGTTGCAGCACCTGCTGTGGCCATACCTCGATCCCGCTCTGGTGCCGGCCGAACTTACTCCCGAGTTTCTCGACATCCGCCAGATGTCCTGGGAGTACTTCCGCCTGATCGACCGCCTGCTGGGCGAGACGGTCGAGTTGTACGGCGACGATGCCACCATTCTGATCTGCTCCGATCACGGGTTCACCGGCAGTTGGGAAGTTCTCTATATCAACACCTGGCTCGAAAAGCAGGGCTACCTGACCTGGGCGCCGGAGGCGCAGCAGGTGGAGGAGGGCTGCCAGGAGCTGCAGGGCGCGTATTACGACATGCACGGTTTTGTGTGGGACCAGACCACGGCTTATGCCGTGACGCCTTCGAGCAACGGCATCTTCATCAACGTCAAAGGCAAACGCCGCGATTCGGGCATCCCGCCCGAGCAATACGAGAGCCTGCGGCGCGAACTGACTCACAAGCTGCTGACCGAGTGCAACGATCCCTCGACCGGTCAGCCGCTCATCGAACGCGTCTACACCCGCGAGGAGGCGTTCGCCGGCAAGAACATGGACAATGCGCCCGACCTCACCCTGGCGTTGCGCGACAAGGGCTTCGTGTCGGTACGCCGCACCAACTCCCACTATGCGACGCGGCCCACCGTCCTCGGCACGCATCATCCGGAAGGCATTTTGATCGCGCGCGGTCCTGGCCTCCGCAAAGGCGCATGTGTCGACCCGGTGACTTTGATGGACGTAACCCCCACCGCCCTGTTCGCCATGGGCCTCGAAATACCCGAGGACCTGGAAGGAAGGGTGTTGGAAGAAATGTACACGCCCGAGTATGTGGAGGCGCGCGGGCCGAAGCGCGGAGCTGCCACCGCCGAAGCCACCGCCGTGGTGGTTACCGGCGCGCAGGATGAAGACGCGCAGATTCTCGAAAAGATGAAGGCCCTGGGGTACCTCGAATAACTATGCCGAAGATTGCCGCCAACGGAATCGAGGTTCACTATCAGCAACGCGGAGAGGGTCAGGATGTCGTCCTGATTCACGGCATCACCTCGTCGCTGGCCATGTGGTACAACGGCATCCTGCCGGCGCTCTCGCCGGAGTTTCGCGTTACGGCCTATGACCTCCGCGGGCACGGCCTCAGCACCATCACTCCCAACGGTTACACCTCCTTCGGCATGGCGCAGGATCTGAAAGCAGTGCTGGATGCGCTCGGCCTTGAGAAGGTCGCCATCGTGGGCCACAGCTTCGGCGGCGCTTTGTCGATGCATTTCGCCCTGCTGTATCCCGAGCGCGTTCGCGGCGTGGTGATGCTCGATTCCGGCCTCGCCTGCCTGCGCTACTTGCGAATCATCCAGGACTGGTCAGGCTGGGAAGGGCGGCCCGCCGACATGAAAGAGCGCGGCCTCACGCTCGACCAGTTTCTCGAGCTCGACAGCAAACAGGACGTCACCGATTTTCTGCGCCATGGCCTCAGCGTGCCCCGCCGCGCCGGCTTCAAGAAAGGCAAGGCCGGCCTCACGGAGCGGCAGCGCCGCTTGCTCGAAGAAACCCGGATGGGCTATGAGTTTCGCGACGTGGCCGGCATGACGGAGGATCTGCTGGCCACCGTTCAGACGCCCATACTCGCGCTTTACGGAGAAACATCGCCATACAAAAAAATGGCGGCCCATCTCGCCAAAGTTTTGCCCCAGTGCTGCCATGACGTGTTCCCGGGAAGCGGACATTTTTACGCTATCCATCGCCCCGCTCTGGTGGTGGAACGTGTGGCGCCTTTTCTGCGCGATCCGCAGTCCTTTATCCGCCAGAGAGCGCTTCAGGAACAGGGCGCATAAGTGGCGAAGGTAAACTTACTCGAACTGTTAGTACCATTACCGTAACGGGTCCGGCAAAGACCCCCAAAGGCGGCAGAGATCCGCCGGTTCTGTGGTAATCTGATTTCCAATTGTCGGTCGAACAGGAGGGACCGCAGTAATGAAGGGCATCGCAGTCTGTCTCGGAGAAGAATCGAAAAGCTGCTGTAAAATGAGCCGCGCGCTGAGCGTCGTGGCCACGCTCTGGCTGGCCGCCGCTCTGGCCCAGGCCCAGGTCGTCAATCCCATCATGGCGCCCACGCAACCCAACACCCCCGTGGTGGGCTTGAACACCACTGCCGGTGTGGTACACGCGAAAGCCAGCCCCGATGAATGCTGGAACGAAGTGACGACCATGTTCCCGCTGGAGAACAAGCAGTATCAGTTCATGAATCTGGCCAATCCGTCGCATCCGTGCGCCGCGGGCCAGATTCCCAGGGTGAACCAGGGCTACGTTTGGGGCGCAGCGCTGGCGTCGAATGGGCACATCTATTTCGGCACCGCGCCCAATGGCCAATGCGTGACCGAAGGCGGCATCACTGCCACTACGACGCCCTATCAGAATCCGTACTGGGCCTGCGAGTTTCAGGACAGCCCATACGCCCAGTTCAACGGAGGCCCGCTGCCGAACAACATTGCCGACAACCGGGTGCCGCGGGAATACGACTATAACATCGCCACCCAGGCCCTCACCGAGATCACCCCACTGCTGGGCGGAACGCCGCCAGCGGGATATTGCGGTACGCCCGGCCCGATCGTTTTTCCCAGCGTCAATCCGCTGTGCATAGACCGCCTGTGGCTGACCCTGCGCGGCGTCCGCGCCACCACAGTCTATACCGAGCCTGCTACCGGCTACACCTATGTGCTGGTCTCGGGTCCGGCGCTGGTGGTAGGCAACAACGGGCTGGACTTTTTTGCCTACGACATTACTCCGGGCAGCCCGACGCAAAACAAGTGGGTAGGCGAGTTTCAGCTTCCCGGCTACAACGACCAGCGGCACTGGGTGATCAATAACGCCACCGGTGTGCCCGTTTATTACGCGCCGTCGGGCCAGGTGTATCAGGGCGGCCCCGGCGGCCACCTGCTGCGCTTCCGCGGCAACTTCGTGGCCCTGCCGCCCTTGCCCACGCCTTCCGCCGCTAACAACTATGGCCAGATTCCAAACTGCGGCCAGATCACCTATCCTTATCCGCAGGGCGCTTACGCTTGTTTCGCTTTTGAGGATGTCGGTAACTTCGATGGCGTCGGCACCGACGCCACTAACAGCCAGGGCCGCATCTTCGTGGCCAACTGGCCGGAACCCGGCGCGCCGGCTATTTATGCCGGCGTCTGGATGAGCCCGCCGATTGATCCCGTCAACGGTCTCACCTCGGCTAACGCCGGGCAATGGACCAAGATCTGGAATCCGAGCCAGTACGAAGCGGATCCGGTTCAGGCCCTCGCCTATGCCACTGGCGCCCTGATGGATTTTGGCGGGTACCTCTATTGGGGCACGATGAACGTGCCGTATCAAACGTTCTTTGCCTGGGAAAAGGAGTACGAGAATCTAAACGGTGGCCTCACTCCGCCGCAGTCCCTCCAGCAGTCCGCTGTCGGCGATACCTTCCGCGCTATCAGCCTCTTCCGGAGCAACAATCTCACCGCCGCCACGCCCACTATCCAGTTGCTCTACGGCTATCAGAGTATGGAGGCTTTCAATTACACCACCAACACCTTCACACTTACGCCAAACGTTATGGGGGGCGTGACTCCTCTTTACGGCGGGCCCGGCTTCGGGAATCCTTACAACATGTACACCTGGAGCATGAACACCTGGAACAACCGGCTGTATGTGGGCACCATGGATTGGGGTTTTCTGGCGGCCACCGAAGCATTCGCGATTGCAGGCGTCAATATCACGCAACTGATTCCGACGACCACCTATGGCGCCGACCTGTATTACTTCCCGAACACGAGCTCCAAAGCTGTGGTGGAGAGCAGCAACGGCGTCGGCAACTATCTGAATTACGGAGTGCGTAACATCATTCCTTACACGTACCCGAATGGGTCTATCAGCATGTTCATCGGCAGCGCGAATGCCATGAATCTCGCCACGGCTGGCAGTCCGGCCTTGTCCCTGCCTCCGGCCGGTCCGTGCGACGTGCCGAGCGGACAGTGCCTGGGCGGCTGGGAGTTGATCGAGCTGAAACCCGCCTCGCAGGTGGTCAAGCGGTAAGCTTTTTCAGCCCGGGGGGCGATCGATAGGAGCCCGCGGCGTAATCGCCGCGGGTCCGATGTGCGGAAGGACTTAATGGAGGCGCAGTGGGGCAGGCGCTTTCGCCTGCCAACCACTGTGTCATTTCGCCGCGCCTGTCTGCGCCTTTTTGCAGCCCCACTGTGCGGAAACGCACTTAACCCACTCCCCGGCCCGCCAGCATTTCCGGTTGCTCCGCAACCAGCCGCCAGATGGCCGCGTTGTTCTTTACGTAAGGCGCTGTGTAGAGTGCAACTTTTGCCCCGCGCCCCACCGCTTCGCCGCGGTTCCTGCAGTTTCCCTTTGTCAGTAGTGATCAGGGGCGTCGTAAGCCTTACAATTAGCCGTATTGGAAGGCGGCTTGCTGAGGAAACCCTAGATGCCGAAGCGGAGGCTTGTCTACATCGTGATTGGGCTGGTGGCGCTGCTGGTGGCGGCGCGCACCGTCGGTCGCGCGCCGGGGCAGATTCTCCGCGAACGTATCCAGCAAAAGATCCAGGCGCGGGAAGCAAACGCGCCGGTGACGCCGCGGGGGATTGCGACCTGTGAAGGCACGCCCAACCTAGGATTTACGATTCTTACCTTTTCCACCGGCCTGCGAGCGGCTGTCTGGTACCCGGCGCTCGCCGGCGAAAGCCGTTATCAATACGCCGACGGCCTGGTGACGGCGCTGGCCGCGGATGCAGCGGCGGCCGGGTGCACGGCATATCCCATGGTGGTTTTCTCGCACGGCTTCGGCGGCTGCGGCACCCAGTCGTTGTTTTTCACCGAGACCATCGCCCGCGCCGGTTACATCGTAGTGGCCCCGGACCACAAGGATGCCGGCTGCAAGGTGGATCAGCCGCGGGAGGGACTGCGCTTCGAGCGTGCCGAGGAGCCGTTTCGCCAGCCGCAAAAATGGGATGACGGCACTTACCGCGACCGCCAGCGCGACATCCGCACCGTGCTCGACGAAATGCCCAGGCTACCGCCCTTCGGCAAGCAGATCGACGTAACCCGCATCGGCATCGCAGGACACTCGCTGGGCGGTTATACGGCCGCCGGAATGGCCGGTGCGTGGCCGAGTTGGAAGGATGCACGCATCAAGGCGGCGCTGCTGCTGTCGCCATACGTCGAGCCGTTCCTGGTCAAGGGTACGCTCAGCGGCATGAAGGTTCCGGTCATGTATCAGGGCGGAGATCGCGACAACGGTATTACGCCGCAAGTCATGAAGGCCGGGGGCGCCTACGATCAGACTAACCCGCCCAAGTATTTCCTGGAATTACAGGGCACCGGGCACCTGGGGTGGACCATCCTGATGTGCGAGGCTTACGGGGCGGTGCCTGCATGCGCGGAGCAATCGTCGCGCGCCCGAAACATCGACGAATACGGCGTGGCTTTTTTCGATCGTTACCTCAAAGGCCGTCCGGAAGGAATATTGGAGCGGCCGAACTCACTGCTAGCCGATTACCGGCATCAAGATTAATGGGAAGAAGCTAGGAGAGAAACAATATGAGGGGAATTTATTTCGCAGCGTCTCTTGCGGCAGTCTTTCTGTCGTCGGCTATATTGGGGCGGGCGCAGTGCAGCGCGCCCAATGCCGGGTACACGTGGATCTCGGTCCCGGAACCGGATGCCACGCCGCCCTTCCAGAATGGCGTCATGAACGTGGGCATCTGGTATCCCACCGCGGACACGCCCAGTTCCTATACCTATAACAGCGGCAATAGCGGCAACACCATCAACCCGCCCGCTAGCGGCACCGTGGCGTTGAATGGAGCCGTCTCCTCTTGCGCCAAGCATCCGGTCCTGTTGTTTTCCCACGGCGACGGCGGATGCGGCACCCAGTCCGTCTTCTTCACCGAACAAGCCGCGCGCATGGGTTATATCGTGATCGCTCCGGATTCCACCGACGCCACCTGTAGCGTCACCGGCGTACCGTACACCAAACCCAGCCCGGCGCCCAATTACCTTGACCCGTCGTCGTGGACGGACCAAACCGAGATCAATCGCCTGCACGATATCGAAAACGCGCTGCTCGCAGTGCACGCCCTTTCCAGTTACAGCCCGTCAATGGATCTGTCGCGCATCGCCGTCTCCGGCCACTCGCTCGGCGGTTACACCACCTTCGGAATCATCGGCGGCTGGTCGAGCTGGCTGACTAACTGGCAGACCACCATGACCAACGCCGGCATTGGCGAGGCAAGCGTCGAGGCCGCAGTCTTGTTGTCGCCCGTGATTAACCCGTACACCTACCAGACTCCCAGCACCGTCCCGCAGGTGACCGTGCCGATGATGTTCCAGGGCGGCACCAAGGATACCGGCGTCACGCCGTGGGTGATGGGCGTGCCTCCGGACACTCACGATAGCGGCGCATACGCGGAATCCACCGCGCCGAAGTTCTTCATGGAACTGCAGGATGCGGGCCACCTGGATTTCACCAATCTGGTGTGCGCCGGCGTCAGCGTCGAGACATGTTTGACTACGGTGCCGATGGCCGCCGCGATCGATAACTACGCTTTCGCGTTCCTCAATTACCAGCTGAACTACAACCCGCTCCAGCAGAGCCAGGCGATCCTGTGGAATGCGGGCGAGGCCGGGGTGGTTCCGAATTTCTGGCGGAATCAACCGGCCAACGCGCTGTCCGACGCCAGCTTTGCCGTCGGCAGCCCGCTGTCGCCGGAGACGATCGGCGCCTTGTTCGGCGAGGGCATGTCGACCAGTGCGACCGCTTCCCCCAGCGCCGCGTGGCCGACGACGCTGGCGGGCGCCACGGTTACCGTCACCGACAGCCAGGGCATCGCGCGCAACTCGATGCTCTCTTACGCCTCGCCGGGGCAGATCAACTTCGTGGTGCCGTCCGGCACCGCCCCGGGCACGGCGACCGTGACCGTGAGCACGCCGGCGAGCACGTCGGTAACGGCTCCCAGCAAGGGGACATTGCCTCCCTCGGTAACCGCGGGCGTGGTGGCGTCGGGCACCATCGCCGTTGACGGTGTCTCGCCGGGCATTTTCACATTGAATAGTGCGAACCTGGCCGCGGCCTTCGTGGACTACGTGTCCGGGCCGCTGCAGGTGACTGTGGGCGACTTTCAACTCGTCAACGGCGCGCTGGTCCCGGCCGCGATCAATCTGAGCCAGGGCGCGAACGGGACAATCCTGGAACTGTACGGCACGGGCATCAGGCATGCCGGGACCGGTTCCGTGCAGGTCACCTTCAACGGCGTGGCGGGGAGCGGCGTTGTATTTGCCGCGCAACAACAGTTTCCGGGTCTCGACCAGGTCAACGTCTACATTCCGAATGACCCGGCGGTGCACGGCAACGTGCTGGTCCAGCTCACCGCCGGCGGCGTGAAGGCGAACCCCGTCTATATTTCGGTCATGTAAACCGGCCAAACGTGGGGGCCGGGCATGTGCCGGCCCGGCTTCCACGAAGCCCTCTTCCGTCGCTCAAGCCGCAGCCAATACGGGTACGGTTCAGTACGTTCCTGGAATCGAACCGCAATACCGAGGCTTGTACCGGGCGTTCCAGGACCAGGGTCTTGCGCGTCGTAGCACCAAGTCAAAAACCGCCGCTATTTTTTTGCAGTCAAGACCTCGCGCAGACGCGAATTTTGGTGTACACTCCATAAAATAGCCGACGTTCTGGCAGACTATTCGGAGGCATTTCGGGGATGAAAACCAGGTTCTATCTGTTGCTTGCGCTGGGTGCGCTTTGCGTTTGCTCCGCGTCTGCCTCCACACTCGTTTTTACGGCGATTGCGGCGCCAGCCGGATTGGGGGCAGTCTACGACACGGGGTCTATTCCCGGGGGAACGCAATTCGGCGGAATCGGTATCAACGATTCGCTCCAGATAGTCGGGAGCTATAATCCCACCACCACCACCTACCAGGGATTCACCTATAATGCGACCACTCCTGGCCCAGCGGCTTTTACCAACCCGCTGCCCACCTGCGTTGCTCCTTGCACGGGCTTCCTGCAATCGCTGAACAGCGGCACCGCTCAGACCGCGTTGCACGCGATCAACAACAGCGGCACCCAGATTGGAGTGTACTTCCCTGGGGGCTCAACATTGAACAGCCTGACCGTCGGCGGAGGCACCGGCACAACGTATGGCACGATTGCCGATCCGACGGCCACGATCAACCCCAACATTTCCGGTGAAAGTGGCACCACCAGCATTTTTTTCAACGGCATTGCCAACAGCGGCGAAATCGTCGGTACCTATGGCCTCGCTTCATCGACGCACGGATTTATTTACAGCGGCGGCACAGGCGCGGCGGATACCGGCGGCACTTTTGCCTCGGATGCCGCCCCGAGTGGCTTCGTGGCCAATTCGCTCTACTTTTGCGCCGACGCCGGAACCAACACGATGGGTACGAGCGACAATTTCGAGGGTGTCAACTCGAGCGGCGTGGTCGCAGGCTTCTGCAAGGTGAGCGGGACGACCTACGGCTTCACGTTCACGGGCTCGGCCTACAACCTGTTTACGTTTTCGGGCGCGACCCAGACCGAGCTTTTCGCCGTCAACGACAGCGGCGAGATCGGCGGAAATTATATTACAGGCGGGGTCAATGAAGCGTTTGTGTGCACGGCTGCCGAGGTGGCGAGCGCTATCAGCGCCGGCGCTAACGTTAACGGCGCCTATACCCTGAGCGGCTGCACCACTTTCGACGCCACCAACGCCGCTGCGATGGGGCTGACCGATCCGCTGGGCGGATCGATCTCCGCTGTGTACCTGTCGGGCATGAACAACGTGGGCGACATCGTAGGCTACTTCACCGATACCGCCGCTGGCAATTTCGATTTCGTGGCAGAGCCGGCAGCGGTGGGCGAGGTTCCTGAGCCGGGCACGCTGGTGCTGTTCGGTTTGGGAGGCGGCGCGCTGTGGCTGGTACGGAAGCGGCGCAAGGCGTAATCGAATCCAATTTCCGGTTTTCTTTTTCCAAAAAGGGGCGAAGCGTGAGCTTAGCCCCTTTTGCTATTGGTGGGGCAGGTTGATGACTTGCGTATCAATTGGCCGTCGGTGCAGCCGGGCGGCGAGCGCTGCTCGGGCCGGGCATGCCCGGCCCCTACAAGCGCATGGGGCGGTTGGGCACACTACGGCCGAGAGGAGTGGCGGCGAAAGATAAGAATTCGTTGCGGGTGGCCGGGCTTCGCGGACTTATCGCCGTGCGTATCGGCCACCCGGTGATTTAAGCAGGAACTTCGATG
>Ga0209415_10004562_pt1 | contig 25298 bp, 18 predicted proteins | sample PeaSoiSIISIP2007_FD_187696 | JGI IMG/M metagenome (GOLD analysis project Ga0209415, IMG submission 187696) | Peat soil microbial communities from Weissenstadt, Germany - SII-SIP-2007 (SPAdes) (version 2) | ecosystem: Environmental > Terrestrial > Soil > Wetlands > Peat | place: Germany... | reverse complement strand
CTACGCCGCAGCTTGCTTTGAGGTGCTGCTTGTTGGGTACGCATACTTTGCCGGAATCATGACCCGGACCGACCAATGGCGCGTACCCTCCTTGGGTTTGGTACTCGCGCTTCCGCTCATTGCTGCGGCCCGCAATGCAATCAAGGTAAAGATCGGCTTCGGCCGCACGCTTGCCGCGGCCGCAGCTCCGCTTCTGGTTTTCCTTGGTACCATGATATTTTACGGGCCTTGGTTTTCGGGAGAAGGGTTTCAGACGAAAATCTTTCTGCGTCGGACTCTGACCCTATCAAGCGGTGTTTCAGCGCTCCTGCCGGTTTGGTTTCTCGCGGCATCCGCTGTGGCGTGGGCGATCTGCCACATCCGGAGGTCAACGCTGCTCGGCGTTGCAAACCTCAGGACGCCGTTCAATCCTGTCGGTGAAGAACCCAACGCGGGAGCAGTGAGCGTTGGCGCCGGAATAGCAGAACTCGAAGAACGCGTCCGACACGCCATCCGCCGTCCCTTTTGCACCGCCCTACAGCTTACCTCCGCCGCGTTCATGTTTCTGGTTCCCACGTTGCTCATCGGTACCAGGTTTCAGTCGTTCGAGGGAGCCGCGTTTACATGCGTATTTGGGCTTGCGGGAGCGCTAGCCTTCTCGGGAACCGCTCTCATCTTTTTTCACTTTCTCTCGATCTGGGGCTGCTTTCGGAAATATCTGGGCCGCCTCGCGTTGCACCCGATGAGAAGAGCATACGGGCGGCTGCCGTTGCGGCCACGCTCCTTCGGGGGGCACTTCAGCGCGCAAGCTCCGACTGTGGAAGATCTGGAAGTCGTCATACAGCACTGGACGTTGTTGGCTGATAGGTTCAAGGCGTTGCGAGTGGTATGCCCTACGAAGGACACACCGTGGGAACAAGTGGAGAATGACGTGCGACAAATCCAGACGGACCAGCGGAGTTTTGCGACGGACCTCGATCGAGCAGCCCAGTCCGGGGGAGAGGACGTGTCCGCAAGCGGGACTTACAAGCGTCTTCGGAATTACGCGGGACACCTCGTGCTTCAACTTGAGCAGTGGTGGCAAAGTACAGCGCCCATTGGGCGGGAGGCCGGCAAGAAAGAGCCGATCCCCAGACGCAAGGAAACGATGCAAGTGTACGCGGAGAATTCCGGATCGGACGCCAACGCGCTGTGGCTACGTTTGGCCGAGGACTTCATCGCGATTCAAGTCGTCCTCTTCATCAACGTTACCTTCGCACACCTGCGTAACCTGCTCACATTCGTCATCGTCGGACTGATCCTACTCCTGCTCGCACTGACCTCATACCCGTTCGAACCTCAGCGCCTGATTCTTTCGATGCTCGGGTCTACGATCATTGCTGTGGTCGTTGCTAGTCTCGTTGTCTTTGTCCAAGTGGAGCGCGACCAAGTCCTGAGCCTGATTGCCCACACCAAGCCGAACCACATCACACTCAATCGTGGCTTCACTACGATGGTGCTGCTGTATGCGGCCTTACCGCTGTTGGCCGTGATCGCGACATATTTTCCCGCGCTCGGTGACCTGTTCTCATACCTCGACCCGGTGCTGCGGATCTTCCGCGGATGACGAGGCGCCAGTCTCTGCGTCGCAGTGAGAGCGGCCAAACAGCGGTGTTAAACGCGCCGACTCGATTGGAGCTCAGCGCGCATCTGGACACGCTCCGGCTCGTTCATGTCGAGCAGGACCACTGTTGCGCGGCCAATGGGCGTCTTGCATAGGACGAAAGCCCGCTGCGCGCTGAAGTGCTCGTCCCAGCGGTCGATGCGAGGGTTGAAGAGGCGGACGCATTCTTCCGATTCCGGATCAATGGCGGTGAGATTCGGCCCCTTGTGGGCGTTGCAGTCGGGACACGCCAGGGCGAGGTTCTCGAGGTCGTCGCTGCCGCCGTGCTGCCGGGCGCGAATGTGCTCGACGTGAAACGCGAAGAAGGGCGCGTCCAACTGCGACAGCCCGCAGTACTCGCAGCGGTTCCCGGCACGTTGTCGAACCAGGTGACGGGCGTCGGCACCCATGCGGAGAATCTATGTCAGACCGTGGTTCAGGAGCGATCGCGCTTTGGCTTGCAGGATGGTGATGAAATGGAAGGCCGTGCGGTAGACGTCGTATTCGGCGCGTTCGCGGTCGGTCAGACGGCCTTCGTTGGCCTTGCCAGCCAGCTCGTCCACCCGTGCCTGTGTGGCGGCATCCGCCCGCAAATCGACGATCCGCCGCGCAACTTCCGGCGTCAAGCAGTCGGTGAACGGGTCAAGGACCCGATCGAGCGCGTCCGTCTGCACAATTTCCGTCATCGCCATGATCCTCTACCTCGAGACTAGCGGGCTGCGCCCAGCGTCCTTTCGGCGGGTCCGCTCCGCGTTGCGTCGCTATGGGCGGCTTCGAATAAACCTTGACTCATGAACAGCAAGTTCGTGCCTGCAAGTACCCTAGCATCGTTCCCAGGGCAGTGTGAAGCGCGCGAGCGACGTGGTGAGCGACGTGGTTTGAGGAGACCAACCTCGCTAGCTCTCCTCGCATCTCCTTCGTCGCTGAACTACTTGCTCCCGCGCCAACACACGCGCTAACTGCTGCACGCAAGGCCCGCAGAGGGCGGGCTCCTTTGTCGCAGCCACCTACGCTTCCGCCGGGTTCACCTTCTCTGGATCGATACCCAGCTCGGTGATCGCTTGTGCGACGCGCGAGCGTTCGATCGTGCCGCGCTGGGCCAGCGCGCAGAGCGCCGCGACGGTGATGCACTCGGCGTCGACCTCGAAAAACCGGCGCAGGGACGGGCGATCGTCGCTGCGCCCGAAACCGTCCGTCCCCAACGCGAAGAGACCGGCGGGGACGAATGGTGCGATCTGGTCGGCGACCAGCTTCATGTAGTCGCTGGCGGCGACGGCGGGATACGGCTCCTCGGCCAGGAGGCTCGCCAGGTACGACACGCGCGGCTCCGCGAGTGGATGCAGCATGTTCCAGCGTTGCGCCGCCAACGCGTCGCGTCGCAGCTCGGAGTAGCTGGTGACGCTCCACACATGCGCCGCAACCTCGCGTTGTGCGAGCAATGCTTGCGCCCGTAACGCCTCGCGAACAATCGCGCCGCTGGCGAACAGATGCACGCACGGCAACGCCGCGGGTCGCTCAGCTGCCGCCAGTTTGTAGGCGCCACGCACGATGCCTTCCTCGGCGCCGGCCGGCATCGGCGGGTGCGCGTACATCTCGTTGGCGACGGTCAGATAATAGAAGACGTCCTCCTGCTCGACGCACATGCGGCGGATGCCGTCGCGGACGATCACCGCGATCTCGTGTGCATAAGCCGGATCATACGCCCGAATCGCTGGGTTGGTGGCGGCGAGCACGTGGCTGTGTCCGTCCTGATGCTGCAATCCTTCGCCGGCCAGCGTCGTCCGCCCAGCGGTCGCGCCGATCAGAAACCCCTTGCCCCGCGCGTCGGCATGCTGCCAGATCAGGTCGCCGATGCGCTGAAAGCCGAACATGGAATAGAAAAAGAAGAACGGAATAGTGTGCACGCCGTGCGTGGCGTACGCCGTGCCGGCGGCGGTGAACGACGCCATCGAGCCGGCCTCGGTGATGCCTTCTTCCAACAGCTGCCCGTCGGTCGCCTCGCGGTAGTAGGCGACGACGTCGGAGTCGACCGGCTCGTACTGCTGCCCCTTTGATGAATAGATCCCGAACTTGCGGAACAGCGCGTCCATGCCGAACGTGCGCGCCTCATCGGGTACGATGGGCACGATCAGCCTGCCGATGTGCGGGTCGTTCATGAGATGGCGCAGCAGCCGCACCAGCACCATCGTGGTCGCCACTTGACGGTCGCCGGAGCCGCCCAGGAATTCGGAGAAGAGCGATGCCGGCGGCGGTTGGACGGGAAGGGCGCGCACCGTGCGGTGCGGCAGGAATCCAGCCAGGACGCGACGGCGCTCCAGCAGATATTCCATCTCCTCGCTGTCCGCCGGCGGACGGTAGAAGGGCGCTTCTGCCAGCTTGTCGGCGCTGATCGGGATGCCCAACCGGTCGCGGAAGTGACGCAGCTCGCGCTCGTTCAACGTCTTCTGCTGATGCGTCACGTTGCGGCCCTCGCCGGCCTCGCCGAGACCGTATCCTTTGATGGTCTTGGCGAGGATCACCGTCGGTGATCCCCGGTGCTCAACCGCGGCCTTGTAGGCGGCGAAGACCTTTTCCGGATCGTGTCCGCCGCGGCGCAGCTTGTGGAGCTTGGCGTCGGTGAAGTCCTCAACCAGCGCCAGCAATTTCGGATGCACGCCGAAGAAGTGCTCGCGAATGTAGGCACCCGACTCGACGGTGTACTTCTGGTATTGCCCGTCGTTCACCTCATTCATGCGCCGGACGAGTAACCCCTCGTCGTCGCGCGCCAGCAGCGCGTCCCAGTCGTCGCCCCAGACGACCTTGATGACGTTCCATCCCGCGCCGCGGAACACGGCTTCCAGCTCTTGGATGATCTTGCCGTTGCCGCGCACCGGCCCGTCCAACCGCTGCAGGTTGCAATTGACGACGAAGATCAGATTGTCGAGCTGCTCGCGCGCCGCCAGCGTCAGCGCGCCGACGGCCTCGGGCTCGTCCATCTCGCCGTCGCCGAGGAAGGCCCAGACGCGTCCGCCGTCGTGATCGATCAGCCCGCGGGCGTGCAAATAGCGATTGAATCGCGCTTGGTAAATTGCGCACAGCGGCGACAGGCCCATGGAGACGGTCGGGAACTGCCAGAACGCCGGCATCAAGCGCGGATGCGGATACGACGACAGGCCCCCGCCCGCCGCGAGCTCGCGGCGGAAGTTGTGCAGCTGATCTTCGGAAATCCGCCCTTCGAGATAAGCATGCGCGTAGATGCCGGGTGAGGCGTGACCTTGAAAGTACACCTGGTCGCCGGGCTGGCCGTCGTGCGCGGCGCGAAAGAAATGGTGGAAGCCGACCTCGAACAGCGTGGCGACGGACGCAAACGTCGAGATGTGGCCGCCGATGCCGTGCGAGTGTGTATTCGCCTGCACCACCATGGCCATGGCGTTCCAGCGGATCGCATTCTTGATGCGGCGCTCGATCTCACGATCGCCGGGATACGGCGGCTGGTCGGCGAGCGCGATGGTGTTGACGTACGGCGTGTTGAGATTCGGCGGCAGCGACAAGCCCAGCTGCCGGCCGTGGACGATCAACCGATCGAGCAGACGCTCCCCGGCGGTCCGCCCTTGCTCGGCGACGACGGCCTGAAAGGATTGGGACCATGCATCCAGCTGTGCCGGATCAACCGCATCCATCGAGTGCATGCTCCGATTGTAACGTCTGCGTGCGGTCGGGCAACGGTGTGAGAGCGTGAAAGCGTGGGAGTGCGCTCTTGCCCCCCCCACGCTCTCACTCTGTCACACTCTCACGCCCCCACTCTCACCCCAGTGAATGCCCGCCGTCGACGTAGAGGGTCGTGCCGGTGATGTAACTGGTGGCGTCCGACGCGAGGAAGACCGCAGCGCCTGCGAGCTCGTGCGGGTCGCCGAGGCGGCCGATCGGCAGATCGGCGATGAACTTCCGGCCGCGTGTGGAGGCGAAGAACTCGGCGTTCATATCGGTGAGGAAGTATCCCGGGCACAAGGCGTTGACCTGGATGTTGTGGCGCATCCATTCGAGCGCGAGGGTGCGTGTGAGCTGTACCAGCGCGGCCTTGCTGGCGGCGTAGGCGGACATGTAGCGCGCCACGCGTGAGGCCAACACCGAGGCGACGTTGATCACCTTGCCGGACCGCTGCTCGATCATGTGCGGACCCACGTGCTTGCAGCACAGCATCGGGCCGCGCAGGTTCACGCGCTGCACCTGATCCCAGTGCGCCGAATCCATGTCGATCACGGGCGTGGTGTCGCCGACGCCGGCATTGTTCACCAAAATGTCGATCCGCCCGAAGCGGCGGACGACCTGCCGCACCAGCGCGCGCACACTGTCCTCATCGGTCACATCGGCGGACACGGCGAGGGCCTGTCGTCCACCGCGAACGAGCTCCGCCGCGACGGTGTCGAGCTCGGGCTGCGTGCGGCTGGCAATCGCCACATCGGCTCCGGCGGCCGCCAAGGCCTGGGCGATGGTGCGTCCCAACCCTTTGCTGCCGCCGGTCACCAAGGCGACTCGACCGGTCAGATCACACCACGAAGCCGACATGCGTCAGTCCCAAGGCCTCCGTTATAGGCGGTTGGGTGGACGGCTGCCAGATCGTTGGCGCTGCGGCGATTCGTCACTGCATCGCGGGGAGCGAGAAGTAGAAGGTTGCGCCCCGGTCCACGGCGCCTTCGGCCCAGATGCGTCCGCCGTGGCGGTGAATGATGCGCTGCACGGTGGCGAGGCCGATGCCCGTGCCTTCAAACTCATTGGTGGAATGCAGGCGCTGAAAGACACGGAACAGTCGGTCGACGTGTCGGATGTCGAAGCCGGCCCCGTCGTCGCGCACGAAGTAGACTGGCGTGGCTTGCAGGTTGTGGCCTTCGGCCTCTGCGCCATGCGCCGCCGGGTCATTTCCATCTGTGTCCGGCAGAGCGTCGAATTCGATGCGCGCGTGCGTGTGCTGGCTTGTATACTTCCAGGCGTTCCCGAGGAGATTTTCCAAGACCAGCCGCAACAGGTGGGTATCGCCCTGCGCGATCAGTCCTGGCGCGATGACGAATTCGACCGTCCGGTGCGGCTGCGCCTTCTGCAGCTCGGATGCGACGGTCTGCGCGAGCCCGCTCAGGTCGACGGACTGCAAGCGCATCTCACTGTGGGTGACACGCGAGAGGCTCAGCAGATCGTCGAGGAGCTTCGCCATATGGACGGTGCCGGCGCGCACCCGGCTCAGGCAGTGATGCGCCTGGGGGTCGAGGGCGTTCCCATAATCTTCCAACAACGCTTTGCTGAATCCATCGATGGCGCGCAGCGGCGCCCGCAGGTCGTGTGAGACCGAATAGGCGAAGGCCTCGAACTCATGGTTGGTGGCTTCGAGCTGTCGCGTGCGCTCGCGCACGCGCTGATCGAGCTCGGCATTCAACCGGCGTACCTCATCCTCTGCCTGCTTGCGCCCGCTGATGTCGCGGGCGTTGATCAGGACACCCTTGACGATCGGATGTTCGCTGTCGCGCCGCGCTCCCTCCGTCTGCTTGTTGCGCAACATGGCGCGGACCCAGGCGACGAGCTCGCGCGGATCGATGGGGCGTGTGATGTAGGCGTCGGCGCCGGCTTCCAAGCCGTCGGCTCCGCTCCCCGCCCTCGGCTGCCTGCCCGAAATGAGGATGACCGGGATACGATTCAGTTCTGGATCGGCCTTGATGCGCCGACAGAGTGCCAACGCATGGTCGCCCCGCGGAGCGACGTCGAGGAGGATGACATCCGCTCGGTCTTCCTTGGCGGCGCGCAGCCCCTCAGTGCCGTTGGTTGCGAGCAGCATCTCGAAGCCCACGCCCTCCAACGCGAGCCGCACACCCGCGACGCTAATATCGTTGCCGATAGTGAGCACGCGTGGCCGTCGTTCGCCGTTATATATTGCATCGACGGCGTCTGCGGAAACAGCCGGGTCACACATGGCTATTCGAGCTCAGTAACCGCACGAGGCTGCATAGTGCCGCTTCGAGGCGTTCAATTTCGTGCTCGAGCGCGGTGCATGCTTCCTCGGCATGCGACAGGTCGCCGGCAGCGCCGATGCTCTCGAGTCGGACGGACGCGGCGGTCGCGGCGGCGGCGGCGAAGGTACTCACCGAGCCCTTGAACGAATGGGCCGCGAACTCCAGCGCCTTGCCGTCACCATGCGCCAGTGCTTCGCGCACGGCGGTCAAGCGTCGCGGACAGTCTTCGAGAAAGAGCCCGATGACTTCGCACGCCAGCTCAGCATCGCCGTCGAGGCGGTCGAGCATCGTAGCGGTGTCGATTACGGGGCTGAGCGGCATCTCTATTGTGGCGGTGGTCATGGCTCCGGGTTGGTCAGTGCTTTCTTGCTCCCTACGCGTTTGACGCAAGGGACATGCCACCTGTGAAGCGAGAAGAGATACGCGTCATAGCCGCACGCGCCAGCCATAACGCAACCGATGGGGCGCCACCGAACTGTCGGACGGTGGAAACTGACTCGTCATGTGACGGTTCACCCGTGAGTCGTGGATTCCCGCCAAACGAGACCGACGCAGTCGGGCGTGCTTTCCGCCCATTTGTGAAGTATGCGGTAGCAGGGAGAGCGGATTTCCGTGTGCGCCAACGACATGGCCCGTAAAGGTGGGCGAGTCTTTGCAGCCGTCGTGTTTTTGCTGATCGGCATTCGCCCGGCTGCGGCAGAGACGGCCCTGGATGAGTTCGAGGATCTGTTGGGCTGGACCGCCACCGCATCCGACGGCGCGCGCGTCGAGATTGCCCGCGACGCCGGCCACACCGGTATGGGTATGCGCATTGACTTTGACATCGGCGCCGGCGGTTACGTGATCGTCCGCAAGGCGTTCCCCATCAGTCTGCCGTCGAACTACGCCTTCAAGTTCTTCGTCCGCGGCGACGCCTCGCCGAACACCTTCGAGTTCAAGCTCATCGACCGCCACGGCGAGAACGTCTGGTGGTACAACCAGCGGGGATTCAGCTTTCCAACGGAATGGCGGCAGATCGCCATCAAGAAGCCGCGCCTGGCCTTCGCGTGGGGTCCCGCCGGCGGTGGGCCCCCGAAGCAAGTGGGATATATCGAGATTGCCATTTCGGCGGGCACGGGCGGCAAAGGGTCGGTGTGGATCGACGACCTCCAACTCGAGGAACGTGAAGCGCCGGCACGCGGCGAGTCGCCGCCGAAGGTGAGCGCGTCGACCTCGGTGCCCGACCATGAGCCTGAACGCGTGCTGGATCAAGATCTGCAGACGAGCTGGCGCAGCGGTTCGCTGGCTGCCAATCAATGGTTGCTCGTCGACTTTCTCAAACCGCGCGAGTACGGCGGGTTGGTCATCGACTGGGATCCGGAGGACTATGCCACCTCGTACCGGGTGCAGGTCTCTGACGACGGCGAGAGCTGGACGCCGGTCTACAGCAGTCAGCACGGCCACGGCGGGCGCGACTACGTCTGCATCCCCGACGGCGAGTCGCGGTACGTTCGACTCGATCTCGACCAGAGCAGCCGCGGACAAGGCTACGCCATCCGCACCCTTATGGTGGAGCCCTTCGAATTTTCCGGCTCTCCGAATCAGTTCTTCGAGGCGGTGGCGAAGGACGCGCCGACCGGGCTGTATCCGAAATATTTCTCAGGAACGCAGACGTACTGGACCGTGGTCGGTACCGGCGACGACGGCAAGCAAGGTTTGCTGAATGAAGAGGGCATGCTCGAGGTCGACAAGAGTGCGTTCTCGATCGAGCCGTTTCTCTATGCGGACGGATTGCTCATCGACTGGAACACGGTTCACACCGCGCAGACCTTGGGCAATGGGTATCTGCCGATCCCTTCGGTGACCTGGCAGCACGACAAGCTCGCGCTCACGGTCACGGTATTCGGAGCCGGCAAGCCGGGCGCATCGGCACTCTACGCCCGGTATCAGGTTCACAACGCCGACGACGCGCACCGCGTCATTGACCTCTTCTTGACCATCCGTCCGTTCCAAGTCCTCCCGCCGTGGCAGTCGTTGAACATGGTCGGCGGGGTGACGCTGATTCACGACCTCGCGTTCGAGCCGCGCACCGCGTGGGTGAACAAGGAGCGCGCCGTGATCTCATTGACGCCGCCGGACGGTATCGGTGCGGCGACGTTCGACGAGGGATCAGTGACCGACTTTCTCGTACACGACAAGGTGCCGCCGCGCGCGCAGGTGTCCGATCCGTTGGGCTATGCGTCCGGCGCGCTCCAATACCACATGAGCCTGGCGCCGGGCGCGCAGCAGGACGTGTACTTGGTGATTCCCTTCCACGATCCCGACGCGATCACCGCAGCCATCGGCACCGACGGTGCCGCCGCCAATTTCAAGGCGCAGCTGGACGACACGACGCGTGAGTGGGAGTCGGTGCTCGGGCATATCGACCTGCAGCTGCCCGCGACGGCCGCGCAGATCGTGCGCACGCTGAAGAGCACCGTGGCCTATATTCTGATCAACCGCGACGGGCCGGCGCTGCGGCCCGGCACGCGCAACTATGGGCGAGCCTGGATCCGGGACGGCGCAATGACCGCGACGGCGCTGCTCGAGATGGGATGCCCCGACGCGGTGCAAGACTTCCTGCGCTGGTTTGCCCAATACCAATTCGCCGACGGCCGCATTCCCTGCTGCGTCGATGCGCGGGGCGCGGATCGCGTCCCCGAAAACGACAGCGACGGCGAGTTCGTCTACGCGGTCGCCGAGTACTACCGGTTCACGCGCGACGTCGGCTTCGTCAGCGAAATGTGGCCCGCGATCGTGCGGGCCGTGGGGCACATGGCGGCGCTGCGGCAGCAACGCCTGACGGATGGATTCACGCATCCGGACAAGCAGGCATTCTATGGTCTGATACCGGAGTCCATCAGCCACGAAGGATATTCGGGCCATCCGGTACATTCCTATTGGGACGATTTCTTCGCCTTGCGCGGTTTCAAAGACGCGGCCAGCTTGGCCCCCATCGTTGGCGACGATGAGCACGCGGCCGGCTTCGTGGCGCTGCGCGACGCGTTTCAGACCGATCTGTACGCATCGATTGCGCGCAGCATGACCGAGCACGGCATCGACTATGTGCCGGGCTCCGCCGAGCTGGGCGACTTCGATCCGACCTCGACCGCCATCGCGCTGACGCTGTGTAGCGAGCAGTCACGCCTGCCCGAAGCCGCGCTGACGCACACGTTCAACAAGTACTGGGAACACGTGCAGGAGCGTGAGCACGCCGGGACACAAGGCGATGACGCCTACACGCCGTACGAGCTGCGCAACGTCGGCGCATTCGTGCGTCTTGGCGACCGCGTCCATGCCGTACAGCTGCTCGACATCCTGCTGGCCGGCCAGCGGCCGCCGGCGTGGAACGGGTGGGCTGAGGTCGTGTGGCGCGACCCGTCAGCGCCACGTTTCATCGGCGACATGCCGCACACCTGGGTGGGATCGAGCTTCATCACATCGGTGCGCAGCATGCTGGCGTTCGAGCGCGACGCGGACCGCGCGCTCGTCGTTGCCGCGGGCGTGCCGGCTACCTGGGTGACGAGCGAGTCCGGCATGACGGTCAAACGATTGCCTACCCACTACGGTGTATTGAACTACACGCTGCGCAGCGAGGGCGCCAATGCGATGCGGCTCATCATGTCCGGAGATCTGACGGTACCGCCCGGCAACATCGTGATCCAGCCGCCGCTCCCGCAGCCGCTCAAGACGGTTACGGTCAACGGCAAGGCGATCACGAGCTTCAAGGACGACAGCGCCACCATCAGCGAGTTCCCGGCCGAAGTCGTGCTCGAGTATTGATCGAGCCGAATCTTGCAGCGCCAATATGCCGTCCCGTCTGGCTTCGCTGAACGACCCCACGCCGCACGCGCGGCTGTTGTCGAATGGGCGCTACACGGTTTTGCTGAGCGGCGCGGGCACCGGCTATTCGCGGTGGAACGACTACGCGCTCACATCGTGGAGCGCCGACCGCACTGAAGATCGCCACGGCCTCTTCATCTACCTTCGTGACCTCGACCGCGGCGCCCTGTGGTCTTTCGGGTACCAACCCGTCGGCGCTCGGGCGGAGATGTACGACGCCGCGTATGAGGCCGGGCGGATGAGCATCGAACGTGTGGACGGCGCCATCGAAGCGCAGATGGACGTCTGCGTCACCCCTGACGACGACCTCGAAGTGCGCCGGCTGCAGCTGCGAAACCGCTCCGGGGAGACGCGGCGCATCGAGATCACTACGTACGCGGAAATTGCCCTCAACCATCCTGCCGCGCACGCCGCGCATCCGGCATTTTCGAAATTATTCGTCGAGACGGAATTCATCCCCCACGAAGGCGTGCTGCTGGCGCACAGAAGGCCGCGCAGCGCACACGAGGCGCACCCGTGGATGATTCACGCATTGATCGGCACAGGCGCAATCGAATGCGAGACCGACCGTGCGCGCTTCGTCGGCCGCGGGCGGTGGCTGGCAGCGCCGGCGGCGTTGGTTTCGGCCGCCCCGCTGTCGGGCGCTACGGGCAGCGTCCTCGACCCGATCTTCAGTCTGCGACGATTCGTTGATCTCCCGCCGGGACGGTCGGCCCAGCTCACCCTGCTGCTGGGCGTCGCGCCGACGCGTGCCACGGTTCTCGCCTGCGCTGCACGGTACCGCGATCCGGCGATGCTCGACGAGACATTCGCGCGTGCCGGCGAACATGATCGTGCCCAGCTGCGCCGCCTCGGTATCGGCGACGACCGCGCCGAGCACCTTCAGGCGCTTGCCGCCGCCATGCTCTACGGACATCCCGCACTGCGCGCCGACGTCGAGGTTCTGCGGCGAGCGCGCGGCGGCATGTCTACGCTCCGGAAGTACGGTGTAGACGGTGGTGGCCTCCTCGTCGTCGCAGAAGTGGAGTTCATCGATCAACGTGCCGGAATCCTCGACCTCGCCAAGGCCGTTGCATACTGGCGGACGAAGGCGCTCAACGTGGGCGGACTTGTCGTCTGCGGGGGCGGCACGTCGCTTGTCGATGAGCTGCGCCGCGGGCTCGCGGGGTCGACGGGCAGTGCGGCAGCGATTGTCGTCCGTCCGCGCGCCGAGATTCCGCCGGCGGATCTTGACCTGATCCGTGCAGCGGCGGATCTCGTGGTCCACGGTGCAATTCCAGCGTTCAGCCACGAAGGCGCAGCGAGCTTCGAAAGTGGTGCGGACCGGGCCCCGGCCGTGCGTACCGGCGACGCCGAGGTGCCGCCATCGTCCGCCGAGCCGCTGCAGTTCTCCAACGGCTGCGGCGGATTCGGCGCCGTTGGCGACGAGTACATCATCCATCTCGAACCCGGCAGCCGGCCGCCCATGCCGTGGATCAACGTCGTCGCCAACGAGACGTTCGGATTCCTCGTCAGCGAGAGCGGCGCTGGATACACCTGGAGCCGCAACAGCCGCGAGCACCGGTTGACGCCGTGGAGCAACGATCCGATCACCGACCCGTACGGCGAAGCGCTGTACATCCGCGACGAGGACACGGGCGCAGTCTGGTCACCATTGCCGGGGCCCGTCACCGATGGCGCGCCGCACGAGGTGCGACACGGTTTTGGCTATACCCAGTGGTCTCATATCAGCGCGGAGCTGGAGCAACGAGTCATCCAGTTCGTTCCGCGGTTCGATCCGGTGAAAGTCACGCGCCTGCGGGTGACGAACACCTCTCAGCGTTCGCGGCGGCTGTCGATCTTCGCGTATCATCGCTTGGTCTTGGGACCGCTTGCCGAAGAGAGCGCGCGCGGCGTCGTCACCGAGCGTGACGCCGACTCAGGAGCGATCCTGGCGTACAACCGGCTCGACGAGGATTTCGGCAACAGCGTGGTGTTTGCCGCCGCGGTGCCGCCGGAGGGGGCGGATGCGGTGCGTTGCACAGGCGACCGAACCACCTTCATTGGCCGCAACGGTAGCACCGCTGCCCCAGCTGCGTTGACCGCAGCCTTCGAGCTCGATGGCAGACTGGGAGCCGGACTCGATCCCTGCGCGTCCTTGCAAGTGACGTTGCGGGTCGCGCCGGCCGCGACGGTCGAATGCGCCTTTTTGCTGGGCGAGGCGTCGGACACGGCGAGCGCCCGAGCCATCGTCGGCCGCTACCGCCACCCGATGAAGCTCGATAGCGCGTTGGACGAGGTGCGTGAATTTTGGAGAAACACCCTGTCGGCCGTCCGTGTCGAGACGCCGTCGCCTGCCATCAATCTGATGCTCAACGGCTGGCTGCTGTACCAAACCGTGAGCTGTCGCCTCTGGGGGCGCTCGGCATTCTACCAGTCCGGCGGCGCCTTCGGCTTTCGCGATCAACTCCAAGACGCCGCGGCGCTGGTGTACGCGCGCCCCGATCTGACGCGCGCCCAGATCCTGCTGCACGCCGCGCACCAGTTCGTGGAAGGCGACGTTCTGCACTGGTGGCATCCGCCCGCCGGCCGCGGCATCCGGACGCGCTTCTCGGACGACTTGCTGTGGTTGCCCTACGTCACCGCGTTGTACGTGTGCACCACCGGCGACCGTAGCGTCCTCGACGAATCGGTTGGATTCCTCACGGCGCGCGCACTCGAGCCAGGGGAGGACGAGACCTACCTCCTCCCGGCAGTGTCCGACGAACGGGCCGATGTCTACGCGCACTGCTGCTGGGCGCTCGACCGTTCGTTGACCCGCGGCGCGCACGGCTTACCCCTGATGGGCACCGGCGATTGGAACGACGGGATGAATCGCGTCGGGCGCGAAGGCCGCGGCGAGAGCGTGTGGCTGGGCTTCTTTCTCTACCGCATCCTGGACGAGTTCATCCCATATTGCGAGGGGCGGGGCGACCACGACCGCGCGCAGCGCTACCGCACGTACCAGGCGCAGCTACGGGCGGCGCTCAACGATGCCGGGTGGGATGGCGCGTGGTACCGCCGGGCGTACTACGACGACGGCACGCCGCTGGGCTCGGCGCAGAACGCCGAATGCCGCATCGACGCATTGGCGCAGGCGTGGGCGGTGATTTCAAAGGCTGCGCCGCTCGCGCGCGCCACTCAGGCGATGGACGCGGTCGAGGAGCAGCTCGTCCTGCGCAATGCCGGACTGATCCGGTTGCTCACCCCGCCGTTCGACCGCGAGCCGCACGACCCCGGCTACATCAAGGGGTACGTCCCCGGCATCCGCGAGAACGGCGGGCAATACACGCACGCCGCGCTCTGGGTGGTGCAAGCGCTGGCGGAGCTGGGGCGGCGCGACCGCGCCGCGGCCTATCTCGAAATGCTGACGCCGATCGCACACAGCCGCAGTCCCGAACAAGTCGCCGTCTATCAGGTGGAACCGTGCGTTGTCGTTGCCGATATCTACGGCGTTGCGCCACACCTGGGACGCGGCGGCTGGAGCTGGTACACGGGGTCCGCCGGCTTGATGTATCGTGTTGCGTTAGAATCCGTACTCGGCCTGCGTGTGGAAGGTGGCTCGATGCTGCGGCTGCGACCGTGCGTGCCGGATGACTGGCCACAGTTCACCGTGCGCTACCGGCTTCCGGACGGGAAGACGCAGTATGAGATCGAAGTCCGCAGTCCCGCTGGGGACGCATCGAGTGTCACGTCGGTCTCCGTCGATGGGACATCGGGTGTTGTCGAGAACGGCGCGGCTTACATCCCCCTCTGCGAGGACGGGTTGGTCCATCGGGTCTCAGTTGCCCTGGGGGGTGGCCGGCATAGCCGGCCCTACGGCTAAGGAATTAGAGGGTGGAAGCGTAGGGCCGGCTATGCCGGCCATTCTTGCTGGCCGCCAGCATCATGGCACAATTGCGTATGCCCAACTTTCGACGTGCACGCATAGCCGGTGGAACCTTCTTCTTTACCGCAATCACCGATCGACGCACCCGGTTCCTCGACGATCCATTTGCACGACGGCTTCTGCACGCGGTTCTTCGACAGTGCCAAACGCGCTGGCCAATGGAGTTCGATGCAACCGTGTTACTGCCCGACCATCTCCATGCGATCTGGACCCTGCCGGCTGGCGATACGGACTACTCCAAGCGCTGGGCCTGGGTGAAGAAGGAGTTCACAAAGCGGTGGCTTGAGAGTGGTCGTCCCGAGCAGGCCGTGACCGCCGGGCGCTCTCGCGATGGACGACGTGGAGTTTGGCAACCGAAATTCTGGGAACACACCATTCGGGACGCTAAGGATCTGGAGCGGCACGTCGAATACATTCACTACAATCCAGTCAAGCATGGCCTAGTACGGTGCCCGCATGCATGGCCGTGGTCAAGTCTCAGCCGATGGGTGGGGGCGAACCTTTATCCGGTTGACTGGGCCTGCTCCTGCGTCTGTACCTCGGCGACGATGGACTTCAGTGATCTGGAGGCAGGGTCGGGGAATGAGCGGCCGGCACAGCCGGCCCTACATTGCAAGGTGAAAGCACGAGTCAAATGGTACGGCCGGGCTGTGCGGGCCGTTTCACTCATCACGCATGGGGGGCGCGCAGTTGGGGAATGAGCCTCGGCATTTTCTTCGGTGACTTCCAGGCCGATGGCGCTTCAAGGATCTGGATGGCAGCGTCGGGGAGCGGCCGGCATAGCCGGCCCTACGTTGCAAGGTGGGAGCACGAGTCAAATGGTAGGGCCGGCTGTGCCGGCCAATCTCGCTCGTAACGTTGCGTCCTAGGTTTACGAGCTGCTACAGCACGGGGAGCGCGCAGGGAGGCGATTACCAGATGAAGTACCGCGTGATTCAGTGGGCAACGGGGCACGTCGGCAAGCACGCGCTGCGCGCCATTGCCCAGCACCCGGAGATGGAGCTGGTGGGACTGTGGGTCAGCAGCGACGCCAAGGCGGGGAAAGACGCCGGCGAGCTGTGCGGCATCGGCCGCGTCGGTGTTGCCGCGACGCGCGACGCCGACGCGTTGCTGGCGCTGGATGCCGACTGCGTGTCGTACGCGGCGGCGACCGACTATCGGCCGATCGAAGCGATCGACGACATGTGCCGCATTCTGGGCTCGGGCAAGAACCTGGTGACCAGCTCGTTCGTGCCGCTGATCCATCCGTGGCACGCCACGCCGGCGTTCGCGCAGCAGCTCGAAGACGCCTGCCAGAAGGGACGCACGTCGTTCTATTGCTCCGGCATCGATCCTGGATTTTCGCCGGATGCATTGCCGATCGTGCTGTCGAGTTTGTCGGAGCGCATCGAGTCGGTCCGCACCCAGGAGATCTTCAACTACGCCACGTACGACCAGCCGGAGACGCTATTCGAGGTGATGGGCTTCGGCAAACCGCCGGGGACGCCGGTGCCGTTGCTGATCCCGGGGGCGCTCACCCTGGCATGGGGCTCGTCGGTGCGCATGGTGGCCGACGCGCTCGGCGTCGAGCTGGAGGAGATCCGACAGTGGCACGAAGTGGCGGTGGCCGATGAGACCTTCGAGATCCCTTGCGGCCGTGTGGAAAAAGGCACCGTCGCCGGCATCCACTTCGAGGTGTCGGGCATCGTGCGCGGCAAACCCGTCATCATCGTCGAACACGTGACCCGCCTGCGCGACGACGTCGCGCCGCATTGGCCGCACGGTGTCGGTCCCGGGACATATCGCGTCACGGTTGAAGGTATGCCGTCCATGCGTTGCGACCTGCAGATCGGCTTCAAGAGCCACGATCACAACATCGACGGCTGCGTGGCCACGGCGATGCGTCTGGTGAACGCCATACCGGCAGTGTGCCGCGCTGCGCCAGGTGTGAAGACATGGCTCGACCTGCCGGTCATCGCCGGCCGGCACGCCCTGCGACCCTGACGGCGTCTGTTGTCTGTTGTCTGTCGTCTGTTGTCTCTCTTCTCACAGCACGCCGAGCTTGCGCGCCAACACGTCGGCCGCAAGGCCGAGCAGGAATAGGCTGCCGAAACGGCGCGTGTGCTGAAAAGCGAACGCGGCAAACCACAGCGGCCAGATCTTGGGCGGATACTCCGGCGGCGGCCCGGCCGGACGCGGCTGACGATAGACACGCAGCGCGCGCACGTACCAGGGGAGGGCGAACGCCACGGCGAACAGCAGCACGGAGACGTAGCCGCTCAACACCAGCGCAATGACGAGCAGGTATTGCAACGTCAACATGCCGATGGTGGCGTAGCGCGCGTTGCGCTCGCCGAGCAGCACCGGCATGGTGCGAATGTGCTTGGCGGCGTCCGCTTGCAGCTTGTCGATGTGCTTGCCGAAGAGCACGGTCGTCGCGGCAAGTGCCACCGGAAGGCTGGCGAGCATCACCGCAAGCGAATGCTGCCCGGTGATTACGAAGTAGCCGCCGCCGACCATCAGCGGCCCCCACACGATGATCACCGCCACCTCGCCCATGCCGATGTACTTGAGCGGCCAGGTGTAGAACAGCACGAAGAACGCGCCGGTCGCCAGCAGCGCCAGCGTCGCCTCGCCACGCACGGCGACGAGCACTGCGCCGGCGGCGAGCGCGATCAGACCGGTCACAGCCGTGTATAGTAGCACCTGGCTGCGCGTCATGAGCCCGTGCTCGAGCGGCTGCGGGCCGTACTGGGCACGGAAGTAGTTGTCCTTGTCGACCCCCTTCAAATGGTCGGTAAAATCGTTCACCAGATTGTTGGTCGCATGCGCGAATAGCAAGCCGACGGTGACCAGCGACCACAGCAGCAGATTGAAATGGCCATCGCGCGCCGCCAGCAGGCCGGCGATCATGGCGGAAATCAGCGTCATGACCAGCACCGCGGAGCGCGTCGCGATCAGCCAGCGCGAAATGACATCGAGACCGTTCCACTCTTCCTTGCTCACGCGTGGAATGACGTTCACGGCCTTCGCCCACATGGACACGTTCATGCTGCCAGCCTCCCTGCTGCGGGCCAAGAATACCCGCGCGCCCGGCATTTCGCTATACACTAGGAGCAATTGACGAAGCTTCACCTCAACGGACGTAGCACGTAGGGCCGGCTGAGCCGGCCGTCTTTAGCACCCTACACAACAGTGGCAGCACGGCGGATCCGGCCGGCACAGGCGGCCCTACCTCATTTCTTCTCTCCTAGAGCGCCGTTCCATCGGCGTCAAAAAGGTAGAGATGAGTCGAGTCGAACTGCAGGCTGATAGGCTGTCCCTTCACGATCTCGTGCATGCCCTGCAGCCGTGCGATGAGACGTATGGGACCGTTGCTGGACGTGCCGCCGTCGACGGTGACGTGTGTCAAAGTCTCGTGACCGAGATACTCGACGTGCTCGACCTGGGCTCGAATGACGCCGTCGGTCGATCCTTGCGTCGCCAGTACGAGGGCTTCTGGCCGGATGCCGCCGGTGAGTTGCTGATTCGGCTTCAAACGATTCGCGGTACGGACGCCGAGAGAAATCGACTGGCTACCGATGGCAATACTGCTCCGGCCGTGCTCGTCCACTGCGGGTCTAGCGGGGAAGAGGTTCATCGGCGGGTTGCCGACGAATCCGGCGACGAAAACGTTGGCCGGGCGATCGTAGAGCTCGCGCGGCGCGGCCACCTGTTGCAAACGGCCCGCGTTCAGGACGGCGACGCGGTCGCCGAGGGTCATCGCCTCGACCTGATCGTGCGTGACGTAGATCATCGTGGTGCGCGTGCGCCGCTGCAGCTCGCCGATTTCGGCGCGCACTTGAACGCGCAGCTTGGCGTCGAGGTTGGACAGCGGCTCGTCGAGCAGGAACACCGTCGGCTCCCGCACCAAGGCGCGGCCCATGGCCACCCGCTGGCGCTGCCCGCCGGAGAGCTGCTTCGGCAACCGATCGAGCAGGGCTGCGATGTCGAGCAGGCCGGCGGCCCATTCGACGCGTCGTCGCATCTCATCGCGCGGCAGCTTGCGCATCTTCAGCGGGAACTCGAGGTTCCGTCGTACCGACATGAACGGGTAGAGCGCGTAATCCTGGAAGACCATGGCGACGTTACGCTCTTGCGGCGCCAGGTCGTTGACGACGCGGTCGCCGATGCGGATCGTGCCGCTGGTGACCAGCTCCAGCCCGGCGAGGAGTCTTAGCAGGGTGGACTTGCCGCAACCCGACGGTCCGACGCAGACCAGCAGCTCGCCGTCGTCGATGCGCAACGTGCAGTCAGTAAGCGCGCGCGTACCGCCAGGATAGACCTTGTCGACGTGCTCGAACTTGGCGCTTGCCATTCAAGCCGACCGCGCACCGGTTATGTCCGGTCCGGAAACGTTGCCCGCCATAGGTCCTCGAAATACTGCTCGGCGAACGGTGTAAACCCACGGCCGGCGTCCGGCGTCGTGGAGAATTCGCCGAAGACGCAGCCGCGGTTGGTGGCGTAGAGGTCGATGCGCACGTAGGTACCGTACAGGACGCCGAGCCGCCGCGCGTTTGCCAGGATCTCGTCGAGACATTGTGGTGGGTCCGCCTCGTATGCGAGGACGCACTTGGCGTTCATCTTGTCTTCGAACCGCTTCCACTCCGGCGAGTAAAATCCGAACATCGCCGTCGAATCGTTGACCCGCTTGATGACTTCGATGGCGCCGATGGTTTCCCCAAACGTGTGGCACTTGTATTCGACGGGCAGTTGATACTCGCCGCGTTCCGTCTGCACGAACTCTTCCACGAGGAGCGGAAACCGCGAGAGCCGCCCGCGCGTCCTTTGCAGCTCGCTCATCAGGCCGGCCTTCGTGTAACGCTTCTCACGCAGCAGCTCCGTGTCACCCGCGAACACGTAGACCCCTCGGCGTGAGTCTCCAACGACCGGGCGGAGCACGAAGTGCTCCGGGAGCGCGTCGAGCCGCAAGCCGCCGACCCGGTGTCCGTGCCAGTAGAGGTCGGGAACGCGGACGCCGTGCCGTTGAACGAACTCGCGTGCATTCCACTTGTTGCTCAGCGTGCGCTGCCACAAGTCGCAGCAGTGCCAGCGTGCCTCGGGATCGTCGCGGCTTCTCAGCGTGTAATTCTCCTTCAAGCGATGCAGGAGGTGGCGATAGCTTTCACGGTTCCGCCACTTGTTCGGCTTGCCCCACCACACGAGGGATCGTCTCTTGAGGCGCGCGGAGAACACGCTCAGCTTCCTCTCGCCATCGTGTCAGTTGAAGAAGTCTTCGTCACTGATGATCGGCAGCACCTTCTGCATGATCGGGTCGGCGGCGAAGCGCTTCTGGATGCAATGGTCGTTGAGGTAGTTAGCCAAGGCGATGAACAGCATCGACTGGTCCAACGTGAGGTACTTGTAGGCGACCGTTCCCGAGCGCGGGTCGACGGCGTCATAGAAACCATACTCGCCGTAGATATCATAGAGCTGGGCCATGGCACGCAGGTTCGCGAGCGCGGCTGCAGGCGCGACGCTCAGTGCCAAGGCCGCGGCGTGCGGTGTGACCGCGCCCGCGTCGTAGCCGCGGGCGCCCAGCACTTTGACGCCGTACTCTCCATAACCGTCGGCGACGGGGCTGGCGCACGGCGAGATTCCCCAGACCGTGTAGCCGAGCGCTTCGAGCGCGTAGCGACGTTGCACGGTCGCCTGAATCCGGTCGTTCGCCCCGAGGCTCTTCGGCGCGTACTGCGGCTCGTCGAGCAGCAGCGTCGGCATCAGCGCTTCGAACATGCTGCCACCCCACGATGGCACGTAGCGCAGCCCGCTCCATTCGTAGTAACCGGCCGAGAATGTGTGGCCGCGGACGGTCGTGGCGCGCGTATGCGTGGGTGTTTGCGTCTGCCCGGAGCACTCACCCGGAAAGGTGCGCGCCATTTCGAACCAGCTCGCCTCCGGCACGTCGCCCTTGCCGATCGCGATGAGGCTGCCCAACCGCGCCTCCGTGTACAGCATGCCGTAGTCGTACGGCGAGCGCACGCCCGGTTTGACGTAGTAGCCATGCGAGATCTGCCGCTTCGCCGGATCGTAGAAGAAGCGGAAGTCCTTCTGCGCAATCGATGTGGTGCACCGCGCCGACAGCTCGGGAAATGCCGTCCGTACGACCATGAGTCCGGCGGTCAGCCAGGATGCATCGACGAACGATACGAAGTTGCTGGTGCGCTCGAGCGACGTCGTATCGTAGAAGTTGAAGGGGAAGCCGCGGAAGGTCTCGAGGTGCTCTACGGTGTCGAGCAGCGTGCGGATCTTTGCCACGGCTTCGGTCTCGGCAATGAAGCCGAGGTCGCGCGCGGCAATGATCGCGATCAGATGCAGCCCGATGTTCGTGCCGCTGGTGTAGTCGCCGACGTGCGCATCCGCAACGGCGACGGAGCGGTTGCGGACGCGCACGTTGTCAACCGGCAAGCCGTTCTCGCGGTCGGTCAGCATATCCAGCCCGCGCCACGTATCGCGCGCAACACGCAACGCAAACTCGCGGTCGGTGTCCGGAAGGGCGTGACGATCGACCAGGAGAAACTGCGGCCAGCCCGCGAGGCGCGCTTGGATCTGCGGTTGCGCGGCATCCGGCCCGCCGAGCGCGTTCTCCCAGGCCTGCTTCTTCGCCGGAATCACCGTCGCGGACGGCACCGAGATGTGAGCGTCCTTCTTGAAATCCGTGGGGCAGCGGCGGGACGCCGTCGCGCCGCGGGCCGTGCCGGTGACAGGGGCCGTCAACGCCAGGCCGATCGCGAGCACGCCGACTCGGCGGCGAGCGGTCGGGTCGAACATACGCAGACTCGGTTCCAAAATTGGGTAACAACCAACTTGACGCACCGAGGTTCCGGTGTTAAATTCAAGGTAGAGAGAGGAACCCCGAGATGCCCACCACAACCAGCTGGCCCAAGACCCTGCAAGAAGCCGTCGTGTACTTCGCCAACATCGACCGTGCCCAAGACTTCTTGGTTGCAATGCGTTGGCCTGACGGCGTCGCCTGCCCCACCTGCGGCAACAAAGAGCTGAGCTATGTCACGACACGCCGGTTGTGGAAGTGCCGCAACGAGCATCCGAACCAGCGCTTTTCGATCAAGAAGGGCTCCATCATGGAAGACAGCCCCATCGGGCTCGATAAGTGGATGACCGCGATGTGGCTGCTCGGCAACTGCAAGAATGGGATCAGCTCCTACGAAGTCGCCCGCGACCTGAAAGTTAGCCAGCAGACCGCGTGGTTCATGTTGCAGCGGCTCCGTCTCGGCATGCAGCAGGGCAGTTTCGAGAAGATGGGCGGCGGCGGCCCGGTCGAAGCTGACGAAACCTTCATCGGTGGACTCGCCCGCAACATGCGCAAGCACATCCGCGCCAAGAAGATCACCGGCACCGGTGGCGCCGGCAAAGAGCTGGTCATGGGCCTGCTCGACCGCGAAACCGGGAAAGTCCGCGTAAAGCACGTCGCCAACCGTAAGCGCGGCACACTGCAAGAAGAGATCAAGACCCACGTTGCACCGGGCGCCGAAGTCTTCACCGATGAGCTGGCCAGCTACACCGGGCTGGACAAGGAATTCGTCCACGACTTCGTGAACCATGCCGAGCAGTACGTAAAAGGGAACGTCCACACCAACGGCATGGAAAACTTCTGGTCGCTGCTCAAGCGGATGATCAAAGGAACCTACGTGTCCGTCGAGCCGTTCCACCTCTTCCGCTACCTGGACGAAGAGGCCTTCCGCTTCAACGAGCGCAAGCACGAAGACGGCGACCGCGGCCGGTTCATGGCGCTGGGCCGCGCGATCTTCGGCAAGCGGCTCATGTACAAGCAGCTCATCGGACAGATGCCCGCGCTGGCTACGACGTGACGCACCGACACGAACACGGCAGGGAAGGGGAAAGCGATGAGCGTATTGGCAAAAGATCCTGAGGATACAGACGCACCCCCCGAACAACCTAATTCTCCGGGTCTTCCGGGCCGGCACACTGACGATGCCATGGGCGGATTTCATAAAATCGAAGTGCCCGATTTCGAGGATGAAGATTTGATCATCAAAGGGCGCTAAACGCTAAAGCCATAGGGGCAATAATCGGCTCGCGAGTGCAACAGCCAACAATGCGACCGAGCCGGCGAGCAATCCCTGAGCGTAAAGAACGGCCCATGCTTTCCGCTTGTTGATTCCATCATTGTTCTTTGCAACTGAGTGCATAATGGCTAGATGGTAGCGCCTGAGTTTCTCAGCACTGTCGGCACCCTCGCCAAGGGCTTGTGCGCAGAACCATTCTGTATCATTGAACCATCGCCACCGTTGCGCACGGGCACCAAGAAAACCGACGATGCAGGCGCCGAATGCGAGGCCGCAAGAGAGTGATATAAAAAGAGCCTCAACCCTTCCCGCCTGCACGCTCCACTTGTCGGCGTTTCCAATCAAAAAGGCGAGAATAACACCCGCGAATCCGATCATCTGGGTAGCCTTGGCGTCCAAATGACCGCACCGCTCCGAATTCTCCGCAATGATCATCGAGCCGAGTCTGTATAGTTCTTCGGTCGTACCAGTTTCTCTCCCATCATAAGATGAGAGGACATCAAGCACTTGGCGATGGGAGAGTTTCATTGCGCCGTCCCTTTGGTTCGTGGCTTCATGGCTGCTTCGGCATTTTCGTCAGATCGCTCGCCGGCACCCAAAAACTGATGGGAAGGGGGAAGTCGCCGGCAGCAACCCCCACCTGCCAATACTCCGCTTGTTGGACTAGCGGCACCACTATTTGCCCCTTTGGCAGTATCTGGCAGGGATGACGGTCAAAGCCGGCGCCAACGAGGTCACGGAAGTGCTCATCATCGCCCACTCTCCGGTACTCCAGCACCGTTTGCAACGTGATGGGATCACCACATCCGATCGTGTACCCGGCGCGTGCCGTGCTCGCGACAACGTAGGCGCGGCCTTCCAATTCTTTCCTTGCCTGCGCATTCGCTCGTATCTGAGCATCCTGTGCCGCCCGCTGCGCCTCTACGCGGGCGCGCTCCTGCCGCTGCGCTTCCGCCTCAGCTTGTTTCACCTGCTCAACGACGGTCGCCGCATCCAACGCGGGCGCAACCGCACCGCTTTCCACGTACTGCCGCGTCAGACTGTCGAGGCCTGGATGGGTCGCGAGGAATGCGCGCTGTATACGTCCTTGCCACGCCCTGCGGCGGTCCTCGCATGTCTGCTGGCCACCGATACCGCCGCACAGAGGAAGGTGAAAGGTCGATACCTCATCATATTCAAGCCTGGCAGGTGTGGGCGGCATCGTGCGTACGCACATGGGCTCCACGGAGCAGCGTCGGGCTTCCTCTGATGCGAGCGGATAGAACTGCGTCCACTCCTCCACGGTGACCGGATCACGCCATACCCAGGTCGACCACGGCCCGAACAGCGTAGTTGCACACGAAGAGGCGACAACTGCCGCGAACCCCGCAACGGTCAATCGAGCCGGCGTCATAGTTGTTAGCGCTTCACCTCTCGCGCCCGCTGCCGTTTCTTCTTCGCCTGTTCCTTGCGCCACGCCGCTTCGCGCCGGTCAATCTCCGCCTTCGGCACGGACATCACCTGGCGCGCCAGGTTTTCGACCCGCTCACGCGGCGTCTTGCCGGGAATCTCCGGGAACTGCATCCGTGGGTGACTCATGAATCTTTCCCCTTCCTTTGTCTCGGATTGCTCCGCTGTCGCTGCATTTTCTTGTCAGCTGCGACATACGATCTATTCGTCTCATTGGCGATAGCCGTGCCTGCTGGACTGTTCGCGAAATTGTGCAGCGCAATGAGGTTCTGCGCACTTTCAAGAAACAACTCGCGCGAAGCCGTCACGAACGTGAATCCAAGGGAGGATTCCAACTCGCGAAACAGCGTGCGCGGTGGCAGACTGCTTTTCCCAAGCACCTGCTCCGAGGAATAACGGGAACCTTCGTATACGACCAT